>JAABUS010000126.1_pt1 | contig 181735 bp, 170 predicted proteins | sample 5560161 | NCBI WGS metagenome assembly JAABUS01 (sample SAMN10711885, study PRJNA513376) | rock metagenome | isolation source: Antarctica rocks | place: Antarctica: Victoria Land, Trio Nunatak nord | collected 2016-01-04 | reverse complement strand
GATACGCCATGGCTTGGGGGTGGGGGAAAGTGAGTTTGAGTGTAGACTATGAGGTGGATCGCATGTCTGGTATGGAAAATTATGCATTGCACGGTGTATATTAGAACTGGCATGGCTTGTGTTATTGCTACTGGGCTCTATGCGTGCTGTGAGGTACGAGTACTAGAACGAGATAAGAACCACACTGGTCCACTCGATCTTTCTGATCCCAATTGATCCTTACATAAACGCGGACGTCGTAAGTGACGCCCAGAACCATAACGTCAAGCGAAGAAATTACCATATATCTCTTTTCCGGTTTGACTCAAATCAACATTGAGCCAACAGTGATAGCGAAGACCATCCTCATTCTCTCGCATGCGCCTCCCAGTTCGTCTCCCCCCCCCCCAAAATCATAAGTCCTCGGCTTTGCTACAAAAGTGTAGACGCTATATCACTGCCAGAAACGGGAATTCGTTGACGTCCTCCGAAGGGGTGTTCGTCGAAAAGCCAGGCCGCAAAATCAAGGGACCCTACAAAAGAAGAGTCAAATTCGTCCTCATGCGTAAGGTCAAGCGAGTGGATATCCCGACTTCGATGCAGGGGATATCCACTCTGAGGAAAGTTTGGTTCGGCCACAGAGGATCCTCTACATTCCTCGTACCACCCATTTCCATCCTGGATCACTGCCCGGGTCCAAGGCCGTGAAGTAGCGCGCATCCATCCATGCATAGAGTCATGACTATCCGATTGAGTAGAGTTTTTATTATGGGCCGTAGATTGAGATTGGCTTATCGCCCCTGTCTCATTGTCCTCGTGAAAATTGGTCTCATCAGAATTTTTAGCTGGCTGTCCATGTTGGGAGCTCGCCCAAGCACCATTGAGACTCGCAGTGCCTTGGTTGCAATTGTCCCATTGCCCCCAAGCGTACTGATTGCCATGCCCACTTTTGCTCTGATTTGTCTGCTCTCTTTCCAATGACCGAAATTTGTGCTCAGAGCGAATACGCTGAGCGTTTGGTGGTCCACACGATCCAGTAATTCCACGCTCGTATGGCGGAAAGGCAATCCTACAGTGACACATGCGACATTTTTGGTGGACGTATCTCCACGACTGGTAATACACATGGTCCACCATTCCGCACTGGCTACATTTCCAAGGTATTGGAAGGGAGGTAAAGTTTCGACTATGGCTCCAAACTCTTAATCGAACACGACGGAAATGTCCTGGCTCGTCATTTTCCTCTAGCTCCTCATGGCGCCGTTTCTTTGTTGGCTGTGGTGTTGTTTGTGAAGAAGGCTCGTACGCATTCGATATCGAAGGGACGTTATCCGTGTCCACATGAGTCTCCACTACACGTTGATACCACATGCCACAATTAGCGCTAAAAATTAATAAGCTAATGAACCTCAAATATTGCTAAAGTGCCTCACCATTTCGTCTGTGAATTCAACGCCTCCTCAGTCTTGTCTGTCGCAAGCCTACATCCTGGGCAAGAGTTCACGCCGCCGTTATCACCATCGAATATCATACTCATATCGATATGCTGACCAGGGAGGAAACTATTTCCGAACGCCACAGATTGTGAAAGATCTCTGTTTAGCTTATCTGATCTTAGAGCATACTGCTTCTGTTTGATCTTTCGGTGACCTGGTAGTTGTCGAAAGCGGACTTCGAGTACAGCATGAAAAGCCTACATCCCCTGGTAAGCCATAGGAATCGTTCAAGATAGGGGTTCAGGAAGTGAGTACACGCACCTCCCAAGTGTCTATGAATTCTAGATGAATGCGTGTCAGTCGTCCAAGAGCGTCCTCGAGGGTTGCTGGCTCCTGCGTCCAACATCGTTCCAAATGAGCTGGTATCTGGGTCTGTATGGCCGCGACGGCTTTGAAGGTCATGAAGTTCATCTTTCTGGCAAACACACTTTATCAGCTACGTCCAAGAGCTACCGACTCCGTCCAGGGTCTGCACGGACTCACAAGATTCTTTGCATAGATGCCAAACCATCAGAACTGAAGGTCTGAATGTCCCTAAATTCAGGGTCAATGCCGTGCATGACTTGGTGGGTATAGCAGCGGTACCTACTCATCTAATTTGGAACCCAGTCCCTTGGCTTCCGACGTTGCTGCTTTGATCATCAGATTGTTCTCATCCAAACGATCTTTGACATCCTGAAGAAGTGAGGAGTGCTGGTCAGAGAATGTCTCAAAAGCCTCGTCTGATTGCTTGAATCGCTTGCTGATGTTCTCCTCGTTCATATTTGTTAGTTTACTGATCGCGTTAGTTCAAATACCTTCAAACAAGCCTCTCTGAGTGCACGTACACGCCTGTCGTAGTCAGAAGCAGGTTGATAGACATGCAGTGCGCATTTATCTCCGTCCTGAACTTCGCCAGCTTCTCTTTCTCCGACAATTGCCAGTGAACCTTCGATGTAGCATCTTTCAAAAAGTTACCCGAACCTCCATTCCGCAGGTTCCCCTGGTATTTCTTGATTTGTTCTGCAAATGCAGTAATACACTTCCGGCATTCCTCCGCACATCTGTTCGCTGTTCCTTTCAGCGCATTCAACTGCATCGAGTGATCGAGTGATCTAAATAACACTTCTACCTCGAGCAGTGCGTGGTCCAAGCTCCATAGCTCGCGCACCACAATCTGATATTCTGCGGAGGAGCCGCGGCTGCCATCGAGACATTTGATGAGATCTTTGATAAGAAGGGAGAGGGTGATGATGTCTCCAACGGAGCCGAAGGTGATAGGCATGTTTCCGGAATCGTCGCTGGAGCATAGTCAAGGTCGTTGTGGATGTTGTGGAGGCTGTGAGCTGTAGCGGGACCTTGTGTTAGGCTCATGCCAGGCTCCATGCGCCACAGTGCTGCCAGCCTTAGCACGGTCTTGTCTGCCTTGATTGGCTCGAGATGCACATGACCAATTGAGAGAGAGCATAGGGGGACTATGCTGGGGGTAAAACGCTATTATAAGGCATCACCGCTGGGGCGCTATGGACTAAACATGCATTGTACACAGAACGGAACGAAGAGCACAACGCCAAGACCATGCTGCGTGATCACATTGCCTCGTTGCACCGTTCAGACGTTACCTGGACCAACATTAGCGAGCCTCAGTCCAACTTCATTGGTCATATCTTACCAATGACCACCATGAACCTCAGCCTGCCCTCTCTACCTCGCGCCGCCCCTTCACCACTACCCTCATACCCACACAACCCGTCATCTAGAACCATGGTGCTGCTCTTCCAACCCCAGCTCTGACTGAAGTTGAAAAGATCTGGGGCGCTCTCATAGACACTCAACATCCTACCGCCCTTACTAGGACTATAAATCTTGAAGTATGTTTTGATAGTTGGCCTACCATCGACATATGCAGGAAGCGTAGGGACGCTGTAGTGCGTTGATTTGGATTCGCGATTATTGCTATGGGTTGGGTCGAGGATTTCGTCGTCGGAGTCGTTTGGTGGGGCGCTAGCACTGTAGGGCATGGAAGAAATTGAAAGAGGAGTAGCTGACTGGGACGACTTCATGAGAGACGAGTCGTCTCGACTGCTGCCACCGCCTCGGAGTAGGTTGCTGATTGCAGTTGCTCTGGAAGGCTGCTCGGGCGAGACCAGAGTCGAATCTGGATCAGTGCCTGAAGTGCTGTTTTCTTCGTCGAGTAAGTCGCTTCGGGAATGACGACGATTGCGATTGTTGCGACGCATCAGCAGTTCTACCTGGCCTATACGCTCGTCGACACTACCGCTATTATGGTGCGTGTCATCACTACCTTCCTTCTCTTTGGCACGGTGCAAGTAAACGCCTAATTGAGTGTTCTTGGTGGTCTCGACTTTCTGAATGTAGACATTCCAAAGTGAGCCGGCATACCAGACCGTGCGAGAGTAGACGCGCTTCTTCTCCTTGAGATTTCGAGGATTGGGAAACTCGGCGGCAAAGCGGAAAGGTGGGTAGTTGGTATATGATATTGGGGGTATAGGTTCATTTCGATCAGCGGTGCTTGGCCGCTCATTCGCTGATGCTGTAAAGTCTGACGCCCACTGCACGTCTACCGGATCGATGGACGCCGAGAGGCGGGAGATGTATGGCCGATTGGTGCTAGGAGTCGCGTATAAGGATGTGTCCGGATTAGCTCCTGTGACAGAAGTCGAATCAACATTGGGAATCCAGAATTTGCGTGGTCTTCCGTTGCCGTCCCAGCTACCCGACTCCATGTCATCTTCATCCGCTGGATCCTCGAAGGCTTGTGTATCGCGCTGTTTCCCTTTGGCAGTTGTCGCTTCGCGTGCGTAGGCCTCTTCTTGAGGATGCGACTCTTCTGTCTCCTCTGATTCGTGGCTTAAACCAAGCTCAAGATTGAGATCTGGTGCATTAACAACTCGCTGCCGGAGCTCCATCTGCATCCACAAGGCATCATTGATAACTTTCTCAGGCATCAGTGGTAGTCCGAGTATATCACGCTGGTTACGAATTCTCTGTAGCTGCTCGAAGCTGAGGTGCACGTAGTGAATGCCTTCATCCAGAAGCACAAGCAGAGCGGCAATATCAGGATGAGTGTATAGAGCGAGCCAGGAGTCGTAAGCTTCAGGGATCTGCCTGCCGACAAAAGGCGAGTTTTTGCGGTATACTGTGTCGAACCGGATTGCCAAGAAGCTCATGGTATCAGGAGGTGGCCGCTTGTGCTTTCCATCTTCGAAGAGCCCAGCCTCGATGGCTCGCATCTTCAGCTTCCTGTCGAGTACCCTCTTAGCGAGGACCCAGCGTTCCCATTCTCCAGGTACGAAGAACCCATCTCCGCCAATGATTTCCCTTGCTATCTCACCAGACACTCCGTCCCAGTATTTCAGAGGCATCTCCCACCCTTCACGGCAGAGCATAGCCTTGGCAGTGGCCATAATCCGATCTCCATTCTTGCCATAATAATTGTTCGTCACTAATCGTATCAAAGATCCGATCTTTGCTGGCGACATTTGACGGAGAATGGAGGTCACACTAGCTTCGACCAAATCCGCCATTTCAAGCCAACATCCTGTAGCAAAGAGCCCAATGGCTTCCTTATCCTCTTCTGCAGCAACATTGCAGCCGTATAATCTTTTCAATGCAAGCTCAAAGGCCGCTTGCGTAATGTTCGAATCGATATCATCTGGGTGGAGTGCTATCTCTTTGGATGAGCTCTCGAACCATGGTTCGGAGAGAGCAGACGTGAAGAAGGGTGCTCGATCGAGCAATAGCCGATGTAGAGCATATCGAGTTCCAAAAGAATGCACAGTAATATCAGAATGTCTGCCGCTCAGCAAACCACGGTTGTAGAGATGATTAGGTAGAGGAGCTGTTTCAGAGGAGGAAGCCCTCGTGTATGCGGTCCCACTAGCTGTCCTGATATACGAGGAATGCCTGGAAACAATGGGTGTAGTCTCTGGCGCAGCAAATAGGCGGGTCAATGCCGTTGGGGTGTTTGATCCCCTGCTTGCATTTGCCGTTGAACCTTCCATGGGGATAGATGGGTCATCGACGTCCTTCTCCGCTCTAGGAATCCTGGTCTTTCGGGACAAACTCGGATTATCATTCTGGTAATGCACAGCTTTTCTAGTACTGGTCGAAGTGGGGCCAGTAAGGGCGGACAATGGGTGGGCCGAATGAACTGGTGAAGGAGAGCTCATGGATGCCAGTGCCGTATTAGAGGATACGGAAGAAGTTGGTGGACCTGATGAGAATATAGACCGATTGGGCGTATTAAACAATGACGGTTGGTTCACGGAGGGCGCAGGTGGACTGACGGGTGTTGAAGCAGCTAGGTTAAGCTCTGGGGCCGAATTGGGATGATATTGGGGCGGTGGACGTGGGGAGAAGATAGAGCCTTCGGCACGTCCAGGTGAAGGGGAATCTCGAGTAGTCGAAGGGATCGGAAAGGTCCAAGTGGGGAGCTGCGCGTGGGAGAGGTGGGTTGCGTGAGGTGGTATGTCCATATCAAGGAGGCCCTCATGTGACGGAATGTCATCTGCTGACTCTCCTGGAATCATGTTTGAAAGTCGCATCAAAAAGTGTTCCCACGTCTGCTGGGATACTGCAGGGCAGGTTGCTGCAGATGAAGCATTTAATGCTTTGAAGTGGAGTCTGCTGAGTTATCCTGTCGGTTTTGGATCGTCGTGGCCTCCCGCCATATTGGGGGCTGAAACTTGGTCTTAGGGGGCTTCCGGTGGGGAAGTTTTGGCCTCTGAGGTTGACATCATTCCGCCTACGCCGCCTCTCTGTAGATCTCTACCTTCGGTCTGGTGGGGCTCCTCGGGCCGGCAATAAACGGATATGTTTTCTTCGTCGTAAAAGGATTTGAGGTGTAAATAAGGATCTCCACTCGATCAATATTTCTCTTCTCCTACATGTAGACTATAGTTCTAGAGAGTGATTTTGGACCGGTCAATCGCCTGTCATCCAGCCAAGGAATATTAATCATCTACTTCATCATGCCAGACCACCACAATATCGTCGAGTCAAAGCAGCAAGACTTCACGCACCAGAACATTGAGAACGAGCCAGCAGAGGGCATCTCGTAGTTCTGCTACCCCCCTGCCCAAAATCCACCCGCTAAGACGGCGTCAGACCCGCAGCCCGATGGCTCCCACCCCCCAAAACTCTTCCAGCCATTGAAGCTGAGGGGCGTTACTCTTCAGAACCGTCTGATTATATGCCTTCATGCCGTGCTTTTTCTTGCGAGTCCTCATCTAACAGTCTCTCAGCTCTCTCCTCTGTGCCAGTACTCCGCAGAGAATGGTCACCATACCGCATGGTATTTCGCACACCTTGGAGGTATCATTTTGAGAGGGTCCGGGCTTTCAATGGTTGAAACAACAAGTGTAACTGCGGAGGGAAGAATCACTCCTGAAGATTCCGGATTGTGGTTGGACTCGCAGATGGAGCCCTGAAGAGAATCGTCGAGTTTGCACACAGGTATCCGAGACCCGTGTTTAGTCGTCTTCATATACCTGAGACCTACTAAACCCCGATGAAAGCCGGTATCCAATTGGGTCATGCCGGACGCAAGGCATCCACAGTTGCTCCCTGGCTTAGCGCTGGGGATATCGCGACTGAAGAGGTAAGACTATCTTGGGAGTGTCAGATGGAAATCGCATGCTAAATGGTTTGACAGGTCAACGGCTGGCCAGACCCTTATTAGGCACCAAGCGCTCTCGCCTACAGCGAAAAGCTGCCACATCCCAAGGAGATGACCAAAGCTGACATCAAGAAATTGAAAAAGGCTTGGGTAGCCTCAGTCAAGCGAGCACTTGCTTGTAGATTCAACGTGATCAAAATCCACAATGCACATGGATACCTTCTGCATTCTTTCGTCTCACCAGCCAGCAACAAACGCACAGACGAGTATGGCGGTAGTTTCGAGAATCGGACTCGTCTCACACGCGAGATCATCGAGTTGACAAGACAGACGATACCAAAAGGCATGCCGTTGTTTCTTAGAATCTCCGCAACAGACTGGCTCGAAGACGAGCCGAGTATTCCCGAAAGCTAGAACATTGAGGACACTGTGAGATTAGCTGAAGTGATAGCTGGGAGGGGAGTGGATCTGCTCGATGTCAGCTCGAGGGGCTTGCAACCTAAGCAGAAGGTTCAGACTGGGCCAGGATATCAGGCACCATTCGCAAAAGCCGTCAAGGAGAAGCTGGGCGGCAAGTTGGCGGTTGCTACCGTCGGCACTATCGCCAGTGGCAAACAGGCAAACCGGCTTCTAGAGGAGGGTTTGAATCTGGCTATTGCCGGGAGGATGTTTCAGAAGAACCCGGCTTTAGTCTGGCAATTCGCTGAAGAATTAGGCGTACAGATCAATGTTGTCAACCAGATACGCTGGGTATTCGGAGGTAGGCCTGGAGCGCCAAAGAACAAGGGCAAGGTGTAGATATACCTGTCCTGTAGAGCGATGTATATCAAGATAGAGCATTTTGAGAATAGTAGAGACTAGACGGAATAAGGGATTCAAGAGCACCATGGGCAGCATATGACTCGAGTATTCGACCATCTTACCTTCTTCGCGCAACTGCGTTATAGGCATGCAACCATAGAGATAGTATCGTGTGCTCGGTATTGAAAATCAGAGTACTCCAGATAGAAGAAATAGCGTGAAGGAGTGATTGCTCACTAGCCCGAGCCCGAGCAAAGGGCAAGTCTAGCCGATCGAAAGTTTTAGCATCATCACCACCTCGACATTCTTGAAAACAGCTTGACAGAATATCTAGACACTATCTACCTCTTCTTTCTCCTTCATCGGCCATCTGCGACTCATCTTGCGTCTCTTAGTCTGCCCAAGCCTTCTCTCCTGTCTCTACCAGCCTCCAGCCCTTCGCTGGCCACGACGCTTTCTCGCCCCATCTGGGAGAGTCCCGATTACCCTCTCAATACGCACTTGCATCAGCTTTAAACACAGGACGCAATGGACCACTCAAGAGATCCCTGCCCGTGGGTAGCCCTAAATGACTTTGGCGGTGCTTTCTGTATGGGAGTACGATTCCCCCAGCTCTCCCCCCTTCCTTCACCGACACAATCGAAGTCTACGACGCAAAGAATCTTTACCTACTCGAAAACCCAGCAAAAGCTAACACGGATCTCTCTAGGGTATCGGCGGCGCAGTCTGGCACGGCGTGAAAGGCTTCCGAAACTCCCCCTACGGCGAGCGACGGATAGGCGCGGTCACAGCTATCAAAGCGCGAGCACCAGTATTAGGAGGTAACTTTGGGGTATGGGGAGGCTTGTTTTCGACGTTTGATTGTGCGGTAAAGGGGATACGGAAAAAGGAGGATCCTTACAATGCTAGTACGTTTACCTCTGGAGCTGGGCCTGGTTGCCACGAGGAAAGCGGGGGATGAAGGAATATTGGGACGAGGCTAGAAGGAATACGTGAAATACGGAGCTGACAGAGTCACAGTTATCGCAGGATTCTTCACAGGTGGCGCTCTGGCAGTACGAGGTGGTATGAGAGCAGCACGGAATTCGGCGATAGGATGTGCATGTCTACTGGCTGTGATAGAAGGAGTCGGAATCGGCATACAGAGGATGATGGCAGAGAACACACGATTAGATGTACGTCTACTATCACCCTCCTGCTCCTGGCTTATTGGCGCAAATACTGACCTTATTTCGCACAGTTACCAGCACCTCCCCCATCACAACCTCCAGCATCAAGGGGTTCAGAAGGAGCTATGATCGCTTGATATCTCTTTTACATACGAAATACTCCACTCAGCCACATTTGGCGCATTCGATCGATATTGAGCCCTCGCCAGGACTTTGGCACAGGTTTTCTATTTGCTAGAGGGAATGAATCATTGCATAGCGAATCCGGTTCTCATCATGTATATTAGCGGGTCAATCGGTATTATTTTGACAGTGGGAGGGGGAATACTGGTGTTGATAGAATCAATGGCTACAATTGTCCAAGTATCACGATCTGCTTAATTCCAGAGCTGGACATGCCGCGAGCTTAGGTACATACCAGGGGTGAGCTGGTCCTAGACCAGTGGTTTTGGGAGTAGGCGCCAGGTTTTAATACTAGAACTTGCGACCCTCGGTCGTCGCTTGTGTCGGGCGATACCTAAGGTACTCTTGAACGCTTATACTAAGTTGTAGATAATGCATTCATAGGACAAAAATTTCGGCTATGTACTGCGATGATATGTATGAACAGTAGCACAGCAGAATATACAGCATGCAAGCATTAGCATCTATCATAATCATCCTCGAATGCCAGTCTATAGGAATTCACCATCGATGTATGGGCGGATTTTTTAAACCAAATGCCACCAACGCCACACTGATGATCAAATCACCAACCCTCAAGCGGCCTCATTCTCACATTTAACCCTCCCTTCGGCCGCGCCGTAATTCCTTGCTTGATAAGGATATTCTCTGGAAGTTTAGGATCCTCAAGCTCGAACTCGAACCTCCCGACCACAGCAGCTAAAAGACAAGCAAACTCAGACTTCGCAAAAGCCTGCCCAATGCAACTCCTCGGCCCATGCAAAAAAGTAAGCATGGAATAATTGCTCTCTGCGCCGCCAGTATTAGCTTTCCCAGGCCCCATCCAGCGATCCGGCTTGAATTCCGTGGCGTCAGCACCCCAGAGTGATACAGATCTATTCACGCCCCAAATGGGAAGGATGATGATGGTGCCTTTGGGGACGACATGGCCCATGATGGTGGTTTTGCGGGCTGCTTCGCGGAGAGTGAGGGGGACGGGGGAGTAGAGGCGGAGTACCTCGTTGCAGACGGCGTGGAGGAGGTGGCATGAATCGAGGGAGGCGGCGGTGACTGTTGTGGAGGCGTCGTCAATGGCAGGAAGATGGGTGCGAATATCTTCACGGAGACGGGTTTGGATGTCGGGATTCTGGGATAGGAGGTAAAATGCCCATGTCAGAGTTGTTGCGGTGGTTTCATGACCGGCTGCTAGGAAGGTCATCATCTGATTGACTAGATCTTCCTCGCTGAAGCCGCCAGATTCGATGGCTACTGAGAGTATGTCGACCTCGACGCGCTTCTCCTTGCGATTGAGCTTGTCTTGCTTTTGTCGAATAAGTTGCCGGCAGACTTTCTTGATCGTCTCAGAAGCTTGGAGAATGTTCGCGTTATGGGGGAGTGGAAGGTTCCGAATAAACCACTGAGGTAAAACAAGGCCGGCGAGTCCTATAAAGCGCTGTGAGGTTGAGGGCGTGAAGACCTTGCGGTATGTAATATTAAGTTCGGTATCTGGATCGTCAATAGCCTTGAAGTCTTGTCCCATTCCAGCAGTACCTATGATGTCGAGAGCTACGCGACTGCCCCATCCACCAATCTCAATAAATGGCGCACCAGCGAGGCTTTCTGTCGATTCTTTACCCTCCGTCTTAGTAGCCTTCATCAGAGCATTGACTAGCTTGCAAGACTTTTCCCAGAAGACGGGATACAGATCTTTGACGTGACGGTAGGCGAAGGCTGGCATAAGGCTTTTTCGTTGTCGCTGCACCAATGTCAGGACGATATATTCAGTCCGGACGGTAGGCATACCTTATGCTCATCGCCCTCGGCCAAAACCAACCCCGTACCCAAAATTCTACTTAAGCCATTCCTCAAGAGACTAGGCTTGATGAATTCATAGCTCTTTGTTGTCAAGACCTCGTTGAGAGTCTGGGGGTTCGTTATGAGTAGCCTCTCTTCGTTGAGTAAGGTCGTGTAATATATCAGCCCGTCATTGGGTACATTGTTGATGTAATCTTGCTGTGGCACGCCAGTAGGCTCAGCTACGATGCGTTTGAATTGCCCATTGAAGAAGCTCCCACCCTGTAACCCGTTCTTAGCATATTACACCCCAAGAGTTGGAATTTAACATACCTTGGGTCCGGGCAAGTCTCGAAGTGGACTCAGGAGTTTGGGCCAAAGTATCACAGTGTAGATTGCACTGAAGGTGATTTGCACTAGGAGCAAGGTGAAAAATGTCCAAACGTATGACGCCCATATCGAGTATTGGGGGAGAAATTGAACCAGAGCGAAGGAGCCCGCGATGGACGTTAGGGCGATAGTTGGCCAAGGGATATTCATTGTTGGGGCTCTCGGTCCTCAGGTCGAAGAGAATAGGTGTTCAGATGCTGTGAGACCATGACAGCGGTCAGCCAACAGTAATAACAATTATGCGGTGCTTTAGACAGTGATTATTGTGGAGGGAACTTACGGTTTCAGTGAGCGTCAAGTCTTCATCCCCTTTGGTGTGTGGGCGCACTGGGAACGGTCGGAATGTTAAGTGAAAACAAGAAGTGGAGGGTGTGACAAGGCTTTGATTCCGTATTTACATAAGGTGCAAAGTTGGTTGCCTTCACGAATTAGCGTATTCATGAAGCTGTGCAATCCTTGGCATTTTTTAATTTTTTTTTGCGCAACACAACCTATCAGCTCTGCGCATAGCGCTTCTTATATATCGACCTTACATACATAGATAGCTCGATTTAAGGCGATTCTAACGCCGTAAGAATTAACCTAATCGACTTGTTAGTATACGATCTATCAGGGGTTAAAGTATTAAGCCAAAATCTTAGAAATCGGGTATAGAAATTAGAAGGGTTCACCCCCTAACTGCTCGCACCCCCTAATCGCTCCTCGTAGGACTGATGCCTGGAAGCCGCCTAGAGACCCCCCTAGTCCTGATGACTTTCGCGATAAGAATAGTCCCTATAACTTCCCGAATTATTGCCCGGAGGACGAATTTCTAGGGCGTTCTTTAGGGGCCTAAAGGACTTCCGGGCTTCAGCCCTACGGGATGAGCGGTTAGGGGGTGCGAGTAGTTAGGGGGTAAACCCTTCTAGGCTTTCTGCGCTAATTCCTTAGCTGCTATTCCTTCTTAAGCCCCACGTACCCCACCAAGCCTACTACCAATCTTGAAAGCCTTATAACGTTAAGGTCATCTATCTAAATTAATTAATACTTACGGCGTTAGAATCGTCGTAAATCGAGCTATCCATACATATAAAGTTAATATATCAGAAGCGCTATGCGTAGAGCTGATAGGTTATGTTGCGCGCAGAAAAAAGATTAAAAAATGCCAAGGATTGCACAGCTTCATGAATACGCTAAGAATCACGGATCTCGGCTCGCTTTTTGCCCGCCGGCGGAAATCATAACCCCATATAAATTAATATTGCAAAACAAACTTAGACACCTTATTATAGACATCGTGGCTTCTTTTGGATAGAAACAGACATATCTCAGTTGCGACGAAAGGAAATTGCCATGCAATGGAGGTATGAAAGACCCCAACCTAATAAGGCTGAAAGTCAACATCGAATTGGTACATTCTACGTATGTTTATATTTTATCTCAAGATATGAACAGATGATGAAAGTCAGTAAATCCACGTTCCCACAAATATCATCGTAGAACAAACAGTCACCAATGCGTACTGAAACTCGAAATACCCGTTGGACGCCTTATTCCTGATCTGCTTGGCCGAGTCCTTCGGATAGGCCACATTGGTCTTCGGATCTCGATCCAGCAACTCTTCATTATCTGGCACTGTCGGTGGGTTGATTGCGTAGATGATTGGTGTACATGCCGCTGCTACATATACTAACCAAGAGACAGGTAGCCAGAAGGCGTGAGTGAGAAGACAGATGAGCCGATCGTTCATCGTCTGCTGCCTGCCACATCTCTCGGTACTCGTGATGACGGCGGCGAGGAAAAATAGGACATAAAGCAGGTGGAAGCCCCCAAGGTAGTTCCAGAGAATCACCTTTAGTCTTCTGAATACTGGCGCTCGCTTTCGTAGATTCCGCTCCTTTAATTCAGACGACAAGCTGCCCGTGGGTTTGAAAGACGTCGCCTGACCACCCAACCAAGATGGTAGAACGAAGACTCGGAGCATGGTCATGGCGTGATCTGAGAAACACTAGTCAGCTTATTTGCGAACCGATATAAGAAGATCATGAAAAGCTTACATGGGGCCATCCAAAGTATCGCTCGGGTTCCTCTTTGACCGTTCCGGTATCCCGCAGGTAAGAAGACTGTAAGTTCGCAGATACGATTGAGAGCAAACGCTAGCCAGCATGATCGGATCAACCATCGTAATTGGTCATCCGTCGCATAGGCGACCATCCTCCCGCCAGAAATAAGGACGGCTGGCATCGAGAATAATGATACTGTAAGTAAGATGTTGAAGAGCGTGATGATCGCATACATGAGCCCAGAGATGCGTTGAGCAAATGTGAGCCTGCGTGTTTCCGAGCCCCAGAGCGAGAATCGAAGTCGTCCTGCTGTTTGCATGGTGCCGACTGTCTAGTGAAAACATCAGTAAATTAGATTAGGGTAGATTTTGTCCAAATATATCTCACCCATCTGGTTCTTTGTTTGATATGACCACCGTAATCGTCGGGCACAAGGCCCCATTGGAGCTTCTCTTGTATATAGGCCGTCCTCCAGCCCTTCCCAAGCAGCATTGTAGATGACAAGACATCCTCGGCAACAGTGCCGACCGGGATCTGACCAATATCATCAAGAGCTCTCCGACGAACAACGTAGCCGGACCCGGTACACCAAGCTACTCCTAAAGCATCCTTGATCGGCTCTGATACGTGAACGAAGAAGTCTAGGCCTTGATACAAAGGGTCGTTGGGAGGGACGTTGTAGAACAGCTTTAGCACGTCAGCATGAGAAAGCATACCGCCTTAATTCACGAAGTCCTACTTGAGGAGGGCAAGCCAGACCGCAACGATCGTCAATGATCATATGCGGCAGTATTGCCCTTAACCACTCAGGTTCAGGGATCATGTCCGCGTCCAGCGCGGCGGCAAATTCTCCCGCTTCGCCCTTCATAGTCATAGTCTCCTTCAGTCCGAAGTTCAGATTGCCTGCTTTGAAATGATGAGGTACACCTGGATACTTCTCCCTCGTCCTATAGTAGAGATTGGGATAGTGATCGTTAAGTCCAGCTATCGAACGGAACACCGATGGTGACCGGCCATCATCCAAAACTATCACCCGAAAACGGTCTGCTGGGTAATCAATGTTGCATGCAGCACGAGCGGTGTTAATTATGACATCCTCATCTTCTCCACAGCAGGTAATTAGCACATCAACGGTAGGGACAAGCCCCCCCTTGAGGCGCAGCTTCTGCCGACGTCGTGACTTCAGAACGAAGACAGACCAAAGCGAGTGGAAGAGTGCGGGCGTTGCAACAGCCATCTCAACAGTGACAAACAGCCAGGCGGCAGGGAAGATCTTTCGATCTGCTCGCTGCGCTGCAAGCGTGAAGTGTATGCGAAGCCCAAAATAAAGGACATAGGTCGAGAAGGCAGCCACCGAAAAGAACGATGAGAGAAAATACAGACGACGTTTCCATGGCTTCAATAGGTCTATATCGTCTCTTTGCGCTAGTGTTTCAATGTCATACGGGTATGGAGGGTTCGCATTGAGGACGAGCGTCGATCTCGAAGATGAAGTTGAAGATAAAGGTGCGGGTTTAACCCCATCAACAGCAGCAATTTTTGGAGTGAAGATTTCTTTTTCTGCAAGATCATGAAGTAGACTCTGTTGACTAGCTCTCGCAGTCGAGTTCTCAGAGACATCCATGACCCTCAGGAAATAAGACGAAAGAGACAAAGAACCGAGCGACGAAACCTGCTAATGAGGATCCTATTATGATGGAAATCTACGGATGTCTACATACCTCGTAGCAATCGCGCGTTCTAAAGAACCTCGGCAGGCATAAAGCTCTAAAGAATCTGATAGGCTGCTTTGGCCCTTGGCCTTAATAGGCTTTCTTGGACGCACATTCGTGCATCAACGTGCATATCCTGCGAAACCGTTGACAAATTAGGGCGTATATGTTCATCCTCGCGTACCTTATCGGTCAGAGAAAAGGATGATTGCGTTAGGTGTGCAGCTAATGAAAGCTATTAGATGCGCATGAAAAGTATCGCACAAAGAAGACTTCGGCAGACGTCACTGTGCTTCGAAGATGAGATGCAAGCCATCGCCCCGGTTGCCCCTGACATCCTTGCGTTCGAAGTCGCTCATGTTTGGTCTTCGGGCCAATTTTACGCATTAGTTGCAAAATGAAGAGCAAGAGTGCCAATCTTTTCTCCCAAATTCAGCAACTAAAATAGAGTAAATATGGGAGACCTTTGTTAGCTGATGGCCGTGGGCGGTTGTCACTGATTCCGGCCACGCAGAATCTATTCCTTACATCCACTCACCCAAACAACATGGAAAATATCTTAGGCTCAGAACTTTCACTGTGTGATGAGGAAGGAATTAATGAAAGTCTATACTTTTTGTGGAAGTAGTCCCTCGGGCGCGGATGTTAGCGTCCTTCGGGAGTCGGAAGCTAGCGGTCCGAGACCTTTCCGTCGCACCGCGCGAAAATCGCCTCACATTCGGAATCGAATTCGCGCTGGTGCTGGCGAAAATACTTAACCAACATCAATTGACCATCATAACGTCAAGATCTTGCCCAACATGCCTTCCCGCTCCAACCCTAACACGCCAACCTCACAGAAACCAAAAACAGCACGCGTGCTTAAAAGCAAACGCAGAAATACCCAGCGTCTTACTCGAAACAAAATCACAAAGCCCACACCATGCACGAGTCAAGCTATACGACAGACGGCACCTCGTTCAAAAAAGAAAGCTAGAAAAGTCGACAAGAAGATCGGCTACGCTAAGAAGAGGGCGATGGAAGAGGCAGGAGAGGTGGAGATGAAGGATGTTGAGTATGTGGAAAAGGGGAAGAAGATGGAGAAGCAAGATGAGGAGGCGAAGATGGAGGTGGACGGGGTTGAATAGATGAAATGTGCTGCCACCGATCGTGGCGTATATGTGGCAACGATTGTCGCACCTTGCGCCTCGAAAGCCTAGGTTTTTGATCGGTCATCTTCGGAGTCCGCATGCAAGGAGGAGACAGGAAAGGTCCTTTCATAGTCAAATTGTAGGGCATGCATTCTACTAAGCTATGATTTTAGCCGCTAACACAGCCGCAGACATCGTCCAGCAACCCGTCCATTATCAAAGTTTACGTTCGCTCACACGCCTGGACCCTGAGCCGTCGGTGTAAACTCACTGCTCTCGTCATCCGTGCCTCTAAAAGAGCCTTACGAGCCAAATCAAAACGACCTTCCCCGATAGCGCCAGAGGGGCTTAAGTCAGAGTCCATGGTCCAGCGTGCGGGTGCAACGGTGATATCCAGCTTACGCCCAGTGGGGCAATGTTCAAGCCAGGGCACCTTTCCCACCATTCTCTGCAATTCATAATAATTTACTTATCTCAATGTCAAGCGCGTCTTCTATAGCCACCATAATGCACACCTGATAGTAGGTCAAGGTGAAAATCTTCTGACTCTCTCTGAGTTTGTAATTCTGCTTTGTACAGCATTCCTCATAGGCCTGCGACACTTTCTTGGCGTTCAATACAAGAGCTTTTTCGTAATCGACCATCACTTGACGTGGATTGCCGCATGCGGTCACCACCCGGTATCTTTCAACTTTGAGCAACTCTTCGGCGTCTTTGACACATGGAATAGCGCGGGGTCGAACAGCCTTCCAGATGGCACTCGAGTTTGAACGCCAGATGTTATGGAACTTTCGAGAGGTGGATGCTAGGGCAGCGATATCCCGAAAGTTATCTAGCCCCTCGAAGATGTTGATCAACATTTCAGGAGGAAGCTCTGAGAGCAAGGGCATCATGTCTGGAAGGTCCGATCTAGGATGATAATGTGAAAGAATGATCAGCAAAAGTGTGGTGGTAACGAAAGGGACATTGATGGGTGGATTACTGGAGAGTGTCATTAGTCGAGTGTTGACAAGATTGAACTCATGATTGACACATCCAGGAAGTATGTCTATCTTTGTGTCCATTAATGGTGTTTTATCTACTTGTATTCGCTCATACAGCTTTCCAAATCGACCATTGATCTATTGTAATACGTTGCTTCCAACAGCCGGACACTAGTTTCTCACCTTTCTAAGGGGTCTCTTACCCTAACATGGACTACACAATTAGTCGAACAGCTCTACCTTGAGAATTTGCAGGGACCTTTGCCACCTCTCTGCTTCTGGTACATGTCTTAGGACCACACTCGTCGACGACTATGGGCATATAATGACTCAGACATAATTAGAGGCAAGAGGCTAGCAAAAAAAGACCCCATGCGAAGACTACTTACAAGTTTGAATTGGACCTCAATGTTTTGAAGACTTGCGGCTAAAATCTAGCCTTGTTAGGCAAGGCGTTAGAAGGGATCCGTTCCTAATTTTCCGATAAGCCTCAGTCTATCAACTCCAATCGGTGCACTTGGGCGTTCATTACAGCGTCCCGAACCAATTCGATAGCTGTATGCCGGCGAAGGACTTCCACGGCGGTTACCAACGGCGCTTTAAGGGCACGAAAGCAGTCGTCATTCACCACATTCAGCCGTGAGATCCATCCAATGGTGGCCTGCAATTGTCCCAACTCTTTCGCACTATACGATTTGGAACCCAGTAAATCAGATGCCCCTTCACTTCCGAATCGACTGGGATAATGGTATATCTTGTCAACCATGATCCAGACACGGTAGTAGAAATGGATGAAATTCGTCACCTGAGCCTTAGTGCGGCGTTTGACTCGATGTCGATCTGGTAAGATAAATATACCGTCGGGTGTACCGCGCCTGAAATATGCTTTTCAAAGGCTTTTGAGTCTTGAAGAGCCTTCTTTGCGTTGGAGAAGAGGCGTTTTTTGTGTTCAAGAGCTGATTGGCAGATGTCAGACTCCTCGGCTGCCGAACGTCCCTGGACTTTCAAGAGATCTACTGCGTCCGGTAAGCAGCCTTTGGCACGCAACTGGACTGCCTTGGACATGCGGACAATGTTGGATCGCCAGATTCCGTTGAACTTTTGCGACGTACTGCTCAAAGCGGCTATGGCCTGAAATGTGTCCAGCGATTCGAAGATATGGATGATAAGTTCTGAAGCAAAATCTGGGAGCCAAGTCATGTTTTCAGAGCAGGATGTCGTTAGAAGCTAGAACTTCAAGGGAAGGAAGAGCTGGACGCCAGAGTTCGCCGTGTTCGAGGTCGATTTAGGGGTAACATAGAAACTAAAAGGATGACAGAAATCCCGAGTAAGATTGTCGATCGGCTGGGTCGTCATCGGAAAAGTTATATCAAGTGTTCACACACAAATATGGTATATTATCATGCCAGATTACACTACGCTATATAATACAATTGAAACATTCATATCAAGTGTCGCAAAAGACTAGGCCTGTTACCGTGATGCCATGGTGGAACACCAGTCAGGACTCATAAATCGGTCTGCAAAACCTATAATCGATCCTTGGTGAAGGCAACGGAGACTTCTTTGATCTGTTCGAATAGCTAATGTGCGGTATGACGACCCGAGAGGAACGAAATGAGTTTCCTGAGTTCCTGAGCAATCTAGCAAACTCATTGGCTATGTACATCTTCTATGCTCTTTCCAAGGCACTATGATCTGCTCTTGATCTAAATGGAAAAGCCATATATCCCTTGTTAATGCCTCTAACATCCAAGAGCTTATTTACATTGGCTTCAATCCTCGGCTATTTCTCTAGCTCATGCTCTTCTCAAGCCACTTTGAGTAGTTCTCAATCCTAATCAACTGGCAAACTATCCTCTCGGCACGCCTCCGAGAATTTGAAAGGCGGCTGCGGTCCCCCTAGTCCTCTTTTGATCTAAAAAAACATTCTTGCATCGAGCATATCCTTAGTAAACTGATATCTGTCACCCAGAAAATCATCGAGAATGCGGTCCTTTCTCTCAATGCTCTGGGGGGCGCCAAGTAGAGTTTGTATCTGAAACAATTGGAGCAGGCCGGTCTTGGCTAAGCTAGCTTTACAGGCTGGAGGATCATTGGATAATGCCGCAACAATCCCGATTCGGTAGGCTAGGCATGCGAACTCTTCTCGCTTAGATTTCGTGGACTCCTGGAATTCATCTGCAGAGGAGAGGAATGGACAATAGTGATCTATGGCGCCGGACTGATCTTGTTGATACACCTCCCCAGCCCTGGAGTACGCTTTGTTAATTTTGGAGGCGTTGAAGACAAGCTGCGCGTTGCGCTCTTGTAATGTCGATTGTGTCAATTGAGCATCGACAAGCTCGATGGCGAGGTCGTAACGTTCGATGCTGCGAGGAATGACGGCTTTGGAAATGGTGCTGGCGTTGAGCTGCCAGATTGTGTTGATTTTGCGTGAGGTGGCGCTCAGAGCTACGATGTCGTGATGGCTGTCGAGTGGTTTGAAGATCTGGAGGACTAGCTCAGGTGCGAGCCGAGAGGGTGAGGTCGAAGTCATTGCGGTATTTAAAGCGCTGTTGGCAGACTAGAGATGCGGGTTGAGTGTTTTCGACAGCAAGTATCAAATTTGGACATCAAGAGTGGCACTAAGCTATGTTTCAGTTGTGATTGAAGGATTGTTGTGTTGGACGTAATAGTGTTCTTACTTTCAAGACATCACTGCATTTTGGTGATATGTCGGCCTTCACTTTCAAGGCACATATGTTAAGGGAATGAATTTGTACTCAGATGATCACGTATCTTCCCACATCTTGTTCCATCGTTCTTACACAAGACTCGAGTTGGCCTCTCATAATTCGGTGAATCTCACTTCCTTCCATGATGACGTCTTTCCAAAGTCAAGAACAGGTCAGATCTGGTACCACGCAAGCACTGGGATTACTCTCAGACCCCGCTTTCGAATCGTCACAAGCACCTTCAGATCACCCAAAGCAAGCTGCCACCTTCCTCGCCCTTCCGCTTGAGCTCCGAGACAAGATCTACGAGGACGTCTACGTACCGAGCAATCCCAATTGGGAAGACAGAAATTGGTGCGAACGTTCAATGCTGCACATCGCCGCAGATTGCTATCCATACCTGACCTGCGACTTGCACTTGACATGTCACTCAGTCCTGAACGAAATCATGGCATTCGTGCAACGGCAACCAAAAAGACGTGCAAGAGTGCGCCTCCCTGTTGGTACTTCCCGCGAAGTCTTGGAAGGGCCTCTTAGACAAGGCCTGCGCTCCCCAATTGTACAAGATCTGTTCCTTACTCTATCAATATTCTCATGGTCGGGGTCAGTAACAGTGGCCGATATCACAAACTCGATTCTCATGGTTGTTCAAATCATGGGCGAGCAACCCAGGGCGCATCGTATTTTGGATGTCGATTTCAAGACCCACGGCATCCCAATATCGAAGGCAGATGAGCATGGAGTTATCACGGAACATCACGGTCGCATGGGACTATCGATGGACATATCAACGATGGAGGTGAAGATGAGACGGGGAAAGTTGACAGATGCGATTGGAGAGGACATCAAGCGAGCATTGCAGAGCGAAGCGAGGACTGAAAACAACCTTAGAGAAAGTAACCTACTCATCGCATAGGACTGATGCAGTAGAGTGGTCCATGAAGTTGGCCTGGTAGATGAGATTTTGCGCCCGCTTCAGTGGAAGAAGAATCAGCTGTCAGTGGCAGAACGATCGTGATCGTGGAGATATACCTTGAAACGCTGGTCCATTAGATCCGTCAAGCTTGCAAATGAAGTATTTCAACATGAAATATTCATCAATGGGTACCGAGAGCTTAATTTGTATCGATTTTTGAAGAAGTTTGATGTTCACACCCCCAAAGCCTCCCCAATCCAGTCCATCTGCACAGCACTAACCCCTCTTCCATAACTACGATTTGTAAACACGAACTCGTTATACATAATAGCCTCCATTTTCATCCCAAACAGTCCACTCGAAGGATGTATAGCCACAATTTGATTGCCAACCATAGTTTTGTAGCTACCATCAGGAAAGAGACGCGCTGTATTGGTCGCGAAACCCTTCAGAAAGCATCTCAGGATTCGGACTGCGAGCTCCGGATTAACCATTTCTTGGGAGTCTTGACCGTCTGATGTTTTAAAGTGAAGATATTGGGCTCGTAGTTGCTTGCGAACGTCCATCACGGCTTGCATAGCTCTGTGCGAAACGAAATGCTTCTCGGCCCAGGCTTTGCGGTCAGAATGCTCGGCAGCGTAAGCCTGGACTGTGGTGAGCAGTGTCAAGTGATCTCCTTCTCTGCGGAAGAGTTGACGTCGAGCTGATTCTGCTTCTTCTTTCTTCTCTTCGGAAGTCAGATTCAGGAAAATGTTCTCAACGCTCAAGCAGGATATTATATCAACGACTTCGGAAACACAGTCAAGCTCAGGCTCGGCTGCCGCTATAAGAACTCTGCCCAAAGAAACAGTGAGAGGTAGCTTGGCCATCTGCTGTCCAATTTCACTGATCGCTCCAGAGTTTGTTAGAGCCCCTAGTTGGTACAGCTGCAGCAAAGCCTTCTCAAGCGCTTCTCGAGGCGGATGATCCAGGAATGGGAAGTTGATCACGTCTTCTACACCTCGTGCTTTCATTGTCAGGATCGAATGACTGAGATCAGATCTCAGAATCTCAGGAGTGTTTGACTGTTGCAAGTCAACGTAGGCTTGCTCTCTATACAGCCTATAGCATTGACCAGGCGCCTCTCTTCCAGCTCGGCCTTTGCGCTGGATAGCTGCTGATTTCGAGATCGGTTTCACGAGTAAGGAATCCAGCCCAATGCGCGTACGAAATTGTTTGATCTTGGCTTTGCCGCAGTCGATCACGAAGCGGACACCAGAGACAGTGACTGAAGTCTCTGCAATATTCGTCGCTAGGATGATCTTTCGGGTCTTGGGTGGTGCGGGTTGAAAGACCCGTTGCTGAGCAGCTTGTGGCAGGGCAGCGAATAGAGGGAGGACGAGCATCTTTGGTACCTCTGGACTCATGCCTAGGGCGTACTCCTCAACTAGACTTTCGAGTGACTCTACGGTTTCCTGTCCCGTGAGGAAGACTAGGATATCCCCTGGCATGGGTTCTTTGTAGTGTATTTGAAAGATTGTGCGGAGGGCTGCATCGACGAAGTCTTGGACTGGTTCGGGGGTGTAGTTAATTGTAACAGGATATTGGCGGCCTTCGATGTAGCACGTTGCAATGTGCGGTGTTTGGGCCTCATTTTCTTGGGCTTCTGGTGGGAGTTTCGCGTCCTCTTGTAGACCGTTTGGAGGAAGTTTTCCCCCGTGAGTGGTGCCGTTCGACATAACTTTATACTTGACTGGTATCCCATTCGTTGTGGAATTGCCATTGGTGTGAGCAACTGTATTAGCTTCCTTGTCGTCAGATGAAGAAGAAGATATACCGGACCATTCAGATTCGTCCTCAGAGTCCGGTTCAATCCCATTAGTCGGAGGCTCAGCTTGAACGCCGACCTTCAATTTTGGCTGGTATCCTTCCTCGAAAAAGCTCCCAAGCCGTTCCATCTCAGCAGTAGCGCTCATAACCGCCACTTTCAGCGGTACCCCTCCCCTCCCTTCATACTCTCCGCCAGCCATCCGCCTCAAGAATCCCAACACCAAGTCAACATTTACCCCCCTCTCATGCACTTCATCCACGATAATTGCACTGTAGGACGTTAACCATGGGTCCCTCAGCATCTCCTGCAGCAGCATTCCCTCAGTAAGAAACTTGATCTTCGTACTCGGGCTCGTCGAATTATCGAATCTGACCGAGTATCCGACTTTACTAGCTGGACTCGATGAGCCTAGAGGGGTACCCATTTCTTCTGCTACTCGCCTTGCTAGAGTAATAGCGGCGACTCGCCGTGGCTCGGTGATGGCAATGCAGCCACCGACCTGAATCGCTTTCGACGAGGGTCCCTTAAAGTCATTGACAGGTTTCTGATAATTCACCATGGAATCATGGACCGTTGCGATAACCGACCTGGGCTTGCACCACGCTTCTTCAGCAAGTATCTGGGGTACTTGGGTACTTTTACCGCTTCCTGTTTCTCCGACTAGGAGCATCACATCTTTTTCGCGCAAGCCTTGGCGGATTTCTGCGGCGTGGGACCATATGGGCAAAGCTTTTCGGCTCGGCCATAGTGCTCTTGCTTTGTCTTTCAGTGGGCTTTGAGTCTGGTGATCAGTGGCATTTTTGGGCTTAAAAGCCGTCTTTTGGTAGGGTTTCTGGGATCTAGAAGCACCATTTGGCACATGTTGATGGCCATTTGTCACTTTGCCGTTGATAACGGCGGCTTGAACACCGTTCGTGTGGTAAAAATTTTCGCTCTTAGTCGCTAGCTTTGATGCATGTTTGATGTTTGAAGCGACATCATGTATAGGGGGAGAGTCATCATTTCTGTGGTCCCTCTTTCGCTTTTTGCTTTGCGCTGAAGCCTCTATGGCTGGGTGGATAATACTTGGGGTGGCGGTTTTCAGAGGCTTGGAACCGCCATCAAAGCGCTGGTGAACACGTTCAGGCATGCTCACACAGTCCCTAGATTCTAGGATTTTCAAGGATATCTACATGTACTTGTAAAAAACACGTTTGAGCCCTTGAGAAGTTCATGGGCTAAAACTTCTTATAGGGCATTTCTAGGCGCCTGCTCCGCCCAAGCGGTCTGGCTCCCGCGCGCTAAGGGCGTTCTCCAGGGACTGGCACGACTGGACTACCCCCAGAGTTCGACTTTAAGTACTCGACTTTATGCTAGCAGAAGTATTTGCTTGCGAATGACGTATATTGAATGGGTTTTCGCATACATGTTCTCTCCTTTGAATTACACTACTCAGCTCCTTGCGACTGATCCACTTCAAAGCGTTTGCTACATTATAAATTCCATGTTTACCCTCCTGTTTTCTCGGCCTACTCAATTTCCCTTAGATGGCCCAGTTCGAGACTTTTCCCATCCTTTGCTAATTCAAACTCCGTATTACGAACGCGGTGGCAAGAAGTCAAGCAAGGTACAAGGATGAAGTTGTCAACCTAACCAGACTCCGATGAAGTTTGCTCGCTCCCAGACTCCTGGGCCTTCGACTTTGTCCTCCCACCCTTTTTCTTATGCTTCTTCTCTTTCTTACGTTTCTTTTTTTCTGCCTTAGCGTCCGAATCCTCACTCGAAGACGAAGTCGAGCTCTCATGTCTCTTCGCTGACCTCGACCCTCCCATGTTGTACGACAGAGTTTGAGCTCTGCCATTCATGGGATCATCATCACGCTGCGAATGTCGTTTCGCGATATCTGCCTCCGTCCCACCATGAACCCTGCACAAATAATCATCGAAGTCCTCCGAAGTTTGCGCCACCACTTTGAAGTGTTCCAGAGCCAACACAGGTTTCCCTTGTTTTTCGTTCGCATCGAATTCTGCAAGCGCTATGGCGGTCTGAAAAGCATTCTTGATCTGTCGACCATTCCAGGTTGGTTTGCTGTTCTTGTAGAGTTCTTTGTAATGCTTTCGCGCGTATTCGTATATTTCTTCTCCTTCGACCTCGAGTGCCTTCTTGCCCTTTACCAGTCGCTCCAGGTTCATCTTCCATATCTTTAGGGTTGATCGCTTGTCGAGGGCTGGGTAGTAGAGGCTAACGTGAATTCTCGACTTGAAGGCTTCGTCGAAGTGGCCCACTTTATTAGTGGTGAGGAACAAGATACCAGAGTAGTACTCCAACACCCGCAGGAATACTGATACGACACTGTTGCGCCTCATGTTCTCTCTATCTCTGGCTTGGAGAAAGACGTCGGCTTCGTCAAGCTATGTGTGAACCACGTTAGCATGCTATTCATTCATGTGATCTTGTTGGGTTGGGTTGAAGCGTTGAGCTCAAGAAAGACTTCCGGACAGAGACAGTAGCGAAGCCAAAGGCATAATGGTAGTAGAACGTCGACTTACAAGAAGCACACAGCCCCATCTATGAGCGAGGCTGAAGTTCTGCTCAAGGTTGTGCTCAACCTCCTTCGCGGTTTCGCCGATATCGCCACACGTGATCGGAAAGAGAGGCCTGTGGGTGTAGTCTGCAACGCATTCTGCCGTAGATGTCTTCCCAACTCCAGGAGCTCCATGGAGCAAGATGATCAGGCCTTTCCCTTTACCACGGACCAGATCAACATGATGTTCCCATTCACACTCACTGCTACTGAAAGATGGCATATTCTGCGGATCGTGCGTCTTGACAAGCGACTCTACGAGTCTTGCCACACCGGGTGGAAGGATAAGAGATTCGAAACCGTCGCTGTGGCGCTCCAGCGGGCGGATGTTGTTGATATTGAGGAAGTGCCACTTCCGACTGCGTAAGACAAATCCGTAGACTTTGTTCGGTAGGAGCAGCATCATGTTTTCCGTCAGTTCTTCGCTGCTGCTGATTGTCCTCAAGAGCGACCCGTTGGCTCTGATGAATTCCACAGTTCTTTGCCTGTCAACTCTGTGATCATCAAACATGAACCTGTCTTTAAAACAGTCCGTACAGCCAGGAATGCCGCATGCCTCGGTCTGACAATTTCTGAGTCAGTATCTCTCTTCTATATTTGGAATGATGTTGGCCCGGACATGGCGAGGAACTCAAATATGCTCAAAGCCCATGTTCCGACGTCGGTCACAACATCGATCAATAGGAAGACGACTTTCAAAAACCGATACATACCACAATTCTTGCATCGTCTTCAATCCAGGACCTGAGTCCAAATTTTGGGGCATTCTTAGGATGCTTCCGATACGCCAAAGCAAAGTCGATGATGACTTGGCTATCAATCTAAATAGGGCGTGGGGATTAGCTTGAAGTTCACTTCCTGAATCCTAGCTGGGCAAGCTCACCTGTTCCTGAGGCTCCCCCACGCTGAGGCCGTTGTACTCCCGATGTGGGTAATCATTCGTGTGTGACAATTCTCGAAACGTTTCGCCTCTCGCAAGCATCCTCGCTTTGAATTGGGCGGCGTCTTGGCGGAAACGAAGAGGATACAGTGGTAAGTCAGTGACAATTTTCTCCCCTTCATAGGATACCAGCTGCATCCGCTTCTCGACGGGACCGAATTTCTGCCCATCAAAGTCAAAGTAGAAGACATCGACAGTGAAAACACTCATAGCACTAACAGCCTCTTCCTTGTATACTGATTCAACTAGCTGGTGCGACCCCTCGGTTCGTGCCTGGATCTGCTTTACTGGTCTCCTGCTTGAAAAGAAGTCGCAGGCCGGTAAGATGGATACCTGATACAGTTCAAGGCCCCTTCCACTGGACTCATCTTCAGCGACGACGAAATCTCCTGCCATGAAAAGATGCCAGAGATCCTGAAAAGCGATGCTTTCGGCCTTTGAGGAGCGCATGAGTTCATGCTTGGCGAAAATCTCTTTCATATCTTCTTTCATGAATTTTGTGAGAATTCGAAGATGTATAATAGCTTCTACTTGAGCTAACAGTTCTTCCGATACCTCGTGCTTGCATTCTTCGTCGTCTGGTCCTGCAGAACATGTGTCATTCGGGGATCTATGTGGAGACCTCTCGTAAGAGTCTCGTCGGCCGCTGCTGCGGCCTGCCTGAAGACGGCTTTGAGGGCTGAAAGTTTCCGCGTCAAACTCAACGAACCCTTTGCACTCCTCTCCAAGACGGCACTGGGTGTTCTGGGCAAAATTGTGCTCTAGCTCCGCAAGGTAGTCTGATATTTGCTCGTGATAAAATAGTAAGACCTTGAAAGGCCGATGGATTATCAGGCGTGATGAGCTGGAGAAGGTTTGCTCCGTTATGGTCTGTAATGCGTTAATGATATGAAACGATCTTATCCTGATACGCTCGATGTTCCAGTAGGGGCTCGGAGGGAGTTTCGTAGAAGCTTTCTGTGGAGCTTCGAATGTGGGCTGAAGAGCAGAAGACTTGCGTCTGCTGTTAGTGTGCGGCTTTTCGAAGAGTACTTCGAGAATGTTCGATGCTTTGGAGGCGTCTTCCAAATATTCCTGCCAGCCCATCCATTGGATTTCTGTACTCAACCCTGTTCGCTCGGACGACTCGTCGCCTTTCTCTGAGCTACCAGGATGCTTAGAAAGCTCGAGATTGTGGAATTGGCTCTCAAGGGAGTTGATGCGGTCGAGGAGTTGAGAGTGAAGTTGAAATGGGTCGTTCCCTGTATCATCATCTTCTCCGTGCGAAGATGAAAAGTTCGAGTTCTTCAGCGTCCGTACAGATGACTGGTCCTCATTCTCGGAGGATGTTTTGAGCCCTTGGAACCGGACAAACGAGCTGCTACGGTGCGATCTGGATGCTCCGATACTAGGAAAGGCATCCTGAGGAGAGAGCGGCGTACGAGGCGTTGAATCGACCCTTTTGCGCTGGGTATGCTTCCCCTCGTCTTCGGACTGACTGCTATCAGAGGACTGGGTAGAAGACATGGTGTCTACCCTGGGGCTCAGACCAAAGCGGGAGAGGACTGGTACATTTAAGAGTTGACGAAGGCTGGTCTGAATGGTGGGCTGCGAGCAGAAGCTCATATAATAATGATTCTGCATAGGCCCTGTATCTGCCTGTTAGAAACATAGATTCGTGGAATTGATAAGAGCGGAACGTCTTCCCCGCACGGAGGGCGTTCTTGGTCTTTCCACATTGGTCTCAATTGGCCCCCACCCACTCGGTAGAATACGGCAAGTTCCTGGCTTGAGGCCAGATGTCATTGGTAGCCTCACATCTACTTGCGAGCATTTAGTTTTGAAAGCGCGCGAGAGCACTTGGTTCATGCACGACAATTCAGGGGACGGCCTACTTTTCGGGTCGAATTGCCCTTTCCAAGGGGCGAGACCGTGGAGAGTAAGGCTGTGATGACTCGTAAGAAGTGAGGCGTTCGAGGTGTGAGTGGGTACTCACCGATCGTTACGTGATTGGAGGATGTAGAAGCGTCATCTGGGTATTAGACTAGCCTGAGGCTACTTGTATAATTTGCAACTATTCCCCGAAAAGGTCTATTCGAGGAAAGGTGCTTCATGTTCGCAATGTTCGAGGAGGCCCGCACAATTATTACCTAAGAGGCTAGAACATGTCATCGCTGGATTTAGCTCCCACCGATTAGCTGCAGCATTAGGGCGGCGAAGCTGCCATCCACAAGAAACAGAATGGAAATACGATACTTATCGAAGATCTCTACGCCTGGTTGGAAGCTCTTGATCGAGGTGTTCATTTGTGCAAGTGAATAAGAACTTCTAGCACCATTCATGGCCATCAACCCATGCTGTGCTTATGAGGGTACAAGGCTGAGAGCAACCAAACGCCGATCTATCTCCGAACTGCGGTTTTGTGGCGCACAGGTAAGGCGTATTCAGGCGTATTCAGGCAAAAGCAAGGCGATTTGCCAACGTAAGAGCGCCCTTATCCCACGAATGTCTGATAGTACGTTATGAGTATGATCCTCATTGATACCGCAGTCAAGGGCAAGACTCTGTCCACGAAGTTCACTCAAGTATGACTCCAAACACAACAGAGGAATTTCAATCTGAGTCAGATGACTCTCTTTCCGATGAGGCATTTGGCGGGCATCCCATCAAAGACTCTGTAGAGTATACTGAGAACCATGTCACCGAAGACCTTCACCCTGCTTTTGCGGACACCGGAATTAGCTACGATCCGAATAACGATTGCTTCTCTGCCGAATCCGAGGACGTCTATGATGAAGCAGCTCTGTTCGATAGCCAACGAGCCTTTGCAGATGCACTGGAGCAATTTCAACAGGGGGTTAAGCCGAAATACAAATCACAGATCGATCTTCGTACCACTCATACATGGAGTGAGGTGATGAAACAGGCCGAAGAAGCCCGCAAAAAGTACACAGGTGTAGGTCAAGAAGGTATTATAAAGAAGATAAATCACGGGCTGAGGACTTTTCAAACCGCTGCGCCGGCCATCGAAGCGTGGCTGAAACTTCTGCCATCTACCTCGATCTATGGTTCGATTGTTTGCGGCGGCTTGACCATTATATTGGAAGTATGCGTTGGTTGATAGTATCCCGGCAGTAGAAGCTGATCGAAAGCAGGCAGCTGTACATCTCAGAAAGCTGCGAAAGGAGACCTTAGAAGCTCTCGACCAGATGCCTCTTTGCATCGAGAAAGCGGAATTCTTCATGCGAACGTACGGCTATGCGCAAGTCAACCAACAGACTGGCCATCTTTACCTGGCCATTATAGATGCACTTCAGCATATCCTCGAGTGGTACAAACGCGCGGCAGGCAGTTGAGTCTCCCAAAAGCCTTGCAGATTAGAGCATATCCAATTACTAATCTTCATCAGTGAAATATCTTGGGGCTTTCTGCAAAGGCCCTGCGTACGCAGAAATGCTGAAGATAAAGATGAAAAGCGTAGAAAAAGCTTCCCAAGCCATGAATGAGCAAGCCAGTCAGAGAAAACATCTTAGATTGAAGGAGATCAGGAATGTTACCGTTCAAAGTATGGCAACCTCACCTCCGGCTGAAAGTGTGAAGCTGATACCACGTTTAAGCAAAGGACCAAGTGGGCGAACTAAAGATCCTTGCCGTAGAAGCGCGGAACCATCTGTACGCCGTCTTTAGGGATAGCGAAGTATGGCAGGAAGCTCTGCAAAGTATGTGGCCCCGCGTTCTGCGCGTCAAACTTGCAGCTTACCATGACAGGCTGGAGGGAGTCTAGGGTAGCGAAAGAATGTCGTAGAGCAAGCAAAGATCAAGCGATCTTGGACCAGCAAGGCAAGCTAGCCTACTGAAGTTGCCTTTAGGACGCCTTGCTGACGCACAGGCGTTGAAGAGAAGAACACGGCCGCTAGGAAGTCGCTGCTTATGCTCTTTGGCTTCAAAAACGACGATCCATCACGCGATGTAGAGGATGCGCTCGGCCAGCTCACATCAATGGCTCTAGGCGACCAAGACAGGGCAGGCGCATTCATACAGCACAATGCAGTGCAGGACTGGCTCCTGAACCCACATTTCGGAGCGCTGTTGGTCCATGGCAATGGTCGGCGGCACGATCCTATCTCACCAACGTCTGTCGGCTGTGCTTTGCTGATTCACATCTTTTCGAAAAAGCTACGCTTTCCCACACTGTATTGGTTTTGTGGCTTACATATATCTGGACCGAATGGCAGTCCCTTGGGGCTGATGCAAAGCCTCATCTGTCAGCTTCTCTGCTTGTCTTGCTGTGAATGCAGCCTTGATGACCAAAAAGATTTCGATACTCAGGACCTCAACAATCTTCTGAAACTGTTGAAGAGACTGCTTCGGCGTTCATCCGGTGTACCACCCGTCGTCTGCATTATCGACGGTATCTCGTACTATGAGAGTCGTCACCAAACCGAAGATACTGGGAAAATTGTTCGCAAATTAGCAAAGCTTGCGAAGGCGGATCCGCCAGTATTGATGTTGTTGATTACTAGTCCCACCAGGACGAGCTACATTTACCGCGAACCCAATATAGCAGAGCATGTTGCCATCACCGAGGTTCCAGCACATGTCAGTGGAGCCAAGCAGGGTCTCAATCATCGTGAAGTGGTTTCATCTACTGAACAGAGAGCACGGAAATTATCAGAGAGCTTAGGGGTTGGCGGGATACCTACATAGATTGTACCATATATGATAAGGCGCAATATTATTGCTATGATGTATGTCAACAGTCGCAAGATGAAGTTTTGGCGATCCCGTTTTCGCCAAGACGCTATACCCAATCAGGCCTGAGTCCTTGGCATGGTTTTTTTCGACGTACAACTCTTCAATCAGTATAACAAAGCATCATGGCACTTTGACCTAGAACACTCCTCGATCGACTTCTACTATGCATGTCTGGCGCAGCCTTGGAGCCTTAAATTTGCGAGGATGTCCTCTGCCGAAAACCAAGTAGAGTATAAAGTGCCCGCATCAGACCCATCCTCGTGCACATAATAATTGCAGCAATGAGACGAATATCACTGCGCTAGGACTGGACGCATTGCACCAAATCACCCCCTTCACGATAACCTTTGTCCTCTTCTGGTGCTTCCGCCAGTTGGACATTAGTCAATATAGCACTCGCAGAAGCCGGCTCAGAATGATTACCAACATTCGTCAAAGGCATACCCTTTGGATAGCAATTCAAACTATCAGCACCGTGAGATACCCCAATTTCGATGAAAACATAGAGCAATAGCCTCTTCTGAAGTCGTCGAAAACATGAGCAAGGGCGATGGCAAGTATGAACGACATATAGTGACGCACGCTAAAGGGTAACTCCAATGCTGTGATAGGAGAGGTCATAGTAGCTTCTTGCATTTTCTGCAGCTCTTCACGCTAGCTCTTATTCAAGAGACCAAGATTCCCGGAGAAAGTGTTAGTCCAGGCTCAGACAGAATGTGAGTACAAGGCTATCAATAGTAGGCATGCGTTGGTGGGACACACACGATCTAGCTGGTTGCATCATTTCTTACCGATCTCCTCTAATTCGGCACGAGTATGCTGCTCATGCATCTGTCACTTTAAAGCGACGCCTGATTTAGCCTACAGGATCTCGTGGCGTGCTCCTTGGACGAATCAAGCTAGTCGATTCCGAAACGCACATCTTTTGAGGGAATGGAAACCGTGAAGCGAGCATGAGCAACATCTTTGTTGCTGATTCAGTCTATAGCGGCTCTTACTGGGAATCTATAAGAAAGGATGAATATAGGGGGCTTCTTGAGAGCATACAATTGTCCCAAGCCCAATGAGGCACCGCGAGGAAGGTTTGTAATCAGGCTAGGGCCATGGGCGCTGGCTTGACCGACTATTCTGCCGGACATGTAGGCAATACATCGTTAATAGAAACTTTTTGATACAAGGCACCACACCCCGAAATGACCCGCTAATCCCACTCAAATCTCACCCACTCTTCGCCTCCCAAAACCCTACCTTGACACCGTGCGCAGGACAAATCACAATCTCACTCTTCATTCCCAAATCCTGATCTGTCCAATACTTCTCCACTCTTTCAAATCTCTGAAAGATTCTCACAATTGTATACGCCATCTCAGTCAGCGCAAATTGCTGCCCAATGCAGATCCTCGGCCCACCATTGAAGGGGATATATTGCCAGGGTTTAGGCGTCCATTTCTCCCACCGCTCGGGGCTATAGGTCAAGACGTGAGCGAAGTCTGCGGAGGGAGGTGGGTAGAGGTCGGCTCGACGTTGCATATACATGGCTGAGTAACCGATTGGGGTGTCTTTGAGGATGCCAATAGGCTGCGTCCCATCTCCACCACCACCTGTGGGTAACGTGGTATCATGCAACGACATTCTCACCTACGATACTGTCAGCTTTCTCCCCAGCAGTACCCCAGACCAGATCACAACTTACATTGAACGGCACACTCGGATACAGCCTCAACGTCTCATTCATACAGTGCTGCAGGTACGGCATATTCTTCAAATCCTCATACGTTGGCGCCTCCATCGGTCCCACCCTCTCCAAAATCTCTCTTCTCAACTTCTGCACAATCTCCGGATGATTCGAAAGTTCCTGGAAAGTGAAAGAAAGCGCTCCAGCAGTCGTATCCCTCCCGGCAAGCAAGACCGCAACGACCTGATCTCTGATGACTTTCCTATCCCGTGTGCCTGTTGCAGCTAATGCGTGCAAGAAGGATTGGTTCGTCTTCTCCTTCAGATCCGCAATGTTCATCCTCAAGACACTCTCGATGAATGGTTCGACGAAGTCGTTGATAACCTTGAGTCCTGCCCAGAATGTTCCTTTTGGTAGTAATTTGTTGAATGGTCCCGCCCTCGCAATCGTGTTCTGTACCCTCTGCACCTCGGCAAACGCGCTCGCGAACTCTGTATTTGGATCATCCAAACTATCCACGCTCTTTCCGAGCAGGTAATCAGTGGCGCTGTCGAGCGTGAAGCAATAGAAGAGAGCGCAGATATCGACTTCTTCACCCCGACCGCCGATCTTTGAGAGGAGATGCCGAACGTGCTTTTCGAAGATGTCCAAGTCTGCGACGCGGTTCTTGACGAATTGGGGTCGGATTAGTTGGCGCGAGTTGTGCCATTGGTCGCCATCAGTCGCGAAGATGCTGTCCCCCAAGAAGTGCTTCCAATCCTCGTGAAACGGCTCACCCTTGCCATAGTCCTGGAATTGAGTTGCGAGGATTGCTTTGATGTTCTCTGGATCGGCCGTGAAGATGAATCTTTGCCGCGCTAGCGATACCTCGACGGTTGGTGAGTGCTTGTTAGGCGACCAGGCGAACAACCAGGCCCAGAAGTCGAGATCTTTGTTGCTGGTTGCATTGGAGATGCTGCGTAGTACGACGTCGATGGAGAATGGAAGGCGTGCTTTAACCGGTGGAGCGAAGGCGCCGAGACGGCGAATCGCCCGGTTTTCGAGGAGGATGCTGATATTGATGTAGAGGAATGGGAGGAAGATGAGGAGGGTAAGAGTAAGGAAAGGATGGGAATAGAGAAGGTCAAGCATGATGACGAGATTTAAGGTATGTATGAAAAGTTTATGAATCTTGTCTAGGAAAGAAACTCATCTTGCAGGAGGGAATGAAACTCGAATAGCCATCAAGGACAGTCCGAACTCTACGCCAGCAAAGGCGGAGATGTTTATATCGAAGCCCGTTGTGTTACCCAGAAAGCTACCCCGCTCATGGCCCAGACCGAGCCCGGACCATCCGCCGAACACCTCGGCTCGCTTACCTGATGCGCTCGAAATAATTTAGACGAGCTTTTTGTTGATGAGAAAGCAGTGAAGACCGCGATGGAGAGATCGAATTTACTATCGGTGTATCAAGCTCCAAAGAGGGAGAAGATCTATGTCGCGTTTGTCGTCTTGCCATGAATCATTGCCCTCTGAAACGGCTACCCTGCCTTTTTCTCAATCATTATCTATACCACGCTATGCTTTAAAACAAACTCCATCATTGGCAATATCTGTGCCGTCCATCTTCAGTATGCCGACATTCTGTTCACACGAAATATATTCCTCCTAGGATGCAGCAAGCCGCGCCCAAGTTGAACCCAAGTCCATACAGTCTTGATGCTGCAGAGACCTTTGAAATTTTTGGTGGGGCTGAGGATTCGGCAGCCTGGGCAGCTGCCACAGGTGACGTTGCGATTCTCTCATTTACTTCTGGAAGCGAAGAAGTTGGTGCAGGAGCCGCAGCATTGGTGATCAAGAAGCCTTGATCATCGTAATGCTTGACAACTGTTGCAGTTCCAGCTGCTTCGGTAAAAATAATAGGGAACCCTTGTTCGTCGTACGATGTAACGATTTCAGAGCCACCAGCCGCAGGAGAGTCCTGCTGCGAGTCCGCCGGCGACAAGGTAGGCGAAACGGGCGGGGACGTGACCTGGAGGCATCACTATTAGCATGATACATTGGGAAAGCAAATTAATTGGGGCCGCTCACTTACAGGTGCCGCACTTGGTGGAACGACTTTGCCGGAGCTTGACACAGTCCAACCAGCGGGCAGACCAGGATAAGTCGTCACTGTGGCTTGTGTGCTCGTCTGCATCGTCGTCGGTGCCCATCCTCCTGCGTTGGGTTGAGAGACAGATGACTCCTTTGAGCTATGAGTACCCTGGAATGGCATAGGGCTGTTGGTGGTGCCGGTTGATTCAGGTGAGACATCAGCTTGCACAGCTGCGCCTTTGCCGCTAGCGCCAACTGTACCACCTACAGCAGTAATGGACTGCCAGGTACCTTCTGTGCCCGAGTATTTGTATTGGCTTCCGGTCGAGTAGTCTGTGACGGCAATGGATTTCACCTGCATAGTGTAAGGTCCGGAAGGATAGTCCGTGGTGACGCCCGTTTGGCCAGTTGCCCACGCTGTTGATGGAACATCTTAGCGTTCTGTTTGTCAAAATTGGAGTTAGGAACCACGACTTACCTCGAGTGCCTACTGGATTCGAGAAATCACCACCAGACCATGATCCGATTTTGATCATCATTGGACTTTGAGGATATGGATACCCGTTCGTGGCTGAGGGAGTCAATGTTCGAACGGTGGCTCCATTGACCGACCAAACGATCTGATCGGCTGTCCAGTCAATGGCGTATGTGTGGAAGCCATCGTGGTTGCCAGGCGCTGGTGATGATGCCCCTCGGTTGTACGATGTCGTCAACCCTTTGCCAAAAAAGTTGGTCTGTACAGTGTTGCCATCATATCCAAGCCATTCGAAATCTATCTCGTCAAGGTCATCTGATTGTAGTATAGCACTGCTAACGATTCCCACACCCGGAGCAGCCTTCAATACGAATTCGACGTGCCCAAACATGATGTACCATTTAGATGCAATGAGTGGAGCATCTCCGGACCCTGCGACTGTGAAAGAAGCACCGTTCGAATCATATGTAGGTGTGCCTTGGGCAGTGAAAGAATCGGATTGTCCAGCTGTGAAGTCAATTTTGACTGATTTGCCGAGTGCTGTGTCTGGGGGACAGCTACCTGTTGTCATATTAGAATTCAAGCCTGCAAACTTCCTTTTGGGGAGTGGGAACGTACCATCCGTGAGAGGATTGCAATTTGTATACGTTTGAGCAGCCACTAGAGCAACTGCCCAAACGACGGCTACGGCAGCCGTGAGTGACGATCCCGACCTCATGGTTGAAGGTCTGTGAAAGAGTGTGTGATCGGTGAAGATGGGAGAGAACGTTTCTCTGGTCGGGCTCGAGGCCGCTGGTGGAGGGAGGAACCTGCACAATGATGATAGCTAATGATGATGAATGTAGCACAGTACGATTAAGTGGATGTAAGAGTCAATGACCGTGATGTGATGTCAATGTTGGAGAGGAGAGATGCAATTTGGGGAGAATGTTCAGCAAGGAAACTTGGTGGTGTGACTTCCCAAATTATTCTGATAGCTTTCTAGAATCTCAAATTTTGCCTTACCACGGTATTTCAACCAGCCACTTTGTTTTGATCTTGATTTCCGTTAGCAGGTGACGCGTTCAGCAGTGAGGACTTTCAATCTCGTAGTCTGATTAGAGGAATCTGTCAATATGTGGCTGGAAACAATGCCATTCTCGTATTCTGGAAAAAGTGCAAGGCAGGAGGGATAAGAGGGGCTGGATCTTTGCCAAGCGAGCCAAGGTCGTTGACCGGGAGACTGCATTAGTGTCTATGGCCCGGCCCAATACGTCTTGGCGGCTTACAATCGAATTAGAACTTGGTTCTGGTCCTGATACCTAGATACCAACTACTGAAACTATACATGACTTTTGTCAAGATGCATCTGGCGCGAACGCCGTGTTTTGGGTACAATGGGGCCTAAACCTAACTCAACGACGTTAGCTTGACCCGACAGTATTTGTTTGGGGTCAGAAGATAGCTAGCGATGAGCCCTATTAGATAGGGGGGTTTAGCCGCTGTAGAAGCGCGTCTTGGTGGTTGAATTTCAACTGTCAAGCGATCACTGTGTGTCCTAACCGCCGCAGGTAGAAATTTTGATTTTCCTACTCCGGGGTCTAGCTCTAGGGGCCGCTTAGGGATAAACAGTCAAGTCACTATAGCTTACGAACCATACTAGCATGAATGAAATTTTTGGTATTAAAGCTGTAGTGATCAGTAATTCCTATAAATTTGCGTGCGGATATATTGCATCAAAACCTACAGTGGTGGAGTTAGAACAGGGTGGTCCACTGTGCTAGTATGAGGGAACTAGGGTAAAGCGGGGAAGGGATGGTCCTTGGGATGTTCTCAACGTCAAGCGAAATAGACTACATCGATGCGCAAAGGTGAAACACTGTATCCTCGGAGCGATTCAATTGTCTTGAGTTTGAAAAGAAGGAACGGTTTCCGATGGAGGGCAGCTGATGCTACGCCTTTGAGACCGAGAATGAAATACGAAAGACAGTCATCTCGTGTGAAAAAGCTCTGCTATTGGATTTGATAGATACGATCGAAGTGGTTTTCTATTGATCGGTTGCATTGCAAGAGACAATCCAAAGCAGACATGTTTTACTCACACTTACTTGTCTTCGTACACCTTGATCAAACATGAGAATTAGACGAAAACCCTTTTTTTAATACCACATTATAGAAGCTCACACCATATCATACGGCGCCCTCTTCTCTTCATCAAAGCAAGGTTCCTTCAGTTCAAGGGATGCACGTCTAGTCTTGTTATCCGCCAATGCCAGCGGATCCCTGGAGTTGTCGAAGACATCGAAGTCGCCTGTCTGAAGGACACGAGATTGTTGCTTATTCATGGTGATCTGAGGAGGTGCGTCATCCCTTCCACTGCCATTAGAGAAAGGATTTTTAATTCTCCAGTACTTGTCTCCATGACGTATTGGTCCTTCTATGAGCGATCCCGCCGGAGCAGTCGCTGTAGATTGTGGCTCTGAGAGCTTTTCTTTTCTGCTTCTAGATCTTGATGAAGAGAGGTGGGACTTTATGGAAGAGATAATCTCGAATCTGTGGAAGCAGTAGCGTGAGAAGGATGCGCAGGCTGGCATGCATGCTACCATGATGGCGATGTTGAGTTCAACGATGCTGGCTGGATTTCAGCAAGGGCCTCTCACCTCTAGAACAGCAGACACGAGCAGGTCTCGGAGCCCGCAATCACTTAAGTATATTTACCACGTACGAATTCCAGAGAGTATCAGAACTGTCCACCAACTTTATCTTGTAACCAAGGTTGGCTGTGCTGGCAGCGCAGGCACTACAAAATTTGAATTAACTCTTCTGCCCCATTTGGAGCTTCCATACCATTGGAATTGGTAGGTAGAGGATGTAAAAGTCCAAGAACATATTAAGTGCGCCTTGTACGACAGCCCATATATCTTCATGAGTACACCTCTCAGCAACGCTGATGCTGCTGAAAGACTCACCTTGCCTCGGTGCGCATAGGGCTTCAGCGACGATTATAGAGGTAAGCGAGATGATGGATGTCCAAATGATACCTATTTAGGCGAAGTACCGAAACCTCTGCGTTGGCGAGAAGAGCCTGAAGAGGAGGAGGAGGATAGAGATCTTGGAAAACAAGAAGCCGAAGGAGGCGATGATGGTCTCGCATAATATGATCTTTGAAATAACCGGCGGTATATGCGGAAATAGGCAAGTCCCAGCCATGTCTTGCGTTTCCCCTAGTGCTGATGACAAGCCCAACGTAGGCCAAAGAGAACACGAAAGCGATAACACTAGCGCCATCGTCGTATGAAGCTGAGCGGGTGATTCTGAGAGTCGAGTACAGTCGCGTTGACAACAGCACGAATGCGAGAACAGACGTAGTCGCACTGATGGCAACTACTGTAACTGCCAAGGGTAATGGGATTGACAAAATTGGGCTCAATGCCGGGTGGTGGTACCATTGATGGAATCATTTTGAGACTTAGGCCTGGTGGAAGTGAGGAAGCCATTCTGAGACGCTATACACGAGTCCTAACGAACAAAGTGAAAGAGAAAACCCGATGGAGAGTAGAAATGTGGGCTGCCTTTTGATGGTGGGCAACCTCGGTGAATTGACGTATTTCCTCAATGTGCAAGCAGGTGGATAAGACACCCTCCTTAGATGAGTACTCGCAGAACGGAAGATGATTTTCGGTTGCATCCTCCTCTAGCTGCTGTGCCTCTCGCAGCTCATGTTCATATCGCAGGCGAGACGAGGCTGAGAGATCAGGGTCGATCTAAACGAGTATAACACCCGCACATGACGTTTGCGCGGCTTGCCGAATGAGGCGAAGTGCATGGTGATCATGAAATGGTGCACGAGTAATTGCTATTCAAATCGTGTTGGAGTTCAGATTGGAGGCTGGTGTGAAGATGGACTCGCGGAATTTGGCTGAGCTCTGAAATGTTGATAGGTAGTTGGCGATAAGCTTCCGAGACCACGCCGTATGGGAATGTTTCAAGTGCCATCGCAGGTTGCCTACAAGGGAATCTATCTAGCAGATCTCTCAGATCTCTCAGATCCGTCATCACCTTATCTGCATCCTGAAACCAAACGCAGATATTTCCACGGGCTGTGGCAATTCTTTCCTCTGGTAGCGTGTGCTACTCAAATGGTTCGGGTTGTACCCGCACCCTCTTCTTTCCCACTTGCTTCGATTCAAAGCACCATGTTTGATAACGTGCGGCGTAAGAAATATGATTCAAGCCTATGAAGGCTGGCGTTAATGCATAAAGTGACAGATGGTGCCGCTCGTTTCAGCGCCGATCTCATCCGGAACGGGGCGTTGATGGCGTCATCGACTGCCTGCCTTTCGCTGCAGCCTTGCTGTTTCGAAATGTTTCGTTCCACTGATATGATGTACCTTAGCAAGGTGTGTGTCTCTTCGATCGTAATCGTATGCGGTGAAATCATCGCATCCCGGTTTGAAGAGGTCAGCTTTCCTTTAGCAAACCCTTTCACCCGGTGCCACTTCTCCATTCTGCCATGCGGTGCAAAATTTAGATCCAGACGGCCAAGCTTCTATTCCAATGTCACCTCTATTGCCGTACCTCATATTCTTGATGGTGTTGCAAGTATCCCTCAACGCCTTGCTCATCGCCTTCACATCGCCCTCCTCGCCTTTACGCCTTGCTGTCTTTCCCATTATCGTCATCTGCGTACATCAAGTCTTGCCAATATGTCTCGAAGCAACAGGAAGAGTGATCTGGGCTGCCCTTCTCGGTGCTCACAGCATTAGCTTCCTTTTTCAGTATCTCGACACCGCGCTTTTGAGCAAATGGAGTGCTGAAGTTGGTGGCCCAACAGCCGGGCGAAAGTCAGCGACTATCAGGGATGAAAATTCAACGGCGAAAACATGGGACCGGCTCCGTTTTGGCTATCATGCTGCAGTCTCGACACGCAACCTTGGCACTGCATTCGAAGTACCTGGAGTCCCCTACTTCTCGCCCAAAGAACCAAATTATGTTCCCTCTAGAGCTACGTTCCTACGCCGAAAGGCTATGCTTTTGCTCTCGTGCTACTTGATCCTTGACCTCTTTACTCTCGCTTCCCAGCCAGATCAGAACCCAGTGCTGTACAACACGTCCAGGATGTAAGGCTGTTTATTGAGTATTCCCTGAAATTGTGCTGCTCCTTGAGTCATAGAATACGTGGCATGAGCACTAGCTCACCAATAACTCCCCATACATATCTCAAGGCTCATTTTCTATCCTGGAATAGCAATGCTGACTCCGGATTCTCCGATAGATCATGGACGAATCCCGAAAATCGCTCTGTGGAGCAACTCATCATCAGGTCGGCGAGCACCCTCGGCTTTTGGATCATTTTGTACTGTATCATCCAAACCTACATGGGGTCTATGGCTTTTGTGAGTGTGGCTTTGAGATTCAGCCAAGTCGACTCTTGGCGGCCTGGATTCGGTCCCATTACTGAAGCTTACACAGTGCGCCGCTTTTGGGGGTAAGCACTGTCCCCCCCCTTTTTTTCCACCAAACGAGCTCAGTTCGAAGACACTTAGTACCCCATTCCTTTTGCGAGCGAGAATGCGGCATTGTGTACACAGCATTCTTGGTTAGATTTGCAGAGCTAATCCATAATCGTTGCAGTATTTTTTGGCACAAGTACCAATAACAAAAGATGTCCAGTCCTGCAAGCTTCGTTACACTTGACATATTACATATGCCCAAGGGTACCCTGGTGTCGCGTTACACGCATCTCTTCCTCACCTTCTTCCTCTCGGGTCTCATTCATGCCTTGACAGATGTCGCAGAAGGATTCGCCTGGCAACAATCCGGTTCGATCCGATTTTTTTGCACACAAGCTGTTGGTATCATCGTGGAGGACGGAGTCCGAACGATGTTTCGCTGGGTTGTCCCTGACCACAAGGATGCGTCACGATATCAGTCTCTCATCAGGATCTTCGGGTATGTTTACGTTTTCGTGTTCATGGTGTGGTCCACGCCCGTCTGGATATATCCTTCTCTGTATGCGAATAAAGGGGAAGAGAAAGATCGGGTCGTGCCATACTCGGTCTTTGGAGCAGTATATGCGATCCTCAAACGATTACGACCATAGAGCTGTGAGTTTTCTGGAGAAGTGATCTGCGAGCGGAGTTGTGCTTGATTGTTCCTGCTATTAAGCCAATCGCTACGCAGTCTCGTGGCGGATGTACGTTGGTGGTGTAACGTCAGAGCAATGTGCCAGGCCATAGTATCACAATCGAAAATCGACTTCTCGCATACGCTCAACGGTAGCATCTATAATAGCCCCTGTTGACAGTGCAAGCTCGCGATAGTTGACCCTATGAGGCTAATGTTAGCTGTTCTAACGCTTCTTTGGTTCCTAGCAAACAAACCCGAAACAATCTCGCCGAAAATTGGGAACGAATCCAGTATTGTTCTCAAACTTGTCCTCGGTGCTGTGGACAGTCTGGTATATAGTCTCAAAGTTGGGGTCCGAGCGAAGAGCCTGGGAACCAGTGTGGATGCGCTCTCTTGGGTGGGGCCATATCGCGAGTGCAATGCTCACGTAACAGAGGAACGGCAGCACAGCTCTGAGGAACATTGTGTCCTTTTTCAGCGAAAGCTATACAATACATAGACGGCGAAGAATTGTGCGGGTATTGTGTAATATCGTTCGATGTTCTATGGAGGATACTAACTGTAAATGATGGCACGAGCCGCACGACGTCGTAGGAGTAAGAAGAACCAAGGAAGATTACCCATCTTGAAGAGATCAGACATAGTGCCTTCCTCGCCTTCCGTATCCAAATACTACTTGCACAAGGAAGGCTCAACGGTCTGTGATACGGGCAGGAACTAGGGATGCAAATTACACCAGCCTATGAACCTCCATTGGAGGTGTTAGCATCGGAATATTTCCGCGCTTATATAAGCCAATTAATCCGACACTAAGAATTTGGGTGTGGACGCTCATGACGCATTGCAAAGGCTTGATATACTGTACGTAAAACGTTCTTCTATTCATGACATTCATGAATATCATCTCAAAGATGTTTCAGCTTGCTCCAGCCAACACGAATCCTTCGAGCGGCTATACCTGATGCGGGCAGTGTACGTTCCCGCCTGCACTGCCTGTCTTCCAACAAGCGCCTGCCTAGATCATCGACATCTCCAAATAATGGCAGTCGAAGCATGAATCAACATATCGTTCCCAACGCAGGTCTTCTTTCGCCATGCCTTCGCCCATCGAAAGCGATGAGCGGCACGCTCTGTTGCCACCAAGCCCGGACAAATCTGAGCCAGCAGATCAGCTTAGCATCTGGGAATGGCCTGCCCATGGAGCCTTTGCTGTAAAGAATTTTATTTTTGAAAATCCTATTCTCATATGTACTTTCTGTCTGCAATTTTGCAACTATTTTGCCAAGCATATGGTCGAGGTTCCCATGATCAAGCTGTTCGAACAAGCCATCTGCAACCGATACTATGCCACTTCTGCCGAGTTGGTGCACGCAAGTGGCCAACCAGTCGAGGAGCGATTCTGCAAGATCCCCCCAATTCAGAATGAACTGGCTGGTCTTGTTGGTCTAAAGTTCACATTCGATGCGCTGCCTGGTCAGTGCAATCCTCCGCTACTTCTAAGACCATAACATAGAAGCATGGCCGCTGATCTTACTATTTCTAGCGCTACTGACGGCCCTCTACTATGGATCGATTGCAGACAGGTAAAGCGCTTTTCGTCTGACATGTACAAACATCGCTGATCTGTCATGACAGGTTCGGTCGCCGGCTAGTGCTTGCTTTGTGCGGCGTAGGAACCATATGCAGCCTGCTTTGGATCCTCCTCATCTGCTATGTCAACGCTAATCTGCCGGTCAAACTCGTCTGGGCATCCTCGATCTTTCTTTGTATAGGTGGCTCACAAAGAGTGGCTAAAGGAATGAACTTCACGGTCATTGCCGACACTGTTGATAAATCTCATAGGTGAGCAGAGGTACTTCATTGACTCGCGCGAGCATCTACTTATAAGGTCCAGAACGAGATATATGTATTTACTTGCGGGAATCCCACATTTGACGACGTTGGTGGCTCCGCCGCTCTCTGGCTTTCTGATGCTTGTAAGGGTTTGGCTTCCTTTTACGGTTGCCATCGGAGCACTGGCACTGGGTCTTCTCGTTCTTGCATTTATGCCCGAGTCGTTGAACCACCATTCTTCTCATCCACAGAGCCCTCTGTTGGGCGCCGCCGACACAAACACGCCCAACGACTCTGACGAGGAGGAACCTTCTTCGCAGGAACAGCTTCCCGGTAGAATCCACGATAGGCTACCCACCCCAACTCCTGAGACCAAGGAATGGTGGAGGGACATTGTTACCTTAACTCAGATGCCGGGACTTCCGTTCTGTTACTTGCTTTTCTGCTTCAAACATTTCGCTATGATCAGCAAGGCTTATGTATATCAATATGCTTCTTACAACTTCCACTGGGGCCTCAGCCAGACGACCTGGTTGCGCTTTGCCCAGGCAGGAGGGTCTTCCTTGGCGACAGTAGCCTTTCTACCGCTCTTCTCGTCGATCTTGAATCGACGAGGTCTCAAAGCGCAAATGCTCGATCTCAATGTTATTCGAATATCCTTATTCATAGCGGTGTGCGGCTTTGTGCTGTTGCAGCTATCATATCGTAGCTGGATGTTATTATTCGGTAAGCGATCAAAGTTGTACCGTTGTCGCAGCATGCTAAGCTTTTGATCCAGCATTGTTTATCTGCGGCCTTAGTGAGGGCGAGGAGCCCGCTCTACAGGGTCTCACTACTTCTTTGATTGACCGTACCTATCACGCACGGTTGTTTACCTCGGTTGCCGTGTTGGAAATCGTCGCAAAACTTATCGGTGGCCCAGTAATGGGCAAACTATTTTCTATCGGCAAACACCAAGGTCAAGGGTCAATGGGAATATGCTTTTCTGTTTCAGCGGTAAGTAAATGCCGGTTCTCTGCTGTAATTGATCAAGTGCTCATGGGCGCTCTAGGGAATACTGTTTGCTCTCATGGTCATGGCAAGTTTTCAAAGGGTCAAAAAGCCCATTCTCGAGCTATGATGGTCATGTTCAGACCTTCTGCGCCAACGAAAACGCTAATGTAAAACTATATACATGAGTCTATCTCCAGAAAATTTTGACATATCTCATGAACAATGATTTGAAGCGTTCGTTGGGTGCTCTCGGTGTATGTCTTGAAACTACCCTCCAAAACTTGTCACGCTGTTACGAATAGTGCTGCGCGGGAGTCAGACTCACTATTCAGGCCGCTTTTGCATCGTTCTCCTCGGCCAGAACGTGGCTTGACTCCGGAATTTGTCTCAAGGATTATTGAAATTGAGCCACATTTGGGCTTGCGTGACACTCTCATCAAACCTATCATCTAGGCGAGCGCTGTCTCCACCTTCGCCTGGAGTACAGAACAAGGGACAACAATGGTCATACGTCTTGGTGGGTTGGAAGGATGATGATTCAGCTTGCTATGGATTCTGCTAAAGCAGTGGTTGATGACTAAGAGAGCACCCCCGCACCTTCCACCACTCAACGGCAGTATCAATCGATTGCGGTTTATTATCGTGTCTCGATAACGAAATCGAGCTCAAGAAGCAAGCCCTCGACTTCTATAGCCAATGGGGTGGTAGGCGAACATCAAACTTCAAATATGCAGCGCCCACGAATGCTTCGGTGTGCTGTTGCACATCTTGAAGCCGGCTCCGGGAATGACTCTTAGGATACGACGAAGACGAATGGGCAGATTAGTGGGACTTCTGTGCCCACTGGCAGAGGGCTTGGTAATATGTCACTAGCGGTTTTCAAAGGTAGAAGTCTGACTCGGAAAGTAGCTTGTACAGATTATAATCACAAAAGAAGCCCACCCTCCATTTCGAGGGTAACGTAAGGCCTGGAGAACATGAAGAGAAAGATTCGCAGCTATTAGTTTGAGATAGGCATCGACCATGGGATCTGAAACTACTGCGACACACCACCCCATAATAGCTTTCAATAGAAGTAGCAGCGGGAGGAGGCAGGTAGATTAATCTGTTGCCATTAAGGCCAAAGCCGTCTTTGCCCGGTTTTGGCAGCGTTATTGAGACCTCGTGGTAATGCTGAAAGGAATGGAAACAGGTCCACCACACGTACGGAAAATGATGCTTGAACGAAGACGAGGAGAATTTTGAAGTCTATACCGTAGGTTTCTAGTGAGTGACCATCATTTGCTCCTCATGGGCTTCTTCGATGGCGTTCAGGATCTCTGGTCTTCTTGGAAACATCATTTACACAGGATCCCATATTGCACATTCGATCTCCTGGTGTCTCTAGCTAGAGTCCTTTCCACAAACACAGCTATCGTAGAATCTTCGAAGTCCGCGCCTGTGCTTGCTGAAATTCGGGGTGGGCAATTCGGCGGTGCACGTCCGATTGCGTGGCAGACTTTGTCTATGATGAATTAGAGGATGTTGCCGAACTGTCTTTCGTCTCCAGTCCTGACACTCTTGGTAAGATTTGTCGGATGCTTCTGCCATCTTATGCTTCTCTTAGTAACGCGCCTTAATCCCACAGGCGGTGTTGCAGTCTATCCTTCGATCAGTATCACAGTAAGCACAGAGGACCTGCAGTCACTAACTGCCTTTGCGGCCACCTATACCACCGCCCGCCGTGCCCTGAAGTACTATCAGTCATCTGAGGTAGCTCTTCAAGGCTGCGATTGAATGCCTTTCTTGCTGCCCCCAGCGCCCTTGTCACCGATTGGAGCTGAAGAAATAGCGCAGACCATCGTCATTGAGAATTGATCGTCATAATTACCACCGGTACTGGCTTGACCAATATAATTAGTGACTGTTTTTGATTCAATGACATACTTAACAAGAGGGATCGCAACACCCAAGAGAGCAGAAAAAAGCCCTCGACATTTTACGTACCTATTACTCATCTTCGCTACATGAAGGGGAAACAAAAGACTCTTGCAGAAACAAGTTGTAATAAACATTTCACATTGCTTCTGCCGTCTATAACAATTCTGAGCCCTATGACAGAGTGGGAGGACACCGATTCTTCAGAAGTAGATAAGGTGCAACATGCAGAGTATATATTCGTAGCAGGAACAAGCATGAGCGAAGGCATTGGAAAGGCTCAAAGAAGGCCAGACAGGGTGATCTGTATAGATAGATCATCAGTCAATGGAAGTAGTGCTTTATAAGTAGTGACACTGCTCAACGTTTCAGACTTGGTTGTAAGAAACTTTTACGGAGAGGAAGCAGATGACTGGCTATCACAGGATGGAGAGAGGAGGTGTGAACAAGGACGTGAGCACTTCTTCATTTGGTTATCGTGAGGAATGCACCGATGAGCTCGAGTGCTTCTTCATCTAGCCCACAGGTAAGTGCAACCTAGTCAGTAGTATTGATGAGCAAACGCATAAGACCCACTGTTGCCGAAAGCGGCTGCTTGAGATGGTGTCATGTTGTTGCCATGATACTTGAAGTAATCTATCATATCAGACATTAAACAAGTCGAAGGTGTTTGAGTATGCTGGTCCCTGGTAATGCTTTTTCTTAAGTTAAAGGTCCATAATGGGATGTGAAGATGAGAAGTTGGACTTTTGAACGGCATTGGGCAATCATGAGTACCAGTACTGCATGTCGAGTGATTGAATCGCAATGACGTGACAAGACCAAGCAGGCCCATGAAAAATTATTTCAAGGGCTGACCTAAAATGGATGTTTGCAAAATTAAGTGCGAAAACCCCCAAGTGCTCCTCGCTTTAACACATAGAACAGAAGCTTCGTAGACTTTAGCCGAACTACAATTCGGACTCTGCGGCGTGGTGAAAGGGCCACACTTAGATCAAAGTTTGTTCACACCTGATAGCTAGACGTAGGTTCAGGCTGCGCAATGTTTGAGTTCCCACTGAGGTCTCTCTGTTCCAGGTAACCGAGCTGACCTGTAGTACTACCATTCGCAATACTCATCGGCGCCTCCTCCTGTCCGCTGACACTGGTCCCTGCTGTTCCAGCCTCAGTAGGCATAAGATTCGTGCCCATGCCAGTAGCTGTGCTGTGGACGGGCTCGAGATTCGGCGTCCATTCACGGAGGTCTTCTTCAGCATCATTCAAGATTTGGCGCGCCTGAGATGCGTGCTCAAATTCCGGACGGGTGTCTCCTGGTACAACTGGGGTGTCGTCGAGGAGGTTTAACAGGCGACGGCCATGGCGGGCAAGCATTATTTGTTTTTCAGAGCGCTCGATAGTAGCGGCGAAGTGAAGGTCGTAAGCTTCCTTGAGCTTTTGGCGTGTCTGCGTGAGTTTGTCAGCATGAACGTTTCTCACAAGCGCAACTGAGACGTACGATGTTGGTCAGCTGAGCTTCCGCGACAAGATTCTGCGCCTCAGCTCTAACGAGTTCCTGCTCAAGTTGCACAATCTTTGGGCTCTCTGGGTCCTTGTACTTCAGCTTCGCGATCTCGTCCGAAATCTTGGACTTATGGTCTCTACTCGGCTGGACCGAACTCTCTGTATTCCGTATCTGTTTCAGGACACCACGGTAATCCTCGAGATTTTGGGCGTAGACATCCTCCTGCTCGCCCAATTCTGACAGTAAAACGCCAAGCTTGTCCGATATGTCTGAGATCGAGTCATCCCCTGTAGCCTCACCCCAATCCGAGAGTTGAGAGGCAATAGAGATGCGCTCGCGGGAAGCAGATTCGTAGGCACCGATAGCGTGGTTCTCGCTCTTGATGATCTTGAATAGCTTCTTGCTCAGCTCGGCCTGGGTGACACCACGTAGAGAGGCCATTGTGAAGCGGTGCTTGGGCGCGCTCCCACCAGAGCCCCCAGTAGCGGTGGAAGCATTGTCCTTCTTGGACCTAACGGAGAGGGAGCGATTCCTGGTAGAAGAGAATCGATGTCAGTCTTCGGCGCTGAATACACTTGTCCAAGGCGTACGACATAGTACATGCACAGCTCGGACGACATGGACTCATACTCACATGGTGAAATGCTCCTAGGTGGGATTCGTAGGTAAAGCTGTGGAACGAGGATACTTGAAGCTGATGCGCCGGTTCGCGCGATTTTGTCAAGCAGATTCTGTGTATGCAAGCTACCTTAAGATGCTGTAGAAGGTGGGGGGCCGAGGGCCGTCAGCATATAGCTATCTAGCGCAATCAAGGGTTTCTTGGCGTCAACACCCGCCAAGCCTTCTGAAACAATCACCACAGCAATCGTTCTTGTTACTCTTTCAATCATGCTCTGCCAGCTTAGCTTTCCGCTTACAACGGTTTCCCAGCCCAGAGACTACATCAACTTACCTTTACGACGGCAACCTACGAATATTCCGGAAGTCTCGCCGCCTCTACAGAATTGCTAGCGCTTCGAGGACAGAACGTAGGGGAACGCTCTCATCTGCTCACCTGAGGTCGTGCTGGATAAGAGGGGCGATGAGAGAGTAGGCTTCGAATCTTTTGGAAAAGAAAATGGTCTTGGATGCATCACATTTGATATAGGGAGATACTTTGGGTACCCTTGTTATCAAACACTTTCACGAGATGGGAACAGGAGGACCCTTGCTTGGGCACGGCCACCTCCGCGACAACAACGCTCACAACGAGCGTCACAGATAGACCAGCAACGGAACTCTTCTCTCGGTGTACCTCAAACCTCATACGGCAGCTGCATTGACAAGCACCGTGCCACTTGCGGCTCTTGAGCTCCACCAAAACTCAACAAGATTGCCGGGCATCTTCATCAAAGCAGTCAACCCTCCCGAGCCCCTACATACATCCTCATACCAGGTCTCGAATCAATCATACGCGATAAAGTCTTTGCCATACCCTTCATGAACATGACCGAAGACATGTAGCCTAGGTCTAGTCCTCCATAGCTCCTTAAGCAGGTTGTCGTCGCCGAACCGAGCAACATCGAGGTCAGACTACAGTGATGGCCTCACTCGTCTTTCTGAGGGTATGCTGTCCTCGCTTTAGACCGTAGAGTAGTCTGGCCAAATAATTCAACGGTGAAGCGAAGAATTTCTGCCACTTCAATGGCTTTGGCCGGTCGAATAGAGCATCAAGACCTCCTTTACTGGCACCAAACATGACGGCTGCCTGGCTTCGTTGGCATGAATGGAAATCGATCACTGGAAAAGCTAGGGCAGATATGCGACAGAAAGTGGCGATGGTAGGGCCCTTTGAGGACTTCCCGGATTTATTTGCGAAGACTCGGGATGCCTGATTGCAGGTAAAAGTACTCAGAGATTATCAAAGGTTTCATAAAGAAAATGGAGCCTGGTGGTTTAGAAGCCCCTTGACGCTGAATGGCTGCCTGGTCTTGGCGCGCGTGCTTCCTTTGGGCCCAGCGTCAAAAGGAGTTGCACTTGCGAAGGCTACAGAGCGCGATTGTGGGCAAAACTTTTGTGCAGAACTTTGTGCAGAGGAGTGGACATTTTGTCCGTAATCACTCGGCCTGAGTCGTTATTGGGTAGCTGAGGTATCTGTGATGGGCTTGAAGCCCAAATATGTGCCCGCTCTGACTTCAATAGCAACTCGCAAAAGTCAACTATGTTGACGCCTGGCCTGCTAATCGAATCAAACCGTCCACAAAGAGCCCAGCTCGCAGTCCTAGATAGCATTGTTACAGATGCTCTAGTCCGTACGTGTCATCAAAAGCTCTTCATCAATAACTTGGGTTTCCGTGAACGCAATGTTTTCTGCTCAGCCTTTCTCAGGCATGACTTTTCCAGATAAGATAGCACTATCTCTTCAATACGTCAAGTAGAAACCCTTGGTTGCTACAAGACCGAGACTGCGGACTTGAGTAAGCTCAAAGATACCCGTCAAGATCTATGTAGCTGGCCTTCAATCGCAAGCCCTAAAGATGGTAAAGTACTTGATCGCATACTTTCAGACAAGCTGTCAAATCAAATTGCACTTGCGCGGCTTCAGACCCTGAAAGTAGCAGCACAAATATACAAAGCAGTCCAGGAGGTCACCATCGACGCTCCAGATAAGTCGCGTCTGGTTAAAAACAACTTTATCGAATATCGGCTCTCGAAAAAGCGTCGGGAACCGCGCCTGTTCGCCGTACCGATTCCCCATCAGCTGACTTAATTGAGTGGAATTCGTGCCTGCCACTACGACCAAATTGACCCAGGACGACTCCGGTTGAAGCCGCAAATTGGGCAGCTTACCTGTGGAATTGCAGGAGACTTCAACCAGCCGAGGTTGCAGCATGCCGGGTTGGCGATGGGGTCAGGAAGGTAAGTGGGGCATGAGCAAAGTTATGATGCTTTCATACCTTGTTGGAAGAGAAGTGGAGAGACTTCGTCAACATCCCCATTGTGATAATTGCTGTCCTTGGGAAATGGAAGTAGAAATCAGGTCTCTGAAGAAGGAGGCTACCAGTCAGAATTCGAGAAAAAAGTTGGACATAATAGTATTCTGGCAGCTGTAGGAAATATCCTGCAGTATTAGAAGCTTGTCGGGACCGATTTCGGCAAGCCTCTCTCTCACAATGACATCTTTGAATGGCATTTATGGCGACCACCCTGGAAGTTATCTTGCAATTTTCGCAATTGCCTTACTCTTGGTTTCTATTCCGTTGCTGACATTTTAGCCGCATGATCCTTCTTAAAGTTGTATACGCCAGCATAGCCCCACTTTTCCTAGGCTGGTTTTGGCCACTTCGTATTGCTTCACCGAAATATCGTGGCGAAGCTACAATAGGTACTCGTGATTACGATTGACTCGTTGGCCTATTAGATCTATTGCCTTTCATCGTCGTGTCGTTCCCTCTGAATCGTGTACAAAAGTTCGTGATTTCATCAAGCCAAGAAAATCCTTCGTCCAATTTTCAGCCAATCCTACAGTACAACATTTAGCGGATCCTTCGGCCATTCCTTTATCAGATCCTTCAACAAATCGTTCTTTCTGACCCGATTTCCTACTCTTCAAGCGATTCACCATCCCAAAGCTTCTAATCCCCGCGGCAACAAAATCAGCAAAGCAATCTCACGACTCAAACCTCCTCGTCATTCAATTCTGATGCCTGAGCAAGTTCTCGTCGTCAAGATGTGCATCCCCGTCGCCTACCCCAAGCGCACCTACACCACCACCTCGCGCCCCGCCGTTCGCATCATCGAAACCCATCACCGCCAACCAGCCCCTCGCATCAAGACCACGACGATTCGGACATCGGGGCACAGATCACATGCACCTGTGACTAGGATAAAGGAAACGACTACTACGAGGCGATGGAGATCTTAGTTTCTCGAGATCCAGTCATACGATAGGGCACTGACGGAAACGATTGGAAGGAGACTCGATGCGTTGTTGGATGGTGTTGGGGACCAGGTGGTTGGGGATTGATTGTTTCGCTTTCTGTGTTTTGATTGTGGTACTTGCTCATTTTTGGCGCCGTTTTCCATTTTGGAGTACTTTGATGTGTAGATTGACACTTGGTGATGGGATGCGGCTCACATTAGGGCTTCATGTTGATATATCTGCAAGCAAGCGTTCTTAGGTCTCATGCTCCAATCTCGATCTTCAAGCGAGACCTGCTGGTCGTACCATTTAGCGTGATATGAAAAGTGCAGAATTGTTTGCTCTGGTCCATACGATGAAAACGCTAATTCGTGCACCCAAGAGTCTTCACTGGCACGTTCGAAAGTACTTTGATGGTACATTTCGATCTAATTGAAGCAGCATTTACCACATACGACGCTCTAATGACTGCCGAGAAGCTTTGTCAGCTCCGAGAAAAGGATTCAAACGTGCAGAACATGCAACTATTGAGACTGGTACGTGCGCAGCATGCCAACCACTCCAGGCACGGGGAACAGCAAGTGTACGGCATCCAAAGACAACAAGAATTCTGTTCTAGGGGGGGCGCGAGCGTGACAAGGAGCAACAAACTCACGCCTGTGGACGAGGTGAAGTTGAGATTAGACGTTCCTGCTTAGATTTAGCTTGGCTCAGGAGACCAGAAGAGGCGTTTCGTCGTTGTATTGTTTAAGCACGGCTAAGAAGATTGTCGATATCAGATCCTTATCGGGGATAGAGGGTTTTCATCACGGAAAGATGAGGAGTGTTGAGTGATAAGCCCAGAGAAGGGTGGGTCGCTGATTGAGTCATGGATTCGTAACGCTATGCCAACCTTTCTTTTCTAGAGTCAAACATCATGTCCATATGCTAGATGCTTAACCTCTGCCAGCGCAAAAACGTCCTCATATGGGCTCCCCAAACCACAGCCCTGCTGCCTTCGAGTCCGTGATGTTTACATGCGTGCTACATCCCCCCCCATTCGGAAAAGCGTAGTCACTCTCCGCCCGCCTCCGTAACCGAACAACTCACCACCGACACCTTCAAGCTTGGTAGATCGTCTCTCTCGACTTCGCCATTGTCAGCAAGCTGGATGAAAAATCAGCATATCTTGTCGTCATTCCAACGAGCAAAGATTGACGACTCAATTTCGCAATGCAAACTCCCCGCCAAGTAAGCTTCCACACTCGTACTATTAGCAGTATCAAACCCACCACGCCCTCGCACTCTCATTCAACTCCTTCGTCAGCGGCACCATCCCCGGAAGCACAATCCCAGCATCCTGCTGCGCCTCGGACGGAAAGGGCATGAAGACCGTATGGCTCCCTACCAGATCCGGCCCCGTGAGCCACGTCTTCGGATCATTACCAAATTCGCCCAGGGAGACGAAGATCGTGAAATTGCTGTCTAGCGCGTTTTGTGCGACGCGAATGTTGGTGATGGGTTCGTAGTAGAGGCCTGGTTGCTGCGGTCCATCTCTTTTCAATGTTCTTAGGGGGGGATTTGAGGGTGGAGGTTTCGTTGACAGGCACGCCTGCGCTAGGTTTGTAGAGGTAGTTGACTGCTTGGATGGTGCAGGAGGCGTTGGCGTCGGCTGTCTCGGGGTAGATGTGGCCGAAGCTTTGATATCGCGGGCGCTGGACGAGGTCCGGAATGGGCCATCCCACGTGCTGTGGAAGGATGTCAAAGGTGAGTCTTGGTTGATAGCGTCGCTGGGGGTAATTGTAGCTATTCCGGGGGAAGCAAAGGTGCGGGAGAGGTAGCTGTTTGGGTAGGTCGTTTGCCAGATGGCGAAGAGGCCGTCAACGTTTGGGTAGTGGAGCATGAAAATGGGGTGGAAGGCGGAATTCTCGTTCTTGGAGTGGTTAGTATACTCAGTTGATGGATGGGGAAAGGGAGGAAAGGTCAATGAATGCGCTTACGTAGGCCGTGTGACCTCCGTGTCCTATGAGACCGTGTATCGCATCGTGCATAGATTCTAAGCTGTCGTAGCTCCCACTGGTTCCGTGATGTTCATCATTCAAGCCTTGTTGCTGACTTTATCGTATGTTGGATATGCCTACAGCAAATTCGAATTTCTCTTGCTATAGGAAGCCTGGTTCTTGTCTAATTGGACGTTGATGGCAGTGGTTTGGCTGGAAGCTTTTAGGTGATTGGAGGCCGGGAATCGTAGGGTATCGGGCCATATGCTGTACTGCTGGATATCATCGGAAAGACCTATCCTAAGCAATATAGCTGGGAGATTCACTGGATAATCAGGCAATTGCGTATCACTTAGTTGGTTGAGATGGTACTGATAGAGTGGATTTGGTATTGTCTTGGTAGCACTTGGAGTAGTCACTTCCACATTCGCGGGTGAAGATAGTGAGCTGGGTAATGTGTCCTGGCCTATAGGTTGAGGAACTACCCAGTCCCAGTAAGGGTTCCTGAAGCTCTGAGCAGCTGTAACATTTGCCGCACAGTCGGAGCCCTCGAACGTCTGGGCGATGTCCTGCATAACTTAATTGCATACAAAACTCACTCATATAACGCCACATACCGCCTATGCCACGTCAGAGATAACGGCGAAGAATGCGTACAGTAGCCCCCAGTCCTGCCAGGAGCGAAACGCACATTATCCCGCGGAATGAAAGGGCGTCCGTGGATGCTGGCGATCGGTACTAGCTGGTCTTATTTGACCTGGTCCATTGCTTGGAGATTGGAAAGGGCGAGGAGGTAGAGGTTCCATTGGAGGGTGTTTTTTGGCAGTGGGCGAATGTCGAGGCGTTGTACGATCGATTCGGTGCCCACGAACGGGATGCCTGTGATGGCCAAGGGGGAGTTTATGTTAAGAGAAAGGGGTCGGTGAGTGCGGTATATGCTGGGGTGTCTGAAATCATGGGAAATGTAGCCTTCGGTCGTGCCTACCAGCAGGCTGAAGATTATTGAAAGTAGAGCTAGAATCAAAGAAAAAGAGAAAGAAATATTCGTAGAGACTGTGATCTGGGCTGCACATAAGTCTGAAAGAGAGACTCAGACTAAGATTGAAAGACTGAAATGTGTAGCACAAGGCTCAGCCTCGGTCAATGCTGAAAATTACACCAGTATATACGAAAAAAAGGAAGATTCTCAAGGCAAGGCTGACGAAGGCGACGAAATAGAGCAGGAATACCTCATATACAAGATGCATGACGAAGAGAGTGTGCACACGACCAATGCTTTCGCATTTCACCCCACCATGTGACACCTCGGCCATGACGAACTTCTGGGTATGAAGATGCCAATGACTTGACGTTGACATAGAAACGAAATAGCTCGCGCCACGGCCGGATAATTCTAATTGGATAGAGTAGCTAATGTCTTAAATTATGCCCTCGTAAGCTGGCTGTTGGCCTTCGTGAAACGTCCAAAAACCTGTTGCTCTGGATTAACATATTTGTCTTCTGGTTTCATAGGGATTTGGTGTTGGACTTTCTGGCTTATGTCGAGTGAGGCGAAAAGCTCTCAGAAAGCGTGCAATTTTCAAGTTGTTTGTGACAATAGACTATTTGTTCCCTTCTTCATATCTGCTCCAGTGCTATCACACGATTAGAAGACACGGTTAGAGATTGTTTATTCAAGGGTGTTCTCGCTGTTGAGCTTTCGTGCGGGGCGGCTGAAGCTTGATGCTGGAACTAAGTCGCGCACTCCAAAGATCCTTTAATTTTCACGCTCACTGTCGAATCTCAACTCAACAAATCTTGCCGATCAGGTCAGTGTGATATATGAGATGTTATCAATTACCAACACATCAATGCCTTCACATCTCTCTCCTAGCCTGTATCCGCCCCACTACACAGATAGTACACAGCCGAAACTGAAGGCGATGTTAGTAGATTATGGTTGTAAGACATCTTAAGGCCCTTAAGTCTGCTCTCCCTCCCTAGCATCCGCCTCAGTATCCGGGAATGCATCCCCAAAAGCAGTATCTTCAGGTCCCATATCCTCCTGCTCCTCGAGGCCCGTGTTCTCCATGGCTTCGCCGTAGCCAGCTAGCTCATCTCCTGCGGTATCTAGATCACCGAAATCGATACCTTCATCAAACCCAGTGACCCCAAAGTTCCCCGTAGTATCTTCTTCTGAGCCTTGTCCGAAGTTCTGCATGTCCTCTCCAGCAGTGATATCGTCTGCGGTGGGAGTATCCATGCTAGGTTGCATGGCTGCATCGTTCGCGAAACTGTCGAGATCCGCCAGATCTTGTTCATCCTGATCCTGTCCTTCAGCTGCAGGGTTTCCCTCTTTGTTGACCATGACCCATTCTTCAGGCCCCTGATCCTTATTTTCGGGGGATATGCGCTCTCCGCTCATATTGAGGTCCCTCTGATGCGGGGCCTCTGCTGGTGGTGCTTGGTCGTGGGCTTGAGGCGTCGCTATTGTAGGGACTGTCTGGTTCGTGTATGGCTGACCTGACAGTCCTGGCTGCATTATCGCTTGGTGTTCAGGGGCGTCGAGTTGGCCAAAAGTCTCGACCATATCATAGCCTTGGTCAGGCATTCCCATGGATTGAGTCTTCTTTTCAAGGCCTCCTCTTTCGATACAGTCTACATCAGAGACTGGCTTAATGCTTTTTCCGATGTTAGCCTCCATCTTGGAAACGATTTCATCGATTTTTGAATCTTCTCCAGGGCTGGGTTTGCCAACTTCGCCGTTGATCATGTCCAGTGTTTGATTTCGTAACTCTTCCTGAGCCTGTTTGTAGGCGCGGCCCTTCGTAAGCTTCGCCATACGTCTAGCATGTTGCCTCTTCAACTTCTCCATCTCTGCGCTAATCGCTGCTACCCGCTCGTTTGCTCGCTTCCTGAAGTCTTCTGCTTTTCCTGCTTCAAGTCTCCCGACACGAGGCGTTGCGCTATCTGGAAAAGGAGTATGTTCCTGGTTGGGTGGACCCTCGAATTCCTCCTTCAGCGTGGATTCGGTGGGAGCATCGAAGAAATCCTTGGTGAGAGACTCAAGCTCACCTCTCTTACCGAGACCTAGCTGCCCTGGGACAATTTGACTAGTGTCGTATGGAGAGTGCAAGATTTCTTCGAGCCATTCGTGATGCTGCACGTACCTATGAAGACTAATATCGCGGGGCGTGAGGAAATCCATAAGGTCGCCTGTTTCGCCGCCGTCCTCGTCTTCCATGGCTGGATCTCGTGACATTACCGGGGGTGGTATAGCCGTAATCGATCCGTGCCCATGACTTGGAGCTCCATGACGCGGTCGTTTCGCCGGAGAAGGTCCAATTCCACGTTGGGCTGCTTGAGCAGCTTGAGCTTGCTGCTGTTGCATGTAGGCTTGTTGTTGACTTCGATTCATGTGGGAGATCACGTCGCCAGGGTATCCCATAGGCTGCTGCGGGTATTGTTGATTAGGGTTTCCAGGCAAATTGATAGTAGGCCAGCTTGCGCTATCGCGTAGCATGAACTCTTTGCGTACTAATTGGTGGTGCCGTGATTGTAATTGCATGCGTTCATTCATAAAATGGCGCACCTGGTCAGACACTCGTATCGTGTTTGAAGGGACTCGATTTGGGGGATCTGTATGACAGTAGTGCATAATCCATAGCGAAGAGTCAGGTGGCGGTGCGTTGGGGTCCAGAGGCATCAGTCGAAAGCGCCGCCTAGAATGCGTCGCGAAAGCCTCTTGCGGCGCACGATATCCGCTTCTGTGCACATACATCTCGACTTTCTATGATTCTGGGATTAGTCAGGACTGCTGGGAGGATTCCCCAAAACTCTTACATATCCTCCGACCTCCTGCTGGAATGCCGTTTCTGCATCAGCCCAGATATAGCCGTCGCTCGCAGGATTGATACCCATCTGCGGTGGCTGCCAAACCAACATCACGTCTCCGTCTTGTGGGACAGTCAAGAACATCCAATTCATTGGAGCTTCTTCCCTTACAATTCTGGGAGCGTCCATAAGGTACCGAACCACCTGCTCGAGGTTGAAGGATGGTAGCTTGGGGTACTGTTTCATGGAGATGAGATGGACATGGCGCAACTACACATCGTTAGCAAGGCGGTACTCTCGAACTCTTAATTCCAATGAACATACCAGCGCCGGGGGCACCAAGTCGCTGGGGTTCTCAGCCATCGCCATCGCCATCGTCAGGGCAGGCCAAAGTCCACGACTAGCACTTGGCTTTTGATTTGGTAGCCACTCTCGCTGCTATTAATTGATTACGAATTAGTGTGAAATCCACATGCGCTGCCCCTATTGATGCGGCTATCGTAGCTCTCCAACGTACTATGGAAACACGAGGAGAACTGTTTGAAGCGCGCAGGAGCTAAAAGAATTGATCGCCGCCAGGGATCTTCGGCTAGTCCCGCTTCAACGTTGGATCCAGCATTCACCGGCATTGAGAATCTACAGTTGATCAACTATTATTACTTCACTCCTAAACTCTGGGACTCTCTGGGATACCTATCTCCTGATCTATTCCCCTGTCCAGAACTTTGCACCATATTTCGGTGCGCGAGGAAAACAGCGAATATCATTCGTATTATGCCCTCACTTCTCAAATCATTAGGAACATGAACAATACCCAGTTCCGCCTCCTGGTTCTTGACACCCCAACAGCTTCCAAAAAGAATGAGAATGCTGCTGGCTCTATCCCACACCTGGGCGGCGCAACTCCAGCTCTGGGTTCTCGAATGCGGTCAAGCATACCCATGACACCGTATGACCCAACCCCACCTAACCATCATCTAGAAGAACACTGACGTCTGAACAGACGCTCTGTAGTAGGCTCTTCTGCAAACGATTTCGCTCGCCAGCTCGCCGAGCGCAATGCCGAATTCAATCCCTCAAGTGCTAAAAAATTCCGCTCCTCTGCAGCGCCTAAAGGCACGAGACTTCGCTCAGGCTATCAAGACCGTACACAGCTACGGACGTCTGGGGAGGAAGATGATAAGGCTGTCCGGGTCAAGGCTTTGGAGGATATGGTCAAGCTGGGACAAATGGACCAGAGGACGTTCGAGGCGCTAAGGGATGAGATCGTTGGGGGAGACGTCAAGGACGTGCATTTGGTAAAGGGGTTGGACTACAAGCTACTGGAGAGGGTCAGGAGAGGTGAGGATGTCTTATCGGACGCAACGAAATCTACACAGCCAGAGAAGCCAGAAGAGGAGCACGAAGACGAACCAGAGGTTGACGTTGATGAGGAGTTCGAGAAGATGGGAGAGCAGGAGATCCAGCCAGTCGCGAAAGAGCAGAGGGACAAGAAAGGCGAAATGGCTCCACCGCCTCCTATGGCTGGGCAGAAACGTACGCGAGACGATATTTTGAAGGAACTCAAGGCGTCCAGAGCTGCCGCAGCTGAGAAAGCAAAGCAGTCACAGCTGGGGTCACGATTTATGAAAATTGGCGGGAAGAAAGAGAAGTCCAGGATAGAAAGAGACTCGCGGGGCAATGAAGTTCTAATCACCGTCGACGAAGATGGCAATGTCAAGAGGAAGGTCAAAAGGGCTAAAGTTAAGGAGGATAGTGCGTCCAACGGCTTGTTGATGCTAGATAAGGACGCTAAACCCCTCGGGATGGAGGTCCCAGCTGTTGCACCCGCGCCAGTGGAGGACGACAATGGAGACATCTTCGAGGGTGTTGGCGTGGATTACAATCCCCTTGGAGATGTAGAAGACGATGACGATGATAGCAGTGACGAAGAGGGTCAAACATCGGCTGAGCCATCAAAGCCATCACCGCCTCCCAAACTGTTAGAATCAGCGCCCGCCGATATGCAGCCGCCACCCAAGAAGAAACGCAACTACTTTGGCGAGCCCGAAGAAGACGAGACAGCTGACCAAACCCCACGAAAGCCCCTCACAGACCCTACAATCCTCGCGGCCCTCAAGAAAGCCGCCACACTCGACCCACTCTCAGCATCGGCCACAAGCGAAGAGGAAGCCGCCAAAATCGCACGACGCAAAAAGATGCTCGAGTCTGACGATCGAGATGCTCAAGATATGGACTTGGAGTTCGGTAGTAGTCGCTTTGGAGATCAGGAAGATGGAGAGGACAAGAGGGTGAAGTTGAGTAAATGGACTGGGGGTGGAGATGGGGATGAGGAGGATGAAGATGGGGAGAAGAAGGCTAAGAGGAAACGGGGGGCTAAGAAAAGAAAAGGGGACGTTAACAGTGCGGCCGATGTGATGAGGGTCATGGAAAGGAGGAAAGGGGAGTCTAAATAGGTTAGACGATCGATGAGTGAATGAAGAGATTGGTGCAGCTGGGTTTGCAGAGTGATCTTTCTGAGATGGTTGAGTGCCTTGCTCTTTCCCGAGGAATGCGGGCATTGACAACCTGCTTTCCCACCCGGGATACCGCATCTTTGACAGCTGCCAATTCTTTATTTCAACGTCCTTTGTTGTCGCCCAGACGTAAATACGCTGCCTTAGTAGATGAAGACTCGCTTCTGAACTTAGGAATCTGCTGTTAGTCGTAGATGGCAATATCGCAAATACAACTCTTGATTCTCAATAATAGCATCTTATTTCATGTGCAGGATCAACAGCAGTTTGCATTCTATTTTGTGTTCGAGTACCGTTTTCATATTGTTGTGCGTATTTCGAGCTCCTCTGGTTTCAATCTCCGAGTTTGTATGTCTGAGCACCATTGCAACGCAATCGTTGGCTGGGTGTAAGCATCATCCCCAACGTGCGAGTTTTGTTTCATCAGGGTTGCAAGCAGCAATGTTTAGGCTGTGTAAAGTCTGATCTCGAAGATACACCTAACCTTGATGTTTCTGGGATGCAAGGGTTCCTAGGAGATTTTTTCTCAGTGTTGACAATTGTTGTGAATAAGAGAGGTATGATTCAATTGATTAAGGCCCAGTTTCAAAATGATGACGAGCTAGTACCTAGGCGCTTCCCCTGAAGAGAACCAACATCGTGGTCAGTACGAGTTTGAAGATGGGATGAAGATGGCAAGCAAAGTTCTTCGCATGCACGATGACGCTGTGGGTCCACAGCCGGGTCGCGAGTGACCTTCCTACAATGCGCAGTATTCACTTCGATATATTTATTGGCAGAAGAGGTATTGAAGTCGTAGCGAATGACATGATGTCGCATAAACGGTCATGCGCTGAGCCATGTGTTGGGCGGCTTACGTTTCAGAGGCCAGTGGGGGCTGAATAGAGCATGGTTAGGCCATTTTAGGGGAGATTAATTCATGTGGCACCGAGCAACGTGAGATCGGCCTTTGTCTAAGGTTCCCCCTCTTGTGCCACTTCAGGCACAATACCACTCCCAGCGCCCCAAGGCTAACGGGAAATTAGCTGATCGTCCGCCAATTATACTTTAGTCAATTCTCCCACTCCCCCTGAACCTCGCTTTCCTCTTTCCTCTCTTCTCACCACGTCGTTGCTGTACTGTCCCAACCACCACATAGTCAATCGTTGACAAGAGCATTCGCTCGTTACATTCTTTCGGTCTATCAAGACCTCCACTCTCTAAACAGCCCTGGTTGGCTTCTGTACTCAATACTCTTAAACGTGACAACACAACAATCAGTATTTACAGAAAACATCCCAAATCTACAAATCAACAACACCAAGTACAGATCGAAATTCTCTCACGATGGGAGTCCTTAACATTGCAATCCTCGCGACTCTCCTTCCCGCTATCCTCGCCTTTCCTCAACACGGTGGATATAGTGGACATATAGGCCACGGCCCCGTCAAGGGCAGCAAGCTCCCCAGTGGCTTCCCTACCGGTTTCCCACACCCATCGGGCATTCCAGGGGGACCAGGTGCACCTTTCCCAGCACCAGGCAATGGCACGAATGGTGGAGCTACAGGCAGTGGTAATGGCTCGCCAATCAGCACTGTTGTTAGCCCACCTCAATCCAATTCTCCAGAGAGTACTGGTGCTCCGGGACCAGTTACCATCCAATCGACCCTGTTGATCATTCCTCAGCCAGTGTCAGCACCTAATGGAGGAGAATCACCAGCATCGACTGGTGTTCGTGGAGGTGAATCACCAGCAACTGGTGTTCCTGGAGGACCTGGTGGCTCATCTCCATCTGGTGCTCCCGGCTCTGGATCAAGTCCATCCCAAGCTCCAGGCTCAGGCCCAGGCTCTGGCTCGTCTCCATCAGGTATCCCAGGCTCTGGACCTGGCAACGGTGAGAGTGGCGCCACTTGTGGCCCAGCTACCGTCACGATCACCCATGCAAACACTATCACTGTCACAGTATCAGCAAGTGGTGCACCCGAGTCAGGCGCTCCTGGAGGTGGCTCCCCCGAGTCCCAGGCTCCAATTCAATCGCAACCCGCATCACCTTCCATTGTGGCGCCTTTCCCCATAAGCAACAGCAGCACGTCTGCTGGACCCACTGGCACTGGTACCGGCGTTGCATCTGGATCTGCCCTGCCAGTCTATAGTGCACCAATCGTACCACCAATCTCGCCAGTTGTCCCGGTCGTGAGCTCAACTATCCCCGTGGTTGCCCCAACTGTCAGCTCAACTATTCCCGTGGTTGCCCCAATTGTCAGCTCAACTGCCCCCGTTGCTGCCCCAGTTGTCAGCTCAGCTGCACCAGTCCCTATCAACACTGTCCAAGAGATGACCGACGGGCAACCATACGTGCCTGCCACAACTTCGGCTCCGGCTGCTGCCGCTGAGGCCGCAACTCAGGCCCCTGATGCCCAGAGCGTGCCTGTGCAACCTCTCTATGCCGTTAAGGACCATCAGCAAGGTCCAGCTCCAGTCGTATCATCCACCATACCAGTGGCAGCTCTAGCTCAACAGCCCACATCTGCTGCACCAGCATCTGTTGTTGCTCCTGTCTCGGACGCCAGTTCAGTTGCTCCCCAACCAAGCAGCACAGCTAAGGCTAGCAGCGGTGGTAAGGCCCGTGGTCTTCTATACGGGTCTCTGCCCGCTGCCCAAGCATTCGACTTGACCAATATCGGCTGGTGTGCGGATTGGGACTCATCGGTGACACCACGAGCTGGATACAACACTGGAACAATCAGCTGTGACTTCGTTCCCCAATTGTTGAGCGATGCAGATCTTCACACCCGCCTCTGGTCCGGCAACTCCGCTGGCGCCTCATACGCAATGGGCTTCAACGAGCCTGACAACTGTGGTGGTGGAGGTGCTTGCATGTCTGTCGATCAAACTGTCTTGTCGTGGGGTACACACATGAGCAATACGCCTGCCTTGCTTGTCTCGCCCGCCACAACCAACGACCTCGTCGCCAAGAACACCGGTCTGGACTTCATGACTCAATTCCTGTCTAAGTGCTCAGGCTGCAAGTTCCAGGCCCTCGCTTTCCATTGGTATGGCAACGCATGGGACATCAACGACACCCCCGGAGGTCTTGAGCCAACCATCCAAGCCTACCAGAAACTCCAGACGAAGTACAGCATCCCCGAACTCTGGATCTCCGAGATGGCTCCCCACCAGGCTCCAACCGAGGACCAGATGAACTCTATGTTATCCTACCTGGACGGCCCCTGCGGTGTTACAAGATACGGATTCAATGGTCTCGAAACTGGCACTGGTCAGCAATTGACCGGTATGTTGGCATCTGCGTACGCTGCTTGAGCGAGCATTGTTGTAGAGGAAATAGATGTGACGATTCGATTGGATATGGTGGTTTGGTGAGGGGACGAGGGGCGTAAATTTCTTGTGGGGATGGCCCTTTTCTTTATGTACAAAATCAAGGCGTATGTATGCATGTGCACTAATGCTACCTGAAGATAGAAGGGGTGCAATCAAAACATCTTTGACCATTCTTACGCCTATTTGGCAATTTTTCTTAAATGCGATTTGATTTAATCAATCCTATTACGAGTACAGAAGTCGAGGCTTTTCAATTTGGTAATCTTGAAGGCATGACTCCATCATTGCGTTTCACAGGAAGTTTACTCGCCACAAAAAAGCTCACAGTGCTCCCTACGACTTGCCGGAATTAGTCGACGGCGCAGAAGACACTCTCCTACGACAGCCTCTCATTCACGGTTTTCATTTTGCTATTCATCAGCCTTTTCGCTGGGGTTGCCCAGCGACCGATGATAGAATACAGATATTAAGGTAAAGTAGGGTGGCCTACGATTTGACGCGGAATACGCGAGTTTTTAATTGGGTAATAATGCCAAGACTAAAGCTCCTAAGCGAGCCCCTAGACTCGTTGCCAATTATTTTATCGAGGGCGTGCCAGGTTACTAAAAGATTACGACCACCATCACCCCCATAGTCATTCTCGACTCCTCTGTAAGACTCTACACTACTACTGGACCGTAGCTAGCAAACGTATGGACACGGACTCATCGTACGCATGACTCATTTACCACAAATAGGAATGAAGACAGTAGCGAGAGGCGTCTCTATCCACCTCCCTCTCTCTCCATCGTCATTCTACTTCACTCGTTGGTTTCAAACATATTATTCAATTTCCTCCATATCTACAAACTCAAAGAACCCAACCCTGACCCCTGACGCTTCCCTTTCCTTCTTCTGCCACCAGTGCTTCGCCTCCTTTCTCTTTAATTGCCAGTCCAGCCGGCGCAATTCCGAGAATTCCTGCACAATCAGATAGTGTGCGGGAGTATCATCCGCTGAATCAAGTACATAATCGGTGTGCCGGATATACTTATCGTGAGATATTAGGTATGGGTAGCGTAAGAGGTGAGCGAGGAAATTTGTGTGCTTGCTCGGCGTCGTGGGCTCGAAGGAACGACGAGATGAGGGTAGGGCGTTTAGAGGGTCTGGAATAAAAAGTAGGAGAAGATGTTTGGGGGCGGGTGCTGAAGGGAAAGGATTATATGTTAGGTTGTAGGGTGTACGAGTACCTATTTTTTTGGACGCTAGATGCTGATTTGTGAAGGGTGATGACGACACATAATTTTGGTGGGAAAGATCGCGATTGACTCTTGGTAGATAGAAAATTTGTCTACCTGGAATTTCCTCTGCGGGACTGGTTCGCTCGCTGTTTTGCTTGCTGTGAAGCATGACATACAACGTTCCCAACCCCTTGATAGTTAGTCCGTTCGAGGTCTTAAACCGTTCAGTTTGAACCGTTTATGTAGTGGCAAAACGGTTTAAACTGGTAGTTTTAACCGTTTTACGCAAGGCTGAAGACCCCCCTCTGCGGGGGGCGGAGTTAGGGTCTACTACCTATTCTGGTAAAGCGCTCTTCGGATAGGCTTAGCGCTAGGGTTTTCTGCGCGAAGATCTTCGAAGATTTTCTACTGAATGCATAGTATGAATGATTTATGAATTTTATGAATTTTATGCAAACTGTCAAAACTATCCGTTCAAACTAGCGTCAACTAGCGTTAACAGTTCATAGTCCGTTTGGGGGTAAAACTGAACGGTTTCAACGGTTGGGAACGTTGATGACATAGCGTCGGATACGTGACTTATCTTTGATAGAATGGTCCTCCAATGGTTCCGCTGTGGCCTCCGGCTCAGGCGTACTCTCATAATTACTCTCCTCCTGCCAAGGGTCGTAATCCGGCATGTTCTTAAAGTCGGTAGCATCTACATCGTCGTCTGACCACGCGAGCATAATTTTCCCATCGCCTTGCGGTAAATCGTCTTCCATAGCACGGGGCAGCCTCGGTGGTCGTGATTTAGCATCTTGGATCCTTTCGGAGAGGCTCGATGGAGGCTTCGAGTCCCCAGTCCGTTCTGTGGATGGCGGATTCAAGATTGATACAGATTGACTCGACCCGACCGTGATTTCTGGTGATCTGGCCGGCTTTCCTGACTGGCTGTTTTCGGATACAGCGGAATCAAGTAAGGCTATATGAGGCTCGATGCCTTTGAATGCGTTGGGCTTGGCATGATAATGATAGACACGTTTGGCGCCGAGAGCTGAAGCTTCGCATGTATAACCGATATACACATTGGAATCAGAGGCCAGCTCGGGACTTTGATAGAGTAATGTATAAGGGGCCGGCATAGTGAGCCAGAAGGAAAGTCTGCAAAACTTCAGAGACATAAGGTCAATATTTACCATTTGGTGACTTCTTCACCTAGAGAGGCTCGGAGGAACGTTTAGCCGTGCCTTGGCGGAGGTCGCTTTACCTTTTCGCTGAATCATCCACATTAGCATTGCCCCCAACGTCGACATCCGCTCCGCTGTTGCCTGCTATCTATCGGTCGCCGTACATCCTCTCACTCAGTATCAACACACACTTGCTCCTAATCGCGATTTTCTTCCTGCAGGAGTTGTGGCTTGATCTTGAGATCATACTACTCGAAGGCGCATTATGGAGGAGGCACGAGAAAGTCTATAGAAAGGCTATGCAGTCCGCTAGGCAACACACAATCTTGGATCTGTCCAACCTCTTCACCCTCGTTAGACCCTGCTACTCTTACAATGTTAATGGCGAGGAATGAGAGAGATTATAATTCTGGCGACGATCTGGTGGCCCTCGTGGCTTTGTAATTAACACTAACTACTTCTTGTAATGTCCATCAATACTCAATATACGCTTGACATGGCCCGTTAATCGACACCATCTAGGTAAGACTGCTCAATTCCATTACCAGGGCTAAGATTTAGGTAGGTCGAACCTGAATTAATACGACAATAATATTGTCATTGCTACATTGTAATTGGTGTCTTGGAAATCTGCTCGCCGGTGTCTAGAAGATGAAACATACAAGATCCCCTTGCACATGAAACGTCCTGCACCTCCGTTACCTTCATAGCCCAAGATCTGTAAAAGCAGCAGAACGTTACACCTTTGATCAATAGTCAGAAAGAGTGACGCCCTGTATACTACCCATGGTCATGTTCTCCTCCACGATCGCCACCTCCCTTCCTCCAACATGTGCATAACCTTCTACCCTTTCAAGGTTTAGCACGGTACCCATTCGCACAGCAGCCTGGTTGGGCCTCATCATCCATCTAACAAAGTATCCGGTGGAGTGACGTGAGGCCAGAGATCATTAGGGGGTCCTGAAGGGACCTCCTAGCCTTACAAATCTGGGTGGCAGTGCTTCCCACACTCATATTAATAGCTAAAAGATTATGTCTGATGGCCCATCTCTCATGATCTGCGACCATCTGTAGCTGCACGCTCAAAATTACTAGTACCTTCGACGGATGCTGATTTCTCCAAATGGGTCCATCTGCTCCTGGAGGCTGCTCGTTCTTTTCATGTTGCTTGACAAACACGATGTCAGGCTCTCCGCCCACTTCGCCCTCTCAAAGCTGGAAAAATGGCTTGATATGCCTAGTCTACTAGTTAGCTCGGATGGATTGGTTGTCGCTTCTTTTCCATCCATCAAACAGCCGGATTTCTGGCTCTTCCTCCTTATTTGCTTTTCAAAGCTGAAAGGATTAAGGAATACTTGAAACATCCAGTCTCTGAGTTATGCTGGACGCATTTTCGGTGGCCAGCTTGTTGATTCGGTCGAGCTTTTTGGGTATAAAAGGCAGTAAGCCTCTCTTCATCCGTTCCACTTGTTACTCTTTCCAATCATCTACTATCCATCTTCAAATTACTTACATATATCGCTTTGAAATTACAGCCAAATTTGTTTCAGTCTGTTACAACCTTCTATAATGTATCCCTCCAAAGGAGCCTTTGGAGCTTATGACCTTCGTGCTACTCAGCTCTTCATATGTGGCGCAAGCAGCTCCACGAATTGATTCCCGAGCTCTTGATGCTCGAGCTCTTCCAGTCCGTGACGGTGACCCACCTCCGCTACCTGCCCCCAAGGACGACGACCTTCCCCAAGGTGACGGCAAAGACTTATTACCCTGGTCAGATGATGACTATGTCGGAGAGGATTATAAGGACTTTCCAGACTATGAGAAGAACCAAGACCAGACTTCGGCAACGAAGAAACGAGCCATCGGACCGCTACCAGGAGGTGGTCTACCAAATACCAAAGGAGACCCAATGAATCCTAACCAAGGTGGGACGAAATGGCTTCGCAGTGTAGGCATTAATGGTAAGTGGAAAATTCCTTTCTATTCCCGGCTCGCGGAGGACGGCAAAGTAGAGCCTGCGAAAATTGAGATACAAGTCGAGGAGGAGCCAGCGGCAAATATCACACAACCTAGACGCCTCCAAAGGCTATATAGACAGTATCTAAGTCGCCAAACGTGAGTGTCGTTCACACTCCACGAGACAAGGCAACCTCTACCTAATCTATTTATTATTAGATATTCAGGCTCGTTGATCTTCAACCTCTGTGCTTTTCTGCTACCAGCTCTCCCACGCTCAGCAAGCTGTAATAGCACTTCTCGAAGTGATCCTCCAAAGCAGTACTTCAGCTGGAACAATATAGCAGTTTTGGGAGCGTTATGTTCCGCTTCGCACTCAACAAAATACATTCTATCTCAACTTCGATTACAAAATAGCATTGCTAATTCGGAAGTTTTAGGTAGATCGCAAACATCGATACCAGCCATGTGGTCACGAAGGACATCTACACCTACATCGGGGTCATCACAGAAGGTCTGAACGATAGTCTTTCGGGTGCCGTCTGGCTCATCATTGGCGGTGAAGCAGCCCGGGCTCTCTCCTCACGGCTAGGCCTTTCATACACGTTGATCATCATTTAAGCGGTGACTTGGAACCCTCATGACAATGCTCTTCATTGGAGCTTCAAAACAAGTTGCCGCAGCGTTCGTACCTGCCCAGGTCAGAGTGGCTTCAATAACCTATGTCCGAACCTCATCAGTATCAGTATCAGCATTATCGTCTGCGATGCAACTTGCTGTTGCACACTGCACCCGCGCTTTGGATAATCCGGACGTGCCATTGTTGATCAGCTCCATTATTTCTCCATCAATATCATGCTCGATCTGCCCATCATCTCGAAATTTCACGTCAGATCTCGCACGCCAACAATCCTCGATCAAGCCTGGATCAAATTGGCCTGCGACATGAGCTCCGCGTTTGCAGGATTAAGCTACTTCATCCGGAGGGCGAGAAAAAAGCAACGTCGACCCAGCAGCTCAGAAGAAGATCAAGCGAATCCTACGATGAAGGCTATTAATGTTCTTGCGCGCCCTGCAGCCTATACGCCTGCGGAGTCGGCGGTCAGGAACGCACTCTACCTCTGACTTGTAAGCAGAATCATCTCGCGTGGCGAGACTTACGGGACTGCATGGGGTGTCTTCAACACCATCCGCTGGGGTCTCGTCCACGGTACCCGTCCAAGCTTTGGAAACCTCGACGCTGGCATTCGTGGGCCACAGCTGGGCCCAATGGCGCGCTCGCGCGGGAGTCGATACCAGGAGGCCAAGAGCTTCGAGAAAGGATTTGCTCGACGTAGCGCGCCCATCGTTCATCATCAGTTGCGTCCTAACTCTCGTGGTCGAGATCCCGGTCTGCATTTGTCTCTCGCTTGGGGGCATGGTGGCTTTCGCTTACTACCTTTCTGCATCCACCGAAGTGGCGCTCGTCACCAGGAAGATGTGGAGGAATATTGACGGGTGCTATATCTTCTATGCACTCGTTACGCAGCTTGGCGCTGTCCTGCTGGCTACGAATCCGAGATGGTATCTTTACGAGGCGCATACATCGAACTTTCTCTGGGTGTTGCCGTCGGCGATCGTGGTTACGACCGTGAAATTATTTGAGGAACATGCTTGGACGTATTATTCGATTATCTTTGGTGGTACGTTGGTGTCTGATTTCTTTCATGTGCTGGTTGTGCTTTGTGTTTGGGCGCGGAGGTTGATGAAGGGGAAAAGGGCTGTAGCAAGTGTGAATAGGACGCTCTAAGAGAATGAGAAAACGCCATTCTACTTGCGGTCGGTGGCTTCGAGAGGTAGTAAGAGAAGGTGGCAGTGGTATGATGACCATCTTGCAATCTACCTTGTATGGCCGATGATCAGTGAGGAACGCTTCAAAAAAAACGCCCCTATTGTGAAGCTTTGGGCGTAAGGGTCGATCTGAGATACTCTTACTCTCATATGTTCAAGAAACAAGCCTCCTACACCTGGGGTATCTTTATTAAGCAGTATCTCCATTGACAATATCAACATCTCCTTGCTCAGCCGCATCCGCCTGATCGCCCATGGTAAACGACTCGACATTGATGTGTGCGTTCCCATCGCCGTTCACAATGCCGTAGTCTGCCGCCTCTACCACGTCGTTCACGGTCTCTTTCCCCTCCTCTTCTTCTTCGTCTTTCATGATCTCGTCGGCAGCCTCTCTCTCCTCGACATTCTCGTCCTTCTTGCACCCTTCATCCATCTCCCAAACCCTGACAGTCTTATCAAACCCCACGCTAACCATTAAGCCCCCCTCAGTCCACGTATCAACACCCAAAACAACCCCATCATGACCGTCTATACGTTGCAAAATTTCCTTGCTCTGCACATCCCAACAGAAGATACTTCCATCCTCACTCCCACTGACCACAAACGATCTCTGCTCCGTCTTTTCCTTATTATCGTAGACGCCAAAAGCGCCACCAATACTGTACTTTTCATTCTTGTGCCCTTGATACGTCTTCACGCATCGTCCTTCCACGTAATTCCATAATCGTACACTCGAATCGAGGGTCCAGGCGAGGATGAATTTCCCGTTCGGTGAGAAGCGGACACCAGTCACGGCTGCATTGTCCTCATGCACAAGCGTCCGGAGGCACTGTCCTGTTGCCGTATCCCACACTCTTATCAATCCGTCACCAGCGCATGACACAATCAGTGTGCCATCACGCACAAAATCGACGCCGCCAATGGGATCAGAGTGCGCGGGGTGAGATCGCATCAGGCGGCTTGTGCGTACGTCCCAGAGGAAAAGTGCTTCGTCGTAGGAGCCGGAAGCGAGCATGTTGCCGCGCGGCGAGAAGGAGAGGGCGTAGACGTATGAAGAGTGGGCTTGCAGAGGATGAGGGTGAGCTTTCCCCGTTGATACATCCCAGAGTCGGATGGACTTGTCGTCGCTGCCTGAGGCAAGTGTTTTCGAGTCAGGGGACCAAGCAATCGTAGAAATTCCAGCAAGATGGCCTTCTAATGTATGTAGATGATTGCCAGTCGCTGTTTCCCAGATTCTGATGGTTGCGTCAGCCGCTGAATCGAGTCAGCTTGAATCCATCTGCAGTAGTTGGGTTACACTCACAACAGCTTGCTATCAATCGCCCATCTGGCGAAAACCGCACAGCAGCTACCCCTCTCCTATGCCCCTTGAGCACCATTTTCTGCTTGTATGGCACATACTGCGGGGGTCCTATCAAAGGTTCTGGGGGTGTAGCTGCCGGGATGCTTATGGTTGAAAAGGGGGGCGGGCTTCTGCTCGTTGATCTGTCGTGAGGTCGCCGTTCCGCTTTCTTGAAGGTACTACTGCGGCGGAGGAAGGTGGGCATTTGGTGGTCATTGGGTAGCTTCGCAACAATTTTCCTCTTCAATGGGGATGTGGGCTCATGGTTTGGTAAAGCATCGTCGCGGTCCTCCAAGCGTCCAGTCGCTGCATCTGATAGGCCATTCTGCTGGTGCTCGATTGAAGGTCCGCTTGCAGCATCGGGCACCCCATCGTCATCCTCCTCCACAGGTGATGCTGTCGCTGCGTCCGGAGGATCATCATCAGCGTCTTCCAGTAGGGGCGAAGGAGCGGCATCGAGCACCTGGTCGGCGCTTTCTTCAATGGATGGAGTCTTGAGAGGGTCCGATAGCACCCGTGGCATCTCATTGAAGGATGGAGGAAGAGTAGAGTCAGGACATTGCTCGAAAGGGTCCGCTATTGAAGCTGATGAGGTGTGTTCTTCAGTACCTTCTGCCTCTGCAGCAGCAGTGGCGTTGAGCACGTCGTCACTTGTTTCAGGCGCAGCAGCAACAGCGAGAACAGACAAATCAGGATCAAGTTCTTCAAGTATGTCGGGCTGGCTCTTCTTCCTGCTCTTGCTACCGCGCTTGGGCTGTGATTTCGCCCGACGCCCATGGTACTTCTCACGATCTGAGCTGGGTGCGAGTTCGTCTGGGGAGCTATTGTACACTTGTGGCAGGGGTTCTGGCGGTGTGTCTTCTTTATTTCGAGAATTGACGCGCCGCCTTTTGGGGTAGCGACTGGACGACATACTTGCTCCCTCGAAAAGAATGTGCAACTCGAAGCTGCTCCGGTGCAAAGAGAGGTTGATCCCGAGCTGCCAAGAGATTGACTAGAACTATAAACACGCGACTTCGGTGAAGCAAACGCTCACTTCTGCACAGACTATAAAAGTAATTTCCACTCGTTCTCTTTCCACACCATCTAAAATTCTCTGTACTTTAGATTATCTTTGCTTACAGCAATTTTTGTCCCTCTGCTGAATGGGAACGATGTGATGATGACAGCTAACTGTATTGTTGTAGCCCTCCTACTCTGAATGGATCACAGACAAAGCTTTGCACAATCTCTACGAGTACTATTCCCATCTATGCATGGACGGAATTTGATGTTGGCCTTTTTCCTAGATGCCTCTGCAGATTGAAGTTTCTGGACATTAGCCTTCTGCCCTTGCTCGACGTTTACATCGGTTTGTTCGGAGAGCATTTTCATCGATCTCAAGGCATGGGCGACCTTACACAAGCAAAATTGCAGTTTTCTTCTGAACTCCCTTCCACATTGAATGTTATCTCCTACAACTGTTTAGGTTTGAAATTCATCTCCCACTTTCGTAGGGAAAGGTTGTCCGAGATTGGCCGACGGCTTGCAATCGCTAGCCCTGTCCCCGAGATTGTAGGCCTACAAGAATGCTGGACACAAGAGGACTACGACAGTATCCGTTACCAGACCAAACACATCCTTCCCTTTGGCAAATTCTACTACAGTGGCATCTTCGGTGGCGGTCTTGCAATCCTTTCAAAATGGCCAATCGAGGAATCCAGTATGTACAGGTACCCACTCAATGGACGTCCTACAGCGTTCTTTCGAGGAGACTGGTTCGTAGGGAAAGGGGTTGCGTGCGCCAGAATCAGAATGGGTCCAGGTCCAAAGGATGTGGCAGAGATTTTCTGTACCCACTTACATGCACCGTACGAAAGTGAGCCAAACGACTCTTACATATGTCATCGTACGGCTCAGGCGTGGGAGATCGCAAAACTTATGCGTGGAGCTGCCGAGAGGGGCCATCTGGTGCTTGGGCTAGGGGACTTCAACATGCTGCCCCTCTCATTTGCCCACCAGCTGATCACTGCCCATGCGCCTGTCAAGGATATCTGGCGGACACTTCACCCGGACTCCTCTATCGGACCTGCAAATAGCGAGGTTGAAAGGCAGAGGGGACGTCCGGTACCAAACGCGTTGTTCAATCTTACCGAGAATGGAGCTGCTTCTGACGGCGTGTTGAATACCTGGAGATGGTCAAAAGAGCTGCAGAAAAGGCTTCACAAAGGTGAGATGATCACGATCGACGAACATACTCCGGATCCAAGAGCGAAGAGGCTTGACTACATCTTTTTGGGAAAGGGAATCGGCACAACGGCCTCCCAATGGAACGTACAGGACATAAAAGTCGGGATGACTGAACGCCATCCTACAATTGGATGCTCACTTAGTGACCACTTCTCCATTGAGACAACTCTAGTGCGCAAAACATCAACTGTGGACAATGTTAATCAGGGAGGTCAGATCGATCATTGCATTAGCGCATATGACCATGTCGACCATGGATTACTGTCTTCAACCACATACGATACCATCCTATCCATGATCTCATCGTACACCGCCCGCGAGCGGTATCAGCGCCGTTTTCGCCTTGGAAATTTTGGCCTCTCGATCCTCGTTGCGATTGGTTGCTTCATTGCGATATGTTGGTCGCCACGTCCTTTCGTTGCTTTCCTTCTGATTCTTCTTAGCACACTAGGCTTCGGAGCTGGCGTTCTGGACGGATTAATTGGCGGACTGTTCATCGGGTCAGAGTTGAGAGCCCTCAAAGAATTCGAATGGGAGATACAGAATGCTAAGGACATGGCTGAAGCGAAGAGACAAGAAACCCACGATCGTGACTTTACAATCAAGGAAGCACGCCCGGGTCCGAGCTGAGGTCGGCATCTATCCCTGCGAGGACGCAACCATGATTTGCAAGAAAGCAAAGGAGTGCAATGCAGTGACATTCTGCCCGACTTGTCGAAGCAGGGAGGGTCAGAAACCCATCAACCTGGACGAAACCATGTTGGTCGAAGCTGGCGAGGAGGTCATTCGCGAACGCAGTGCGCTGCGCCTTGGGTTTCGATGTGAAATCGGACAGGCTCAGCACTGGGAGTCCCTTCGTTGGTTAATGACGAGTTTGAGCAGCGGTACATTTATGTCAGAGATATCAGCTATATCGCGAGGCTGGATCAAGGCACAGATTCATAAAAATGCACAGGGGAGCAGATGACGCTTGCCACCAAGTTAGATGTCTTGCTAGTCTTTGCATCGATATAACACTCGCGACTGTCCCATACGCCGGCAGACCTCGTCCTCCCGCACACTAACCCTCCCGGTGCATGGCATAGATGTAACCAAAAACAGCCTAAAAGTACACCATCATCATCTAAACGCATCGTACTGACTCGCCGAGAGGACAGAGAAGAATCTGTGGCCTCGTCAACGCTATAAACAGTAACCAACATCAGCATGCCCAAGAGGTTTTTCGCTGTTAGCGTCATCACATCGTCTCCCATCCCCCATTGTTGATGTCCGCCTCCAGCTTCCTTGCGATCATCGTTGGTATTCCTTGCTGCAACCACACATTTCTGTATAAAGCATCATACCGTTTCTGGTTGAGGTAAAGCTGCCGTCCTCGCCGTAGTCCTGCATCAGGCTCCCCGTAGCTGTCCAAGTACGGTGCTGGGTTAAAGCTCCCGTTTTGATTGTGCAGGTAGAGTACGCAGCATTTGCGGATATTGAGAAAGAGGCCTGTGTCGATACCACATCTGCAAGGGTGTCAGTAGTTGTTCGCTTACATGAAATTGAGTTGTAGAACGGAGGTGGGATCACTTACTTCTGCATATGCTGATTGCAGCCGCCCTTTCCACCTTTATGACAGCAACTAGCCTGGCTGCAGAAAACGTCACCGCAAAACAAACACAACGCTGCGTCTTCGAGTCTATTGCCCGTGGTTGGGCAGCGGCGTCGGGTCACTTCGTAGATCAGGGTGTCAAATTGCTTCGGTAGCCCTATCAACTCGAAGATGGCGGGATGTCCAGGGCTAAGCGACTTGAAGGCCATCGTCTTGAGTATTTCCTGATGATGGTTATCCGATGCGATTCGAGGAGGCCGCAGTTGCGTGTGATGACCTTCATGCCATTGCCAATGTTGGATCCATCCAGCCATCACTGACTCCTGAAATGTAAGCTCGCTGTTGTCTGGGTCCTGGACAGCATTGAGCAGAGTTGATAGTGAGGGAAGATTCAGAGCTTTTGTGAGGCGGTCAAGCTCAGGCTCGTCTAGCTCTCCAAACCCAGTGTCAGGAAAATCGACGCCATATCGGATGTTGAGAAGGATTGCAGCTTTGCGAAGGAAGGTGAGGGCGTAGGTGGAAATGGCTTTGTATAATGGTACCCAGAACTCTGCTGATGCGAATCTGCCGTTGCCTCCGGCAGACACAGCCATTGGCCATGAAGGATTCGTGAAGAGCCGAATTCGCATGGAGAACCTTTGGAGGGCATAGACATCCTCATGTGTAATTTTGCCATCCATCAGCTGACGAGTCGTAGATAGCCATGCGTCGAACGTTTCAGGATGAGTAGTCAAATAGAGTACTACCTTCACCATCTCCAGCAGGTAGCACAGGCGACATATGTGATGGATATCCAAATTGAAGGCAGGAACGATGGATACCGAGCATTCGGTGAGGAAGACGAAAGAATCCTGTGACAATGCTGACGGCAGCCGTATTCTGATCATATTTTCTGCATCATCACCATTGATCTGAGGATGGCCAGCGAAAAGCTGCAACAATTGATGCCTAGTGATCTCGGAGAACTCGTACGCTGGGGTGCTAGTACCGCCGTTCCTCATACCTCCAATGGCGATGTATGACGATGCTGTCTCAGACAATATTCGCAAATGGGTAGTGACGGAAGTGGGTATCTTATCCAAGAATGCGTGCCCGGGCTGGGACTGAATCCCTCGCTGAGCAATTTCAGTAGCAGCGATAGAGTTGCCCAGCGTCCTCGCAAGCGTATCGGTATTACCCAAGTCCTCCACGGCTCTGCCTTGTACCTCAGAAATGTTCGGAAATCGAGAGGGCAAATTGTTGGCCTTGATAGTCTCTCGTATACGGGTGTAGATGATGATGAGTTCGTCGATTAGAAGGATATCTGTGGATAAAGGGTGACTGGGGGCTATCATCATTGTATTGAAGCCATTCTCGGGAGGGGACTGTGGCGGGAATACAAATCCTCTGCTTGGGCCTTGGGGAGAAGTAGGGCTTGCGAGAGGTTCTTGGGACAAAGTTGTGATTTTGCTCGCCAAAAGTGGAATGACAGCCTTTGAGGTGTAGCCAACAAATTGGTCATGATGGGGGTTACTGCCCGACCTACTCTCTTCGCGCTTGTAAAACCGAGACACTATCAGGCCTACGCCCGACGATAGCCAGTCATCGAAAGGGGCATCGGTTTGAAGTGCCCCTGGGTACTTCTCCTCTTTGCCTCTCCAGATAATGGGCAGAAACGTGTTGCCAAGTGCCTTGCACAGCGGACAAACAAATTCTTTTTTACTAAGACGTTCAGGGTGATTTCTGGCAATCTGGTGCTTTTGACGACGCTGGGTAGCAGCGCAGTACAGGTCAAAGCATGAATAATGCATTATATGACCGCAACCTACAGAGACTGGTCCTCTCGAGATATGCGATGATGGAAAACCCTTGCTAAGTCCTTGATGCTCGGCTAAAACCTCACTGCCATCGTGAGCACGCTTAGACACCCTCTTCCGATTTTGACCAGCAACACCAAAAGGCCGTATGTCATCTGTTGCGCGGTCAAGGCTTGCTGGGGTCGCGATGACTTCACCGAGGAAGTCGGGATCCGAGACATCGGTCTGGCGGAACATGTTGCTATTCGTCATGAGCGCGAACGTACCGAACAAGCGAGTGTCATTTGTCTCTTCCTGACACAATATGCAGTTTCCCGAAGGGTACTTCCAAGCCTTCTTGTGCTCTTCTGTAGTGCCAGTCGCAACGGAGTCGAGCTCATCTGAGTCTTCGACCCATTCTGCCTTGTCCTGATTGTTCATGAAGTTCTGCTGCTGCTGTTGGAACTGTGCCATGACTCGCGCCTGTCTATCAACAGCTTGTTGCTTCCTGAGTTCCTTTGCTTGACGATCCTTTGCTTCCTGGTCTGAATCTAGAGGAGTCCTTGGAGACTCGAACCCCAGCTTGTCCAGAGCAAGCGCTGGGTTCCGATTTCCTTGAGCAAACAGTGACGAAACTACGGTGCTATACGTATGAGGTCGTCGCTGCTTGATCCGATGCAAGATAAGTCGAATCTTTGCATGGCAGCCCTTGATGTCTGGGTTATCCAGTATCTTCACGAGAACATCGAAGATGGTGCTGCCAAGCTCAGACTGCTTGTCAAGGACGTTGAGTACGAAAGATGGTTCACACTTCGCGTCTGTTTCATCGTCTTCCGTATAGTCTTCAAGTACAGCAGCTAGCACCAGGTGCAAGACAACATGGATGAAAGCCTCCACCCTAGTCGTTGGGACCTCTGTTGATAGGTGAGGATGCATATGATGTGCAAGGGAGTAGAAGACGGTCTGAGCGAAAAGAGGAGTCTTGGTGAAGAAGGAGAGATCTTCGAATATTCCTGATTTGATAGGCCGAAGCCTGGGCTCCAGGACAATGTCCGATTCAGGCTTCCCGGATCGTTTAGCCATCCACGTGCGATAGACATGTTCAGCTTCGTCACGCTGGTTTTTGGTATAGTGTGCCGTATAGGGATCTACATCGCCAAGGTATTCTTGTTTCAATTCAAACGATCCAGTATCGGACAAACCCTCTGGTGCTCGATAGTTGGCCAATTCCTCAAGGACTTCACGGAACTCTTCAAGATCAGCACACTTGTCTGACAGTCCACAACGGCTGTTGAGATCGGAGAACGAAAGAGGCTTGAAACACAGCAGGTGTATGATGTCACGGCGAATCTCTGCTTCTTGAACCTCTTTGTCATCTTTCACAGGGTGGAGCGAGGTGCGGTCACAGAGCATGATGATAAGCAAATGGATGAAATCTTCTGCGATATCAAGCTGCTGGGAGAGCTCGAACCCAGGTCCAGTGACAAAATGCCCTCTCATCCAATCGTCCATGCTAAAACGATTGACGATTGAGGCTAGCACTCTGCTAGGGTTGCAGATAACCATAGCAGTCTGGAGCAGGAAAATGTCGCGGTGGTGACCAAAATCACGGTTGGATACGCCTCTGTACGTTCCCATTTGGTGTCGAAGACTCAGCCCATTTCGGACCCACATACCGGCTTTCATCTGCGCCAACCAGGCACAGACTCTCAGCGGAAAGTCGAAGAGTGCCATCAGATAGCTTTCTGGGTCAAGACTCGGAATCAAGGCTTTATGTGGAGGTGGATCTTTGAGCTCCTCAACCGTGAAGCAGAGCAAAGTCCTCATGTCGCTTGCAGAAATGCTCTTCCCGGCATCAATGAGCCAAGAGAGCGTGTAATGCAAGGCATGATGGAAGCTGATTGGTTCTTTCTCGACCACAAACGAAACGACAGAATAATTGCCGAGCTCGTCCGATTCTTTCTCGAAGTAGAAGGGCTCCGTCGTGATAAAGCGACTTTCACCCTTGATCTCTGCCTGATCAAAGCGGAAGCGTTCAGCCCCTGTGGAATTGATTGTTGTGGCTTTTGCAACAGTTCTGATGACGCGCTTCAGATCTAATAGATTTTCTTCATCACGGCTGTGGAAGCACTCCGCGAATTGACGGCAGAGTCTATTTATGTCCTTGGTCATCACAGACGCACCGATCCATACATCGTTCTCGTATTCCACATGATCTCCAATTGCTCTGACATTTGGGCAGATGCCTTGTGGCAGCCTGACCAAATCAAGAAACTGCAGTTGGTATCTTTCCTGAGTGCGAAGCTTTTCCTGGACAAGCGCGTTGTCGAAAAGACGTCTTAGGTCTCCGAAGAAGAAGTAAATTCGGCGATTGGCGACCGACCCAGCATCAAAAGCCAAAGTCGCTTGTACAGATACATCCCATGGGTGACCCACTTGACGTTCGGTAAGGAACGTGAAGAGAATGGCAAGGACGTTGGTAAGGAAGTTAGCACGTTCAACATTCTCATTGACGATCGACGATGTCGTTAGCATCTGAACAGCTAAATTGATGACAGAGAGGTCTGGCTCCCGATCGGCAATCAGATATAGTTGAGCCAGTAAGGTGTAGATGCCGGCGAATCGTAAGCCTAGGACGCGTTTGAACTGGGGCACCGAGACTACTGTGCCAAGGTACAGGTCTCGTAGACCAATTCGGGCCTTTTTCCAGAGTCTCAGATCAAACAACATGAACCAGTCTAAGCGGATGCGTTGGTGCAGATCTTCGTGTAAAGGTAGAGGTTCCTTCCCTGACGAACTTTCTGGCCTCTTGAGCCAGTAGGCTGGCGGACCACCCAGCTTCGTTTTCCGTGGCGGCCAAGGCGTTTCAGGAATCTCATAAATAGGTTTTGGTGTGAAAGAAGCCGTCGCAAGCGGCTCTCCTAGTTCTGAATCCGCAGAAAAAGTTCGCACAGGGCCGGGCACCTGGGGAGGCGGGGGTGGAGGTGGCGGTGGTGGATATCCTGCGTATGTAGCCTCGGAAACTTCTGTATCATCTTCTAGCTCTCCAAGAGTTTGCGTGTCTCGATCTGTATTGGCAGCCACAAATCCTGCCGCCGCCACGTCGAGCTCCATCGGCTCCGGCTCGACTTCGTCTTCATTAACTTGGCTTTCAGCTTCGTCGTCCCCATCGTCGTTATCATTTTCATGTATGAATACATCAGAATCACTCTCATCCTGCATCACGATAAGTCTGTGTGGTCCTCGGGTAAGGACACCTCGCCTGCGCGCTGAGACCCTCACAGTGTTGCTCATTTCAGAAGACTCATCAATCTCATGGTCATCTATACCTTGCTTGCCAACCCACTTATTGTTCGCTGAGCTTCCTGTACGCCATGTCTTCAGCATCTCCTCGCAAATCGTATGTTGGAGGATACTGTGCTCGTCGCCTAAACTGCAACCTGCGATGTCTTCCAACCACTCTATCATGGTGTCACACATCTCTTCTCGAAAAGTATCGCGCGAAGACCTGATAGTAACCGTAATCTTGATCTGCTCAATGATCTTGGCTACTTTCAGCAGCTCATTTACATCATGAGAATACTTGACAACGCTGCGGCCCACATCATTGATCTCATGGGCTTTTTCATGAGCAAGAGACTGCTTTTGCTTGCATGCTCTGGCTACCTGTGCTTGTACCTCGTCGATTGTATGCTTCTCATCGTTCCATAGCATCAAAGCAAATTCTGGGTTGCAGTCTTCCGGCTCCGCATACCACTTCGAGTCCAGATAGGATGCTTGCTCATCCTCTTTGATAGCATCTGCGTTTTTATCAAGACGAAGATTCTCAGGTGAGCACGAAATGACATCGCATACATAGTCCATAGTCCTGCCGATAGTCATCTTGATACTTTCAACAAGCTCAGCCGGGAGACTAAAGCCCTGTCTCTGCTTGCCAGCTGCAGTAGACTCATTGGCAGTATGTATGGCACACTTGACGGGTAGCTTCCACGCTTCCTCATCTCCACAGTCGCAACAGCCCGAGTTTCCTTGTGAGATTGCTTGTATGATGATATGTCCTTCGTGATCGGAGGCCTCGAAACATCGGGTACAGAGTACACAAGTATCATCATCCGTACATGTTTTGCACCTATAATTGGCATCCCCATTCTTGAATATATGCCCGCAAGCCTTCCCCCGTGCTGCTTCCCTGTATTCTGAGCCTTCTACATATCCCTGAGCAATCCGTAGACTCCAATTTTGCCCATTCTTTGGTAGGTTTCCCTTAAATAGAGTGGTTAGGTTTCGTTCGTTTTCAGCAATGAGAGAGGTAAAGAGGGCTCGTTGAAGCGCCTGCCGGGCGGCTTTGGAGTATCGGTATCCATGCTCTTGAGGCAAGTCGCGGAGGAAGAGGCACAAGCGTTTTTCAGAGCCTGTCAAAATCATCGTGTGAAGAGTCTAGTATTGTTGAAGCATTATGCTAGTTGAGGTGCAGTCGGGTGTGGGGCTCGAGCATCTCAGATGACAAACGATCGAAGGGTGGTGGCGATGTTTAGTTGGCAAATGACGTGTTTAGAATCGACAAGAGACAGAGTCTATAATACGATCCCTGGATCGGTCGACTATGTAAATTCCTGATTCTTTCAAAGCGTCCCATGGAGGGAAATGAGGGGCTTGGAGGTAGACGATATCAGAGCACTGGGACTGTCATCGAGAAAGGTGTGATGTCAGAGCGGAAAGTAGGGTGTGGGGTGAGACTGGTCGTATCTGGGCGACTGAGCGCTGAGAAATCGTTGTGATGTCGTATTTCCTTGTAGTTACGGAAGGTGATAAAGCATAGCTATGTCCGCCCTACGAGGGAATACGACACAAGGCCACTAGTGATACTGATCACAATATTCTGGGAATTACTTGGGAGCATGGCTTACATCAAAGCAATCGAGGTGATGGTTAAGTCATGCCGTATCATGGTCTATGTACACATGTTGCTCTTGAGACCCAAACAACAGAGACCGAGCCCAAAACCACAGCCATCCATCGGGACCATAGAGTCGATCCAAGGCAGCAAATGTCTCGAGCATCATTGATCAAAGTCTGCCTCAACTATAGCTGTGGCCTCTGCTACTCCGTTCATCACAGCCGCAGCTCCACAATGCCATCCTCACTCCTCTTCACTCTCGACGTATTTATGCCGTATATCCTTCCATTGCCGCTGTGACCAAGGTCAGCATGCTGATGGTTTGTTCAAAAGCTACCCAATCACTCACTCCCTTGTTGTTCCAATCCCAGAACTTTGTGAGAGCTTGATCGAAGCCGCTACCCATAGCCATCAGCATCCATACCATATCCAAAGCTTCTTATTCTCTTACATCTCAAACGCGAAGGCACCACCGAAGACCGCGACTAGAAAGACTTGGTTCCTCCGGAATATGGTGCTTTATAGAGGTTAACCAGAGCTTCCACGGGTGCTTGCGAATGGGGACTTGCTTGTAGATGCCACTTGCGATCTGGTGACATTGGAATTCAGCTGCATTCATGCCAATTGGTGTCCTTGTACTTACTCCAGCCATCTTGATGTTCGCGACCTGTGCGCAGGTGTTGTGATTGCTGAAGGTGAGGGTGGTTGCAGAATAGAGACAAATATGCGGAAGACATTGAAGTTTGGCCGCAGATCGTCGACGGGCTCTGATTGTTCGAATAATCTTATACCAAAAATGCAAAATCCATGGCGACACTCGCTTTCTCACACAGCAAGGCTCTCTCTATTGTCAACTTTTCATTGAACAGCTTAGTAATCACAGCGGGTTGACATGGCCGTTTACCTCCCTATGATGTATCATTGGCTCTTATAGGAGATTGACAATCGCATTGGCAATTCGCCGAAATCAGAGTACCTCAGGCTTTCACGCTTTACCATAGCACAGCTTTGTCTTGGTCAACGACCTCTCAAACGCAGTTAATTATCATAAGTACTGGGCGAAATTATCTGCGTGCTACACTTATTGCGGCCTTCACGGCACCAACACGATGCCAACCTCTACCACCACCTCCACAACCCCCTTAGGCATCTTCCCCTCTGCCTCCCCCATCCCTCGTTCTGGCATCCTCACAACCCCAACCGGTGACCGACATATTCCCCCATCAACCCGCGCGGACGGTTCTCTGCGGAAAGAAATCAAGATTCGCCCCGGCTACCGACCGCCAGAGGACGTCGAAGTATATAAAAACCGCACAGCCGAGGTCTGGAAAACGAGAGGGGGTGGAGGGGTGCCTGGAGCTGAAGGATTAAAAGGATCGAATCCTGAAGAGAAGCTAGGGAACGCAGCGAGTAAGAACGCAAAACGGCGGGAGGCGAGGAAGAAGGCTAAAGCCTCCGAAAGCGATGGTGGAGAGGAGGTTCAAGTCAATGGGGCGGAGCGGTCGACACAATATATCGCAAAGTCAAAAGCAGAAGCCGTAAATGACTGGCGCGCAGCAGCCAAGAATCCCGAACAAGCACTCGATGCGGAAGCCGAGAAAGAGAAACAGGCGCGGAATCTGAAGAAGAAGTTACGGCAGGCGAGAGAGCTGGGGGAGAAGAAAGACAAGGGGGAGAATTTGCTGCCGGAGCAGTTTGAGAAGGTTATGAAGTTGCAGGAACTTATACGGCAGCTGGATAGCTTGGGGTTTGATGCTGAGGGGGAGAAGAAGCCAAAGGTTGATGGTTGAGGAGGTACGATTGGAGTCGTGGTATTATCACTGCATCGGGTGTATATCGTGCGAGGAGAGCTTATGGTTATATGGCGTTGTTTGCTTATTTAGACTTTAGCGATGATACCCTCGCGGGTAGGATGTTATACACTTCCATGAGCAACGATTGAGAAAGGGAAGGCTTAAGAGGTGATTTTTGAGTCAAGAGCATAGCTGAGACGATACGTATGAAAAGAGTCTGCGTGCCGTAAACATACAAGACTTACACAGCGATGGTGACTGCATGCATCTGCGTTTTCTAATGACAGTATGCTTTGGCATAGCGCCTCACTTTGGACCCGTGTCTACCCACTCTTACAATCGTGTACTGCAATGCCACTTTTGTACCTGCCCACGCCTGAGCTTGAGTCGTGGCGATGATTATTGAAGACTTGTGGTCGGCTCCGAGGCTTTGCTTCTCAATGCAGCTCCGAATAACGGCCAGCTCGTACAAAGATTGATCGTCTCCCCATGGTCCTTGTGTCGGGGACACTGAGTCTTCACTTCTTTCTCAGCTCTCTGGGATCGACCCAAGACCACTTCCGCCCACCGGCATAGTCATCCAGTCCAGTCTTCCCCGTACCATCGACAAGACCTTTGACCACATCTCTCGCCGCTCTCACGCAGTCATTGAGCCCAACCCCAGTATAGCTATTTCCAGCAACCCTAAGCCTCCCCCCCCACCGATTCAGAGTCCAATGAGCCTTCTCCATCCGCTCATCGTGGCCAACAGCATACTGCGGAATGCAATTGTGTTGCAAGCTTACTCTACTAGCACGGGGAAATTCCTCAATGCCTAGATGCCTTTCTAAAACACCTCTCGCCATAGCAGCGCCCTCAGCCTCGTCTGGATAGGTGTCAAAGTCGTCCCACCAATGCCCACCAAGCATGACGGTGACTTTGGTTCCCTCCACGTCATCCTGGCCGATGCTCGCATCTGTGTCAAAGACGACGCCGAGAGCTCGCTCGGGGTTCTGCTCGAAAGGTACGGTGCGTGGGAGCAGGTAGCCGAAACCATGGACTGGCAGGATGTTGGGATTGGAGAAGAATAAGTTCACGACCATCACCGTGACGGATTTGTTGTAACCAAGGGTGTTTGCGAAGTCTGTAGTGTGTGACTCGGATGCGATCTCAGCGAGCTTCTCTCCGGCTATTGTTGAAATGACATGACTGAATTCGAGATCACGAGGCTCGTTCTTAGCAAGATTTATCGCAGTCATTCCCATTGTTGACCTCGTCCCATCAGAACGTAGCTTTATACTCTTCGCCATTAGTTGTTTACGAATAACGACTTTCGGATTCTCCAACAGCTTTGCTTCGAGCCTCTCGGCCAATTCACCGAGCCCACCCTTGAAAGTAAAGACACTAGACCTCATGACTGCCTCCAAAGTCTCTGACATTTTCAGCTGCTTCTGTAACTCCTTGGCGACCTTTAGATCAGCGGTAGGAATCGGCACCTCTCCGCCAAATACCGCCTGCGCCTGTAGTAATCCTGCCACAACAGAAAGATGTCGACGTTCTGTCTCCCACAGTCCAGGGAGTATCGTTCGAGCACTCAGCTTGTAGATATCACCAGCGTAGATGCCATGGAAGACAGCAGAGGCAACATTGTCGGCGAGAGCAGAGCCAAAGCGGCGAGAAAGAAAGGAGCCAATTGATTCATCAGATAATTCGGCTGGGCGCCGGGGTTTGGTTACTTCGGTCAATGCTCCTAAAACTGTGCCTTTGAAGATAGATTCCGACAATACATTATAGATGTTGGACCAGAATGACATTCCAGGCCCAGGCATACGCACAAGATGATCCGGATAGTAGACAAAGCGGTTTTGAGCGGCCACCGAATTCTTGTTGGTCATGATTACTCGATCCTCAAGTCCAAGATCGCGGACCTATTGACGTCAGTCAAAAACACGCCAGGAAGTAATTTGAGGATTAGCTATATACCAAATCCAAAGTAATGAGTCCATTGGGCGCCGTAGGACGTAAATTCCGTGGTCCCTGCTCAAATACAACTTTCCCCGTGTCTATATCAATTGACTTAGAATGAAGCCAGCCTCCGAGCCGAGAGCTGGCTTCAATGAGCGTGATGTTGGCGTTTAGAAGATTTCGAGATAGGTAATAGGCACTGGCTAACCCTGTGATACCTCCGCCGAGAACGGCAATGTCTGTGGCTTCATGGTGAGTTTTCGATATTGATGCGAAGTTCCTACGTGCGGAGGGTCTCTGACATGCTGGAATGGTGTAGCATTGCCTTAGTAATTTATCTAGTGCATTGACGTTGACTCGACTTAAGGAGCATGCTGCAGGCATTAGAGAATGCGACAAGATAGAAGACCAGTATGAGTGACGCTGAGACGCGAAAGACGAGATAAAACCACAGACGGCGTTAAGCGGATATACTGGAGGTTCTAACAAATTACGGGCATTAATCCACGCTCACTGGAACAGTATCACTTCCATAAGACAGATAGCAAAAATGGATCCTGAGAAAAGAGATATAGGCTGACAATGGTCAGCGACCGAAGAGGGCATTGTTCTATCTAGCATTCCCTAGATCAGGAAGAGCCCCATCAACACCAAAGTCAAGCTTTCATGCAGCCTGCGAAAGCCCTTCAAGGCATGACACCCGCCCAAACATGTAAACATGCGTAACTAGCTTCATGCCCATGCATGCGCTTGAATCCACCCAGTCCTTCCCGCTCATTCCATGCTTTCCAATCATACACATCAAGTAACGACGCCACCTTCCAGACTCGAAGTCTGGCTCGTGTTCGCGTGATCCTCCGCCTTGATATCGTCAACCTTGAAGTCCGGCAAAACCAGCTCTTCCTCGCCCATCTCATCGTCGAGGAACTTCCTCTCGCTAACATGCTTCTTCTCGTCATCACCATCCGCCACCCAAACCTTGTCCGGATAGACGCCCTTCTGACCCTCAGCATGTTTGTAAGGACATGTTGGGTTCTTGCAGGGATTGAATTTGCACATAATCTTGACGTGGGTGAATTTGCATCCTTCCATCCTGCAATCGGCGCCATTCCTGCATATGGGCATTGTTGGATGTTGGAAAGGACATGTAGCGTTCTTGCAATTCATCGAGAATTTGCAGTCCTGCTCTGATTTGTAGGCGACTTTCTGTGCTGGTGATGGGTGACGAGCAACGCATTTTCGGTTCATACAGGCAGCGCCGAAGGGGCATATGTCATTCACATCGACAGTGGTTCCTGCTGGGGCGGCGGGAGATTGATGCGCGAAGGGGCAGTCCTGTTTTGTGCACTTCAAATTGTATTTGCAGAGAACTTCTTCCTGTGGTTTCTGCTGCGAGCTCTCCACCTCCATAGATGATGAGACATCGCCATTGCTTGCAGTCGACATGCTGTCTGAATTTGGCGCCGGATCTTGGTTAAGTTGTGACTGGAAGCCGCCATTGCTCTGTTGTGGTCTTCTGTTCAAATTCCCATTCTGCCGTTGCGAGTTACCCTCGACTCGATCAAATAGTGATCGCCCTAGTTGTTGACCTGATGAAGCACTATTTTGGAAACCTTGATCTGCTGCTGGCTGCGCTATTCCTGGCATAAACATTTGCTGCTGTTGTGGCGAAAAGATCTGGGACATCATCCGCGCCTGCTCCTCGTACATAGCCATTAGCTGCATCTGTTGCTGTGGCGTCATCTGCATCAGAGGAGCGCCAGGTCCGGACGCATTGGCCATGCCCATCGGCCTTCCATTTGGCTGCGATCTAGGTGGTCCATTCTGACCATTTCGCGGGCCTTTCGGTGGCTGTCGATTATGCATGTTGATGCGCTCTGTGCCTTGCTGCGGTCGAACGCGATGTAACACGGCATCACCTGACCGGTCCATGGCCTTAGATATCTGACTTATCATCCTCCTATTACCGTTCCGCGACGCATTGCGCATTGACTTCGGTCCTGTTGGGCTATTGTCTCAGTCAGCGGTGGACGGCTGTGTGCTTGAAATAAAGCAGGTACACACATTTGCCCGTCCTGCACACCATCCATAGCTTCTCCCATATCGGCCTCTCCATCATTAGGTCCTCTGCTACCACCTCTTGATAAGCCCTCATCGTCCTGATATGATGGTATGGCTTGATTCTGCAGCGCCACTGGCTCTGGTACCCGGTTCAGCTGGTTGTTCAATATTTCAACATGTTCGAAGAGCCACTTTGTGAAGTCTGTTGCGCCTGTGTCGTCGGGTGGGAGATTGAGGAGATCATTCGAGAGTTCTGCCGCTATTTGTTCTTGTGTCTTTCCGTTGACAAGCATGAGAATGATGTACTCTCCGAGCGCTGAATCATCGGTGCCACCAGTGCTCCATCCTACTTCCGAGAGCTTTGGCTGGACAACATTGCTAAGCGCATTAGCAAGAGGTGTGTTGAGAGTAATTTCCACCGACATGGCGGGCTTAGAGGCACAGGGCTGCGACAGAAGAGGCCGGTTATTCAGAATGTCACGGTCTCTTTGTGTTCGTCTGGTACGATCGCAGACCTGGGATATAGTGACTGTATGTCGCCGTTAATGGTGATGGAGGTAGAGATAGTAAATGTCTACAGGTGTTCGACTTCACGGCTCAGTCACTCCCGCACTTATCTTCTATTAGTAAGCAGCCTTATGGCATAATGCTTGGCGCGCGATACGTTGATCCTGGCCAACCTGGAGCTCCATTAATCATCTGTGTTTCCTCAGTCACAACAAGTCCCATTTTCATCGTCTTACTCTTCCACCTTTTCTCCACGCTCATTTTATCATTTTAGTCATCTGAAACTTCAACATGGACTCTTTAGTGGCGACCTACAGCCGCCCAGCTTTCGAAGATGAAGGCTACTCATCAGAAGAGCATCAAGAGCTAGTACAATCGAAGCCTTCATTATCACTGAACTTCGCAATGCCTCCCATGCGTAATGTGAGCCATGCTTCAGCTCTGCTTCCCTCTAATTAGCGGCTAACGATGAACAAGCCCTCAGCCTTCCTCCGCGCGTTGACAGATGACCATGCGAATCCGAACTGTCCCATCAAGCTCGCACACGGTACAACAACACTAGCGTTCCGATTTCAAGGGGGCATAATCGTCGCCACCGACTCAAGAGCATCGGCGGGAGACTGGATAGCAAGTCAGACTGTCAAGAAAGTTATCGAGATCAACAATTGCTTACTGGGGACAATGGCTGGTGGTGCTGCGGTAGGTCTTTACTTGGCCCCAAGATTGTCGACGAAGCTAATACCGGACGACACTAGGACTGTCAATACTGGCTGGCTTATCTTGGGATGCAATGCCGACTTCACGAGCTCCGTCACAAGCGTCGCATTTCGGTCGCAGCAGCCTCGAAGATCCTCTCGAATCTGGTCTACTCCTATAAAGGCATGGGTTTGAGCATGGGTACGATGTGCGCAGGAGTCACGCCACAAGAGGGTCCAGCGCTATACTACATCGATTCGGAGGGTACACGACTAGCTGGCAACCTATTCTGTGTAGGGTCAGGTCAGACTTTCGCCTACGGTGTCTTGGATGCGGAATACCACTACAACCTGACCGAGGAAGAAGCACTGGAGCTGGGTTCAAGAAGTATACTTGCGGCCACGCATAGGGATGCGTTCTCGGGTGGTTTTATAAACCTTTATCATGTCAAAGAGGATGGGTGGGTGAAGCATGGCTTCAGAGTACGTTTGTCGACATATCATAAAAGTAGAAAACACTAACGTCACTCGCAGGATACGAACCCAATCTTCTGGAAGACCAAGCTGGAGAAGGGGGAATTCAGCAATGTCACAGCGAACCTGTGATTCTCGTGACAGCATATGGTCCAACCGACTGACTTTGATAAGCCATGGGCTTTGGCGTAGAAGACGGTATTACCTGCATGTACAAGGCGCTGGGAGACAAAACAATATGTGTACTTTAACAGCCTGTGTTACTAGCTTATTGGAGGCGCCACGGCTCGGCGCCGAAAACAAAGAAGCTTTTAAAGCCTTTTGACCGTTCACCAACACCTTCCTACGCTCGACTTGAACTGCTAAAGTACTTGACGCGATCTCTGCCGTTGAGTATGCGTTGGCTTATGCCACATGCATACGCCACTGACAGACTGAGATACGGCTAACGGCGCGGCCGACTACGACCGAAATTACGGAGAAACGCTGCTGCTGATCCCCAATCCCACCAACCACAGTGTAACAATATTCCTTCGAGCTACAAATCATGCCGAATCCCAAAGCGACGACGAGCTGCATTAGCGGAGAATTTCAGTTACGTCGATTGGATCCTCCTTGAATCCTGAGGCTGACATTCCAGATACTTCAACCCTCCTCCTGCTGCTCTACCCTACCAAGCTCGCAGCTTGTTGTCCCTTTGACAACTCCCAAGCGTCTCGATAGGTTTCTTTAACAAATGCTCACGCGCTGCCCCTCCCACAGCTACTGATTTCGTCGCGGACGAGAAAGCCTCCCCACCTCCAGTTTTTGACAAAAAGAGTGCCCACAGCAATGAGTTCGAATCCACCACTCCGACTCAAGAACGCCATGTGGTACCTCAAATCGAAAACCGAGTGGTTTGAAGCTGGACATGAGAGGTGTCCCACTAGTCACAGCCTCTATGTCATTGTCTGTCTCGACAGATCGAATAGAGGAAATGCGCGAATCGCAGGCATGAGTGGAGACCCAGCGCTGGTTGGAAACGACTATCAATGGCTTTTGACGATCTTCTATATCACCTTATCCTTGAGTCCCAGACTTTCATGTGGAAGATTGTTCAACCTCAGATGTGGCTTGCTTTCTGTGTGTTGGCTGGGGAATGTTTGCCACGTCGCAGGCTGAGACCCCCAATTGGTCAGGTATGATGGCATGTCGCTTCTTTCTAGGTATCAATGAGGCTAGAATTGGGCCTGCTATCCGTATCTATTGTCATTCTTCTACCTACGGCATGAGGTCGGCGTATGTATCGGCGTCTTTCTGTCTGCTGCTCCACTGGCAACTACATTCTCTGGTGCTCTAGCCTACGGCATCACATCAGGACATTTGCATCTGGCGAAATGGCGTCTACTATTTATGGTCGAGGGGCTTCCAACACTCTGCATGGCACCAGTGGCATACTTCTTCCTGCCAGACACTCCAGGTCAAACCCGCTTCCTGACCGAAGAAGAGAAAGTAGTTGCCAAAGCAAGAGGTGTCAGACAAGTTGGCGGTGTCGAGAGGATTGGCGGCATAGACTTCAAAGAAGTCAGCGCAGCGCTGCTAGATTTGATGAATTGGTTCACAGCATTCATGTTTTTCTCGTGCAACGTCGGCTTCTCCTCGCTTCCTGTCTTCTTACCGACAATACTGAACGACATGGGCTTCAATGCGGTCGACGCCCAAGGTCTTACCGCGCCTCTAATCTTTCTGTCGTTTCTGATGACGATCTTATCGACGTGGTTCGCGGACAAGACGTGACAGAAGAGCTTGACTATCGTGGTGCTTGAGACCATTGATGGGATTGGCTACAATCTCTAGCTACCGTCAGCTCAGTGGGCGTATGGTTCTTTGGAATGTTTCTTGCAGCCTCTGGCATTCTTCCAAGTAAGCAATTTCCAAATGATACGCAGCACCTTCTGGTCGTCTAGATTTGGGTTACCAGGTATTATAGACATCCTGCCCTGGGTGACAAACAACCAAGGAAGTGACACACGGAGACGCACTGGAATTGTGCTTCTGAACCTGATAGGTCAATATGAGGTAAATACGAGTGCCTTTGAGTCCTTGCAGCTCATGCTGACTGACTTTAGCCACTCTTGGGAACCAACATCTTTCCTACTAACGAAGGTCCACATTATGTTAAGGGTATGGCGGTCAGTGACCGCCCTCACCTTCTTTACAGGATCCTTGGCTTTTGGACCGCGAACACTGTTAGCCTGGGAAAACAGAAAGCTGGACAAAAAGTACGGTTCGAACGAGAATGGGGTAATTAATCAGCCCGGCGCGGAGGCCCGAGAGAGCGAGGGAGAATTATGGACCGACATTTAGGTATATTTTGTGATCCTAGCAATTTTTTGACTTGTCAAAGAGATACCCAGCAATTGAAACGCAACGAAAACATGGATTTATGAACATTTCCTGATTCTCTACTAGGTCAAATTACTATCTTTACTTTTGCCTACAATATTAAACAAGATAGATACCAAGGTCACACATGCGGTGTCTATTACACCTCGTCGATACTTCGATTCAATCTTCTCAGAGATTTATTCAACTCCAGAGATCAACGTAAACGGGCTTCCGCCTGGGAAAACATATTGGCACTAGTCTTCACCCAAAAACAACCTATCTTATTGCATGGTTTCGTGAGGTTATACTCGACTCGTTAGCTCCGCTCCACTGCATCCAACATAATAGCCACTCGTCGTGAATGCAACATAGCCTCTTCGGAGAAAGGGTAGCACAAACGCCACCTCGCAAACAGCTTTACATTTAATATTTGGCATCCCCTACTGAGACACAGATAGTGCCAAACAGTGGAGGCGATCTAAGACTCCGATCCACATATGCCTTCTATTACTATATTCATAAGTGGTACAAGTATTAGACACCATTCATGATCGTTTCTTTCATGATAGTCAGACCTTTTCTAGAATTTCTCTGCTCCACGAAATCCCCATCTACTTCTTCAATATCGTTTTCTTCCTCCTTTACTCCATCAATCAACCCATCACTCAATCCATCAATCAACCCTTCAATCAACCCTTCAATCAACCCTTCGATCAACCCTGCAATCAACCCTTCAATCAACCCTTCAATCAACCGTCCGCCACCTTGGCAGCATCAACCCATCCTCACATTCACCACCATCCGTGAAACTCACACGATATGCTACCCAACCTCAATCACCTACCCCTGTGATCATACGAAATCCGCCATATACCCCTGCAACAGTCCACCCGGAGAGCACTCCTATGAAGATCTACGCAAACAAAACCCCATGCTAATCAAGGAGGAGGACAAGTATTGGCCCAAAATGCGGAGATGAAAATAGAGTCGCACAAGAGCTGGCCGACGAACGAGCTTTTCCACCGAGGGGGGCGGACAGGGCCGATTACTTATCACCCAATTCGAGATCCCAAACCTATAGAGAAGGGAGGCAAATATCATGCCAAGCGCAAGACCAAAACAATAAAGAACGGCAAAGAGCTTGAATGCACCCCGCCTCCCGAGAAGCTCAGCGCTGAAGAGCTGTCAGATAAAGAGGCCTTGGAGTCGGACAAAGCCACTCACAATGAGCATCCTGGCCCGCAAGAGCTGGTAGAAATGTTCGGCGGTGTGAAGATGCAACACGATCTACAATTAAAATAAGCCATGTCACTATCACTCGTTTCCAACCAGCCGCAGCCCTCGAATCAAGCCGAAGAAGACGGGATGTAAGAACCAGTAAAGCAACCCAGTAGCCAAACCCACATTACAAGACAAGTCTCCTTGACACCCTCAAGCCAAAGACAACAGCAGAAGAGCTAGCTGCTTTTCAGCGAGAGCAGGCAATACTATACCACAGTAACCCTAATCATCCTCAACTCCTTGGCGAAGCCAATGCGTTCGGGTCTACAGCCAAAGGCCTTGAAGAAAAGGCTAATTGGACTGTCAAAAACGACCGTTTCGAGATTGCGCCTTCGGAGGATCTTATCAGTGAGTCCGAGTCTGATGCCGACTTCCATCAAGCATCGGAATTGGAAGACGAGAAGGGTGAATGTGAAGAGTGTGCAACTGTTGAGGGGGATGATATGGTGCAGTTGCAGCATGATCATCGCGTTGAGGAGAAAGTCAAGACCCATGCATGCTTAAGGTCAGCATGAGTGGTAGTGTCGTACTCTCATTCGTTGAACTTGAGCATACGAGGCACTCGACATGAATTCTGAATTAGGTACTCGAACCTACCCGGGCTCTAAACGCCTTCGCGACTACCACTCATTTTCACAGCTTGCCTGCATCAAAGTATAAAATGTTTGATGGCAAATTTTCGAATGATATAGTTTTGTTCACTGTTGAGATTCCGTGACTGGATCCCTTACTGGTATATGGTCCCTTTCTCCCGTACTACTGAGACCATATGCCAATTTTTTCCTGTCCACCATGTAATTAGGTTCAATACAAAGACACACTCTGTATGACCTACCGCAAACTTCATAGTTCTTCTCGCAACAAAGTGGCAAATTATATCGAAAGGCCGACAGGACATGGTGAATATTTCAATTTGAGATGTGGTTAGAATTGCGGTGGATCATCAAACATTGGTACTACATACATATCAAACAGAGCAGCGGAAGCGTTCATGTACCACAACCGCAGCATAGCGCGTGATATACGTTTCACAACTACTGAAACACGAACAAGAAGTCTATGTACGCTTGCCTGGATTTCCTTCTATCTTCACAGACAAGCCTCCACAAGGATCTGACCTAACACCATTCTCTCTCCCTCATACTCCAACAAGGCTTGCCTGGATTTCTTTTCATACCTCCACACCGAACGCCCATGTCCCATACCCATCGAGAACTGCAGCGAAGAGTGCCCCAAATACAACCCCATACTAAGATGGACCCATCCTTCTCCTATCCTACCCAAGCCACAGAGCTTGCAAGAACTCGCAGACGAGGTGGCAACATTCCAGGCGGAGCGAATAGTAAAGTACGTGATCAATCCTGACCAAAATCTAAAGACCATCTCAAAGGAAGGCGAAGAGAGTCCTACGGCCAAGGGTAAAGGCAAAGAAAAAGTCGTACAAGATGGACCTGCTGCTGTAATGCAACCACCCAACCCACGAGAAGAGGTAGATGCGTTCTACGCAGCAGACATACAACTATCACAAGGACTCTCAGACAAAACAACGCACCGTTCACCCCTCTTCACCAAATACGCTTCGCAACGTGCAAGGGAGAATCAGAAGAAAAAGAGAGCCACAGCCAGAGCCACAGCCCAAGAAATCTACGATGACACCACTCCAATCGAGGTGGCAGACGAGCTCGAGTCAGAGCACGATCTGGAGATGCAGCAAGCCTTATTACTCAGCCTTGCCTCTTCTGAAGAGGACGGTCTGATACAACGAGCGATGCTACTTAGCCTTGCCGTCAGCCAGCGTGAAGCTGGGGAGTACAACGACGATGACCGAGGCGTTGGAAGCAGCAAAGATGGCCAGGTCCCTGATGACAGGGGTGTACGAAGCAGTCGAGCTGCTGAAACGCCGCGCAGGAACGGGTGAGCGAAGCACGTCTGCTTGCGATAGCCACAGAGGAGTGGGTAACAAGCCGAAGAGGAAGCTTTCTGGAACGATGCAGACTATTATTTTGACGATTCTGCTTCAACTTCCTCTGAAATTTTGCAGGAATCTGTTGGCGATGATAAGGAGGCTGATGATGGTAAGGGCAAAACATCATCAACCGCACCCCCTGAAATGAAGCGCTGCGAGTTTGAGAAACGTTTTCGAATCCAGCCAAATGCATTGTGGCGCTCACAGTTCAATGATGGTGTATATGAGAAACTCAAGTACGATGAGAGTACAGGGGCGTGGGATTTTGGGATCGAGGAGCTGAAGCCGTTTGTCAAGTCAAGAGCTCTTCAAGACTCACATGATCAAAATGCTTCAAAGCGTGACGAGGCTTGGGATCAGAGGAAGTGGCAGTCTTGGATGCTAGATTAATCAATCGAGCGCAAGATACCCTCGAATTAAGCAGTAATTGGGGTATACAAACTCATCTCAAAGTTAAGGACGGCATAATAGCAGCCCATCTTGAGCGCTGACAGGCACATTTTTCAATGTTGAGGCTGTTTGTGCTGCGCATTTCGGGCTCTGTAGCTCTCGCAACTACCACTTGTTTTGAAAGGATGCGGCAGTGATGCGAACGAGCAGAATTTGTAGTTGAGTTGTGATTGGATACAGGGTATCATGTTTCTAATAAGTAAGCAAACGTAATCATAAGGGCATCAATCGTTCAAAGTAGGGTTTTAAAGATGCTACCCAGACGAGTCCACCATGGCTGGCAGAGTCGTAGCCGCCTTCGAGCTTGCCAGACTTTTCGTCGCTTTAACAACAACTACGAGTCCCCACTGCGGGTCTCTACCGAAATGCTTCCTCTTTCCAAGTTTCTCAAGATTGTCTTTCCAGTCTTCGACCAGGCTGAAGGTCCCTTCATCGCCAGCAACAACGTGTATGTGAATGTTACAATGATCTATCTCAGGCTTCACAGATGCTGAGTCTGGTTTCTCTATCGGGAAATTTGCGGTGATAGTAATCTCGTTGCAACCGACGTTCTTGATGCCTGCAGGGTAGAGGCCGGCAATCCCCTTGGCCATACGCCCTACATATTTGGCCCACCAGCGCATCTGTGGGCCGCAGATCTTTGACAAGTCATTGTAGAATTCAATATCAGCAGTTGGTATCTTCCCACCCCATCTCTCGCACAACACCAGGGCAAGCATCGCTCGATCTAGCAGGTTTCGGAGTCAGCAAAACTTCTTTTGAAAGAATAATTGAGTGACAAGACATGTCGTGAAATCTTGGGGTAAGAACCCATGATTCCACTCGAGAGATTTGTTTTGAGGAAGACCAAACTGTGAAGGAAAACTCCGAAAGGTGCCTTACCATGATGACTCAACCCATGAGCACTAGCCAGTATACCAGTGGTTGTACATCGAAGCGCAGATACTGCCCTCACATCTTTGCTCGCAGCCTCATGAGCGTATAGTAAGTTGACAACAGCCAAGATCAGCCCCTGATTAATGAGATCCTGGGGCAATGCACTTCGTAAAAGGTCATGAAAATCAGCTGCGGAAGGCGGTGCGAATGTGATTGTGGCCGACTGAACGGGAGCGAGAGCTCGAACAGAGGACGGCAAACCATAATAGAGCAGGCCTTCACGTACGCCCCCTTGGGCAAAGGTTACCCGCGAGATTCTGATTCCGGTTCGTGAAAGTGCTTCGACAACGAGCTGGACCGCTGGTATTTGAGAACTGCGTCGGTGGGAGATTCGATGGCTCGTCGATTTGATAGTGGTCCCGTAATGGAAAGTATTCGAAAAGAAGGTGGCCGAATCCACTGTGTAGCCATTGACGATTGGAATGGGGTAGTGGCGGAGAGTTCCTATCTTTTGAGACATGAGGAAGTGACCCCAGCCACGAAAGCCACCACCGCTTAGATATAGCTTGAAGCCCCCAGCATCCTCAGTTGCTTTCTGTATCTGTTCGTCTCTGAGATAGACTTGCATCGTCTCCTTAAGATCTGTCGTGATGGTAGATAGCAGATCCATCACTTCCTCGTCATTAAGCTCGGCCATATCTTTCATCAATGCTGCTGCTCCATAAGGGTAACTGACAGAAGGGCTCGGAAAGATGCCTCCGTCAGGGCAGGTGACGACGTGGGTCAACTGAAGACTGCCACCCCCCATGTCGATACAAATCCCACCAACATATTCCATGCTACTCGCTATGCCCATGGCTCCAAGCCTACCCTCTAGCTCTTTTGACAACAAATCAACGGTCCAGCCTGTCGTCTTCTGGGTTTGCTGCAGCAAATCATCCCGATTGGTAGCATTCCTGGTAGCTTCAGTGGCCACGATCTTGATGTTTTTGTCCAGTACGCCAAAGGTTCGACATGTGTTCTTGAAGCGTAGTAAAGCTGCTATGACCTGCTCGATGACGGTAGGTGGGATGGGTATCTTGTTGCCATTGGCATCGTTTTGGGCATCGTAGAGGGAGATAGCAGAACGGTCTTGGTATACGACTGGTAGGATTCGAGAGGTAGGAATGTTGAGGTCGGTCACTGAGAAGCGAATGCCATTGCTGTAGATGTATAAGCTGTCAGCGGCGGAACTACAGGATGTAGCGGAAAGCATGCATAAAGCCCCGCCGAAATAGTTGGAGGAGTCTACATACCTTCCTATGTCTACCAATGCATGATATAAGTGCGCTGTGGGGTTAAATACTGCCATTTTCCATTTTTGAGTGATATGTAGAATGGTGTGTATACTGAAGAGCAGAAACCTTCGAGATCTTTGATCAAGGATTGCAGTACAGGCCCATGAGGCCAATCGAGAACGTACGACCTAGTTCGTACTGCCGACAAGTTTCGGCGGCGTCCTGAAGAGATTCACAGTTCCTCAAGCCCATCGTGAGGCAGATGGGGCCGTCTCTAGCAAGTATCTTCAGTGCTAGCCTTTGTAGAGGATGCAATGCCCGAAAGTCTTTGCGAGAGGATGAAGTGCGGGCGTGCTGATGCCAAGCACCTGATATGAGTTCCTCTACGCAAAAAATTTGGCAAGGTACATGGTCTCCATCTACCAGGGTTTGGGAAATCGGTGCAACGTAGAGAACAGACCTTCTCTAGCATGTGTTTGAACATAACACGAGCGAAGCAAATTAGCTAGTCAATGCTTCGAATACTTCATATGATCATGGTCCAACATTGAACCTCATCTTCACACCCATAGCACTCAGCTCCACATCCAGATACCTCAACACTCCAGGTATAGCCACAACAGTCGTATCATCGCCGCCACTCCACTTCTCTCCCGTACCATCTTCCCACTCCTCCCCAATCCCCACCTCTTTCCCCTCCTCAATGACGCCTGCTACTTTTCTCGCACATCTCCTACATCTCACAACGCCTGTACCCTTTCCTCTCTTCCCACCGAAAGCACCGCCCCAAACAGTGGGCTGCGTCGATAGAAAGCTCCCGCACCCTTTACATACCCATTCCCTTCTGTAGTCGCTACATCCCATCAGACGATCCTGCAACAGGAATGCGCAACCGTGAGCGAGCAGTGCATCCCTCTCCATCTCTCCAACTCTAATACCACCTCCTTTCGCTCTTCCCTTGATCGGCTGCCCGGTCAACTGCGTTACTGGCCCCGTCGTCCGGACTTGAAACTTATCGTTCACCATATGCCTCAGACGCTGGTAGAAGACAATACCCTGGAAGATATCTGCTGCGAACTCTCTGCCGGTGATACCACTGTACATGGATTCATTGCCATGATAATTGAATCCTGCCAGGCGCAGCTGCTCGCCGAAGTAGTCTCCCGCAGTGTCCTGCTCGGTGAAGCGCCATGGCGACGAATCCTGCGCTAATCCATGGAGAGCACCAGCTTTTCCAGCGAGAGACTCCATGAACATGCCTATGGTCATACGCGAGGGAAACGCGTGAGGATTGATGATGATGTCGGGTATTATGCCTGACTCGCTGAAGGGCATATCAATGGCTGGCCATTTCTGGGAACATACGCCTTTTTGGCCGTGGCGGGAGGAGAATTTGTCGCCGATGACAGGGGAGCGGGGAATACGAAGTTTTATACTGAGGGATTGGCAAGGTTCGGTACCCGTTTCTGAACCAAGGAGTCGGACTTCCTCAACATAGGCGACTTCTGAATCTTTGTATTTGTGGAGGGATGTGATGCCATCGCGATTGACGTAGGGCGATGTCGTAGTTCTCGTTGGGTCGTAAGTCACAGAGTGGGAAGCGCATAGTGGGTCGCCTTCGATTACTTTTGAGCCAATATGAGGGAGGCCGTCGGAGTCGAGCTTGCTTCGTGTGGACGCGGAGATGAAACTATTGGGCGCGAAGCCGAAGAGCTTGTTGATGGCCCTGGCGGATTTGGTTTTAGCTCTGTTTGTCCTTTGGTTTTCTTCAAGACGGATTATTTTAGTTTTGTAGATGGTGCCGTGGCCGAACCCCCGCTCGTGGGCGGATTTGTTGAGTATCATAGCGTCGTCCATGTCATAGCCTGTGTAGGAGATGACAGCTACAACGGCATTCACACCGTTGGGGAAGTTGTCAAGACCATATTCGTTGTGAAGTGGTGGACGTACAATAGGTGTTTCGCCAGTCTGTAGGCGGTAAGTTTTGTTGTCTGTGCGATACCTCAAAGATGCTCCAGGAGTGCCCATCGTTTGCTTGCTCATTTGACACTGATACATGTTACGGGGAGATTGATTGAAATCTGAGAAAGGTGTCTGATTGGCGACTATAGAAAGGATGTTGGTAGGATCGTATTCAACATGGCTAGACTCGCCTGATTCGATTTCGCTATCAGTGCAGGCTATCGACAGGTACGGTTGCTCGAATGGACCAACAAAATCCTGCTTGTCCAAGGGCAGATACTTGACAGGCCTTACCATTCGTGCTGATTGAGAGAAAATGTAGATGCCGGGGTACTGACCGCCACTTGCATTCGGTATGTAGCCTACTTCAAGCTCATTAGGAACGCCATGAGTACCCTCGACTTTCCAGTATCGCAAGGTATCTCCAATGACGCGAGCTTGCTTCGGTGAGCAGAACCCAAGGATTCGACCATCGAGCTGAACAACGACGCTCTCATCGATTGAAGCAGACGAGGAAGCGCAGATGCCCAATTGAGCTAGGAGATTAGGTATTGAAGAAACATTGAGATCATGGGTAGCGATTTTGCATTTGTGCGCCAAATGATTGAGTAATCCACAAGGACTACCATCAGGTGTGTGTACAGGGCAGAGGAAACCCCAGCTCTCTGGCAACAGCTTGCGGACCGTCGTGGTCTTCAATTGAGCGAAAAAACTTCCTCTATGCACCATTCGAAAGTGACTGATGAACCTGTAAAAATTGATCTTCTCAGCTACGACAGTAAAGCCTGAGGTTTGCTGTAGGTCTAATCCTGTCGGACTGACAAGATTGCCCGTAGACAGAAAATACTCAAGAAGACCTCCAATGTTCTCATTGGTTCTCTTCAGGATCATGGTAGGGAAGTCTTTGAGGAAGTTGGAATCTGTAAACCTGGCCTTGTCATTTCTCAGGGACCACTCCTGACAAGCTCCTTGGATGGATCTCAACCAGTCATCAAGCTTCTCTTTGATGATCATGCCGTAAAGGAAGCCGGGCAACAGAATCTCCTGGCTCGATACTGCATCTGGGTTGTCGACAGCACACTCGCCATTAACCAGACAGTAAAGCTTCCGGATCATGAAAAGTAACATCTTGAATTTGTCGTTATTCTGAATCTGGGTAACGTCAACGTTTCCCAAATGTACGAGAACAACCCTCCTCAGAAATTCTGAACCAGCGTCTTCATCTGATGTATCATCAGGTACTCCAAGCACAGGTTTGAACTTTTCTCCCAGGTATGCTCGAGTCTTTGCTTTCCCAGTCAGATTGTAAGCTTTGTATGTCCGGAGCAGCAGTTCAACTCTCTCGGTCATAAAAGTATTGTCAGCTCCCTTTGAGCCTTTCACACCAATTATTCTTTCGAAAATTTCCCGGTCATTTGTCTCTACCAAAGCCTTCAATATCATCATTACCGGGACCAAGTATTCATTCTTCCGCCAGGAGAAGCGGAAAGTAATATTGCCGTCGTTGAGATAATGGAGGACATTGGTTTGAGATGTTTGATCTGGGCGCACAGATCGTATTTGCATGCCAAACTTGGTATAAGCTGAACCTCTATTAACAAAGGAGTTGCGGATGATAGCCATGGGGTAATTTCGCCTTGACACGATCAACATTCGTATAAGCTTTTCAATGCCATTGACAATGAAGTAGCCTCCCAGCTCTTCGGACTCTTCCTTGTTCTGGACCAATTGTGCTGGTGTACAATTCTCTAGATGACACCGATTGGTTTTGAGCATGATAGGCATCTGGCCCAACTCTCGGACTGACTCTTGCCATTCGCTTTCGTTCACTTTGAATTCCACCCTGGCTCTTAGCTTGCCTCTGTAACTTGCATGCCTTTCTCGACATTCTGCGGGGTAGATTTCCCGGTTCTTCGTGGTAAACTTGTTGGTAGGAGGGAGTACGGCCTTCTCGAGAAATGTTTCACGTATCCTGACACTGAGTCGGTTCCTCTTTTCCCGAGGCCGTCCGTCTTCGAGCCTCTGCGCCCTCTGCTGGAGGGTCTCTTGTTCACCGTCTAGAAAGACTTTAGTTCCGATGTCTTTCAGCCCTGCTTCCAGAAGCTTGTTGTTATCGAGTAACGCATTGAAGGAATCGATATGAGGCTTTATGGTTTCGAGGAGTGCAGGGTACGGCGTATGATCGTTTGGTGGATTTTTGAAAAGCTTTTCTCGACGCGCCGTATCAAACTCGGAGGTCCATCCGGTGCTCGTGGGAGGCATCGCAATAGGCGCCTTGTATGCAATTTAGCCCATCAGCTCGCAGTCAGAGTCATACTTGCCCTGCTTGCTTCTTTCGAGAAAGCCTCAATGTCGATAGGTAGATTCTTCGTACGGGGCCGGAGCCGCACATTTGTTGCAGGGTTTAGCGCGCCAAGACCTTTGAGGTCCTCCAACCCGTCAAGCCCAGGGTCAGCTGCCTACCTTAGGTGCAGGAAAAGCAATACACACCAAATCGAGCTCGAAGTCCTGTCGAGCGCATATTGAGGGTCCTCAATTGGAGCGAGAAGTTTGTTGTAAGAAGGTATATCTCGTTTATAGTGTTCATCGTGCTACTATAGCTGATTTGAGACTAACGACGACAAGGGTTAAAGCTCCCGGCCCATGTCCTTCCTCCCATCCAGTGACAACTCTCAACCAAACTTCCTTCCTCTCGGACGACTAAATAGCAGCCGAAGTAGCCATAACCATAGTGTCTTCGCCTCCTCCAAATCCACCGAGCGATCATGGCAGGCTTGTTCAAGATTATCTATGACTGGTTGCTGCGCACATTCTGGTGGGTATTGTCTTTGCCTTTGCCTTTGCTTTTGTCCCACGTCAACAATTGCGAACGTCGCCATCCATCATGCGTGCGCGGCGATAGGGTAGATTTCCATCGTGAGACGGTATTGACGTTTTCCGCTTTATAGGGCGACAGAGATGGATGTGACCATGATAGGGTTGCAAAACGCGGGCAAGACGTCTTTGCTTCGAGTTCTTGCGGTACCTCGTCCCATAAAATGACCGTTGAACAGTGCTGACACAGCAGTTCCCAGGGAGGAGAGTTTACTATAGAGTAAGTCAATTCGTTTTGGTATTGTTAGGATAAGGCTGTTCTTGCAACGAACTCAAATTTATATAGCTCCATTCCCACGGTAGGCTTCAACATGAAGAAAGTCCAGAAAGGTCATGTCACCCTGAAATGGTATGTTGACCACTCCGAACGAACCTTCTGTCCATGCACCTGACGTTTCCGTAGTTGGGACCTTGGAGGCCAGCCAAGGTTTCGATCAATGTGGGAGCGATATTGCCGCGGCGTGAACGCCATTGTGTAAGTGCTATTCCGGCATGATATACTGGGACAATTCTAGAATTTTGCATAGATACATCGTGGATGCTGCGGACAAGGCTGCCATTCCTGTCGCAAAGGAGGAGCTCCATGCGTTGCTGGAAAAGCCAGTCCTCGATGGAATTCCGCTGCTCGTCCTGGGTAATAAGTCCGATCTGCCTGACAAGCTTTCCGTGGACGACATCATCGAGGCACTGGACATGAAGGCCATTTCCCATCGCGAAGTCAGCTGCTATGGAATCAGTGCCAAGGAGGAGACCAATCTCGATGCTGTCCTGGAATGGCTGATTAACAAGACGACCCACTGATGCAAACATACTACTGCGACAATTGCGACAACTGCGACAATTGCGACGACGCCAGGCACGACTGCCAATGATGTTCTGATACGATGCTGGCGTTCACGACGTTGACGAAGGAAATGAAAGATGCATGCTAGCAATGGCAAGATAAAGTTCGGTGCTCGGAGCGATCAAATCTCACACTTGTTGGCTGTCGGCATATCTGTATGTTTCTCTTCCTTGGCGACCTCCTCATGGTTGTATGTGTTCGATTTCAATGCTAGTTATTGGAGAATTGGGTTTTCCGTGGGTTTCGTAGAGATGTAATTGTCGACATGGCTGCGAGTGTAGTTCTTTGATTGCATGACTCAATCTTTTATGCATGAGACTTGAATCTGTATACATGACAAGCTGTAAAGAAGGAGGAAGACGAGAGGGAAATAGAAAGAAAGGGAGCTGTTTCCATCAAAACATCCCCCACAAACCTCTGCGTTGGCAGCCGTGTTTAGCGTGCAGATCTGTACGCCAAGCTTCATTTGGCCTATCCACAAAATGTTCTTTCAGAGCTCGCCTACCACGCAGGAGAGCATAGACCCCGAATCCTTGGAAGCTGCTTACACATAGTTCTAGAGACCGGTAGAATACCAGACAACAGGATTGGGGGCCAAACCATGCAATTTGTAGAGGTACTTTTACTGGCCTTGCTTTATTTGCTTGGAAGGGTTCACCCCCTAACGGCTAATCCTGTAGGGCTGAAGCCCGGAAGCCACTGGGGCCTCTGAAGACTACCCTAGAAATTCGTCTCCCAGGCAAAAGTCTGGGAAGTTCCGGCGGCTTTTTCAGTCGCCCAAACACCCCGCTCTGGGGGCATCTCCGGGCGGCTTCTAAGCCTCAGCCCTACAGGGTGAGCGGCGTGAACCCTTCGACTTATAGCGGCGGAAACTAGGCCAGACCAAGGACGCCAAGGTTATCTGCACCGCCTCGATCGCCCCCCCAAAGGTGACGAACACAACAAAGCCTGCTTTACTGCGGATACGAAAAGCGAATAGAGTATTCCTCATCAACAGTAGAAATCCCTCTTCGCAGACACGAGGCAAAGAAGATCATTATTATCAAAAAGAGGTATATCAGGACCGTTTCACCTCACCTCTCACTCGTCCCTATTAAACCTCTGCCAGCCTTCGCACCCAACAGATTTGAACTAAACCGACTTGACGGTCTCCAACGATGCCTATTCTCGCTAGACAATACAAGTAAGCGATCAGAGACCTTCAGCCCAGTGTCCGTTTAGATCGGATTTTTTTCTTCGGGATCTCAACCACACCCGATTTCTTTGCTGGAGAGTATGAGTAAAAAAGCTGACCTATACTACCAACAGCTGCAATGGCTATAATGGAAATAACTATAACTGTGATAACTACAACAGCTCATGGGGTAATTGGGGTCGATGGTGATTCTGGTTGCTTCCCTCAATTCACCGGAACCGTACTAACTCTTTCCCAGGGTTGTCCTTGCAGCCATCATCATAGGCGCGTTCCTCATATTCCTCACCTTCAGCTGCATCACCGCACGGAGACGTCGTCGCCAAGGACAGAACCCATACCGCGGGACCGGCTGGGCTGCTGGCAGGACCCCAGCCGGCCACGCACCAGCGCAATACACTGGTGGCGCTGCACCTTACTACGGAAACAACAACGGCGGCGCGGCTCCACCAGTCTACTCTCCTCCGGCAAACCAAGGTGGATACTACAACCAAGGCTACAACAATGGTGGCGCGAATCAAGGTTACTTTGGAGGGCAGCAACAAGGCGTTGAGTTGCAGCAGCCAGAATCAGTGTATGCCAGGGACGGTGGTTATGCACCTCCTGCGGGCCCACCACCAGGAAAGGGTGGTGATGGCATCATCCGATAAGCGATTGTGGAAATCGAATTAGTGGAGGAGGCATGGACGCAATACGAGGCTGTTTAATACATGCGGAATTTTTAGGCGTTCAAGAGCAGGATACGCAAAGAGCTTGCATGATTCAGCTGTGACCGTGACGACTTTGGGCCAAGCGTTAATAGGGCCAAGTACGTATCTATTCTCCTAATAACATTCACGGTGACACCATGGTGCAAATCATTCGCAAGCATCTCCCGCTCTGAGCTGGAATATAGCAACCGTATTCCCCATTCTCTGGCCATAGACCCTTGTAGTCCGAATACCAAACACTTATGGTGAGGAGACGGACACAAGGCCCCGAGATCTCATTTCCCCTTCTATTACTCATTGATGATGGTGATTCACCACGAGAAGGACTTCAAAGCTGAGCAAAGAGGGAGAGAAAAGGGACAAAGCTCGCTACCAAGGCAGTTAAGTGGTCGAGTAAGCAAATGTGAACGTGATGCTGCAATTCATTCAAGAACGAGGGCCAATCGTGCACCGACAGCCTTCATCATATCCGCTGACGAACCTCAAATCAAAAGCTCGCTTCGCTCGCCGAGTATTTTGCTTCTTGTAGATGGGTATTGGAGCTCATGGCCTATACTTGACTGGAATCATTGGTGTCTGTGTGCAAGCCTTAAAAAAGGTCGAATGAGCGGGCCTACTACCCGAAAAGGAAAGGCGCCACGGTGGCAAAATATCGTCTTGGCATTGCCCCTGGGGCCTGAATTTTAGCTTTGTCTTTGTCTAGAAACTGACGCAGAGTAAACACCCCGATCCTTGTTCGCGCCTTCCGTCCTCTTTAAACCATGGATCTTACAACGTCACAATCATGTTGACCCTCTTCTGATGGAGAACACCTTTTCTTGTTCTCATCATCCATCATTGAGTCCATAACGTTAGCTGGGAAAAGAGCACGAGGACAAATCCTCCGCAATCACAACACCATGGCTTCCCCCGATGACGACCTCGAATACCTCTCACCCTCTTTTGATCCTGCCTCGCTCACTATGCCGCGGCTTCGGAACGTCCTCATGACGCACGACATTCCCTACCCAGCTTCAGCAAAGAAAGCACAGCTGGTCGAGATATTCACTCAGGAGCTTAAGCCTAAGGCGCGCAAACTTCTGGCTGCCCGAGACAGAGTTAGGCGGACGAGTAGGGGCATAACGGACATGCCGAGCAGCCAGGAAGGGACTGTGACCGGGGATGTTGATGACGATGCTACTTCAATGCCACCTCCGCCAGTGCCTGCTACACCCGGACAACGAAAGTCAAGGATGAGCAGACGTACTTCTGCGGAACCGAATGGAGCGGTGGTAGGTACCACTAAAACTCAAGGCAGTCGACAAAGCTCAAGCAAGCATGCGCGGCAATCGGACACCGAAACAGACAAAGACCTGGAAAACACCCGGCCCACAGTACGGAAGAGCCGTAAGAGCGAGGCCACATCCAAGATCAAGATCCAAGAGCCAGAAGAGCCCCCAACGAGGCCTCCAATGAGGGGAGGTGTGTTCAGCGATGAGAACCCGTTCCAGAGCGGCAGCTCGCCTCCGGTGCCTGGCGAGCACAGACGAAGGAGTGCTGGAACAAGTAGCGAGAAGCGCAAGTCTTCATCGAGCAGGCGTAAGACCGAAGGCGTAATGACCTCCTCGTTGACAGAGCAAGATGGATATTCGGTTCCCACTTCCACGACATTCGAGGTCCCCGTATCAAGGCTGAAGCAATCGTCTATCAAAACCGAGCTAGATGATGGTGTGGAGGCTGGAGAAGACTTCACACCCGAAGAGCAGCTGGAGCTAATCAGAGCCCGCGCGGCAAACGGCGAAAAGGATATTCTTCCACCGAGGAGAAAGAAGCGATCACAGAAGTCTACTATTCCGAAATCTGCGCCCTGGGTAGTCCTGATGGCATTACTGGGAGGCTATGCTACTTGGTGGCGACAAGAGAAACTGGCAGTCGGCTATTGCGGTATCGGCAGGTCATCAGACGCCCTATCCAATGTACAAATGCCGGAGTGGGCGAGCACGCTGCAACCAACCTGCGAACCTTGTCCACAGCATGCAATCTGCTTTCAAAATATGGAAACGAGATGCGAGCCGGACTTTATACTACAACCACATCCATTGTCACTAGGCGGCCTTGTACCCCTGCCACCATCATGCGAGCCCGACGGTGAAAAAGTACGACGAGTCAAGACTGTTGCCGATAAAGCTGTGGAGGAACTCAGAGAACGGAAAGCGCAAGCCGAGTGCGGTACTCTAAAGGACGACAAGGGTAAAGAAATCCTAGCGGAGATTGACGAGCAAGACCTCAAGAAAGAGGTGGGCAAAAAGCGAAGGAGAGGCATGGATGAAGCAGAATTCGAAGAACTATGGAAAGGTGCTATAGGCGAGATCATGGGCCGCGAAGAGGTCATCTCTTCATCTGATGGGTAAGCTACCCTCCCAAAATCCCTTTTCTCGTGCCCCACTGTGTTCCATTCAAAGCGAAACCGCCAACACAATCTGACCACCGCACTAACCAGATACCTCATCGACCCAACAGAACACACTTCCACCTCAGCAGCACCTCCCTCGCTAGACTCCCCCTCGCCTGCACCATCAAACGATCCGCGCGCCTCACGCTGGCGAGACATCGACTCTCTCTTTCCCTCATAGCGCTTTTCTTCTTTGGCCTTCTCTATATTCGAAATATGATTCGCACTTCCCGTAGCGATACAGCTCGCATTCCTTCTTTGGTAGCAACCACATTGGACCGGCTCGCTACGCAAGCAGCGCTGCACGCTAGAGGCGACGCGGCAGAGTCCTGGATCAGCGTCGGCCAACTCCGCGACGATGTACTTCGCGACGAATTCAGCGACAAAAGGAGGGAAAGTATGTGGAAGCGCGTGCGAGCCGTGGTTGAGAAGAACGCAAACGTCAGAGCTAGCGTTCGTGAAGGACGAGGCGGTGATGTTTCTAGGGTTTGGGAATGGATTGGAAGCGTCGGCTTACTTGATGAGCCTTGGTCCAGTGGGCGTAGTAGTGGAGGAAAGCGCGTTAGCTGGTGCGGACTGGTCGATGATGGGACACCTGACAGCAGGGCGCTTCCCGTTGGAGGGGAAGGAAAGGAGATGGTTGAGCAGAGGAAATGGGATGAAGGGAGACCGATCTACTAAAATCTCCCCAGGGTCTAGGTCTTTCAAATGATGGTATGCATGCGGAAGATGGTTTTATTTGATATTAGATGGCTGGATGCTATATTTAGGGCAGGTTAGAGATTGGTATTCTTGAGATTTTGCTGCAAAGCATTAACTTTTAGAGCAGACTGATTCCCCTTGACGTAACGATTATATGGGTAGATAGATTTTGATGTTTTATGAAGAAGAAACAGCTCTCGGCCAAGGTCTCTGTGCACGGAACTGCTTGTTGGGTGAATTATATTACATTTATTCCTGCGTTTCTATTGTAAACAGTGGACTCCAGCCCATCTAGCGTGCGTCTTCGTCACTCATTTAAAGAGCAGATAACCAGCCATAATAAACTCGCCTATAATAGTTGGTATGTCACCACGAGCAAAATCCCAGCCAACCCCCTTAGGCAAGGAGCCTTCGCCTGCATAGCAGACCCTTCAAAGGTACTAGCAAACATTGTGACAGCACCAACACTTGTGCTTTCCAGTGGAACGGTATTCGTCCCAACGACGAGATTACCACCGCTGTCCAAGCTTACTGGTGTCTCACTGACCGTCACCCCTAGTCCACCGGCAGATATCGTGATCCCATCGATAGGGAATGCGGACAGGTTCGCTGTAAACTTTTGTCCAGCAACATCCAACGCCGTAGTAATCGGCACTTCCTGCGTCGTCGCAGCGGCATTTGGAGCGGGCGTTGCAAAGGCATAGGTAGATGAGTCGACCACTAAGCCGCCAGAAGCAAGCGAGACGACGGTGCCTTGATTCGTAGTAACAGGCCCATTGACAGACAGTATTGAGCCGCCGATAGCAACGGCTGTGCCGCCTTCCATGGGCGTGAAGACTTGGTTCCCTGCAGATAGAGCACCATTTCCACCAGTGCTCACGCCGGCGGTGGCAAGGGGTATGGTAGAAGTTCCAACAACCAAAGACCCAGAAGGGGCGAGGGAATAGGTCGTCCCGTTGACTACGGCAGCGGAAGAGCCTGGGGCGATTGTTGAGCCGGCTACCATGTAGACGTTAGGGCTGTTGGCGATTTGGGTGAGGGCAGGGTTTCCTGGCACATTGAGCACAGGAGAAGGTAGAGCTTGCGTTTGGGACGCGAGAAGGATTGTGTTGCTACCAATGATCACATTGGATGCTTCGAAGACGATAGGTGTGGACGAGATGGTTATAGGTGGTGCTCCTTGTTTTATGGTCTGGCCGTTGATGGCGACAGCCGAGGGTCCTACCACTTGTACTGCCTGGCCAGCAAGGGTGTCGATTGGTGAAGGAGTGATCTCGGGAAGGTTGTAGGCCTGTCCTCCCTCGTTGAGACTGGGCCCGCTGGAGGCGCCCTCGGAGCCAAGAGACCACGTCGTCCCCGAGATAGCAATCGCGCTGCCAGGCGCTAGCGGCTTTCCCTGGACGTGGTAAGTCCCCTGGTTGTTCACGACTGATGGCCCAGCTACTGTGGTGACAGGTGGAGAAGAGCCTTGTGGTAGCTGGAGTACATTGTTATCGATGGGAGGATTGTTACCAGTAGTCGGACTATTGCCAGACGCAGGATTGGTGCCAGATGCAGGGTTGTTTCCTGACCCGGGATTGCTGCCAGGCGAAGAATTACCGCCGGAAGAAGGATTTCTATCAACCGTAGGGCCTTGTATCTGCACAGGCGTACCGCCAATGTTTACAGGAGCAGCGTTAGGTTGTATCTGCTGGCCATTTACTGCAACGCCAGCGGTATTCACAACAACAACGTGGCTTCCAATTGTTGTCGTAGCAGCCGCCTCTGATGGCTGATAAGTCTGGGTGCCAACGACTGGAGCTCCCTGTGCGTTGACATACACCGGGATGCCCGCAACGTTTGCGGTAGCACCTCCTGGGCTCAATATCTGGCTCTCTACCTGCAATTTCCCTCCTCCGATATTGACGACAGGCTTACCAGCCACTGCTGGGGCCGGCTGTGCTGTTACTTGAGGTAATTGAATTGTGCTGCTACCAATTACAATATGTGCAGTGCCAGGAGGCGGTGGGTTTGTAGCGCCTGATGACGATACTCCAGCTGATTGATCTGGGGTATCTGACGGCGGACCAGCTTTTGGCTGAGCATTTGCCCCTGCAACCACTGGCTGCGATGGCTGGCCCGAACTCCAGTCGCCATTTTGAGATGGTGGACTACCATTTGAGACTACCGTTGGTACTGGATGTGACCAGGGAACTACAGGCTGCGATTGGCCCCCTGAACTTGACCCATCTGGTTTCGAAGGCTGATTATCGTTTGTAGCAGGATGTGACGGCGGGCTTGTGCCTCCAGAATCTGTCTGAGGCTCTGAACTAGAAGTTCCCGAACCAGGCTCGGAGTCAGGATTGGATACGGAACTCGGTACAGGTTGAAGAGCCTGATGTAGCTGCGAAAGCTGGGCAGGTGATATGGCATTCGGGTCTGCATTCTGTTTGCTTGTCACAAAGTGTAAATTAGCTGCTGTATTGGTAGGTGGATTCGCAGCTAGTGGATTAGAAGCCGGTTGGTTTTTGTTAGGTTCGTTGTTGACAGGCTCATAAGCAGCCGGTGCATTATTAGCAAATGGGTTAGCAGCCGGAGAATTGGCGGCTGGTGGACTGTCAGCAGGAGAATTGACAGGCACTGGAACGTCCGCTTTCGAATCTGCTCCCTGTTGGGGATCTACTCCTTTGGTCGTTGGGGTAGGGGGGCTTCCACCGGCCGTAGATGGGTCGTTGTTCTGCGGCACTGGCTCAGGTGGCGGAGCGAGATTTTTATCGCCAGAGGGATCACCAGGCGCTGGTGTTGGTTGTATCATCCCAGCGCCGGTGTTGGATGGCAAAGCAGGAACTGGCTGCGCAGGATCCGGCGTACTGCCTGGGTCAACTGCAGTGACCGCAGGCTTCACCATCTCGGTGGCCGCTGCGAGGGTTCTCGCGGGATCCAGGCCAGTGAAGTAGAAAGCCTCAGTGCAGGCAGTCCACCAAAGATCCAAATTTCTGACTTTGTCTGGCAGAGCAATGAGTGGCCGATATGGCTCGCCAGGCGCTGGCTTATACCAGTCATCATACATCACTGACTGCGGCGGACATGGTAAATCTGCAAAATTGAAAACCTTTGTGGACTTGACTTGGTTGCCTCCGCCCCATAGGTGTCCTTGAACGGTAGAGAGCTCACCAGGCGCAAAAGCCAACATAGTCGAGCTGATGGTCTTGCCCCTAATACCGCACACGTCCGTTGCACTCAAAGAATAGAAAGCAACATATACGGAGGGCGAAGTGAAGGTAAACCCATCGGAGACTGCAATACTGCCAGTTGTTACGGAAGCCATTGTACCCGCAGTGACTCCCGTGACCACGGAGTTGTTGACTTCGGTACGCTCCCTGGCGTACAGTGCGTTAAAAGCTCTCGGATGCATGGGCAATGGACTCCTTTTCTTGTTACTAGGGACAGGCACTGGCCGAATTGTTGTTATACTGGGGGAAGCATCCCATGGGTTCGCTAATGCTTCCTTCACAACGACCCCATTGATTGTGGTTATGAGCGCAGTTGTAACTGTTGGCACATAGATATCGTAGAGATCTGTTGTAGCAGCCCAGTATACGACTCCTCCAGCGTCTGTCTGAGCACCTTCGTCTGGAGGGACAACTGACGACCCAATAATATCAAGGCAAGAGGTGTCTGAATTAGGTTCTGGCCAGTAATAAACATCCACATTCGGTCCATAAATCCAGCAGGGCCCACAGCAATGCGTATCACCGCGAGAAGTTGTAAGGGCCGAGGCGTAGTCCTTTGTGCATTGTGCTTGTCGCATATACGACTTTGCGGCTGTACTAAGTGAAGCATCGGCAGGATTTAAGAGACTCGAAGTGCAATTTGTGCCTGTAGCAATAGCATCCGTATCTTCGAAACAGGAGTCCTTTTGCAATGCATTCATGGTGCCGCCGGTGAAGTTACCGGTCCCAAAGAACATGTTTGCCACTAGGGTTCTGTTGCCCTTACAGCCGGGATCCCAGAGAACGCATACGTCCGCGGGTATCTTCGCTGGCACGTATGCTGGGGGGGTGTATGTAACATTCGCATACGCTTTGTCTATTTCATCAGCCATGACGCTGTCCGGATCCTTCCCATATGGACCTTGATTCTGCGTTATAGTCAAGCTTTTACTCGAAGAAGCGCTGGAAGAGCTTCGTGGGGGTGAGGTGATTGTAGGGGAAGGGCTGGCGGCTTGCGGAGCCACACTCTGGACGTTCGATGCTGCATTCCCTGTAGCCGTCGGCCCGCTAGCAGTTCCTCCAATTTGTACACTCGAAGCCATATTGCTTATGTGAGACGAGAGGCCTCTGGAAGGCCCGGTAGCCCCACGCGACCCATCACTTATAGCTGACCTTATTCGGATGATGGTAACGAGAGTCGTGGGACCGACAAGTGTGACCGCGTTTATCTCATTGAATTGTGTTTCGATATCGACTTCAAGGGTGGTCGAACTCGGGAGAGCGACAGACACTGTCCACAAACCCTGCAGTATCTGGTCCACATCAGGTGTTATTGTAGTATGGGAGAGAGACTCTGCAAGCACGAGGGGCAGCAGGGCGAAGTAAAGAGAGAATGACAGGAGCATGGTCGCTCACACTTCAATTCAAGATACAGAAGCGAAAAAGCCAAGACGCATCAGATGCATATTCACAAGCAGATGTACATGAGATCTTCAAGCAGAAGGATCTCGGGACCTGTGCCGCCAACCGCATGCGTAATCGTCATGCTGAACCCCAGGTCGACCAGGTGTAGAGAGTCGAAATGAGCCATGGATCGCAGCATTTGATGGGCCACATAGCCCTGCATGGGGCAAGCAGCCTCTCGAAACAGGCGCAAAGTCACTCAAAGCAAGAAACAGATCTTCAGCTCGCGTCCGGAGCGGCCCCAATATGAGATGGTACAGTGAACTACTGTGGGAATTTGATGTTTCACGATATCAAGCCAAGCACATGGGGATCAACAGTCTTCGATGCGATCTTGCTACCGCTCGAGGTTAAGTCAAGCTGTGCATGTTATTCGATTGAGCGGGTAGGAATAACCAACAATCATTTCAGAAGTTCGAAACACCAGGTTTAAGAATCCTGTAAGTGCTAGCAATTCCACTAGGTTATATTGGCTTAGTGCGGCCTTCAAACGGCAAACGCCGGAAATACTCAAACCTCAGAGCGAGCGAATCCTTCAGAAACAATCGTAATGAAGAGGGTATCAAAGCCGTAGATGTAGCATGGGTTTAGGCGCTCCAATACCATAAAAATGTAATGATATATTTGGCGAGCTCTACTCCAATCTTGGGTTAGACTTAGCGCCACCGTGGCGCTGCCTCCTGCTTGTTGTAATCGCTGATTCGAGTCATATGTTGAAATGATCAGCTTTCCTGCAAGATCTCCACTGTCGAATGGCGAATTCATCTGATGGGATTAATCGTCGCACCTGATAAGCTTGGCTTAGTTAGGTGCTACGAGGTCATGTTTTAAAGTATTGGAAAATGGCTACTGTAGCCAAGCCTGGCGCCCGTAGTTCAGCCCTACCATAAAAACCTCATAGCAACAGCTGTTTACATGTAAATAACCACCTATTAAGCCATGTCTGCACAGAAACGAGGCCGGGAAATAAGCCCAGCTACGCGTGGGGCAATTGCTTATGCCCGGAACCTTCAACGATCACCTCTTAAGGTTATTCAAGCACGTACCGGGGTACCTATTACCTCAATTTGGAACAACGCCCAGCATTCCGCCAAACAGGCCAAAATCCATGGCGACAGCTCGGTACATAGCCAGAACTCAGCTCCCGGTATACGTTCCGGCCGGCCCCCATTGTTGTGTCAAGAGGAAATCGACCGAATAACGCAGCTAGCTACATCCAGCTATATATACCGCCGGAAAACATGGATGACGGTAGCCCGGGAGGCAGGCGTTAAAGCTTCGCGAACAACGGTAGAAAGGGCTTTTACCGAAGCAGGATACGGTAGATACTCTCCGCGTTCTAAGCCCCATTTAACGCTGGAAATGCGGGAGAAACGCTGCCGCTGGTGCCTGGATCACGCATACTGGGGCTTTATTTTAGGCTGGGATTTGGTCATCTATACCGACGAAACTTCGGTCAAATTGGGCGAGAACCGGGGCCGAAACCACGTCACAAGGCTGAAGAATGAGGAGTGGGAGCCGGAGTGCATGGAAAAATCGTTTTCGAGCTACACAACGTTTATGTTTTGGGGGGCAATTGCCTGGAATTGGAAGGGCCTATATCATATCTACCTACCGGAAGAGCCAAAGCTGAGAAAGGCGTCTATTCTCCAGCTGGCAGCTGCGGATATACTACGAAAACATGCGGAAAAGGCTGCACATGTAGAGAGAGTCGCGATTCTTCTCAGCGAGAGGGCTGCGCATAGCCGGGTTTTATCCTACCCCGGATATTTCAACTTTTCACCCTGTGGACGCTCAAAACGGGGTGGAATTGACTGGTACCGGTACTAAAAATGCATTCTAGAACCATTACTACTACCGGCGTACCACCGGTTCGCTGCGCTACACCCTAACCGGCTGGTATACCTTATATAAGACGGTGCTAGTAACCATATATCGCAGTGGCAGAAACCGCTATTTGCTGAGCACTGCGTCAATCTTTTAGACTGGCCCGGTAACAGCCCAGATCTAAATCCTATCGAGCATATCTGGAACCTTATGAAGGATCGCGTAGTAGCTCGCCGGCCCTTTATTAAGGGGAAAGAGGCGTTAGGAATGGCGTGGTTAGAAGAATAGGAAAATCTTAGCGTGGAAAACGATATTAACCCGTTTATCAACAACCAATGGCGTCGATGTAACCAAGTTTTAGATTATAACGGTGGAAATAACTTCCATGGTTAATAAACCGGGATTAAAATACAATTGCTTCATAAATGGGCGACTTTTTTTATCGTTTACGCGTTGGTAGCAAAAAAGCGATGTTCCATGATCGCCCTCTAGCGTATTTCCAATACTTTAAAACATGACCTCGTACGATTACGGGATTCTTGTCGCAACCCGTGCGCTATAATAGGTTTGGCCATGTTCTCTAGCTTGAGAAGTGAGGCGCAGCGCAGTGCATACGATACAAAGCCTCATAGTATCTTAATGACCTGCAAGCTTGCAAATGACCGATGAGCTGATCCATGCGATTAGGCTTCGTTTCTGTGGATTGGCACTGTATCGTCAAATTTATCTTTCTCTAATTCGTCCCAACGATCGTGTCTCACGTTGCCCAATTAGCCGCGTCCTACATTGCGGAGATCATGGGTAGCTTCTTCCTTGATTACTGGCTCACATAGTCTTACATGAGCACCAGCGCCTGGGTTTCCAGGCTGATTCGACCGCATTCGCTTACATCCCGCTATCGGCTGGTCAGTCTGGGTAGCACAGGGTCGCGGTTGGATGTAAAAGTGAAAGAAACCCTCTCTTCGTGTGTGAGCTCTGCAAGAGTAAAAGAGCTCCATAGCATCGAAAACATTCACCCCGAGAGAACTCACAAGACTACTCGTAAGCCTGGATCTTGCTAGAAAAGAAAGGTAGGGAGCCATAATATGACATCTACTGCGATCTTAGATTACCATCTACTTCGAAAATCTCGATACACAGTATCCTCTATATGTGCTTGGTCGGGCTATCTGCTACCAATCCTGATCCCAGTCGTTCATATGATTCGTCCGCCCCTTTTGAGTCCGATTGGTCTTCATCTGGTACGCTTTGAAATACTGTCTTTACTGACTAGGTGAGCCACTTAGCCACAGGACATGGAGTCGATTGAAAAGGGGACCATCCCAATACATCGGTGTCGGAGAAGTGGAGTGTACGGTATGTTTCGCTTTTCCTGCTATCAGAAATGAGTATGCTGTTGAGTCAGGAATTTCGCAGACGACAGCATCCTTGGGAAGGGCAAAATCCTACTTGCTGTCGATCCCTCTTTTGAAGCTTTACTGCGTAGCGAAGACCTAGACGGGGATGGCAAAATAACCGTAGACGATAATGGGCCCAAGGTACAGGACTCAGTTGTTCATGTGTGACACAATGACTGATTGGCAATAGTCATACTTTCTAGACATCGTCAAGTCTGACAGCAAGCAGGAGATACAGATCAAGGGTACATACCATTTAGCTAACCTTTTGGAAGAGCTCTTTCTTGCACAAAATAAGGGGGAAAAGTACATTGAGCTTGATGCGGCACAACTCACAGAGAATCCAGCGTGTCGGCTGGAGCGGCTGATCAAGACTAGTTGGTGGGACAACTTGACGAGAAGACTTGATGCTTCTGGCATCTTTACTGCAGCGAAGGACCCCAAGCCTGGCGCCGAAGATACCTTTCCAAGGATATATGTGCCCCATGGGGCACCAGAACAATATGCGTATTTCTTTCAGATCGCCCAGGAGAAGCCGGAAATGAAGCTAGACGTTCAGTGGCTGCCAGAAGGCGAGATCACTGCCGAGTTCATCAGAACTCTGAATGACAAGCCTGGCATTTTAGCACTCGAAATTGACGAAATCGAAGTGAGAGGACGGAAGGATTTCAGAGGTGTCCCGTTCATCGTTCCAGGAGGACGTTTCAATGAATTGTACAACTGGGACAGCTGCTTCTGTGCTGTTGGAATGATGGCGACACATCCTTATCTTGTCAAGTCAATCGTGAGGAATTTCATCTTCGAGATCAAGCACTACGGCAAGATTCTCAACGCGAATCGCTCGTATTATCTGGGCCGAGCTCAGCCCCCTTTCCTTACCGATCTAGCTCTGCGACTTTACAGGGAGACTCGGCTAGAAGAAGGATCAAAGGCTCTTTTGAAACACGCGATCCTTGCCGCCATGAAGGAATATCACAATTACTGGATGTCGTCTCCAAGATATGATGAGGAATCTGGCTTCTCGAGGTATCGACCGATTGGTTTTGGAATTTGTCCAGAGGTCCCGATCGCAGACTATTCCCATGTACTTGATACTTACGCAGCCAAGTATTCCTTAACTATTGAGGAGTTCGGTCGAGCATACACTGATAGAGAGATCGAAGAACCCGAACTCGACGTGTACTTCCTTCATGACAGGGCTTTGAGAGAAAACGGTCATGATAACACAAACCGCCTAGAGGGTATCTGTGCCGATCTTGGGACAGTGGACCTCAACTGCCTTCTCTATCGCTATGAGACGGACATCGCGGATGCTATTCGGACAGTCTTCGACGATCATCTTGTGGTGACAGCCGAGTTCTGCGCCCCTGGTCAGGTGGCAGACCGTGTAGAATCTTCAGCGGTCTGGGATCGTGCTGCAAAGAAGCGCAAGCAGCTAATAGACAAGTTCATGTGGAATGAAGAGAAAGGTATGTATTTCGATTATAACACAGTCACCAAGGAGCGAACGGACTTTGAATATGTGACGACTCTTTGGCCTCTTTGGTGTGGCGTCGCTAGCCCTCATCAGGCGGCCTTGGTTGTGAAAAACGCTCTACCAAAATTCGAATGCGTGGGTGGTCTCTCCACAAGCACGGCGCACTCTCGTGGCCCCGTCGGCCCAAAGAATCCACAGAAACAGTGGGACTTTCCTTATGGATGGGCTCCTCATCAAATTATGGCCTGGGATGGGTTGAAGAAGTATGGGTATCATGAGGAGGCTGAGCGACTCACCTATCGCTGGCTGCACATGATGACAAGGGTTTTCAAAGATTACAATGGTGCTGTAGTAGAAAAATACGACGTCACGCAGCTCGAAGCCCCACATAAGGTGACTGCCGAGTACGGAAATCAGGGACTTGACTTTAAATATGCTCCGCAAGAAGGGTGAGTTTCGGGTCCAACATGGAAGTTGTGGGCTGTGGAAATGCTAACCAGATTGATAGATTTGGGTGGACGAATGCGAGCTATATTCACGGCCTCTCTCTGCTCAGCTTGCATGCAAAGCGTGCCCTCGGAGTATGTGCGCCATATGAGGTCTATGCTAAGGCAGCAAAAAGGGAATGAAAACGGGACTCGGTATTGGAGGGTGTAGGTGTGCTCGTATGCAGAAAGGGCCTATTGGATATATGCTGAGCTTGGATAGCTCATCGACTACTCATATTGGACAGAGACTGAACGGGAAATCTGGATATAAACGGCATTTCCAACATATAGATACATCATATAAAAGCAAGAATTAGGCAAGCCAATCTCATTCTTTATCAATCGTGATAGCATTAGATCCTGGGATCTTTGAACTTTGCTCATGCGAACGACTGTCTTTCTATCCCAAGCGTATGCTTCCCAACTTGATATCATGGATTGCTCCAATCTTGTAAATAAGTATTCCCACGCACGGCAAGCTAATATCCATTTCGTAGAAACTAAGCCACCTGACACTCGTTGCCTCGCTTTCACCATCACCATCTCCCAGTCCACTTCTTCTCTTGCTCTTCGCCGCGAAGCCTGTCTTCCAAAGCATTGTGGGCAGACTGGCACTCCTTCCTGTACGCCGCGTCGTTCTTATGCCCGCTCGCTGTACCAACTTGATTTGATGTGGAGGTGGTAGCGGAAGATGTGGGGTTCTTGCCGTCGGCGGTATTGAGCTTCGAGGACCCGAGGATATTGAAAGAGGGCTCTTGCTGGTTAGAGGCCATAATGTTTGGAGTGAAGGGGGTTACGAATATAGGTATTTGTAGGAATCTTTCTTTTGATTCAAGATGTTGTGGTATTTTTGGCTGGGCTGATGACGCTTTTTCGATACTGTTGAAGTATGAAAGTAGTCTGACTTGTGATGATCGGGTTGTAACGTCGATGGGAGTGTTTGAAAATCAAGTCAAGGTACTCCAGATTTCCGCCCCGCGCACGCCGCGGTGACGAAAACGTGCAGCGGCAGGGATTATAACGCTAGTGAATTAGCGTATCTCGGAGCCAAATTGACGTGAGCATACACGACTGGAGCTTAGCAGGCCTCGTGTAGGACATGATCAAATCATGCCGTCTATCAAAGGCATACGTCGGGCATCATTTCAAGCCATACCAACCACGCAGGTTTCTGACTGTGTCTACAACTACCACAGCGGATTCGAAGCTCCCCTCATACACATCTCCTACGAATCACGAAAAGAGCCATGATGATCATACACTACGCCAAATATTCGACTCTCAGAAGTTCTGGCGAGCCTTTTCTCGAACAGCTTCTGCGACCCCCAATCGAGGCTTGTTTCAAAACAGATATCTCACAGAGCCCGCAGGCTTCTTGAATTATGCACAGGTCATCCAACGAAAGTGTCAAAAGTTAGTTGGGGACATTCTGTCAGCTTCGTCGACAGAAGACTATATATCACTACTCCAGCGACTTGACCTTCTAAGCGACTCGCTATGTCGTATCCTCGATATTGCAGACTTCGTCCGCGCTGCCCACCCCGATACTCGATTCCAAGCCGCTGCTACCCAGGCATACGGCTATCTCTTTGAATATATGAATGTGCTGAACACAACGCCGGGTCTGAAATCGCAGTTGCTGAAGGCGATATCGACTCCGGAAGTCTCAAAAGCATGGAACGAGGAGGAGAAGACAGTGGCTCGAATCCTACTGAAGGATTTCGAGCAATCTGCGATCGATCTACCCGAAGCGAAGAGACAGAAATTTGTGGAATTATCCAGTCGTATGAAGGAGCTTGGTCATTCCTTCATTGAGAACATGGCACTAAAGGCATCAGATCTCGAGTTTGACATCGGCCAGCTGAAGGGCATGAACCCAATGCTCCTGGGGAAACACGCCACTGGGGGTAGGAAGGTGAAATTACCTAACGCCGGCGATGTATCATATGCAGCGCTATTGTCGGTAGATGATGGAAATGTACGAAGACAAGTCTACTCCCAGAGTAGACAGTCGCTCCCACATCAGATCCACACACTCGAGAAGCTTATGAAGACCCGTGCTGAAATCGCAAGTCTCTCTGGCTTTCAGAGCTACTCACATATGAGCCTGACTGACAAGTTGGCCAAATCACCCGAAGCCGTCCACTCATTCCTGACAGCACTTTCTGCAGATAATGCTCCGCGGGTGATGCGGGAATTGCAGGAGCTAGAGACCATAAAGACGCGGGCTAAACACGGTAGTCCATCTGGTGTTATACAGCCATGGGACCTACTTTACTGCCAGCGTATTCTCAATTCAGACGCCCAGACCAAGTCGCGAAAGCCGGACTTTATGCCAGCCTATTTCTCCCTAGGGACAGTCATGCAAGGCCTTTCCCGCCTCTTCACACGTCTGTACGGCATTCGGTTTGTGCCTCAGGAGAGCACCTCAGGTGAGACCTGGAATGACGACGTTCGACGGCTGGACGTCTACCACGAAATTGAAGGCCATGTCGCAGTCCTCTACTGTGATCTCTTCAGCCGCGCGGGCAAAAGTCCAAACCCCACACATTTCACTCTTCGTTGCTCTCGTCAGATTTCGCCCTCAGAGCTTTCTGAGGCCTCTGATTCTCCACAACAAGCCAACGACGGCATGGCAACTTCTTTCCACTCGCGTAGCAATGAATGCTATCAGCTCCCTATCATAGCGCTGCTCTGCGACTTCCCTCATTCATCACATGCTTCCACACCTACTCTCCTCACATTCCAAGACGTCCGAACTATTTTCCACGAGATGGGTCACGCAATTCATTCCATACTTGGCCGGACATCTCTGCAAATCGTGTCCGGAACTCGCTGCCCCACTGACTTTGCCGAGCTGCCTTCCGTAGTGATGGAGTCTTTCGCTGCTGACCGATCAGTGCTTGAGCTGTTCGCACGCCATTGGGAGACTGATGCTCCGCTTCCTTATGAGATGGTCAAAGAGTCGTTGCAAATTCAAAGGCGAGGCCAGGGTCTCCAAACAGAGACGCAGATCCTTTTCAGCTTACTCGATCAGGCTTATCATACCTCTCTACCTTTGACTATGGAAGGGGGTTTTGACAGTTCAAAGGTATTCTTCGACATCTACGATAAGTATGGTAGCCTACGAGAACCACGAGATACATCTGCGCAGGGTTTGTTCGGACATTTAGTCGAGTATGGAGGTACATACTATAGCTACTTGTTCGATAGAGCTATAGCTGGAAAAATATGGAAAGAAGTTTTCCAATCGGGCAACAATGGGGGTGGAGTGAACAGAGACGCTGGTGAGCGTTACAAAGAGGAGGTTCTTAAGTGGGGTGGAGGTAGGAGTGGTTGGGCGTGCGTCAGTGGGGTACTGGGAGACGATAGGCTGAACGATGGAGGCCCGGAAGCCATGGAAGAGGTCGGCAGGTGGGGCGTCCACGACTGAGTATGGACGGGGTGGCCCGTCTCTTGATGACGTCCACTTACTGACAGTGTGACTGACTCGGCGGGTAGTTCATAGCGTCGTCTATCTATTTGAGCGCTTAAACAGCAGGCTGTCTTAGGCGAGGCTGAGCAGGATATGATGTTCAGAAAATCTACGCGCCAAAAGTATAAGTCTCTTCGAAGTACAGCGAGCTACCTGCCTTCCAGGGTTAATCTTGAATACCATAGCTTGTTGGTTCTCAGATCATCTGAGCACCAGCGGCACGGGACCCTTCGAAGGACAGCGAGCTTTCTGGTTTTGACCCTTGGTTCTGGCATCATGCCTTCGTACTCCTCTGATCAATTTCATAAAGACTGGGTCTATGCGTGCGCTCAAGACTTCAAATCCTCAGACGGGCAACCCGCGGACTGGGCTCAAGGCCAGCCATCTCATGTAGGGCATTCTTAAAAATCTTTCTTCCCTATTTGATCACTTTTTGGAGTCTCCAGACACAGCCCTAGAGTGGACCTGTGGTGTTCTACCGGACTTGCCACACTACTCAAATCTCGCCTCAAAAGAACAATGCTAATTCCGAAATGTGCCAGTGGGGAGAAGAACATGCTAAGATCCCACTTCAATGCAATCCTGCAAGTGCATGCGTCAATGCAGACGACACGGTCCTAGCTGTCGCGCTCGAGCATGACATCCACATCTATACTACCGCTGCACTCCATTTGCACCAAGTCTTGAAAGGTCATGCCTCACGAGTGGACACTCTCAACTTTCATCCTCAGGAGCCGAGAATGCTAGTCTCATGCAACATGAATAATTACGGAGGAAGTGCCCAAGCGGAGCCAGCAATCATCTTTTGGGACCTCGACGAGCAGCGTCAGCGAAGCTTGGAGAGTGAGAGTACACTACAAGCCGTTGGGAATCGTATTGTCGAAGGCGTAATTTCTGGCCTGCAAGAGGCGGGATCTACGTGGCTGTTGAATGAGCATGAACGTGTTAGCCTAGCCAAAGATGCTGCAAAAGTAGTCGAACTGCTAAACATCAAATCGCAAATCAGAGAGAACACACAAATCCATGGACGGGTGAATGCCAGTTTTGGCAGCCGGACATTCAATGCAAGCGGGACCAGATTGGCGTTTCTTCCACCTGCAAGGCCTTATCCCCAAAAGGATGAAAACATCTGTATTTGGGACACCGCGAAGAGGGAGGTCTGCCTGACGCTTCAGGGCCACTCTGACGCGATCATGTGGGTCGGCTTCAGCCCGGATGACAAGCTCATAGGGTCTTCAAGCTGGGACAAAGCCTTCAGAATCTGGAGCAATGTCGATGGCAGTCTCTTGCATACGTTCACTACCAGTGGCCAAAATTGGACAGGAGCTTTCTCCCCAGACTCGCAATACTTTGCTGGTACATCGGGCGACGGCCATTTCTGGGTTTGGGATCTCAAGGATGGATCCCAAGTTGTGATCCAAGAATTTGGGCCTCCCAAAGGTTCTTGGAGTGGGTGGAGCAGGACGCTGGATTGGCGTCCAGATGGAAAGCAGTTGGCTGTTGGAGGTCAAGACCTAGGCCGGCTTATTCTCTTCGACATAGAGAGCCAATCGGTGGTGCAAGAACGAATGCTGAGCACTGAAGAGTCACCCGAGGAGCACCGAAGTATGATGGGAAGGTTCTTAGAGGTAACCAAGGTGCAGTACTTAGCTGGCGGACGACAGATCGCTTCCTACACGTCAAATGATCATGGGGTCGAGATCTATGACCTTGTAGATAATAAGAAATGGCGATTTGCCCCAGGGAAGGCAGAATTTAAGGGTTGGGGAGACGACCTTGTGGTGATAGCGCAACATGGGCTGATTGCCTCTGTTGATCCGGACGCGATCCGATTCTGGAAATTGCCAATCAAGGAATAACGAATGATACGAGGTTGGGCACAATGCACGATCCAAGGAGTATTTGTCTTACCATTTATTTTATCTCTCCACACATGATTCAGTCGTTCGTTCATTTAACGATGAACCCTACTGCTCTAGGCAACCGAGCTGAGCATAGGGTTACATTTTATAGCCTTGTTGACATCGAGGTCGGTCTCGAGCCCGAAGAACGAATCCATACCAGAACGAGCAAAAGTAGCCTCATGACGCAATTGCCACTTTGACAGCTAAAAGGCAATGCAAGCTTGCGACGACGACAAGGCGCACACAGAAAATCAGACGCCCATGTTTACCGGTTGATGTTTCACTGGTCGATGACTCAACAGCTTGCCAATCATCGTATGATTTTATACACGATTCTTGCCGGCTAATGAATACCGCTCGTGATAGCTTTGCTCTGCGTGCGAAGAATTATTACAAAGAACAATACGATATCCGCCCACTTTTGCAGTATTCTTGCTTATATACCAGACGCTTTCATTTCCTCCTTTAATTCTGAAACTACTTTCCTTATGCCCTCGCTCACTGTTGTATACCACTGATGTCTCCAACGGATGCTGCTAATCTAGCTACTGCTTGGGTCTCGGCTGCAGTGGTAAGCACCCTCCCTCCGTTCCCACACCCCCGCCCTCCGAAACTACTCTCTGACCCTTGTCATCGCAGTCTGCTCAAGAGGACAGGTGCTAATTTCGACAATTTGTCGACCCCAACCAGCCTAAGCTCAGTGCTTGCACAAGCCGACACCATCCGAAACCAGCTCGATCCGTTCAGTCATGCTCGTGGCGAGGACCACTTCGGATCTTGGGGCTTATGACAGCGAAGACTCCCATGGTATGACCTGACCAGGCCACCGCCGGATGGCCCAATCATCAAGGCCGACCTCCAGAAGTGCTTGGGACTAAATGTACTCCATCTAAGCCGACGGCCAATATGTAGGGTCGGAGTACCATCGTAGACAGTTTTGCTAGTAGTCTTCTGTCCACACTCTTCTCAGTTGCGTAATCAGATCGACGAGGCAAGCCTGATCGCTGAGAACGTGATTCCGTCTACCAAGATGTTTGAGGATGTCCACGGTCCACCACCAAGACCACCAAAAGACCCTTCTCAGAAGGCCCAGTGGCACAGCGTGCCACCTACCTTGCCACGTCTCTACTACAAGGACCTGGCTTGTACCAAGATATCAAGGATAACGTTGATCACAAGCTAGAGAGGAGTGTCGTCACGATGGAGCTTCGGGACTCCGCTTGGGTTGGGCCAGCTACAATGGTTTCTGTGAGCTAAAGCCGCCAAAAAGATAACTACAAGGTCAGTGTTGACAGATATGGATCGATTCGAATGGCCCATGGGCGAACGTCCAACCCTCCATTTCGAGCCTCACGAAAGCTTCATGAATGGGCACGATCCCTTTCCGCTATGCTTTCCATGGAGGCCTCGAATGTGCGTCAAAATGGCCGTTGGCGTGATCCCCAGAGGCATGGTCGTCGGCAAACCAAATCGTGTGGCCTTTTCCGGACGGAAAAAGCCCGGAAGATACATGCTGACGCTCCTCCCTAAGGGGTTCGGGTGCCCAGCGCAGCGCAGCGTCACCGATCTGTATAACAAGCTCGGAGGCGAAGCGTACGAACTCGACTTCTTCGTCCGTGAACGTCTCGAAAACGACGTCATGACCCCTTTACACGTTCGAGTTCTGACTGTGCCGTCACTCGTCGAAGACGAGCTATCAGCAGTCTACCTCAAGCAAGCGGAAGCCGCCGCCATCGCCGACTACCTCGATCACCCACCCTGGAGTTCCCTTGCCTGGAGTATCCACAGAGGCATGAAAGACATCCTCATCGCCTACGCCCACCCCTACATGCTAGCCTACCACGACCTCCTAGCCAAAGACCTCTCCAACGCCCTCTAGATCCACGCCACCGAACTCTACGAAAATGGCTGGAGCGACAAAGTCTTCGTCGCTAAGTCCATGGCTCAACAAGCCGAGTCGGCCATCAGGGGGTGATGGCTCCTGCAGTGGCGATGTTTGTCGTATTATCTCTGCTGTTGCAGAACCGCTGTGGGATAAAGAGGAGGCGGATATAGATCGTACGAATTTCTTGAGTAGGCATGTTGATGTGCTTGAAAATCAGGGGCCCCGCGATGAAGTGTTGACGCCGGATGGGGTTGTGGCGCTTATTGAGGTCTTTTTTGTTTGATGGAGTCATGGGCTTGATTATGATATCTATTATAGGTTGCCGTTGGATATTGTTGTTACGTATATTCTTGTCTTGGAGAAACAGAGCGTGTTGGATAATTTTAGAGGAGTGCTTCGGCACACATATTTTGGGATTTCAGGCTTGGGATTATGGGCGGCAGTGACATGCTTCTGTCTACGCAACGTAATTCGAACTTTGGCCAAGATTGTTGGCCCAATCAACTATTTGTCTGTATAAACTTTTTGTACAAAGAATTCAATCGTTCTAAATTTCGCATTGACACCAATGTTCTGCAATGGCTGCCGCCAAGCTGCAGGCATCTGATGAGAACATCCCTTTAACAACAATACCTCTTCACCTCTGTCAACGCACGGAGCCCATGCGATTCAACCGATAACCCAAGGCCCCGGCACCTCCGATTCCTCATTCGCTGAATCCACCTCCTCAACAATTCGTCCTCTAGGAGTGCAAACTACCCTCTTCAAATGCTCCTTCCAAGCCACAGCCTCCGCCGACGTATCAAAAGAGTCCCCCTCATCATCCTCATCAGGAGTATCATAACGATCATACTCGAGGTCAAAATCCTCGAGACCACGAATCCTCAACAGCGGCTCAAGGTACTTTCGCTCTAGAGACTGAGCCCAACCTGAAGTGTTAGGGGGATGGTTGCCACAGACGTAGTAACTCCATCTCAAAGCAAAGTGTCGTAGACCGGTCATCCTTGTGGCCACGGTATCCCAGCCTACTGCGAGCTGCGAGTATGGCTCATGGTCGAAGCATATGGGAAGGGTCATGTGGAGAGACCTGATTGTTGCGAGACGTTGCGGGAGAATGGTGGTGGAGAGGTGGATTAGTGTTTCCATGTCACGGATGTAGAACTTCCAATTGGAGTAGAGGACTGGGATGGCTTCTACGTAGATTTGGCGGCATGTTTTTAGAAGAGCGAGACGTTGCAACTTGATTTCCTAGGAACCCTGTAAGTATATGAATGTGTCATAAGACAAGACTTGGAGAAACCTACCTTATCATGATTCTTGCAATCACAGTCCGAACACATCGGCAGCGCTCCTAGCCTGCCCTTGAGGGTGGTAAGATGGCTTGGTTGTCTATAGCTATCATCCTTGAAAGCATCCTCGTAGATCTGGAGTCGAACCTCGGGAGGCAGCAGGGTGAGAAGTAGACACTCAGACGGGGGGGCGGTGTCAACAGCGACCCTGGAAAGGTTCTGGTGGATTCCCCTAGGCTTGAGAGGCTTAGGCGTGCGCTTCATTTGTCGCCGAGCTTCACGTCGAGCTCTGAGGTTGTGAGACAGCAGACGCCAGCGGTATCGAGCTTCACTTCGGAGAATCTGTAGCCAGAGAGGCATGGTGGGATGGTTAGAAGGTGTTGCGGATTCGGTCTGACTGCAATCCTGAGGAGGTGTAATGCCTGTAGGTGTATATGTAAAGTTTGTAGCCTCGATCTCGTCACCGAGAACGGGAAGGAAATTGAGAAGGTGGAGCGAAGGTGGCGTTTTCTTATTGTGATATTATAGAAATCGATTTTGTTAACATGGGTAAGCAAGGAAATGGTCGTGTTATGAGGCAATCGTGAAGTCACTACAGTGAATATGGCCGAACATAACGCAACGCGAAGTGACGATGAGGTACTGACGGGCCACAGCGTGTCAGCGTGACGGCTGGCACTGCTTCCAATGATATCGCCACAAATTCTCATTCGATCTTACTTGATTGACTGCAGCCTTGTTTCAACATAATCCAGTTGCTCGTAACCATCGGTGTAGCAACACGGGTAGCTATAAGAAAGCTCTCCCCGAAGAGTAGATTGTCAAGGGGTAGAGCGTTAAAGATCGACTCCTTAAAGGATAGATCCTTTAAATCAAATCGGTAAAGAGTAGATCGTTAAAGAGTAGATCGTTAAAGAGTATGTTAGAAAGTAGATCGTCAAAGACCAGATCGTCAAAGAGTATATCGTTGTAAGTTTCATCGATTGTCCTGGTCCTGGTAGCTTGGGGCAGCTCCTCGTTTGACCACGTACTGCACTTGAGCAAAATACATGAAAGTAGGAGTATGAAGCCACGCAAATGCTGTTCTTTTCAGGCGAGATCCTTGCTCATTCGCTTCGAATGGAAGATGCCTTCGATTTCATATCCTCCAAGACTTGGCTCCTTCTTCTCTGGAAGCTGATGAGTGGTGCCTTTATAACTCGTAGTGTGAGACTTTCTTTCTCATGTGGTCACGTCTATGCATCAATTTGATGTTGTTTTTACTATTGTTACCAATACCTTGGGCTTTCATGTGATAGTACGAAAGAACGAAAAATAGATCTTGCTAGTGGGCAGTGGCTGCTTTTGGGGCTAGAAGCCCTAACTACCCCCACGGCTCCCTTCAGCAGAAACGATCAGTCATGAAAGACTACATGTCGACTTTTCCGTGGACTCGTAGCAATTCGCGCACTCCGTTTGAAGCACGGCACCAGCTTAGCAGTAAGATCGTGGACGATAAAATGCTTGCAAAGTTTCTTCATCGTGCTACGTACCTAGCTAAGTAACTGCTTCCACTTTGTGGCAGTACCTGAAGCTAAATTGAGTATGCCTAAGTCACACCTATATCAACGCCGTTCTGTAGGGTATATTATGAACGCCGAAGCAACGCCATCCCCCCGTAGGACAAGTGAGACGGAATCGGGAAGTTGATACAAAGCACAAGAAGGCCTTCAGCCACTTCCCGGAAGAAAAGGTGCGCCGCCTTCTCAATCGATCTCCACAATCTCTCCTGCTGCCTTCCGCTTTCTCGGATTCGTATCGCCAGCCACGTATTTGCTCGTCCGCCATACTTCGTCAATTTTGGCTATCATGTTCTCAACACCGTTGACATCTGCGACCATGCCCCCATTGGTACCGAACCATCCGTCCTGCTTGGCTTTCATCAACGTCTTTAGTCCATTTTCGAAGTCTTCGTTGCCTGGGTCCTTTTTCTTGATGGAGTGGTCAGGAATAAACCACTTCAGATCGTCCCGCCTTTGCCTAAGGTGAACATCGAAGCTGCCCTTAAAGTAAGGAGCCGAGTAGCGGACTTGATACCATTCCTCGGAGCGAGTGAGAACCTCTACACCGCCATCAGTGTGAGCAGCCTCGAGAGTTGAAAGGGCAATGAGCAATGACTGTGTATTTCGTAGGGAAGAAAGAACGGATTTGACGCCTTTCGACCGTAGCAAAGCAGTCAGTTGGTCGATGATACGTAGGTGAGGGTTGGGTTTGGACAAAGACATGCTTATTGGCGTATTGACAGGAAAGTGTATAGTTGCGCTGAGATGATCCGGTCTCGAATGGTAAGTGAAGTTCACCTGACTGAGAGAGACTCTCTTTACCTTGCCATTATTGGACCTGATGGCAGAGACGCAGTCGAGTAGTAGCCCAATGGCTGATAGGCGTCTGGTGAGATTGGGTATCGTGCTTTCGCCGATCTTAGTGAGGATTCGAAAGGTAAGGGCCTCGGTTTTAACTCCAGTGTCTGGATTGACAACAGGTTGGAAAACCATGGAAGGCACCGCAGATACTAGATCCTTGAAATTTGATACGGCCTTTGATAGATGTGCAGAAGCAGCGTGGACCGCATAAGTAGTAGAATTGTCAAGGCCACAATATTCCAGCTTGACAACTTCATGGGCCCATGGGACATCTGGAATATTGGAAGAGCGTATGAGCGCTGGAGCGCGTTGCTTGGGAAAACGAATTAAGAGACAACCTTGTCGACGTTTTGGGTTCTTGGCAGCCGCTCGTTGGATCTTGTAGGCCATCTTGTTTTCTATGAGATAGCGGGAATCCATGAAGTGAGCGATCATGCCAGCAGCTGTTCCTTCGACTTTAGCAAGTGCTGAAGATGATGGATCCATGACAAGTGACTCCGTCCCTGATGGTACGACTTTGTAAGCAGCTTTGATTATTGACCCAAATCCCTGATTTGAGATTGTCGAGTCTCGAGATCTCTCCTTGTTCTCCAGTTCGACAATCCACCAGAAGTCACCTTGGAGACTGGTAGTAAAAGCGAAGAGCCAACCAGAATCCCAAGCATGTCTACTGAAGTACTTCGGTCTCTGACTGCCTTTTCCAAAAATCCGTAGTGTGACCTCTTGACTAGGGTTCAAGAACCGCACCAATTCCCAGCCCACAGAGCTTACAGTAGTTTCCACTTCCTCTTGCGAGACCAAAGACCTTAGGCTAGCCAGTGGAGAAGCACCTTCGGAGGTAGGGTTCATGAGCTGATTGAGCTTGGCTTCTGTATTGCTGTTCAAGTACGAGGCCGGTAACACCGCAAGTCTGCCGGTGACGGGTTCTTGAACGACTTTAATGGCCTTCGAGGGCGTGAGCTGTACGAACAGAGATGCATCCGTTGGCTCTGTGGTAGAAGGTAAACACTTCAGCCGTAGAGATCCCCCTGAATACAATGATGCGTCTCTTAGCTTTGTAGCTATTCCTTGGAAGATATAGCTTGTGTGCAATGCCATGACTTGCTTCAGGATATCCGCAAGCGAGAGAGTGCCCAAGTTCATCGCGATTTGCACATCAAGAACCTCCTTACCGTCGCGGAACCATCGTAGAGCAATGCGCGGTATTCTTTGACTGCTTGCACAGTAGGCAGGCCTGGTTTCTTTGCCACGCTGCAGACCAATTTCGATCCAATTCTTGCCTCCCAGCCTCTTTGACCAGTACTGCACAACCACTGATCGATGCACCGCTTCCACGATCAGATGTTCTGACCAGTAGCCTCTTGCCATTTCGTACGCCTGAATTTTCAGAACGCTGAGCTTGTGGGTGAGTACAAGGTTGTGTAAGAAGTCGAAGAGGCCCTGGAGACCCTGGCGCTTGAGCACATCGTTGGCCCTGCCTTCGACTTCGTCTCGTAGTCTCCCATTCGGCAATTCTGCGGACGCCGGCGAAAAGCTAAATCGAAAGTCGATAAAATAGAGCTGTGATGATGGGTCCTCTTCCGCTATTGAGAGATCAACCTCAAATTCTTCCAGGACCCGGAAGGTGGCTCGGCCAGATGCTATTGAGAAATTTCTGAAATTGGGTGGAATAGTCTCGTGTAGATTCAATCGTATTGATAGCAGTGTATTGATTCTCCGCAAAGTCTTAAGAAGCTCTTGAGGATTGAGGGGCTCAGGAGGAATGTATCCAAGATCTGGTAGCCACGATGCTTTCCCTAGAGAAAGAACTTCTACGGCGGTCTTGATGTCTGGGTTGGGATCGTTGAGTGGTATGAGCCTCCTCTTCAGCTCTCCCACCCACGATATGCAATCTTGGTATTCTTGCAGTCGTTGGCGAGTCCAGACATTCAGATCAATGACCTTGCTCACTTCTCCTGCTCGGCGAGCCCATCGTGACAGTATCAAGATCTTGATGAATTGCGCTCTCCGGTCGTTAGCAAAGTTGAGCATGCGCAGCTTCTTCTGAACATTTGACTGCGAAGTATCCCCATTCCCATTGACCTGGTGATGCAAGTGGTTGAGAGGCGCATTCTGACTAGGTTGTGACGTTGGCATTCCTGACATGTCATTGATCACGTCCGTAAGACCATTGAATGTTTCCTGGACCATCCTGGAGACCAAGGCAGATAAAGGCGTGTAGCCAAGGGTGATGTGCTCGATCTCTGGAGGGAGCTGGCCAACTATGTTTTCCACGGCGTTCGACATCTTGTGCTGGACCTCTGTGGGTGTTGTAGAAATGCCGTTAGTATAGATGCCATTCACAGGCGCATGATCACCGTTAGTGATCAAGTTCCCGTTGCGGTAATCCGCCTTCACGTCACGGTTGTCTGCGCGGGCGACGACTTCAGCTCTTGTATCGGCGGCCATCTTGGTGACTATCGAGCCCTTGGTAGTGAATTCTGATCTTGGCACGATGCCCGGCATACTGTCCAACACAACGCGCACACCACCGCTGGCTTCCTCTCTCTTCTCACAGCCCACTCCATCCACCGCCCTCTCCCTCCCCTCCAACGTTTCCCGCCCCACGCGCTGTGACGACTCTATCTTGCCCTGACGATCAACATTCGAGGTAGGATCCCGTGGCTACAGATCCTCTACTCCGTCACAGAAAGGAGCAACTGCTATCGGCGAAGCAAGTCTCTCATATGTTGATAGCGACCACCAGAAAGCAGTGAAGGAAGCAGGCTGGTGCTTGAGTCGGAAGAAATGAGAGGAAGGCGTTGAGGTGGGTGGGGTCTGGGCGGGAAGCGCTGGGTTGTGAGACGCTTGATACTGCCGATGATGGTATATTCGAGTTACGGGCTTCCCAGACCTGTCAGAGATGGCGTTGTATCATCCAAGAAGCGACGAGAAGATGGAAGTGAAATGTTGTTGGTGAGGATGTTTCACGGGGAATGCTAAGATTCATGGCTAGCGTGATATGCGCAAGAAAGCGCCCGCGGTGCCCACGTTAGGCTTACAACGGGATCACGAGAACGAAAGGTCGAAGGAACAACGAGGACAATGATGATGAAAGAGGAATTTGTAACAAGGCTACAGCTACGATTTTGTTTGCATCCATCCAAGGTACGCTCCACTGAAGCCTTTGCCGCCAACAAGTCGCATTACTTTGCACGTACGGATAATAGTATGACCCCAAGCACAACTTCCTTCGTCTGCTCCTCGTCCCCCAAGACGTACAGCATATAGCATCGTGTAGCACAGAACAGAAGAGTCGCGGGGTTTGTCACATTGCTTCAAAGTTGTTGCTATCAGCGGGCGCAACGGCTTCGGGCGCGCGAGGTTAGTAGATGTGGAGTGTGGGTGGTAGTTCTAACGAGTAGCACGTATCATAGATAGCCATGTAAAATGCACACTCCTGTCACCTGCCTGACCCCTCGTTGTTTGTATCACCTTTCATGAGATGACAAGTCTTGAGCTGCTGTCATCCTCGATGTTTTTGTTATGATGAGAGCTGTGCGATGATGGAGGGATTGCAGGGTCAAAGAAGCACTTACCGTGCTTACCTTATTTAGCCTTCCCGACTGGCGCCAGGGTCTCTCGTTGTTCGTTGTTCGTTGTTCGTTGTTCGTTGTTCGCTGTTCGTTGTTCGCTTTTCACTCTCCTACCAATCCCATGTTAATTTCTTTGTGCTCATTCTTACCTTAGCTTCCACATAATGATGGCCCACGAAGATACGCCGACCACAACGTCGACACCCATGTAGAGTTCTGTGTCCGCTCCCCCACACCCTCCTCCCTTGCCGACGACGAGCATTCCTTAAGCTCCTTCTCGAGCTCGGAAAGTATGCTTCGCAACCAGCACTTCGAGACCCCCAACGACCAGCCTCAATACCCAGGTGAAGATACTCGTCTGACCAGTAAGAAAGAACTGTCAGGCTGGTACAGCTATGGTTGGGCTGCTGAGGTAAAGCTGCACCGCCGGGGCTTAAGAACATCTTATTAACAATCGTTGGTGGGAAGGTCTTCGTCATCTGCGGGGTGGGGTCCTTTATCCCTATCACACTGGAACAGCTTGCTCGCGATCGAGGAGTACTTCTTTCCGACAGATCAAAGCCTTGCTCACCGTCCTTCGAAACCGCGAGCCCAACAAATCCCACCATACCTCACCAAGCCATACGAAGCCTAGCTGCTCGGGCTGACACGCGGCAATGCGTCGTCAATTTCTTAGGAGCAGAGATCAATACGGCGAGTTTCGCGATGTACACCTTCTCCCTTAGCGTTCTCGTGCAGGCTCTTCTCATCATCTCTATGAGCGGGGCAGCGGAGTGAGTTATGTTGTGAACCTCATATCTTCCCTTTCTGTAATGTTTCCTGAGTCCTAAGACATGACTCAAGAACATTATACTCACACGTCATGCTTCACGACTCGTTGGACGTCCTGGAAGAGTAATACTAACTCGGAAACAATCTAGTCACGGCCTATACAGAAAGAGCTTTCTCCTGTTGTTCGCCTTCACTGGATCCGTGGCGACCATGCTGTTCCTCGCTGTCGTGCCTGAGATATACGTCTTTGGGGCGTTCCTAGCAATCGTTAGTAACACTTGCTTTGGCGCATCGTTTGTATTGCTCAATTCTTTCCTACCTGTGCTGGTCAGGCGTCATCCTTCCGTTCAGGCTAAGGACCAAATACCCAATGGCCACTCAAGAGACTTCGAACATCCTACGGGCAACGGAACCTGCACAGACCGTGAAGAGCGTGAACTTGAGAGTTCTACAATGGCTTTGTTGGAATCCACGGAGCCTCGAGTACCTCCTACACGTCAATCAGATGTGCCTGCATCGCCTGCGCTACAATTATCGACTAAAATTTCATCCTATGGAATCGGTATTGGATATTCAGCAGCTGTCATAGTGCAGACTCTGGGAATAATGATTGTTCTGGTTGCCGACAGATTCATAACGTCCACAACTCTCACACTCCGAATTGTCCTCTTCTTTGTTGGTCTATGGTGGTTTGTCTTCACTATCCCTGCAGCGCTTTGGCTTCGTCCTAGGCCAGGGCCTCCGTTACCCTTCACCTTCAATGGCAAGCAGAGGCGAACTTGGGCAGGCTACATTATCTATGCGTGGCGGTCGCTGTTCAAGACGATGATAAGAGCTCGCCGACTTAAGGATGTGATGTTATTCTTGAGCGCATGGTTCCTTCTGAGCGACAGTATCGCAACGATCAGCGGGACTGCAGTTTTGTTCGCAAAGACCGAATTGCAAATGCAGCCTGCGGCGCTCGCACTAATCAGTCTGATTGGTACCATTAGTGGTGTCGTGGGGGCTTTCTCATGGAGCAAGCTGTCTCGGTGGTTAAACCTCCGCCCCACACAGACGATCATTGCGTGCATTTGCTTATTTGAGGTCATTCCTTTGTATGGGCTTCTAGGTTATATACCAGCTATACGACGCTTGGGCGTCATTGGTCTACAACAACCATGGGAGACGTACCCTCTGGGTGCCATCTATGGTTTCGTCTTGGGAGGTCTTTCATCTTATTGTCGAAGCCTCTTTGGAGAGCTTATCCCGTCTGGATCAGAAGCTGCGTTCTACGCGCTCTACGCTATAACAGGTGCGTCGGAGTCACAGCAGCTCACCGAGCATGTCTCAGACTCCTACCCTAGCCCCCCAGAGTAACGCTGACTTTAAAATATGCGCAGACAAAGGATCGTCCGTGTTTGGGCCGGCTATCGTTGGTGCTATTACTGATAGATATGGGGAGATCAGGCCAGCTTTCGTCTTTCTGGCGGTGTTGATCTTCATACCGCTGCCTCTGATGCTCTTAGTCGACGTCGACCGGGGTAAAAGAGAGGGCGCAGAACTGGCTAGGGAGTTAGAAGGGAACAAGGATTCGGGAATCCGTCCAGGCAATAATGATGGTACTATTCGTCTAATCGATGAAGAAGAGGGCGAGCGACGAGATAGTGATGCTTAATTGCGAACTGTAATGGAGTGGCTTCGACTCATTGGAATGTGACCCTTAGCGATGGCGTTGGCAAGGCTGGGGATTATCGAGCGTTTTCATCCTCCACTGCATGGCGTATAGTAATCAATTGAGTACTTATTCACAATTTCAACTAGTAAAACGTCCAACCCTTCAACATGATTTTGGAAGTGAATGATTGCCCTCTTAAGGCAAGGCAGAAATCAAGTACCTAAGGTACTCCATGAATTGATTCATATAGCACCAACAACTCACTAATGGAGTCTCGTACTCCGTCGCCAGGCCGACAGCTTCCAGACACAGACAATTCGCACGCAGATACCCTCCGTAAGACGCGATTCTTCGCATGTTTTTGGGGGAGAAGCGGTAGAGCTGGACCGGCAAGGGGGTTTGCCACCTACTGGTGCACCCTCGCCAAAATAATTTATAATGCGAGCCCCGAAGCTACCCCGGAAGCCGCCCTGTAGATCCGCCTAAGGTGGTTATGGGGAGCAACTTAGGGGCAGCTCAGCGGCTCGCTTAGGGGGCTCCCTCATAATTATTTTGGCGAGGGCCCCCAGCTTGGGCTATTTTCAAGCTTCTCCCTACCTTATCTAATCTACCCGGAGGCCGCGAATTCCGCCATTTCGAATTCCTTACAGAACCTCTACATATCACAAACCAGCAACAAGCTCAAGTCACATCAGCACCTCTTTTTTCCAAGCCCATCCAGCCACTACACTCTAAAACTATCAGCACATTATACAACATGAGTCGCGGCGGCAAACTTGCACCCGAAGTCAACCGGTAAGCTATCGTTCCCGGCGTCTGCACGGCTACTTGAAGCACATCGCTGACTGGTGCAATGATGTAGGGTCCTCTTCGTCAAGAACCTAAGGTGGGTCCTTCTGAGTCATCAAGACTACACATTCTCGAAACCTGGATCAATTGGCTGACCTGGCGCCCGCAGTTACAATGTTACACCAGAAGAACTCTTCGATCTCTTTGGCAAATTCGGACCTGTACGGTAGCTCTTCTCAACGGCGATATGCTACTATGGAGTCCCTAATGCAAGGCATAGGCAAATACGACAGGGTATGGCGAACAATACCAAGGGCACCGCATTCGTCGTCTACGAAGACGTGATGGATGCGAAGCAGGCGTGTGATAAATTGAATGGCTTCAATTTCCAGAATCGCTACCTAGTCGGTGCGTCATATCCTTGCGCAATCAATCCGCTATGCTTAATTCACCACGCTGACTTGTGGCTTGCAGTTCTCTATCACCAACCGGAAAAGATGGCAAAGACGAAAGAAGACCTGGCTGAAAGACAAGAGAATTTAGAGAAGCTGAAAAAGCAGCACGGGATTGATTGATTATTGGGTACCGGTTTAGCTATAGCGTTAGTTTGGGTTATTGGCGCGGGAGGGTGACTGGTAACATGGCTAAGAAGTCTTTCTGGATGGGACTTGTTGGGGCACAATGCAGCAACTTGAAGCGAGGGCAAGAGGCATCTGGGGATGTTGGATGAGGATCCATTATGACTGTCCAATTTCGGGATCAAGAGCCTCACTACTCGACATGCAGTCAAAGCTTTCCGTCCTCACCACATTCATCCATCTGCTCCCTTGTTGGTGGCAAAAGCCCAACGTTTGATTTGCATGTTTATCTTTGTTGGGGCTGTTCCGATCAGATTTCTGGAGAACAAACCAACGTTGCGACCGAAAATGTATGTCCGCTCAGATGGGTGGGTCTCTCCTTTTGGACCCGGATGAATGTTATGTTCCTGGAGAAAATGTATTGGATCCAAACACTATAGACAAAGCATGCAGGTACAAATAGTACCAACTCCCTTCAGCATCAATGTCAACGCTATGCAAATGCACAATGAACATCCAAGATGTGGTATCGATGCTATAACGAAGACGTTTCAATGTTCAAGACCCCGTTCAAATTACTGCTCAGACTTCCTTCACAATCGCCTCTTGCTCCTTTGGCTTGTTGTCCTTCGAAGAAGATCGCGAAAGCTCGGGCTCGCCGCTGCTTCCACTCGCCTCTCCGTCGATTGCTGGATCGTATTCGTTTAACTTTTTTGGGTCCACTCTCAGCCTTGGTCTGTCCTCGTCTTTCTCAACTTTGACCTCGGAGACATTTTTTGAGTTATCTTCCCCAACTCCGCGCTCGTCGGCTCCATCGAGATCCCCTCCTTCGGACCGCCGCCGTCCGGTTCGCCCGTCCTCGTCAGCATTCCCCTCGTCTTCGTCCTCTGTAGGCACAGGGTCGTGATCGGCTGGCTTTTGATCCTTGATAAAGCTGTCGATGATGTAGTATTGTAAAGCGTTCATCACCACCGGGAAGAAGAGCATGACGAAGAACACCTGCACCATTTCATTGCCTTCAGTCCACCGCAGAGCCCAGTCGCCCACTCGTATGATCCATGGGCATAACTGAAAGATGACGAAGACGCAAGCTTTCATGCCTAGCAGGCCAATGAAGTAAATCAGGCATTGCTTGAGCCACCATGTAGTTTTTGGCGGACGTCCATAGACCCCGGATTGTATTGACTCGGGGGGTTTAGCAAGGGGTGTAAGAGAGAATCCGTGGGTTAGCAGGTGGAGTAGGACGACTAGGATAGGTATACCGATAGTCGTCTAGTTGTGGAGCATTAGCTTCAGCAGGAACAGCACAGCACCCATAATCCAACTTACGTCAATAGCCAGATTTAGCAGATAGAAGGAGCACGGATTAGCTTGGTAGTCCCCAGCCTTGACTTTCAGCTCCCCTGATGAGACCATTGACATCAACAGATTCGCTACATGTAGCAACGCTGAGCCCACGACCTGCTTCGACGCGTCGAACGCCCAGATCTTCACAGGCCGCTGAGGTCTTTCCTGCCATCTCTTAAATACCAGTGACAATAGAGCTAGCACTCCCAGGACAGCTTGTACGATCACAGCAAAAGGACCTAACAGTCTGCACTGACCGCCCTCGGCGCCTGCTCTAGACTCGCCACTTAATGTTGAGTTCCATGACGGTGATGAGGTCATTGTGGAGAAGTCTGTGGATTGGCTGAGACTTGTTGATGCAATGTAGGAGAGGGTCGGAGAGAGGATCAATTCTGCTAGCTCCGCACGCAGGGACTGCGTAGATGGGCGTGGGAGGCCCACGTGATCAGGGACCATAGGCGCTGAGAGCGCCTAACCGGGCTCCAGGGCTGGGTAGGGTTAAAAAGAAGGCCCAACAGCGATGAGTCGCACTCAGAACGTTGCAGACGAGTCGTGATTATCTACGGAGACGGAGTGACGGTTTTACTCGTATTCCGAGGATCGCAACTGGGAGTGAACGGAATCCTGGTAGCGCCGCTGCTGGCTGGGGATTCAGAGACGCCTGAAAAGCATATTGTACAAATTTGGAGACTCGGATACTCCGAGGGGAGAGTCTGTGCTGTAAAATGTTGTTTAGTATAACGCATGTTTGCCTGAAGAATTTCTGTATTTAGATGAGGCGCCCCCGCCAAGAGATGTTTGCGGATCACTTCGACATGCGGAGCCCTAAGAATCCACAAGTAGCTAGAGCCGCCAAGCCCTCATATCTTCACATCCAGCTCAAGCAACAGGCCACCCTCACTTCCCCATTCTTCTCAATTGCGTCTAGCTTTCTTTCTCTCAAGTAACCTCACATCCCCCTCCATAACTGCAACCATGTCCCCCAACATGTCCCTTTTTTCCGTCCACGCCATCCTCCTCCTTTCCACAGACGACCGCTCTCGAATCCTCACAAAGTACTATTCCGCTCCCCACCACGCCCCGAACAGCACAACCCACCCCGGCGCGAACCCTTATCCGACTGTCAAAGAGCAGAAAGCATTTGAGAAGGGTCTGTTGGAGAAGACGAATAAACAGGGATCAGATATCATACTTTATGATGGGCGGATCGTGGTGTTCAAGATGGAGGGGGATGTTATGATGTATGTGGTCGGGGGCGCAGAGGAGAATGAGATACTCCTTTTTGGGGTGGTGTTGGCGTTGAGGGATTCGTTGAGTATTTTGCTCAAGTATGCCCCCCTCCCCTGATAATGTTTCATGCTGGTAAGAAGCTAATCTTTGTGGCTGTAGGAATTCAACAGACAAGCGGACCGTGATAGAAAATTATGACCTTGTCTCCCTCGCTATCGACGAAATTGTCGATGATGGTATCATTTTGGAAGTCGACCCAGTGGTCGTGTCAAGTAGAGTCAGCAGGGCACCAGCACAGGATGTCACGAATATCAAGGGCGTGGACTTTAGCGAGGAAGGGTTGCAGAACCTGCTGACATTCGGGAGGAATAAAATAGCGGAGAGAATAAGGCAGGGGCTATGAGCGCAGGGACCAACACGGCATATCAAGAAACAAGCAAATGCTATGCTCTGGAGTTGAAAATACCCGTTGACTGCAATTGGTCACAGAGGCCTGAGAACACATTAATAGACTAGGAATAACGCCTTCCCACAGTGCTAGGGTATGCGCTGAATGCCCGCCCATGCAAATGTATATACAAGTGAATGATCCGGCTTTTTATTCATACACTGCTGCTGTACCCTCCCAACCCTCTAATTCTCGTATTCCTGGCCCTCAAGTATTTGCGTATCTCGTCAGCCCAGAACACAGTGCTGGCTAGTGCAGCCAAGATGCCGAGATCTCGTAAGCCCAGACCCTCGGTCTGAAAGACGCTTTGAAGGAATGGTATGTAGATAACAGCAAGCTGCCCAAGTATGCTTCCGCCAACTGCTAGGTTGAACATTCGGTTTCCGGTCAGGGCCAGCTCTCCCCTCAAGATACTTTTGCTCTCACTTCGACAGGTCAGCGCGTTAAACATGTCGAAGAAGACAAAGCAGGTGAAGGTCATCGTTGTATCTCGAGCACTGACGCCTGTGGACGACATTTCTCGATAGTAGATCCCAAGGGTGCCAACCATGATGATCATAGCGGACGTGGCGACGCGTTTCATCAGTTGAAGAGTGATTACAGGCGCATTCTTGGATCGCGGCGGCCTGCTCATGACAGCTGGGTCAACGGGCTCGACACCCAAAGACTGGGCCGGTGGACCGTCCATTAGGATATCTAGAGAACAAATCAGCGCCGCAACCGAGAGCCAATAACCCAGATTGAAAAAATTTACTTATCCACAAGATTTGCATAGCATTCAGGGGATTTTCTAGACCACAGGATGTGCTCACGAGAACTAAAGCTAGAGCAGCGACGCTGGTGCTGAGCTGGAATGTAATGAAGTTCTGAATGTTGTAGAAAATGCCCTTGCCCTCCTCGATAGCGCTTAAAATTGTTGAAAAGTCGTCATCAGTAAGTATCATGTCGGCAGCTTCTTTCGCGACGTCAGTGCCAATGATGCCCATAGATATTCCTATATTCGCCTTTTTCAAAGCTAGGGCATCGTTGACACCGTCACCAGTCATTGCAACAATATCCCCTCGAGACTGCAAAGCGCTAATGATTTTCAACTTGTGATCTGGACTCGTGCGTGCAAATATAGATGTCCCCGAAATGACGTGAGCGAGCTCGTCTTCCGACATATGATCAAGTTCATCACCGGTGAGGACAGGTCGATAGCCTGCTCTCGAGGAGCTAAGAGGCATCCCCAGCTTTCTAGCAATGGCTAAAGCCGTCGTTGGAGCATCGCCAGTAATCATAATCACTTTAACGCCGCCCGCCATTAGTCTCCGAATTGACTTGTCAACATCTTTTCGAGGTGGGTCAGTCATTCCAACTATTCCAGCAAAGACAAGGCCCTGGTATGCTTCTTCGGTACGCGCGATCCCAGGTCTCGGAGTACCACTGCGACTTGGGACCTTGCCAGACCTCGTTGCGTCTCTGTTCACCCCGCTTGCGAGTCCGAGAACTCTGAGACCATCCTCAGCCATCCTTTCGGCGGCAGAGAATACAGCTTGTCGCTTTGGCTCGTCTAAGATGATTTCTCTTCCTTCTTTTGACATGTACGTATCACAACGTTGAAGGATCAGCTCAAGAGCCCCTTTAATGTACGCAACTTCGCTTCCGCCGCCAGGTTCATTCCCTTGATTACCCCCCATCACCACACCCATCCACTTCCTCTCGGAACTGAATGGCGTTTCTGCACTTCGTGGCCCCATATTGTCACGAACATCGTCCTCGCCAAAGGCATCAAGTAGATCTAGGATAGCGACGTCTGTAGGTTGACCAGCCCAGCGGCTCTTAATACCTGCAGAATTAGGATCATGACCAAGCATTGAAGACATGATTGCGGCAGAGGACGCGGTCGCCGGTAAATTTGCACGACCCCGTGACAATCTGGCGTTGTTGGCTATATTACCTATTCGGAGTATACTCTGAGTAACAGTATCTGGTGACGAAGATACCAATTCCCTGTTCACATCAATTGGAGACTCAACATCAAAATACCACAGTTTTGTTACAGTCATATGATTCAATGTCAGAGTACCTGGAAAGTTGTCAGTGTACTACTTGGACGTCATCATGCAATGGACATACCAGTCTTATCGCTGCAAACAACATTGACAGAGCCCAGTGTCTCCACGCTCGGCAATCGTCTGATGATGGCTCCTTGTTTGGACATCCTCAGAACGCCCAATGCAAGAGTAACGGTCACGATAATAGGAAGGCCTTCTGGTATAGCAGCAACGGCGAGAGAGACTCCAATTTGGAACATATTGACGAATTCTCTTCCCTGCCATAATCCGACCAAGACTATAAGGCCAATTACCGCGATGGATATCTGGCTTAATTTTTTGCCCAACTCGTCCATTGCAAGCTGCAAAGGTGTTCGCGGACTCTCAATCCCTTGCAGCGATGTGGAAATTGCACCAAACTCTGTACTAGCTCCAGTACCGATCACCAAGCCCCGCCCATGACCCGTTTTCACCAACGTCCCCATGAAGGCAATGTTCACCTGCTCATTAAGTCGCATGTCTGCTCCCACTGTACCTGACGCTGGCGAGGCGTACGAAGGTGACTGTGTTCGACCATAAGTTGAAGGCCTTACGTTCTCTTGTTGCCGACTTGGTACACCGGCCTGCTTTGGGGCTGGCTCGTTTTCTCCCGTAAGGTTGGACTCGTCAATTGACAAGTCTGACGAGCTCGTAATTCGTATGTCTGCAGGTATACGGTCCCCTGTTGAAAATATTATCAAATCGCCTTGGACCAAGTGTTGAGCAAGTACATCATGGGACGCAGTCTCTAGTGATTCAGTAGAGCCATCAAGCATCGGCTCCATTTCGATTTCATTCTGTGTATCCCTGCCCTGTCTGCGCTTGCCTTCCGGCGTACCCCGTACAAGGTGGGCGTGCTGCGGGACTAGCTTGTTGAGGGATTCCAGCGACTTCTCTGATCGGTACTCTTGCACGAACCCGACCGTCACCACAATCGTGACCGCGATTGTGATACTGACGGCATCGTCGAGATTACCCATACCAAAGGATATAACCGCAGAGATCAGTAGCAGTATTATGAGATTTTCTTTGAACTGTTTGAGAAAACGTAGCCACAAAGGCTCTGGCTCTTCCTGTGGGAGCTCGTTTGGTCCATACTGTTCCAACCTGGCTTCGGCGTCTCTAGGGGAAAGGCCATGGGTGAGAGAAGAATTTAGGCGTTGCGAGGTCTCTTCAGGGGTGAGGAGGGAGAATGCAGAGGTTCCAGCCTAGAATTTTGGTTAGTCGGGATGTACTCATTGTATGAGTTGACCAAAAAGTTGCTGCTCTCTTACCAAGCCTGAGAACGTGGGGTTTGGGGTTCCCGGACCGTGGCTTGGTCGCCTTTGACTTGGAACCTGGCCATTTGGGAGAGGTCGGGGCGTGTGTGGTCTGGACATTATTTCATGGCCGTGACATGGAGCCAGGCGAAACAGGACGCGACACTTCAGCTTCAATTGACCCAGCCGATAGTTCAAGCAGGATATGTTTTCAAGGTTTCCGCATTGGGATGTTCGCCTACGACTTTGTGGAAGGCGCAGGGTGGTTCAAAGGGATAGTCGCAGCGCGTTGAGCCTTCCAGATCTCGTAGTATACTGCTGTAGAGTAGTTGTCGTGCTATTGAATCATATACTCCGAGTATCCAAAAGCTGGGGAAGTTTGTGAATGCGTACGCTACTCGCCCCTGCAGACCATGGTACCTCGAGCGTTCCACGGGTATAATCCACTACCGTCATAGCGTCACTTCGCTTTATCAGCCCTAAGCTGCAATTCCGCCAACGGCCAGCCACCGAGCATTTCTGTCTGCCGCCCACCACCTTCCTTTTCACATCCAACTTATACCCCATTGCTCTATTTCGGCAACATCGTTGCAATCATTGCTCAGTCGCATCTCATACCACATTTCATTACTGGGATCCGAAATCGCTCTTAGGTGGAAGGTCTTCGATTACGTGTTGCCCCCCCTACACGTACACACACGACGCGACGGAATCAACAGAGCAACCCCTTCAAGACTGCGCGCACCACTTGCTCTTGGCTTTGATCAGCCTGCAGACTACACCTCGTTTCAGGCGTCCTGAACCAGACTGAACATGTTTTATTCAGAGACTCTGCTCTCGAAGACCGGGCCATTGGCTCGCGTCTGGCTCTCAGCCAACTTGGAGCGCAAGTTGTCCAAGACCCACATCCTACAGTCAAATATTGAGAGCAGCGTGAACGCTATCGTGGACCAAGGTACAGCACCAATGGCCCTTCGCCTTAGTGGCCAACTACTTTTGGGTGTTGTGAGAATCTACAGCCGGAAAGCAAGGTATCTCTTGGATGACTGCAATGAGGCTTTACTCAAGATCAAGATGGTAAGTCAAGCGTTATGCACCTACAACCTGAGCCAGTGCTTACACACATCAGGCCTTCCGTCCGGGGAATGTTGACCTTCCAGCCAATCTCAACATGCCCAGCGCCGCTGCTCTCACTGTCGCAGATAGAATCAGTGATCCCATGATGCCCGAGCTCGACCCTTCACTTCTCGACTTTCGCCCGATGGACATTGATTTCGGTTTCAAAAAGGACGATCCGTTGAATTGGAACAGTCAAATACTTTCGGATCCGCTGAGTATTGAGGTTGGGCGTAATGCGCCTGCCAGGGACGAGAGAGAAAACTTCGACGAAGATGACATGAACATCGACCTAGACCTCGATCTCGGCCTCGATGACGGCCTAAGTATTGAGATTGGCCGCAAAGCGCCGCCACCTAGATCTTTGGGAGATGACCTTTCGGGTGATGAGGACAAGTTCCCAACTGACATGGGATATGATGAGAAGACAAGGACCCGTTTGAGCAGTGAAGTCCCATCGCTGATCGAAGACCGGGATGACAACGTTCCTGACAATGGCGGCATGCTATATGACGATGGGGATGTGTTTGCACTACCAATGGACGATGGAATTGGGGCACCTCCTGCTGCCACGGATCCTCGACTACAGAGAGATTCTCAGTCACCGCTGTCTTCGGCTCGTTCGAGCATTGTGCGAGATCTTGATGCTACGCACAGAAATGAGGAAGAGGACGAGGAAGCGTCAATGCGCCAAGCGCCACACAAAGCCAAAAAGCGAAAAATCCTCCAGGCAGATGCCGACACCATGCTGTCTTCGGCTCAGATCAAGCAGCAGCAGGCAGACCGGACTGCCATCTTGAAGCCTCCTTCCTACCTATCCAGAGACCCTATGCTGCTTAATCTTATGAACATGCAGAAGAACGGCGGGTTTGTCTCAAATATCATGGGCGACGGACGAGCCAAAGGGTGGGCACCGGAGCTCCGGGGTATCTTTTCAATCGAAGTCGTCCGCAAATCCGGCGAATTGAAGCGAAAGCGAGATACTGGCGTCGTGGATAAGGAAGAAGCACAAGCCGATATGCCGCAGCTTGAGATACCAGAAGATGAGACTTTCGGTGCTCCTAACGAAGGTCTGGGTTTGGGTGGCGATGCGCCAGCCTCTGACCAGTCTGTGATTGACCTCCCTGCTGATGACGGCTACCTTCCTACCCAAGATGATGGTGCTGGCATAGCAGGCCGCGAGGACGAAGAAGACTATGACACTGGCAGAGATCGATTCGATGACACTTCTGCTCCGCTGTTACATCCAATGGAACAAGGGGCAGTCTCACAGGGTACGCAACATGCGGTACATCTCCTCCGCGATCGATTCGGCTCATCGGCAGATGGTAGTCCATCTCAGCAAAAGAGAGCCAATGTTCTCTTCCAAGATCTACTACCCGAGAGGACCACCAGTAAAGCCGACGCTACGAAATTGTTTTTCGAAGTGCTGGTATTGGCGACGAAAGATGCGGTGAGGGTTGAGCAAGCAGACAAAGAGCTTGGAAGTGCGCTGCGGATTCGTGCTAAGCGCGGTTTGTACGGCGCTGTAAGTCATCCTCTAGGGTTGAGTCCTGGAGGCACACTACTGACCAATCATCTAGTGGGCCGAAAAAGAAGCTGGTGGAGAAATTGCCGAACAAGAAGTCCTTGCGCCTGCTGTTGCTGCAGCCTCCTAGGCGAAATTTTGGATCTTCTCTTTGGATTCCGGTCACGAGTTATGGACTCATGTAGCCAGCAGGAGTGAAGTATTGATGCCGGAACTGGCAATTCGTGTTTCTGGATTGTCATTTTATGCCCTTGTAAATATGCATAAGAGACGCATTGAGGGAAATCTGGCAGTGTGGCTATGTTTTCTTGGGCGTCAAGGATGTGCGAAGGACCGCACATCGTGGCGTTTCTTCTTGGAGCCGCTCGAATGCCGATTTGTTGGTAAATGTGCCGATAGTATGTGCACCGTCAGAAACAACCAGTCAAAGATTAACGAGAAGGTCGTCTCTGTCATTTTTGAGGCACTTCGAAGCTAGCGGCCATGAAAGCGTTGCTAACCGCCAACGAATGCATCACTTCACCTATGCTTACCATCTTATAGCGTCTTACAGTATGGGCTGAGTTCAGGCGCTCTTGAGAATGTCCTCGATCTGCCTGTGCCTCAGCACTGCATGCTCGAAATCCGGATACATCCACGTCATCTTCCTTGCAAATGCCTCGTACATCGCCGCAACACTACGTGCGGGTAGGGTCAAATCCTTGAATTGCCCATTCCATTGAGTAGCCTCAATCTCATCTCTCCTCTGTCGAAACTATGGACAGTGATGTCCCCTCCATCACTCGCCTGGAACGTAGGCCCAGCTGCATTCATGCGTATCTCACGCTTTTCACCATGGACTAGATGAAGCCTGAAGTATCTTTGAAAGGTGGCCCTTGGCGAAAGAGAGTAGACAGAGGAGCACCAGAGTCTAGGGTCCCTTGAAGCATGATGTGGTCCGCCACGTTCGTTGTGACAGTCTCTATGACCTCGCCATCGCTGCTCCGAATAAACACTTGAGGACGCTGAACACTCAATCTCGAGTTGAAGGATGAGAGCTCTTCAAGGACCAGCTCAACTAAGTCAAGCATGTGACCCACCCTAATAGTTACCAGGTTTCCTTCGGCGTCCTTTTGGGTGAAATACTTCAGGCCTTCGCTCAAGATTCCACAGGTGCGCGTATCTCTGCTAGCAATTATAGAGCTGCTGAGGACCTTGCCAATCTTGTTCTCTTGCTCAATCAAAGACTTGACTTTGAGTTGCAGTCCAATGATCGTCCTCGCATTGTTCTTCTTCGCAAGGTATCAAGCTCCTCAGCGTCTGCGAGGGCAGAGGCTAACGGCCATTCGCACTAGATGTCTTTGCCTTTGGCTAGACTCGGTTTTATGGTTCCGTAATGAAAATTCACCCTGGTGTTGCACACAACGAGGTCGATCTGCGTTCGGTTAAGTCGAAATACCTTACACCTTGTTCAGTCTCATACCTCTTAGTCATTTGCTAAATCCTCTGGATTGCCGTAAGCCTTGGTGCTGGCAGGCAGCTTGTATGCTTCGATAGCTGACCTTGCAGCAGCAACGCTTGAATTGCAAAGGGCAATGATGATATATTTGCTCTGGATCAACTGAAGAAAGGGCAAGTGAGCTGCGCTAGCCCACGACGTTTTGGCTCGAGCAAAAAGACCAATGATCCCTATACCAATAGCAGACATTCTAATTACAAAGCTTCATTATAACAAGAGATGGTCACAGACAGAGAACAAAGCATTCGCTACGCACGGCGAGGCATTGTAGATTATAAAGAGAGGGTTGACTTAGTAATTTCTCGGTATGCAGACTACCAAATTCCGTGATCTCTGTTTGTAAGCTCGTGGATGAGGTGTCAGACTACTGGTTAAGAATGGATCGTCAATTTGTCACCAATGTAAATCCAGATCCCCCCTCACGCTACTAGTCTAGGTATAGAATAGGGGTCACGCAAGCTGCCACAGTGATTTGCAGTTGCGAGGGTTAAGAGCCCGAAGATTGTAGTGACACGAACGCAGTAATGCTACCTATCCACGCTCCAATTGGATCTTGATCAAAGATTTAGTCAGTCAAGGTTAAGGCAAGAGACCTATCTTGCGGCTTTGGGCAAGTGTCAAGCTGTCTTCGAATATTTATGGCACTAAGGTACAGTTGATTGCAGAACCACGGGCGGAAGCGCTAAACGGGTGGCCCGCGCACCAAAATTTATCTGGGGCAACCACCAACATCAAGTAGAATAGGTTATAGACCTATGATAAGGCTATAGATAACTATATTATAGAGTTATAGACCGGTATATAGTAGGTTTATAGTAGGACTATACTACCTTATAGAGTAGTAATAGGGTATATTATAGAGTATTCTATAGAGTAATAATATAGAGTAATAATAGGGTATAATATAAAGTATATTATAAAGTAGTAATGAGGTATATTATAGAGTATATTATAAAGTAGTAATAGGGTATATTATGAAGTACTAATAAAATATACTATAGAGTATATTATAGAGTAATAACGGAGTAGTAATAGAGTATATTATAAAATAGTAATAAAATATATTAAAGAGTAATAATAAAGTATATTATAAAACAATAATGAGTTATATTATAAAGTAACGATAAAATACATTAGGGAGTAATAATAAAGTATATTATCGAGTATATTATAAAGTAATAATAGGGTATACTATAGAGTATATTATAAAATTATATACGAGTATATAATAGAGTTATTATAGGGCTAGAAATTCAAATATAATAATACTATATATATTCTTATTATTACTCTTTAATATACCTAGTTATCTCTTTAAAATATAACTTATTACTATTTTATTACTACTCTATAATATACTTTATTACTATTTTTATTACTATTTTATAATATACTCTATTACTACTCTATAGTATACCCTACTATTACTCTATAATATATACTATTATTACTCCCTAGTATACTCTATTACTATTTTATAGTATATATTATTATTATATACCTCTTTATTACTCTTTAATATATTTTATTACTACTCCCTAATATACTCTATTATTACTCTATAGTATATACTATTACTACTTTATAATATACTCTAATAATACTCTATAATATACCCTATTATTACTCTATAATATTGACAAAATCATAGTATATATTTAGTAGTAATAATTAATTAATTAGTTAAGTATTCGTTACTAACGAATTAGAATAGTGAGTAGCCTTCGGTATTAAGGAACTAACCTAGTATAATAAGATCGATATAACTGTATTAATTATTATTAAATAAATAAAGCCATCGCCCCGATAGTATAACTATATAGTAGGGTATAAGGAAGCGCTAGTAGAAAGAGAATTCTATTAAATCGAAATTATTATAATAGATAACTTCGTTTAAGCCGAATAACTATTTATATTATACTAGTAAACTAGCCGTAAACCTCTTTATACTCCTTAATAATACTAGGTATATATTATAGTTACTTTATAAATATTTATTTATTATCTTCGGGCTTATAACCCTTCTAACGAACTAGATATTATAAAGTAATATTCTTCGCCCTCTTAAATCAACGTTATCGTTTACGTAATAGCTTTTCTATCTCTTATTCGTCCTCGTTATCGACGATAATTAATAACGGCACTATAATGTATCTTCCGTAGAGATCCGCGTTAGGTACTATCGCTAGTTCGAGGTAAATCATCGAGACTATATTATAAATAATTATAGTAGGGGGTAACTTTAGGCGGTATACTAACCTCTTAATTTTTTCGGTAACTTCGAATAAACCTACGAATTATTACCTTATTTTCTTCGAGAGTATACTAGCTATTTAATATCCGCGGTATAAATATAAATATATTAAATCACCGACCTTAAAGAATATTAACTTATAGTAGATATTATATTATTCTTTTATACGGATTAAAGTAAAGGTAATAATATTTTAAGTATTAATATATTTAGGGCGGTAGACGGTAGTAGGGAATACGTCTCCTCGGAAAACTTCTATAATACCGTAACGTACTCTTAGGCTAGGGGATTTAATATCTTTAAAAACTTCCGTAGGAGTAATTAGGATATTAACTACTTTAAAATTAATAAGGTTAAAATTATTAATTCGTAGTAAATTTAATAGTTCCTTAATCTTAAAGTCGTATAGGACTTTTATTAATACTAGGCGCGTGCTACTATACTTAATAGAATTATTTAACACCGCGGATAACTACGGTAATACTATTAACTACTTATTACAGTTAACTATAAAAAGGAAATAACGTAATACAATCTCGATAACTTTATTTAACTTTTTAAATTAACCGTTAATTTAAGGGTAATAAATAATTAAATATAATATATCGACTTTAAATTCATTTATAATTTATTTCTATAATTAACCGACGAACCGATAATCTCGATTAAAGATAATAACGGCTAGTAGATCTTAATTTAATAGGAGTAGTCGAGTTAATAGTAGGTAAATATACTAAGACCCGTTTTAATTCGTTTAACCCGTAATTAATATTATTATTTTACTAAATTTATATATAATAAATATAATATAATCCTCCCCTATAGAAGCCTTTAGTAATACTAGAATAAAGTTAATAATTATTATATAGAACGGCCTAGTAGGTAAGTAGATCGGCTATAATAATTTATATAATTAATATTTTAATTTTTAATATAGCTAATAGTAGGGGTAATATCTAAAGTATTCATATAGTTTCGTTAATATATTGAATATATAGACGTTATTTACGAGTTTCTCGTAGGTCCTAACGTAGTTAAGGTACCCTATATTATTATATACCTTCTAAAATACTTTATATTCTAGAGTAATCGGTAAATATAGGCGAAGTCTATATTTATATTCGATATCGTCGAAGTAGAGTAGATTATTAATAAATTTATATAATAGTCTAGTTATATTCTCACCGAGTATAGTGTTCCTCGTTACTATAGTTATAATCTTAACCTAGTGTACTTCTACTTCGTACTCACTACGTATACGGCCTTTAAAATCGTCGTTAACGGCGATAATATTAACTAGAAAAACTAATAGTATATTAAAAATTAACTCGTTTATTTCTAGGCGGTATAAACGATTAATAAGATATAATAGAGTATCTAGGACGATATTCGCTTTACTAGGTTTATACCTTAATTTAATTCGAAACCTTTATAAATATTCGGATATACGGATTAATCTAAAATTCAGCTTCTTAATAGAGGTAGTATTTATAAAAATCTACTATATTATATTTATAGTAGAGGTATAGTCGGTATAAATAATTATAATATTACTAGTTACTTTAATAAGATATCGAATTTTCTTTATAATTTAGATAATACTAGTTATCTTTAGTTCGATAAACTAGTATCTTATCTTAATAAATACTAATTATTTTAATAAGAAGAGAATAAATTATAAAGACTTCTACTTCGGTACTTCCGTAGTATCGTTATCTTTAATATAATATACGTATATACCGAATCCCTACTCTTTACTAGTATCTAGATTAATAAATAATAATCTCTTTAAATTAATATAATATAGTATAATAGGACTAGCGAAGAGTTCCTATAAATACTTATAAGCGTTAAACTCCGTTGGCGTAGGTATATTAACGAGAGTTCTTTTTATCGTAGATTTACGAGTATTACCCCGTATACTCTCACCCTATAAATTTCGATAGTATTAATTTAATAATATCTTACGGTCTTATAAAGACTTGATTATTACCGCGTAGTACGGAATATACTACTTTAAATAACCCGTTATTCCGAGGTACTACTCTAGTACCTATAGTATTCGGGGAAATTAAAGATTCCGTATAACTACTAACTTATCCTTAGCTATAGTAAGGCCTAGAGTATCGATATATTAATTTAATAACTATATAGAAGAATAGTTAAAGAAGGATTTCTTAATAGAAATAGAAATATTTATATCTAATAGAGCCTAGAATATTAATATTAAGTATTCGACGTACTCTACTAACGAAGTAGAAAAGATAATAATATTATCGACGTATATATAATAGAATTTTCGGTACGGCCGAAATATATAGTTAATTATATATTAAATATAGGCCGGAGAGTTTCGGTACCTTATTATTAATACGTTAAAGGTCTTTTAACTACGGTATATTATTATTATAAAATAATATCGATAATATCGCTTTACTTACTATTAATAGAAAAAGGCTATTATATTAATAGTCGAAATATATATAATATTTAATAAAAGTATTAAGATCTTAGTTTAGATAGGGACCGGATATATATCTAGTATTATAATTTTATTAAGGGTTTTAATATCGATAATTATATATTTTTTAAAACCGGAGGCGGTATCTTTTTATACGACGAAATAAGGGAAAGAAAACGGTATTATTATAGTAATTTATTCCATTCGGCCCTACTAATATAATTTATCGAAGGCGCTATCGATAACCTCTTTATTATATTTCCCTAGCGGATAAATATAAACTTAACCGGCTTTATAGAGCTCTTTCTAGTTATCGATAAAAGGAATCTTTATTTATTCGGATTCTAGGATATTCACTACGTTCCTAGTATCTTTCTATAAATCTAGAAACGAATCGACGACGTCGGTAATTATAAAGGCGGAAGTATCGTTCCCGTAGATCGTAGTATTTATAGGGTATAGTATCTCCGGTTAAGATAAAACGTTCGGTATTACCGAAGGTTTTAATAATATTTACTTCGGCGCTACGGAAGCCTCTTATAAAATAAATAAATTTAGTAGAGTAAACGTTAAATTAGAAATTATAAAACTCGGATAAGTAATATTCGATACTATCGAATTAAATATACGGGGAGTTATTATTATATTAAAGGTTACTATTATAACTAGTCCGGTTTTAAAATAAGACTTAACTAAAAGCTTCGACGCTGAAGTCTTCGGTAGTCTTATAACTAAATTAATATATAAGGTATTAACTTAGAAATATCTAGTTACTTCGTATTTAATAATTTTCCCTAGTCTAGTATATCGGCTAATAATTACTAGTAGATCAGTATTATTCCGAACTATAATTCTATCTATATCGTAGTTAACGATATACGAGGTTACTATTAATATATTAAACTAAGAAGGTTTAAATAATAAATCACGATCCTAGGGTAAATCCGATTTTATAGATTTAATTATAATAACTATATCTAAATATACTAGTACGGTATAGCGGAATTTATTAATTATAGTTACGTTTATTTTAATACCCTTCGTAATTATAAAAATAAAAATCTAGAGGTTACTATAAGATATAATAATAACGAGATCTCTACCGGTATTAATTATAATTCTTTCTAGTTTTATAATATCGATACCTATTAAAACCTTAGTAGATAGGTTATCGACGATATATAGTTCCTTAGTAATTAAAGCGATCTTATCGTCCTTACCGGGAATATATATAAAGATAATAACGAATTTATTAATATTATAGTTATTCGACCCTAAGTTACGGACTTTTATAGTAGTAGGTATTTTACGGACCTTAACTTATAAACTAAATTCTATAAACTTTATAAAAAACTACCGGTTTATAAGGTTTATAATATATCTAGTATCGAAGTAAAATTCGTAGAGTTAATTATTTAATTCTACGGAGACCTTAATAATAGTATAGTAGTAACTACGAAATATATAGCCGCGGGTAGGTTTATCGGTAGATATCGATTTAATAACTTATTTCGCCGAGAAGGTAATATTTAATAGAGCGGAAATTAATAAAGCGGAATTCGCTAAGGCGGAAGACGTAGTAGACTTTAATAAAGTAGGATTTCGGTAAAGCCGGATATATATATATAATTTATTATTTGAAGAGAAAGACTATTTATATAAGTAGTATATTATTTTACTAGTCGTATCGACTACTTTAATAATATATTAATCGACGAAAAGATTATTAATTATCTTATTATAAAGTTACTTTAAATCGACGATATCGCTAAGATATTTACTAGCCTATATTATATTTTAATAAAAAGTATCTTTTTAATTATTATAGTAGTTTCTTTAGTTTTTATTATAAAGACTTTTAATCTAACGGAAGGATTTTACCGACTAATCTTCGTTATAATTAATATTCTTAATAACTTCTTAGTCTTTAATATAATAAACCCTTTAAGTCGAAAAGAGTTTCTTAAAAAAATTCTTATTAAAGTTTCTTTTTACTCCGGAGTTTTAATTTTAGTATTTAAAAGGGAATATCTTTTACCTAGGTAACGGATTTAAACTTCCGTTTATTATTTATAATTACCTTCCGGGAGGTTATAGGCGGTTAAGATTCTACTATTATTACTACTAGTTAATATTACTCTATTATAATTAGAAGGACGAAAAAGAAGAAGAAAATAACCTATATAAGTTACTTCTATAGGAAGTATTATTACTTTTATAAAAAGACGGACCGTTATATAAAGGTTTAAAATCTTCGGTAGGACGGTAAAGAATAAAAAGTTAACGAAAGTTTTAATATTAACTATACTATTAAGGTTAATACTATCCGTAGTTACTACTATTATTATTACGGTTCGGTGGAATCGATCGATTATATTTATTTAACTTTCTAGATACTAGAGTTTATTATTTATACTTATAGTTATCGAGGCTCGTTAGAAAGTTATTAATAATAATATTATTATCGGGCCTCTTAATATTACGCCGTAGTTCGAAATTAATTCCGTTATAAATAATATTAAATTAATTTTATAATAATAATATTCCCGTATCTTTAATAGACCTTAAAATCTTCTATATATATTTACGTAGTTTACGACGACTATTAATATCTCTAATAAAATAATATTCCTTAAGGATAATATTAATAGTTATATTCGAAGGCTCTTTAAATCTTCCTATTAATAATTAAATTTATTCCGTAATATTAATATCGGTAATATCGTATTTCGATAGTCTCTTCTTAACGTCTAAAAGTTTAGTAGTATACTATTTTAAAATAATACCGCGGAGGTAAGTCTAAAGATTTTTATATACTATAATACCTTTAATAATTACTAGGTCCTTAGCTCGCTCGATAAATAAATATATATCGCGGAAATAAATTTCTTTACTAGTATACTCGAGACTAGACCCTATATTAATAAACTTACTATTATATATAAGGTCGAAGAATCCGAGGTTAATTATATTTTATTTCGATAAAATAGTATTATCGCCTTAAAGACCTTATAGGCCCTAAAGTCCTAGTAGTCTAGGAGGGCCTACTAAAGGTATTATTATAAAGTTTATAATAAGATTATATAACTTTATTAATTATATTTTATTAAAGCCCGCGTTCGTTATAGTTAAAAACTACTACGGTTATTAATTAAATCCGAGGGGTCTTTAATAAATTACTTCTTCTACGAAGATTTATCTAGTAGAATTTCTTAATAACGATATCGAATATAATAATAATAAAGAAGGTATTTACCTAAAGCTCGGTAGAGACGAAGGAGATATATTCTTAATTAATACCGGTATCTTAAGAGATTATCGAGTCGCTTAAATACTAGCTTAAAAACGTATTATAACGGTATAGAAAATAATAATATTAATAATTTAATCGCTTAGCTAGCTCGGTGCCTTAATAAATCTTAACTATACTCGTTATTCTTAAGGATTAAGACTACGAAGGGGTTAAATAGGCCGGAAATTCCGCCGAATAAAATAACTAATAATATAACGAGTAATATCGTCGACCTCGCCGGCGAAAGTATAGCCCGATTATATAAATTCGTCGAGCTAGAATACTAAGACTACGGTATTATAGTTAACGATATTACTAGATACTACGGTAATAATCTTACGGAAGTAAGAAAGTTAAAAGTTAATAAACTAATAATTCTTTATAATTTACTTTTATTAAAGACGAATTAATTCTTATTTACTCTTTCGACTTTAAAAATAAAACGCTTAATACTCCTATAAATAAATAGAACGTAACGAATAATCGTATATAAATTTTATATAAGAAATAGTAATATATAAGGACTTAAATAAGGTTAAGTCTAGTACGATTTTAAATTATCTTAACGACGCTTCTCCCCTTTAAGGAAGGTCGATATTTAACTAATTTTATTAAAGATATAGTACGGTTCTAGGCGAATTATATAATAGATTCGTTAAAGCCGAAGACGTAGTTATAGTAATACCTACTTTAGTAGACTAGTACGTCGTAGTAAAAGATTTCTATAACTATATTAAATAACTAGGTATAATATACCGAAGTATAGTATTTATAGTTTTAATATTATCGTAGTAGGCCTTAATATAGTAGAGTTATTTATTTCGGTAGAGAAGAAGGAGGTAGTATTCTATTCTAACGAGATTATCGTATAAATTATATTCTATTCTACCGAAACGAACTAATAGAGGAGACGGGGTACGGATAAAAGGACGTTATTAAATAATTTTAATTCGACTATTAATACTACTATATAACTAGTGGATCGAATGTCTAGTAGGCGTAGTATAGCGCTTATTAGGACGTATAATCGCCGTTACTATTAATTAACAAAGTTATAGTATATATTTAATAGTAATAATTAATTAATTAGTTAGGTATTCGTTACTAACGAACTAGAATAATAAATAACCTTCGGTACTAAGGAACTAACCTAGTATAATAAAATCGGTATAATTATATCAAATATATTTCTATAATATACTCTATTATTACTCTATAATATAGTTTATTATTACTCTATAATATACCCTATTATTACTCTATAGTATATTTCTATAGTATACTCTATTATTACTTTATAATATAGTTTATTATTACTTTATAATATACTCTATTATTACTTTTATTACTATTTTATAATATATTTTATTACTACTTTATAATATACTCTATTACTACTTTATAGTATATTTTATTATTACTCTATAATATATTTTATTACTACTTTATAGTATACCCTATCGTTACTCTATAACCTATTCTATAGTATACGCCGTATACGGCCCTGTTATTTACCCTATTACAGCTCTGTTATACCTCTATTTATAGTCCTACTCTAACTCTACTATATACCGGTCTATAACCCTGTTATAATTCTATATCCTATTCTACTTGATGTTGGTGGTTGCCCCATATAAATTTTGGTGCGCGGGCCATCCGTTTAGCGCTTCCGCCCGTGGTTCTGCAATCAACTGTAAGCCTAAAGTAAGATACACCCCATTTCGTGTTGTTGACTTGATCGGATTGAGTCTAGGCTCGGGCTTATCGATTTATATCCGCTCTCACAGAGTCAGACAGACAGGGATCCGCGAGTATCACCAAGGCGCCTTTCTTCGTATTCTTCTTTCTTCGGCAATTTAACAGCTTCTTCGGCCACTATGAAGCAAAGATTCTCTTCTTTGGACGTCAAAGTACCAAACTCGTCTATATTTACAAACAAAGCTAACAGCTACAGGTCATTGCTCAAGAGCTGTCTCACGCTCTTTGTACGCTACGCCTTTCAAACGTCTACGATCTCTCGTCCGTAGGTGGGTCTACCAAGTTTGTAAAAAGTCTGCAACTGATATCCAGTTTGCAGCGTATCTTTCTCCTCAAATTCGCCAAACCAGATCAACGCCAGTCTCTCGTCATCGACTCGGGCTTTCGATGTCATCTTACCGACTTTACCAGAGCTACGGCTGCAGCCCCTTCGGCGTTCGTTGCACGGCTTCGAAAATTCCTGAGGACAAGAAGAGTGACCTCTGTTGCCCAAATTGGCACGGATAGGATCATTGAGCTGCAATTTAGTGATGGGCAATACCGGCTGTTCCTCGAGTTCTATGCTGGAGGTAATATTGTCCTTACCGACAGGGATCTCGGAATCATCAGCCTGCTTCGCATCGTGCATGAAGAAGCAGAGGAACTACGAGTTGGATTGAAATATTCTCTGGACAACACACAGAATTATGGCGGCGTCCCAGAGTTGACATTGGAGAGGGTCCGGACAGGTCTACAAAAAGCTGTCGACAAAGCAGAGGGAGATACAGCAGCCCCACAGAAGAAATCAAAGAGAAAGCCGGGAGACGGTCTGCGCAAAGCTTTGGTGACCTCGCTGAATGAGTTTCCTCCAATGTTGATTGACCACGCTCTCCGTGTCGCGGCATTCGACTCCACTACCCCAGTAGAGGAGGTTTTAAAGGATTCGTTGACCATGGAGAGGCTCCTCCTAGCTCTCGGAGAAGCTCAGAAGATCCTCGATGGCATCAACAGCTCAGAAAAGTGTAAAGGTTATATAATTGCCAAACCAGCCAAGACGGCAGCTGCGAAAGAACAAGTCGAAGGGAATGTGCAGCTTACCCTGGAAAATCTTATGTATGACGATTTTCATCCTTTCAGGCCACAACAATTCGAAGACAATCCCGAACTTACTATCCTTGAACATGACGGCTTTAATAAAACGGTTGATGAGTTTTTCTCCTCTATTGAGTCGCAAAAGCTCGAATCCCGTCTTACAGAGAGAGAAGAGCACGCGAAACGAAAACTCGAAACCGCAAGGAAGGACCACGAAAAACGTTTGGGGGGCCTACAGCAGGTCCAAGAAATGAATGTACGAAAAGCACAAGCCATAGAAGCAAATCTCCAGAAAGTACAAGAGGCAATCGCTGCAGTGAATGGTTTATTGGCTCAAGGAATGGACTGGATGGATGTGGCTAGATTGATTGAAATGGAGCAGGAGAGGCACAATGTCGTAGCGGAGATGATAAAGCTGCCACTCAAGTTGTATGAGAATACTGCCACGTTACTTCTTGCAGAAGCAACATACGAGGATGGGGACGACTATTCGGGTAATGAGACTGGTAGCGATGTCTCCGATAGTGACGAAGACCAAACTACTGCTACAAAATCAGCTAAGGCGCCAAAACCTACTGACAAGCGACTCGCTGTAGATGTTGACTTCGCACTGTCACCATGGTCAAATGCCCGGCAATATTACGATCAAAAGAAGTTCGCAGCTGTAAAGGAACAAAAGACACTTCAGTCATCCGAGAAGGCCTTAAAGAGCACTGAGAAGAAGATCAACGCTGACCTCAAGAAAGGCTTGAAGCAAGAAAAGGAGGTTATGCGACCTCAAAGGAAAGCGCATTGGTTCGAAAAGTTCGTATACTTCATTTCTTCGGAAGGTTACCTTGTCCTAGGCGGGAAAGACGCTCAACAAAATGAGATCCTGTACAAGCGGTACCTCAAGAAGGGTGACGTATACATCCACGCTGATCTGCATGGCGCTGCGTCGGTCGTAGTCAAGAATAAGCCCGGCATGTCGGAAAGCCCAATGCCACCGTCAACGCTCTCACAGGCGGGTACCTTGGCTGTTGCAACTTCGAGCGCTTGGGACTCGAAGGCAGTAATGTCGGCCTGGTGGGTCAACGCAGATCAGGTGTCGAAGACAGCTCCCACCGGAGAGTATCTAACCACTGGCGCTTTCACAGTACGAGGCCACAAAAACTTTCTTCCTCCTGCGCAGCTCCATCTCGGTTTTGGCATCATGTTCAAGATCAGTGAAGAAAGCAAGGCACGTCACCTCAAACATCGATTCCAAGGAGAGGAGCCCATCCAATCTGCGCCTACAGCAGAAATACCCAAGGAAGAAATTCCGGATCTAGACATAGAAGACCACGATGATGCTGGAACCAGAAGCGAGGAAGATCAACCTAATCAAAGTGAAGCTGAGGCCATTGCATCTGCAGATGAGCCCGAAGTGGATGGGCCTGAAAGCAACAGCGATGATGATGAAGATGACGTTAACGATGACGAATCTAAACAAGAAAATCCACTTCAACCGAAAGAGAGCCTATATACCGCCTCGCAGTCACAGGTCCGACAGCACAAGGAGTCTGCTCCGGAGCTCAATCATGAACATCAGTACTCAGATAGCGAGGGCAGTGGTGATGATTCTAGGCCTGACGAACAAGAAGAAGAGCAAAATGATGAGCATATTGATGGTTCTCCGGTCCAAAAGGACGGCCAAAAGCGTCATCTGTCGGCCAAGGAGCGCCAACTCCTAAAAAGGGGTAAAGCTTCTTCCAGCAATGATCCCTCACAAGCAGTCAATACTAGCGCCGACTCGGAAGCAAACACGCGGCCCTTCACACCAGCAACATCGACTAGTCAGCCCAGCACCCAGTCACAGCCGCCTCGCGTCCGTGGCAAGCAGAGCAAACGTAACAAACTCAAGAAGAAGTATGCCAACCAAGACGAGGAAGATCGAGCCCTTGCTATGCGCCTCCTCGGGTCTGCAGCTGCCCAGGAGAAAGCTACTGAGGATGCCGCTGCGAAAGTTACGAAGGAGCAAGAACTCGCTGCGCAGAAGGAGCGAAGACGGAAGCAAAACGCTCTTGCCGCTGAGAAGGGCAAGGAGGCAGAAGAAGTCCGGAGGATGAATTTTGAAGAGGGTAATGAGACGCTAGATGAGAACGAGGTGCAGGAATTGGGCGATCTAGATGCTTTCGTAGGAGCTCCTTTGCCTGGAGACGAGGTCTTGGATGCGTTAGTCGTGTGCGGACCTTGGGAGGCAATAGGAAGTAGGTGCCGGTGGAGAGTGAAGCTACAGCCTGGTTCAACCAAGAAAGGTAAAGCTGTGCGAGAGATTCTGCACGTGTGGGTTGGCGCCATCACAGATCGAGAGAAGAAGAAAAGACCTGGCGCTGGCGAAGGCAGTAAGATTATGATGGAAGAGGAGAGACTTAGGAGCAGGGAGGCGGAGCTAATAAAGGCTATTCGTGAGCCCGAAATTATAGGTGTAGTGCCGGTCGGCAAAGTGAGAGTTGTTTTGGGAGGAGGAGACGGCGGTGGTAAGAAAGGCGGAGGAGCAGGAAAGGGGAAGAGAGGCGGCAAGAGGAGCAAGAAGGAGAGGTAGTTCAGCCAGCATAGAGCCAATCCAAACACATCTGTACAGTATGTAAAGTGTAATTTCTGTGTCCGCAGCTTTACGAAGCCTATTCATTATGGCTGCCGCAGCGTCACCCTCGCTATCATCTATGCCTTCCACGAAGATTGCATCCACACCCTTCTGATCGAGCTCCCGTAACGCAGAAAACAAACCCCGGGCGATGTTTGCTGTACCTGGACCTAGACCGATGTCCCAGACTTTGGTCATTTCATGCCCCGGCTTGTCGCTTAAAGATACTTGGGAGTATTGTGCAGAAGGAATGGGCACCGGCATAAGCGATGCTGTGGCTTCCATGATCACAGGCTTTGTACTCGCGGTTTCTTTGATTTGAGGGCGCTTCTCATCGCCATTGGCTGCGTGGCCGTTCATGGCAGGCTTTCCAGAGGTCTGAGGCTTGTTCCGCATTAGGTCCTGGTGCCAGGATTTCGTTCTTAGTATGCCAACGCTGGCTCCTTGACTGATGTACTCTCGTGCAGAAACGCCATCCATTTGCCCATGGAATAGCAATACCCTTGCAACGGGCGAATAGTGCTTGTATTTCATCCCTGGCGCTCTTGGCACGCTTGTTTCTGCTCCATCCTTGTATGCTATTCGCACGTCCTCCCAGCCTGGACACTCCTTCAAAATGTTCAATGAGACTCCTCCTGGCCGTAGTATGACTGGTGGTTTCGACAGACCGTCCACGACTGTACTTTCAACGCCCACTGTGCATGGTCCACCGTCCAATATCAAGTCAATACGTCCGGCTAGGTCGTAGAGGACGTGAGCAGCGGTGGTAGGAGACGGTTTCGATGAAGCGTTCGCAGATGGTGCAGCTAGTGGGAAACCGGCGAGATGGATCAGAGCTAGGGCTAGTGGTGATGATGGCATGCGAACAGCGACTGTGGGTAGTGAAGCAGTTACCTCGGAGGCGAATGGTGATGGTGTCGGCAGGGGCAGAAGTATTGTTAGAGGTCCGGGCCAGAATCTCGATATCAGCGAGTGATATATTTGGGGTATGGGATCTTGATATAGTTCTTGGGCAGCATTGGAAGCTTGGTGGGGAGCAAGAAGTTTTCGAAGCTGGGTCAGCGAGCTGATATGGACGATGAGCGGGTTGTCGGACGGTCTGTGCTTAGCATTGTATATGCCTCGCACAGCAGAGCTGCGTGTAGCATCTGCTCCTAAGCCATAGACTGTTTCAGTAGGAAAAGCCACGGGTATATCACTGTCTCGAAGTTGTAGAGCTGCTTCCTGCAGATTCGCGGCGTCCGGGCTTTCTTCTGATAGCTTGAGCTCCCAGCTTCCAAGAAACGATAGCTGCGAGTGTGAGAAGATGAATTGGCCAATCTTGGAGGCATCAATCGAGAGAACTTGAGTCTGGCGCTGCGTTTGGGCGTTGAAAGGCTTTTCTGAAGCCATCGTTACGGTTGCGCGAATCCGAGCTCAGAGTTTTCGTAGGGAGCCTCGCAGGCGTCTCAGGCAACGAGAAATCGTTGTGTCCAGAGCTAGGCTTACGGTAGAGTACGGGTACAAGACAGGTTTACATAATACGTCACTGGGGACTTGAGCGTGAGCGTGAGCGTGAGCGTGATGATCCTCGAGGATGACTCAATCAGGCGCTCTGTGCTTGACGACGCGCCGAGATGGCAGCGGACTAGAATGCCAGCTGGGTTTTGCTGACATTCTCAAGAAAGATGGAAGCTGTGGTCCCGAAGATGCTCTGTTCATGACTCACAGACTGACAGGGAATTTTTTCCAGGCTCCGCTCAAGCTTCATCAGCATATAAAAATATATAACGCTTGCTTGCATTTGTGTGGGTTCATGTCTTCATATCGAGTTGGTTGACACCTGTTGATCAAGTTACGAATACAAATGTTTTAAGTACGTGTCAAGAGGCACACCTTGCTCGCTTCTACATGTTGATCTTCCGGCCCTGCCATCTAATGCCAAAGTTGAAGATCATGTTGAGCTATCTGAAAGCGCAGAGCTGAGGTATAGCGAGATAGAAAATTGCCCGCTTGCAATGTCGAATATAAGTGAAATGCTTTTAGACCCCTGTTAGATGCCGACGTTTTCACTTTCTGTCCTTGATCATGGCACGGGCCCTGGCACGCTCTTCGCTATCTATCTTCCACTCGATACCTTCGTCTCTGTTCCCGGGCGACGCTGCCTGCAGCTCTTCCCACTCATCTAATTCCATGTTCATGACGAGGCAGATCTGTGTACACCTTGCGAAGGCCTCTCGCAGTCCGTAACGACCACCTCGGACCACGATGCCTACAATACTTGCAACATCTCGCTCCAGTCGTACAGCCCCCAGATCATCCAGGCGTCCATAGTAGCTCCATACCCGCTTTTCTAGCACCTCCCCGAGATACGAAATCATGGTGGCAAGAAGTCTCTCGTAATTTTGGTTGGTGAGTATCCGCATCACCGGTTGAGTCAAGATATCCCAGCCTCGCTGGAAGTGATACTGGACCACGTTCTCTGGTGGAGTAAGGTCCCCATCATCAGCTTCTGCTTCTCTCTTTATTTCCTCAATTTCGTCACAGGTCATTTGATAATCGACATCACGGAACGCGTCGGCAAGTATCGGCCGCAGACGGGGCTTGACGACGTTTTTGAACACGACAATTATTCCATCGCCAATCAGCTCGGACGTCTTGCCTTTAAAGGTGTTCTGCAAGGACCTGAGCGCGTTGGCAACGGTGACAGCATCGTTACCCAACGGAAAGAGCGTTGTCATCGATCCAGACGGACCTTGTCCACCGCCATTTGTGGTTGCCGTACCAGGAGTCGCTTCGACCCGAGACTGGACTATACGTTTCACATAGTCAGTAGCGACATCCAGGTTATTTATGAGGACGAGGAATGCTATGATCGTCTGCTCCGCTGGTGGTGCTCCCTGTATTGTAGCCTTGGGATAGCTTTCGTCTCGCATCTTCCTTTGAATCATACCAATGAAGTCGGAACCCAAGACTCGGGCCAAGGTAGGAGTAACGCTCTGAATAACGGCTCTCTGGGATGTTGCAAGAGACCTCTCAACGACTTGATTTACTATGTACATCACGTCGTCAACAGCTGAGGTGATGTAAGGAGGGTTTGACGGCAGAGCCTGTTTAGGATTCAAAGACAGATCAGATGGCTGTTCATCCAGTTGAAAAGCCTTCTCAACAGACCTCCGAAAGAAGAATGTTGTCATGGCGTTGAAAGGCGTAATCAGTCGATCGGCAACTTTTCTGTTCAAACTCGAAGTCGTTAAAAGTTGTGGGACCGTTAGCTCATAGGTCTCGTTGTCTGTGGGATCCTAATATCATTAGGTTCCATGTCCGAATAATTTCGTTCCCAGCGTACCTTGCATTTAGCTGCTATGAAGCTCGAGTAAAGCGACCATCGACCCAGCATTACTGCAATTTCGCTTAAGATACCGTCGACCCCTTTCATGTCTACACTGTCATCCTCCCTAGACTGTACTTCGGCAGCGGAGCCTCTTTTGGTAGGAGATCCAGCCCGGGGCGTGCCGCTTCTGGCCGGTTTTGCAGGGAGAAAGCTTTGTACGAGAAAAGTGAACGCATACGACCTGATGTCGGTGAGCTTACGATCGACGCTGCGCTCGTCGCTCCAAGTATCGATTACGATGCCACCCTGTACATCCGCCTCGAGCTGTAAGCGTTCTATGACTCTGGTCATCCGGCCTGCACCGTAGTGACGTTCTACGAGCCCGCCATGGTGTTCCACAATTTGTGCAATGTGTTCGAACAATTTTGTCAAGGCATTAGCATAGAAGAAACCTTCATTACGGTGATTGCCTCCGATAACAGCATTGAGATTCGCACGTGCACGAGATGCAACTCCCTGACAAACGTAGCGGCCGTAGACATCGAGGCCGACGTCTGGCTTTCCGATCAATGGGAACAATTTGAAAAACCTGGTAACCTTGCTTCCGTTGCCTTCGTGCGCAGCTTTTTCAAACTCGCGAAGGAAAAGCCCACGTAAAGATTCCGCTGCATTGTCCAGAGTCACCCTTGGGGGGTCTGGGACTTCCGCAGCTGGCACAATCTCTTCGGCGAAAGAGCCATTGACTATCTCCTTTGGAATCTTCGATGCACGATTCAAGTAGCCAGCAGCTGTCTCCCAGTCTTGGGGCGCCCCCATGGATCCTGTCACACCCAAAACACACGCTTTAAGCTCTGCCACCTGCTCAACCACATCTAAAGTGCTTCTCACTCTGGCTTGCTCGAGATCGAGGCGCTTGACTGCACCGGAAATTCGTGTGGCTGTGGAAGCTGCACTGGAAAGAATAACATTGCTAATTGACCTTGTGGCGACTGCCTGAGAGCCTATTTGGGCACGAAGTAGGTCGAGACGGCCAAGCTCGCGCGTAAGATCCCGTTGTGAAGCTATCAGAGTGTCGAGAAGGGAAGTGACCGAAGCCTCTTGTTGGCTCAGCTGAGCAAGACTTGCTTTTATCTCAGCGATTGAGGTTGCTTCGTAGATGCTTTTGCTTGGTGCTTCCGCATCCTCGTTGTGGTCCAAATGAGTGTGTACATCATAGCCAATACTCAAAGGGCTATTCATCGTGCCATATCTCAATTATTGAGGAAGGCCTTCTCGATTCCGATCTGGGAGAAGAGATCGAATCGGAGAGGGCACAAGCTATCTTTCCAGATTTGGATATTGTGTGAGGGTGTGGCATTTAGCTCCTCAGACGAGGGGTAAACTTCGGCCTGTCTTTCTCCTCTAGGCTGCCATGCAAAATGACGTTTTCGATGCCTGCTTGACTCACGAAAAGACTTAAGCAGCCGTGGCAATCTTCCGCATACACTTTGTAGGCAACAATAATCTTTGGCATTGTATTATTCGAAGACCTAATTGCTTCTGATCAAGATACTAGGAAGCATTCTGAAGTATCATCAGACCATTCACTCAGCAGCCATAGGTCGACGACGAAGAGAACGGCACGCAAAGCCTGCCCAGGGAAGATTTGGACGCTTCAAAATGGGTCAAGAGCAGTCATCACCCATAGATGAGGGCATACCAACTCAGACGCTCAAATATAGATCGATTGAATCTGTCGCAGAGCATATCAAAGAAGGACGTGCAAAGAAAATTGTAGTCATGGTAGGTTCAAGCAAGTGCAAATCTGTACGACCTTCCTGGCTAACAATGCCTTTCATCGTCTCGACAGGTTGGAGCTGGCATAAGCACTTCTGCCGGCATCCCAGATTTTCGATCGCCAGATACCGGTCTTTATGCCAACTTATCTCGTTTGAATCTTCCCTGTAAGTGCTCCAGCGAAATTGACTAATTGCTAGTCGAAACTCATAGTATACCACAGATGCTGAAGCCGTTTTTGATATTTCCTATTTCCGAAACAATCCTCTCCCATTCTACACTCTAGCACATGAGCTTTATCCTGGCAAATACAGGCCAACAATCTCGCATTCGTTTGTGCGCTTGCTTTCGGACAAAGGTCTGCTGCTGAAGCTTTTCACGCAGAACATCGACTGTCTCGACCGAGAAGCAGGGGTGCCAGCAGACAAGATTGTAGAAGCTCATGGGAGCTTTGCTTGTCAGCGCTGTATCGAATGCAAAACGCCCTATCCTGGAGATTTGATGAAGGAGGCAATCATCAAAAGCGACGTTCCCCATTGCCTTACTCCTCAGTGCAATGGCGTAGTGAAGCCCGACATTGTCTTCTTTGGCGAGCAACTTCCGGAGAATTTTCACAGCAATCGGTCATTACCAAGTACGGCAGACCTTTGTATTGTTATGGGTACTAGCTTAACAGTACAGCCCTTTGCAAGCCTACCAGGCTTTTGTGCGGAGGGAGTGCCAAGAGTCCTTATCAATCTGGAACAAGTAGGTGGACTCGGCTCACGTGCTGACGATGTTGTGATCCTCGAAGACTGTGACACTGGAGTACGCAAGCTTGCATCAGCCTTAGGTTGGGAAGAAGAACTCCATACACTATGGAACGAAACCAAGGCAGGAGGGATAGCCCTTGACGAAGGCTTGGAGGAGCCAGGAAAAAAGAGCAAAGATGAGAAACTTGAAGATCAGATTACCAGCTTGACAAAAGAAGTTGACAAGTCGTTGAAAATATCGAACGGACATAGAGACTGGCTCACAGAGCATTTGTCTGAGAAGCAGAAGAAGTGGGATCAAAATAGAGATGCTGAAGGCTCGGCTGAAAACGTCGCTGTAGTTCAGCCAAAGGATGAGACATCTAGCAAAACCGGCACAGAAAGCCCTGAAGCGAGGAAGCCGCTTCGCTTCACGTCCCAAGACCTTTACAGAGCTCCTGACGAGAGCAACGGAGGCTCCAAGCCTCCTGATACGCCTGCAAATGACATCAAGAAGCCGAAGGTGTTCTATCTTGCAGGTGTACCAGTCAAAATATAGGCAAACTGTCAGATTAGTTCTATCAAACGGCGCGTATTCGGGGATGTGAGATTACTTCAGCGCTCTCGACAGCCTTCGTTAGTTCTTTCCTTTGAGACGTCTGTCATGACTGCATTGTCGGGTAGCTCTTTACACTCGCAATTTCCTTTTGCATAAATAGATTATTGCTCTAGCTACTACCTTCGTTTTCTGTCTCCTTCTGCGAATCCCTCATCCTCCTCTCATCCAAGTTTTTCACCTTAAGCAGTCACATCGCCGTATACTTTTGCTGGGTTCAGCTTAGACAAGTATACTACTGATTGGCATTCTACAAGAATAAAGCCCCGTGCCCTGTAATCTTTGGAAAAGACCAGCATGGCAAGCAACACCAAACGAAAGTGGCGCTTCAGTTCTAAGAGCCTTTTTGGTTCGCAATCTCCCTGCAAAGTCGTCGTACTTGATCAACCGACGCTTGATACTCACGATGGCACTTGGACTCCGTTCGCTGTCAGCAACGCGTCCTTGGATGGGTGCGGCTCGAATGGTGGTCAGGAACGGTGGGGAGTAGCAGCAAGGATGCGGCATAACGGCTCAAAGCTACTCTCAATTGTGGGCTTCCGAAGGAACAGTGGTAATTGCCCTGTCCTGCTTGTATGACATGGACTGACGACAATCAGATGTCCGGATGACCAACACCTGTTCGAACGCTCCAAGCGAGCGAGACGTTGCGCTTGCCATTGCCAGAGATGCTGCAACCTCCTCCACATCAATGAGCTCTCCGGGAGACGCCATTCGCGCCTTAAAAGAGCTAGACATCCCTACTGAATTGAAAATTGCTACCCTCACGGTTCCTGGGACACCCTCTACTCGCTATCCTCTTGGGGAGACCGACAACAGGCATGTCTCTATCGTAGACAATCGTGCGCCTTGCGGCAGTCCAAGCCCGACCCATTCCACCTCCGCCGAATCTTCCACCAAGCGAAAGGAGCCGCCGGGGCTCAGGCACAGTAAATCTAACGCTGGTCTTGCCCATCAGCTCTCCCACAAGTTTTCGTCGACTTTTGGGAACCCTACAATTGTCCATCGTCCAAATCTTCGGACACGCCCTCCCCTTCTTACAATGAACGAAGATCCACTGTCTGAAGCCGGCGCTCAGAGTGATCCCGAAGTCAGCCCTCAAGTCAGTACAGCACCTTCAAGCTACAAATTTAATGGTAGCGTATCTGCGACCGAACCTTCTACCGGCAAGACGTCTCTCGAATCAAACACAACTTCACCGCGCTCTGCAAAGGCTCCGGATGGAGTCGAAAGGGCCGCCGAGATAGCGAAGACCAGCGCTGCCGAGGAGATCGCTCGTGAAAAGCCACTGACGCCGATCCAAGAAGCACCATTGGTCGTTACACCAACTGTGGCTACTGTTGAGACTACAGCAAATGCGAAGGTCTTCTTTGAAACGCACTTTAATTCTTTGTTGGCCGGCAATGCTACCCCCCGCTCAATTAGACGAAAAGACCTCGAAGCACGCCTTGAAGCCTTGTCTGTGCCTGAGGAGCAGCGTCAGCAGGAGCGCCTTGCATGGGCAATCTATGAGAGCGAGCATCTTCGGCAGACTCGCGTGTTGAAAGGCAAGGCTCATGATATGGCGAAGGGCTCCGGGGTAGCTGTTGCAGGCTACGAGGTGGTCAGAATTCTTGGTAAGGGTAGCTTTGGAGTTGTCCGGCTTGTTCGTGAGAAGGATGACCTCCTGAACAATCCTGCTCCAATGAGTTCTACCTTACCGACGGCCCCTATCCAGAGTCCATCTAGCCGTCAAGATCCTAACAGTCCACGAATGAAGGCTATGGATGCTTTGAGGGCTACCTTGGAAAGCCATAAGATCACCCAACGACGAGCTCCCAAGAAGGCTACGAGAGAAGTGTACGCTATGAAGGTCATCCGCAAATCTGACATGCTCCGCAACTGTCAGGAGGGTCACTTACGTGCTGAACGCGACTTCCTTGTTACGTCAGAAAAATCCCGGTGGGTAGTACCGCTTGTCGCCAGCTTTCAAGATTTTACCAACCTCTACCTCGTGATGGAGTACATGGTAGGAGGTGACTTCTTAGGACTTCTTTTTCGAAAGGACATACTGAAAGAGAGACATGCAAGGTGGTACATTGCTGAGATGATCCTTTGCGTTGAAGAAGCTCACAAGCTTCGATGGATTCACCGTGACGTGAAGCCTGACAACTTCCTAATCTCGGCTTCAGGCCATCTGAAAATCTCCGACTTTGGCCTTGCATTCGATGGCCATTGGGCTCACGATCAACGCTATTTCAAGTCACACCGACAATCGTTGATGGAAAAACTCGGCATCGAAGTCAAGGGCGATGTCCAAGACCAAGAGGAGGATGCTAAGAAGGATGCGAGGACCAATCTCGCCGCCATGCTTAGTGGGCGAAGGGGACGCCAGGGAAAAGAGCAAGTTGATGGTCCAAGCGAGCAGGAGTCGATACTGCAGTGGAGGAACCGCTATGGCAAGAGGAGGTTGGCTGGAAGTGTGGTTGGGACTAGCCAATACATGGCACCTGAAGTCATCCGTGGTGATCCGTACGATGGGCGTTGTGATTGGTGGAGCATTGGCATCATACTTTACGAGGTCGGTGTGAGAGCGAATGTCGGGAAGACGATCTTTGGCTGACATGCACGCAGTGCCTATATGGTTTCACACCTTTCGTCTCGGAGAAAAGGGAAGAAACAAAAGCCAAGATTCTTGTAAGGGCGTGGTATAACTTGCAATGACCGAGCTAACGGCGCTAGAACAACAACCATACTCTGATCTTTCCCGACGAACGAGAAGTAGAGAGAAAGGAAAAGGTGTCATACGACGCCATGGAACTGATCAACAGCCTGTTACAAGAAAAAGAGCACCGACTCTGCTCCAAGAAATATCGACTCAATGATTACCAGCATTCGAAACGCCCTCCCGGTAAACTTATCGCAAAACGTTCAGATCCTCTTTCACAAGACTATCAAGGCAATTATGTCTACCCAAATGATGCGGAGGACATCAAAGCCCACCGGTTCTTCCATCGGGTTGGATGGGAACGATTACATCTGTCCAGGCCCCCATTCGTCCCAGATGTGAGTGGTCGTGAGGACACCAAGTATTTCGACGAGGACGAGCCTATCAGCGATGTTGACGATGCAGCCAGTCAATCTGATGTTCAAGGTGCCTCAGATGTGGAGATGGTTGACGTAGGCCACGAAAATGCTCGTATGACCCAAGTCGACGGTGCGCAAGGTCGGAATGACGTGGACACCAATCCGACCAATGGAGACCAGAAGGAAGCGGCAAAGAAGAAGGGAGAGAAGAAGAGGCCGAGAGACAAGGCGCTCAGGGACAAAGAGGTCGGCAAGAAAGTCCTTGAGATACGTAAGCAGGGAGGCTTCCTCGGGTACGAGTATCAGAGGCCCAAGCTTGTTACCCAAGCGGAAGAAGAGCGCGGACGCCAGCGTGCTGCGAGGAGGAGCCTGATACCTAGCTTTGACTGATCCGAAAGTGCTATGCGGTTCTCGTGATACACAAGACTTGTGACGTTTTGAATGTGTTGGTTGTGACACTTGAGTCGTTCACGCGTTGAGGGGGTGGTCCTCGCAGCTGTTGTCGGCAGCGGCGGCTATACCAGGATTGGCTTTTACCTTTGTAAGGTACTTTCAGTCGAGTTTGGGAAAGCGACGAGCGTTTATCCTTGACTCATGCTTCCCACATAGTCCTTAGCCTCTCCGGTCCACATTGGGCCAGACATCAGAATGACGCAAGCAGTTTTTCACTCAAATCTTCGGTTTTGCCGGTACCTTCACCCTGCATGAATCCGTACCAGTAAGCCTCGCCAACCAAAACGATGTGTCCTGTCGCTTTCTACCGTCTTTCTTAATCCGAATGGCACCTTTGCGCCAGCGAGTACCCACACTCTATCGTGGGGCTCTATAAAGTAGACGGCTAATCCCAGATAAACATTCTCGGTCTTGAAGACTCTTCTTTCGCGAGGCGCTTCAGCAAGACCATTCGAATTCCAAACCCCATGTGCATGATAGAGCGGTTTTTTGTAGCAGAATTTCCGAATGAAAATCTTGCTGCGTGCGTCGGATTCCAATCTCAATGCCAACGCCGATTAATCAGATAAACCTAGAAGCCCGGTTTAACGATTGTTTCTTAGATGTCATTGCTACCGCCAACCTAGTGGCTCATCATAGCGAGCATGGTAGGGATGATTGACCCAACACGCCTACGGTGTTCATCGTCGTGATCAGGGTCGATAGCTTTAGGAGCCTGGGCGGTTTCATTGTGCAGCCTCGGACGCGATGAAAAGTACACATTGGAGCAATACGCGATTAAACCTGCCAGCAGCACAAAGAGGGCTGAAATGGCCGCAGCAAGACATCAACTTATTGTTTTTAGCTAATTACTTCCTCAATCATATATACTCAGCTTCTTACTGTCTGCGATAAATGTAGTCGCTGTGGATTTTAGTCACCATTAGAGGTGCGTGAATGATTATTGAGTGGAAAGGTACTTTAGCTTAAGCGCTTACTTTCGGGGACCCTGAGGCTGAGTACGTCTATGTACACTGCTGCTAATTGGAACTTCTAATCCTTAGCGCGTAGGTAGGGTTAGGGCTATATCTAGCGCAAATTCGGATTCTTTAGCAGCCAAGATCTGTGGACAGTACTTTATGCAAGAGCATATGTTGGATAGAAGATAGAAGACGTAAGCACGACATCTGCTTCCTCTTGCTCTTCCTCTTCCTCTTGCTCTTCCTCTTGCTCTTCCTCATCCTCATCCTCATCCTCAGTGTTGGTCAGCATGCGGTGGGCCTCGGTATTCGTAGGGCAGGATATAAGCCTTACCAATCGGCAACTTACATTACAACTTGCATTAGTGGCACGCCTGAGAAATAGTACCTTATGCAGGCCAGGGAGCTAAGTAGGGCCCGTTATTCCAAAGAAATGCAATGCAGGAAGCTCCCCCTATACGGAGTACCTACGAGGCACTCCTCTCCCTGTCTTAAAGAAGGAATTGAAGACAAAGCTTAGTGCCCAGATATAGGAGCCATGACCCAACGCAGTCAGTGACAAGACAACATATTCGACACGGCCATGCGCCTTTTCAATCTTGCGTCGAGGAGGCCGAAAGAAAGATGGTCAACAATGGGGACGCTTTTATCCTCCAGCGGCACTATCAAGGGGTGCGCAGTAGCTTCCTGTATGGCCCCAGGCTAGGCATCTCCCGAAATTAGTACGTGTCGCCCATAGTAACCGTTTGCTAGGTTTTAATACATATCATATTGGGTTCGATTCCTAATGGCGCTGGTTCAATAGTGTTGTGGTTTTGTTCGTATTCTTTGGCAGCGCCATTAGCCGCAGGTTTTAAATCCTTTACGCCCGGTAATACTGGTTCGAAACCCCTAGGATAATCTCCCGAAATATTCCTATCCGGGGGCCGGACGCCTGTTGGTCATAAGTCGTTTACTAGGTTTTAATACATATTATATTAAGTTCGATTCCTAATGGCGCTGGTTCAATAGTATTATAGTTTTATTCGTATTTTTATAACAGCCGGAGATGCGTTACTATGGAGTATACGCGTCGCTATAGAGGTTTGCGCGTCGCTATAGGGTAGATCCGTTATAGGATAAAAATTCAATTAAAAACTAAAAGTAAAGTGAAATAGAGGCTCTAGAATATTATTTTCGTTATTATTTATATATAACTATCGCCTAATCCTAGGCCTAATACTATAATTATTTATTTTATTATCGGTTTATTTTATTATTAATTCACTTTTATTTCTTTATAGTCCCCGCTCTTTACTTTTTTATTAAATTATATTATCGTTATTTTTAATATCTTAATACTCCTCGCCGTCGATATTTTTATATTAAAGTAACTAGTTAGGATAATCTTTAATTAACGGAGGTTATATATAGTTTTTTCCTTTCACTTACTCCCTCTTTACTAGGAGATCTTTATAAATATAGTTTTATTTTTATATATAATTCTACTTTTATATATAGACCTACTTTTATATTTGGCCTCCTCTTTTATAATTATCGTTAAGAGTATTATTATTATAATTTCCGTTACTAACTCCGATATAATTATATTAATAACTTTTTATTTAATTAATATAGTAATAAAATTAAGATTATTAATTTAAAAGGATATAACGATATTTCTAGTTTTAAAAATAAAGGATAAATATTTCTTTTCTAGTTTATAATATTTATTCTTAATATTTTCTAGAACTTCTCGTACTTTTAGATAGTATTTTATATCGACGCTATTTTTAATATCGTTATATTACTTTAATATAAAAACTTTCTAAATATTTTTATAAATAATAAATTCATAGTTTTTAAATATAATTACTTATTCTATTTATTACTCTAAAGGAATAATTTAATAAAATATATTATTACTAAATATAACGATAAAGTAGTTAATATTAACGGTGAAATAAATAAATATATATAAATTTATCTTTATAGAGTTTACCCTAAATAGGCTCGTTATATTCTATTACTTTTTTCGCTAGTTAAAGTTATTTAATAAGTAATTCTTGAACCGTATTTAGGAATAAGAATAAATTAAGATATTTAGTATATTTAATACTCTTAAATAAATATATTTTTATAAACCGGTTTCGTGTACGCGTTTCCTAGTTTTGAATAATAATAATAATATAATTAATTATTCTAGTTAGATTAAATTAGAATTAATTACTACTAGTATACTTTTTACAAGAATTATACTAGGATTCAATTTTATTAATCGATATATATTATAAGAGAAAGTGGGAGTATTAATAAAATTATATTTTATAAAGTAGTAATAGTTAATTAATTATCTTCTCCTAGAGCGAATTATTAATATAAGTAAGTTTCGGTACTAAGAAACTAACTATAAATAAATAAGTCGGTATAACTATATTAATTATCGCTTTATAAATAAAATTATCGCCCCGATAATCTAAATCTATAATAGAATAAAAGTTCAAAATTTCTATTAAATAGAACAAACTTAATATAGTAATAACGGGGTATTTCTAATAAACCGAAGGACTATTTTTAATAAAACCGAAAGGCTAGTAGGTTATCCTAGCGAATTAACTATAAATTTACTTAAACTCGTCTATTAGTCCTAAAGTATACTATAGTTATTTAATAGATATTTATTTATTATCTTTAAACCTATACTCCTTCTAACGAATAAAGTATTATATAGTTATATTTTTAACTTTCTTAAATCGATATTATTATTTCTATAATAATCTATATATTCATTATTCTTCTTCGTTATCGATAATAATTAATAGCGGAGCTTTAGTATATTTCTTATATAAGTCCTCTTCTAGCCTAATAATAAATTTAAGGTAGATAACCGAAATTATATTATAAATAGTTATAATAGGTAGAAACTTTAGACGGTATATTAATCTACCGATATATTTAGTAACCTAGAAAAATCCGATAAACTATTAATTAATTTTTTTAGATAGAATACTAGTTATTTAATATTCTTTATATAAATATAGACGAATATAATCTCTAATTTTAAAGAATATAGATTTATAATAAATATCGTAATACTTCTTTATATAGAGAGATATAAAGGTAATAATATCCTATACGTCGATATATTCGGGACGGTATACGGTAGTAGGGAAGATTTCGATAATAAGAGGTTATATATTACGGGAGGTTTCCGTAATAATATTTATTCCCGTAATAAAGAGTTCTGCCTCGACGTTTATTTCTATAGTAGGAATTCCTCCGTTACGGAAGGCTTTAGGGATATCTACTATATTAAATTAAAAAATCTTAAAATTACTAATATATAATAAATTAAATAACTCCTTAATTTTAAAATCGTATAAAATCTCGGTAGGCGCCAAGTGGGTACTATTATATTTAATAAAGTTATTTAATATAGCCGAAAGTTACGATAATAATATAAGTTATTTATACGCGTCGACTATTAATAGGAAATATCTTAAAGTAATTTTAATAATCTCGTTCAATTTTTTAAACTATCTATCGATCTAAGGATAATATATAGTCGAATAAAGTATATTAATATTTAATTTAATTATAATCTACTTCTATAACTACTTAATAAATTAAATATCTCGGTTATTAATAATTATTAATAAAAGACTCTATCTTAATAGTAAAAGTTTTATTAATAAGCGATAAATTTGTTAAAGTCCTCTCTAGGCTACTTTATTTATAATTAATATTACTATTTTACTAAATTTATATATAACTAATATTACGTAATCCTCACCGGTAGAAACTTCTAATAAAGCGAGAATAAAGTTAATAATTATAGTTTTAAAGGGCTTATACGGCGAGTAAATTAATTATAATAAACTATAAAGTTAATACCTAGGCGTTTAATATAATTAATAATAAGAATAGTTTCTAAGATATTTATATAACTTCGTCGATATATTAAATATATAGATACTATATATAAATTTCTTATAAATTCTAGTATAATTAAGATATCCTATTTTATTATAAATCTTCTAGAAAACTTTATACTCTAGTATAACTAGTAAGTATAGACGAAGATTATAATTATATTCGATATCGTCGAAATAAAGTAACCCGTTAATAAGTTTATATAGTAGTTTAGTTATATTTTCACCGAGTATAGTATTCTTTACTACCGTAGTTATAATCCTAACCTAGCGTATTTCTATTTCGTAACCGCTACGGACGCGGCTTTTAAAGTCTTCGTTAATAATAATAATATTAACTAGAAAGACTAAAAGTATATTAAGGATTAATTCGTTTATTTTAAAATAATATAACCAACTAGTAAAACGTAATAGCGCGTCGGGGATAATATTCGCTTTACTAAATTTATACCGTAGTTTAATTTGAAATCTCTATAAATATTCGGACGCGCGGATTAATTTAAAGTTTAACTTTTTAATAGAGGTAGTATTTATAAAAGTCTACTATACTATACCTATAGTAGAAATATAGTTAATATAGATAATTATAGTACTATTAATTATTTTAATAAGATATCGGATTTTCTTTACTACCTAAATAATACTAGTTATCTCTAGTTCGGTAGGCTAGTACTTTATCTTAATAAATATTAATTACTTTAATAAAAAGAGAATAAATTATAATAACTTTTACTTCGGTACTTCCGTAGTATCGTCGTCCTTAATATAGTATATATATATACCGAATCCCTACTCCTTACTAGTATCTAGATCGATAAATAATAGTCTTTTTAAATTAATATAATATAATATAATAGGATTAGCGAAGAGTTTTATAAATATTTATAGGCGTTAAACTCCGCTAGCGTAGGTATATCGATAAAAGATCTCTTTATTATAGATTTACGAGTATTACCCTATATACTCCTACTTTATAAATTCCGATAGTATTAATTTAATAACGTTTTACGGTTTTATAGAGGCTTGATTATTATTATATAGTACGGAATATACTATTTTAAATAACCCGTTATTCTAAAATACTACTCTAATATTTATAGTATTCGGGGAAACTAAAAATTCTATATAATTATTAATTTATTCTTAGTTATAGTAAGGCCTAGAGTATTAATATATTAGTTTAATAATTAGGCGGAAGAATAGTTAAAAAAGAACTTCTTAATAGAAATAGAAATATTTATATCTAATAGTACTTGGAATACTAGTATTAAGTATTCGATATACTCTATTAACGAAGTAGAAAAGATAACGATATCATCGATGTATATATAGTAGAATTTTCGGTACGGCCGAAGTATATAGTTAATTATATATTAAATATAGGCCGGAGAGTTTCGGTACCCTATTATTAATATATTAAAGGTCTTTTAACTACGGTATATTACTACTATAAAGTAATATCGATAATATCGCTTTACCTACTATTAATAGAAGAAGGCTACTACGTTAATAGTCGAAATATATATAGTATTTAATAGAAGTACTAAGATTTTAGTTTAGATAAAGATTGGATATATATTTAATATTATAATTTTATTAAGAGCCCTAATATCGATAACTATATATTTTTTAAAACCGGAGGCGGTATCTTTCTATATAACGAAATAAAGGAAAGAAAATAGTATCGTTATAATAATTTATTTTATTCGGCCCTATTAGTATAGTTTATTAAAAGCGCTATTAATAACCTCTTTATTATACTTCTCTAATAGATAAATATAAGTTTAACCGGCTTTATAGAGCTCTTTCTAGTTATTAATAAAAGAAATCTCTATTTATTCGAATTCCGGGATATTCGTTATATTCCTAGTATTTTTCTATAAATCTAGAAATGAATCGACGATATTAATAATTATAGAGGCGTAAAAATCGTTCCCGTAGATCGTAGTATCTATAGAGTATAGTATCTCTAATTAAGATAAAATATTCGGTACTACCGAAAGTTTTAATAATATTTACTTCGGTATTATAGAAGCCTTTTATAAACTATACTCTAATAATATATTTGAGAGAGGTTGAATATTAAATTAGAAGTTATAAAACTTAGATAAATAATACTCTATATTATCGAATTAAATATACGGGGAGTTATTATTATATTAAAGATTATTATTATAATAAAACTAGTTTTAAAGTAGGACTTAATAAAAAACTTCGATATTAAAGTTTTAAATAATCTTATAACTAAATTAATATAAGAGGAGTTAATCTAGAAATACCTAGTTACTTTATATTTAATAACTTTCCCTAGTTTAATATATCGGCTAATAATTACTAGTAGATCGGTATTATTCCGAACTATAATTCTATCTATATTATAGTTAACGATATACGCGGTTACTATTAATACGTTAAGCTAAGAAAGTTTAAATAGTAAATTATAATCTTAGAGTAGATCCGACTTTATAAATTTAACTATAATAACTATATCTAAATATACTAGTATAGTATAGCGGAATTTATTAATTATAATAGTATCTATTCTAGTACCCTTCGCAATTATAGAAATAGGGACTTCGAGATTACTATAAAATATAATAATAACGAGGTCTCTACCGGTATTAATTATAATTTCTTCTAACTTTATAATATCGATATTTATTAAAATTTTAATAGATAATTTATCGACGATATAAAGCTCTTTAATAATTAAAGCGATTTTATTATTTTTACCGGGAATATATATAGGGATAATAACGAATTTATTAATATCATAGTTATTCGACCCTAAGTTACGGACTTTTATAATAATAGATATTTTATAGACTTTAACCTATAAGCCGAGTTCTATAAAATTCTTTAAAAATTATTAATCTATAAAGTTTATAGTATATTTAATATTAAAATAGAATTTATAGAGTTAATTATATAATTTTATAGAGACCTTAATAGTAGTATATTAGTAACTACGAAATATATAACCTTAGGTAACTCCGTTAGTAGAATTAGATTTAATAACCCTAGCCGAGATCTTTAATAAAGCGGAATTTAATAGGACGGAAAAAACGAATATTTCGGAGTTTATTAATATAGAAACTATACCCGACCTTTCTATATTTTGATACTATCGAATATATATATATAACTTATTATTAGAAGAAAATAACTATTTATATAATTAATAAACTATTTTAATAGTCGTACCGACTACTTTAATAATATATTATCCGACGAAAAAACTATTAATTATCTCCTTATAAGGTTCCTTTAAATTAATAATATCGTTAATATATTCGCTAGCCTATATAGTACCTTAATAGAAAATATTTTCGTTACTATTATAGTAACTACCCTAGTTATCGTTATAAATATTTTTACTCTAGTAGAAGGCTTCCGTAAACTAGTTTTCTTTATTTTTAATAATTTCTTAATTTTTAATATAATAGGCTCTTTAAATCGAAAAGAGTTTCTTAAAAAGATTTCTATTAAAACTTCTTCTTACTCTAGAGTTTTAATCTTAATATTCAAAAGGGAATATTTTCTATTTAAATAACGAATTTAAATTTCCGTTTATTATTTATAACTACTTTATAAGAGGCGGTAAATAGTTAGAATTCTACTATTATTACTAGTTAACGTTATTCTAAAAAGAAGAAAATAACGAAAAAGATCTATATAAATTACTTCTATAAGAAGTATTATTATTTTTATAAAAAGATACGCCGTTATATAAAGATTTATAATCTTTACCGAAACTTTCTATAAAACGGTAAAGAATAAAAAGTTAACGAAAATTCTAATATTAACTATACTATTAAGGCTAGCGCTATTCGTAGCTACTATTACTATTATTATTATTATTATAGTTCGATAGAACTACTCGATTAGGTTTATCTAACTTTCTAGATACTAAAACCTATTATTTATACTTATAATTATCGAGGCTCGTTAGAAAGTTATTAATTATAATATTATTATTAAACCTCTTAATATTACGTCGTAGTTTAAAGTTAATTCCGTTATAGATAATATTAAATTAATTCTATAATAACGATATTCCCGTATCTTTAAAAAACCTTAAAATCTTCTATATATATTTACGCGGTTTATAATAGTTACTAGTATCTTTTATAAAGTAATATTCTTTTAGGACGGTATCGATAATAATATTTAAAAACTTTTTAAATCTTCCTATTAGAAACTAGGTCTATTCTATAATATCGGAATTAATAATACTATATTTCGAGAGTCTCTTTTTAGCGTCGGAAAATTTAATAATATATTATTTTAAAATAGTACCGCGGAGGTAAATCTAAAGGTTTTCCTATACTATAATACTCTTTATAATAGCGAGGTCTTTAGGCCGCTCGATAAAAAAATATATATTACGGAAATAAGTCTCTTTATTAATATATTTAAAACTAGACTCTATATTAATAGATTTACTATTATATATAGAGTCGAAGAATCCGAGGTTAATTATATTTTATTTCGATATAATAGAAGTAGTATCGTCGCTTTAAGGATTTTATAGGCCCTACGATCCTAATAATCTAAAAAGGCCTCCTAGAGATATTACTATAAAGTTTATAATAAAATTATAGAGTTTTATTAACTATATTTTATTAAAGCCCGTATTCGTTATAAATAAAAATTACTATAGTTATTAATTAAGTCCGAGGGGTTTTTAATAAATTACTTTTTCTATAAAAATCTACTTTATAGACTAAACCGATAGCGAAGATATCGAGTTCGGCGGTAATAAAGAAAGTATATTCTCTACTAATATAAGAGCTTTAAATAATCGATATATAATTTAAATATTTATTTAAAACCGTATTATAGTTACCTAGAAGATAGTAATATTATAAATTTAATTACTCGGCTAGTTAGGAGTTTTAATAAATTTTAATCGGGTTTATTACTCCTAGAGATTAAAAGTCTAAAGAGATTAAATAAACCGGAAGTTCCGCCTAATTAAATAAGAAATAATATAATATATAACGTCGTTAATATTCCTTACGAAGGCGTGGCCTAAATTAATAAATTCGTCGAGTTAAAATACTATAATTATAGTCTCCCGGCTAGCGGTATAAGATATTATAATAAAAGTTTTACGAAAATAAATAATCGATAATATCGATTCAAATATATTTATCGAAGGTTTTTATAGGTTATTTTTCGGTATAGTAATTTTCTATTAAATAGAAATCTTTATTATAATAATAGATATATTAGTTATAGTATTATATCTTACTAATAGTCTTCGCCGAAATAAGGAAAACGGTTCGCTCGATACCTTTATTTATTTAAAAATAGAATTTATTTAACGATAGTCTCGCTAGGTTTTAAGAAAATAGAAATTTAATATAACTAAACTAAATACTCTTATAAATAATAATAGAAACGATTATATATAGGCTTTAATAATATAAGGGATTTTTTAGTAAAAGATTTTTTTTCTAGGCCGCGGAGATAAGGTATTAATCTAGCCTAGATTTAACTAGGGTTAACGACGCTTTCTCTATTTTAAAGAAAATCGGATCTTAATAAATTTATAAAAAGAGTACTATAGGATTTACTATATAAATAAATAATATAACGGATTCGCTAAAGTTAAATAAATATATTATAAATATAATTATAGTATTTACTTTCGTAGTTTAAATATATTATAGTAGAAGTCTTTAATAATTATATTAATTAGTTAGGTATAATACTTTAGAGTATAATATTTATATTTTAAATACTAGCGTAGTAGACTTTAGTATAGTAGGACTACTAGGCTAACTACTTTAATAAAAAGAGAGTATTCTATCGGATCGAATCTAGTAGGTAGAATAAATAGTATATAGAAAAAAAAGATATCGTTATAGTAGTTCTAGTTAAACGAATTAATACTATTATAATATAGTAACTAGTAGATCGAAACGTTTATTAAGTAGTATATAGTATTTAATAAAGTATATAAAAGTCGTTACTATTAATTAATAAAGTTATATTCTATAAAGTAGTAATAATTAATTAATTATCTTCTCCTAGAGCGAATTACTAGTATAGGTAGGCTTCGGTACTAAGGAACTAACTATAAATAAATAAGTCGGTATAATCGTATCAAATATTAACGAGCGTAGTATATTTATTTTTTATATATATCCTACTATTCTTTTTAAATATATCTCTACTTTTTTAGAAATATAGCGCGGAGAATTATTTTAATTTCGTCTTTATAACTAGCTTTAATATAGTATATATATAAAGTTTTATAAAGATATTTAAAGTTTTTAATATATTTTTCAGGATTTAAAACTCGCCGTAGAATATATTCTAAATAAATATAGTAAAGGAAATAGTTTATTTTTATCTCGCCGTCGATAAGACTTTAGAAAATAAGTTTAATTACGTATTATTTAACTACTAAGTCGTTAGTAATAAAATAACGTAGTTTCTAACCTCTATAAAAGTAATACTATTTTTTAATTTATTTTAAAATAGTAATTATAATATTACTATTTTTATATTTATTTAAAAAATTAATATATAGGATTTATAAATTACCCTCGTCGTATATTATAATAATAAATAAATAAATACTAGCCTAGTTTATTTATCTTATAAATAAAATCTATATTAATAAAGTAACTACGGCGCGTTAAGATTTATAGACGTTTTAAGAGAATTAATATAAATAGTAATTAAAAAATAAAATAAGATTTTTACCTAGATTTATTTAAATAATAATAAAAGACGTTATTTTATCGTATTTATATTAGGCTATAATATTAGTAATAATATTACTAATTTATTACTTTTTATATAAATAATTTCATTATTATTATATCTATTTAAATCTATTATTTTAAATTCTAATATCGGGATTTACTCTCTTCTAGTTAGTACTAGTATTATAAATATAATTTAATATAATATAAGAGCCGCTAATATCTATAAAAACTTAATAATTAATAATAAACTTTATACTTTTTAGATTATTCTTAATTATATATATTTAATAACCTCGTATTACTTTAATAATAAAAGTATTTATAATAATAATAATAATATTAATTTTAATTGAATTTAAATATATCTATAAAAGTGTAGGGTAGGCTTTAAGCGCTATAAGCGCACGTAAGCCGGTTAAGTTAGGTTAAGCGGGGTGATATTATATCCTAACTCTCGAGCGTTATTAGTCCCCGTGAGCGCTCCTGAGAATCTAACGCGCTCCTGAGAATATTTTTGGCTCGTGAGAATGCCTAAATTTAGAATACGCCACCAACATGGCCCCCATGTATGGCCCCACTTATGGCCATGGCCCTATTCC
>JAABUS010000125.1_pt1 | contig 181993 bp, 172 predicted proteins | sample 5560161 | NCBI WGS metagenome assembly JAABUS01 (sample SAMN10711885, study PRJNA513376) | rock metagenome | isolation source: Antarctica rocks | place: Antarctica: Victoria Land, Trio Nunatak nord | collected 2016-01-04 | reverse complement strand
GCCGATTACGAATTCGTTGGCGTTCCTGTTTACGGTGTTGGGGGAGTGGTGGGCGGAGGGGAAGGTCATTGAGAGGGGTGAGTGGCTTTTCTGTTGCGTCCTTGGGTTTTGGGGGGTGGGCTAATGATGGGTTAGATACGTGGATTGGTATGGCGTTCGTTTTGGGGGGGATTGCGCTTTGTGTGCAGTCTAAGACGTAGGGTCCTGCGGACAGGCGGTTCAATTGGAATGAATACTGCGATAGAAGGAGGTAGTGATGCGGGCATATTGGAAGTCGTTGTGGAGTGCGTGCACCTGTCTCGTTTATGCTTCTTCGCTATTGCTTCAGATTGGTTATAGGCTAAGTCATACCCTGTTCTATCGTCTGTTCTTATGCTATTTGGAGATAATTAATCCACCCAGGTTGTCCGCTCCTGTAGGAGTAGGTTCATAAGCAGCGATTGCGTCTGCGCCGGACCCTGTGTATTTGCATAATTTAGCTACTCAATGGACTCGTCCTGCTCGCAGGCGTCTGTTGCCGACCCCCAATATTTCGATCGCACACAACTATGTAGATCAACCATGATTCGAAAGAAGACAGAAAGGAAGACGTCCGGTCCTTGCTGTACGGCCATTGAGCCCGATCGAATGCTAGAGGATCGTGCCGGAGTAAGCCAGACCATACTAGGTTCCATCTCATCAAGAAGTGCCTTTGAAAACCTAGGCTAGTAATAATCATTTTAAGGGGAGCTCTGGCAACATTTGCTGTTCGATTCCGAACTGTTGATGACCAGGTACACAAATACTTGAAATCAATCTCATGTTTGTATTAGAATCGCAAAGGAGTCATACCTAACCTTCAGGGCGCATGAATTGTTGACTAGCAGGAGCACGACTGGCAAATGTGGAGGGTAGCCCCTTCCAGCTGTGGGCTTGTCATAACAGAGCTCAGATATAGTAGAAGAAAGGAGGTGACCTCATACTTTCATACATGATCCTGCAAGCAAAAGATAAGAGACTGAACAAGAGACTCAATTGTGTTGTCGAAATACAGTGAAAATTTGAAGAAGCAGATGCTCGTGTCTGTAGGATAAGAAGAAATCCATTCTGACCGTACACCTCTGGAAGAATGATAAAAGAGCCGACCTGTGCAGAGGTTGAAAGAGCTATTGAATTGATTGATGCTTAATGGACTCGAATGCTGTTCCCGGATCGGGTCCGCCGGGTAAGTACATGCTTGAAAGTAACAATTCTTATCCGCAGAGACTCATAGAGCTAAATCTCCGTGAGGTGCATGGCCTCTGCCAGTGGACAACATCAGATGGACCTTGTTTGGTAAGCCTCGCCGCTGCAGAAACCATCTATACCAACTTCACTCCATGTTAAAGAAGCAGAAGAACCGAAGGGTAGTCTTCAAACAAGAAAAACATGGTCTCGGCACCCACTCGTTCCCAAAGTGCCTTCTCTGCCTTCGAGCGTTCGATGTTGAGCCTGGAGTCAAGGATCAGAAGTAATCCTCAGCCCTTTTCGGTTGTGTGCGCATTCTCGCTGCCGGGCTGGCGCTGGCACCTGGGCTGCTACGGCGTTTCCTACTCCCTTCAGACCCTTGAGAGCTACTCACGAAAGATAGTTTGCCTGGCGACAGCTCTTTCTGCGGACTATCTGGGAACTGAGGCCGATAGGGGTTAACGAAGGGTCCGGCAGGACTATAGTACTCATTCCATGCCATTGGGTCAACGTCAATAGGTGGAGTTACTGCTAATTATATATTAGGGTTATGTATAGTAATATATAGGGGCAGTCTCTACCTTGTGTGCGTAGCTGACGGTAGGCTCCAGAGTCCCTCGCAGTGTGATGGGCATTATAGGCGTCTGGACCGATTGCATGTCCTTTGAGGTATGCGTTGGGCTGCTCAAGACGCTCATGGTATATCTCTGTTCCAGGATCTTGCTCAACGAATTGCGTTTTGTGGAAGTTTGTACCTTCATGATTGTATGCCCCTGGCTGGTGAGGGTATACTCTGGCTTCCCTCGCAATAGGCCCTCTGATGTTGACATGAGCATCGAGGACATCTTGAGAGACTGCAATCCCGCGCGTATATGCGCCATCTTCGGCGTAAGGGACCTCCTGCCAATCAGGCTCAGGGGTCCGCTGGAGCTGAACTGGAGGAGCAAAATTTGGACGCTGAGCGGCCCCTTTGATTGAGATCGACCTCCGAGAATGTATCGGTGCTAGAGCATAGGCTGAAGACTGGCCAAAGGCGGGTGTTGCAGGGTAAGCGGCTTGCTGAGTACGTACAATTTCTGGTGGGCCGGCATTCTCTCCTCCGTACGCTGACTTCTGGCGGTTGATCAGCTATTCCACATTGAATCAGGTAAAAATCCAAACGAACGAAATCGGCGGTATGCCACGTCTGTAGGTGAAGTGGGCTTTTCACTCCATGTTGAAGCTCACTACCCATAGCTATCATTTTCGAAGACGTACCTCGTCAATGTCAAGCTGCTGAGCTACCTCCTGACGGTAGCTAGACCCTACTCCATCGTTCGGCTTTTGGCCGAGAGCAAGGTTGGTACGCTCTAGAAGCTCCTGAAGGTTGTCGGCTATTGAAGAGTAGGCTACGCCATGAGATTGGCTGGTAGGAATCGGATACACGGCCGTCTGAGAAGGAGGAATGGCTTGCTGGTGGACATTAGATTGGGGACGGATTGTGCTTTGAGGCAAATCCATGGTGCGGTGGATATTGTTCGGTCTCGGAGCGATTGTCCCTGTATGGTGATGTGCGTATGAGCATTCATGGGGAGCCAGTGTACATTCTTCCCCTGGCGTTGCCCAAAAGTAGCAGGTCAGCTCCCTGGTAGTAGTCGTCCCTGGTGGGCCCACGACCCAAGAACTGAAAGAGTGGAGGTATTGGCACCTATATGGTATCAAGGTCAATTGCGCTCTCCTTATCAGATTTCGAAAGCTTCGGGGCATATCCCCGAACTTTTGTATCTCCTATTCTATGGAGGCATGTGCGACCTACTCTTTTGCTTGCTTGTTGCACTGGCCCTTCGCCCAGAAATGACAAGTCACTGGGATAACTTTACGACCAGGTGGCGCCGCCACGGTTCCGGTGTTCTCGTGGAGATAGAGACATCCTTCAGCACTCTTATTGCAACGTCCGCGAGCCCAGAAGGAACATGTAAGACCACCGGTGGAGGCACTAGGAGTAGGCGCAGGAGCGACTTTACCGGTGTGATAATGGGCATAGTGGCACCTATGAGGTCTGAGGGTCAGCTAATCCCCAGAGGCTGAAGTTATTGAAAGTATATCCGTTCTGAGAAAGCCCTCGGTGAGATTGTGGGACTTGGGTAGGACAAAAGACAGCTTGGAAGTCACTGACTGCTCGCCTTTGCTGCAATGGCCAGTCTTGGCCCAGAAGGTGCAAGTCAGTGGTGGGTTCCTCAAGGAATGGGACATCGTGTTGATGATGACTAGATTCGTAATATCATTTGCTGGTTCAACAAGTCATGATGAATGCGTAATGAATATAGGAGTCCGCAAAGTTTGTGGGTGAATATTGGAATGTTTGGAAAGGTGTTGCTAACAACACTTTCACTTCAAGCATAAAACTGCACTCAATTATAAATTTCAAAGACCCTTTGATAAGAACAATTAATTTTCCTCATCACGCAAAATCTGGATAGCTTGCTTGTTCTCATGTCAATTACGTTTGTTCTCTTCGTTTTCAATGCACTTCAAACCGAGTTTTCCTTCGTACTTATGCTATTGCTTAAGTGCCTCGATGTCCGTTAAAGGTCTCCATAACCAGCCTATAAGCTTGCGTACGACAATCCTTCGAGGTTTGCTAGTTTTTACTGGAGACTCTCTTCGTATAAGGGAAAGTTATTATCTAATTGGAGATATTCTTATATCATTCTGCAATCACCCAGGCTCGATGCAGGTATTCATTCTCACCGAATCCATCTTCGTCTTCTCCGCAAGCAAACTCCATCTCGTGTCAGCACTATATTCTTTGACGCCGCATGTGATGCTTGCAAAACATGAGATGAGCTATCGCACGTTTTCGCGCTATGTCATTGATCTGCCACAAGCCTTGCGTGCGAAAGTCCTTGTTGAGCAGGCTCAATTGATCTCCCAAATGTCACGGGACGTCAGAGAATCTTAAAATAGTCCTCTCGACAGATAGAGCCAGAGTGGTCGGATAGGCTTCCATTAGCAGCTCGCAATTGTTCTGCTACTCCTAGAGTCCAGCCTAGCTTCTTGTCACTCGCAGGCAAGCCTGCTCAGAGGATGCTCTTGTCACCAATTGCCTATGCGAACGCTTCACGAATAGAAGGGTCTAGTGATGCCGCGGTCAGGAAAGAAAAGATTGGTTGGGCCAGGATTGTTCTTGAGGATCTCATTGGTAAGCTGCCTACCTCAGCAAGCAATGCAGGAGAGTCGTGATATTGGAAGAATGTCCATGGAAGTAAGAACTACCTTCAGCCCGTAGCGTGTCCAGGCTTAGGCTGCGAAGTAGGTCATCGGTCACAAAGAGTTTGTATTTATTCTCTTCTCTTCTCTTTTCCAGCTCTTTCATATCAACCCTTGGCGCTGATCAACTGTGCTTTGACGAACTCGTGGATTGGCAATGGCTAGACAGTAGACGAGACGCCCATCGTGAACACGATTCTTCGTCAGATGACAAGCATTGGGCAGGGCAGCCTAGGAAAATTACGTTCTTGTGTGGAGTAGTCAGTGTACAAAAGTCTGATGACGGAAGTCCAAGGTTAGAGCGATGAAGATTTCGAGTGGGCAAGGAAGTGGACATCCCAGGACGAGAATCTCGAAATATGTCAAGAGGATGAATCATGTGGGTGGTGGAGTGTATAAACGATGATGTGGAGTATGGGAAGCAGCGATGAATCGTGAAAAAAATACAACATATCTTTTATTGGTAATTAGCGACAATCAAATAGATATATTTGTGAATTGACCCTGAAATGTCAATTAGCGACAGGCAATAGCAATACAAAGCGCCCCTTAACGGGCTACCTCGTGGGGAATAAATTGTAAGCAACCATCCACCTCAATTCCCATACCACTGCCAGGTGCATTTTTATTGCTTCAGAAACATGGCTTTGAAGTCAGCGTTACTCTTCGCTTTTGTGGCTGCTTCCCTTTCCCCCTCGTCCTGGTTTCCCTCCGTAACAGTTGTGGCAGCTTCTTCTCCCACCCCATCGTTAGTCGCTCTACTACCACTCAATCCTACCCCACCTCTCTTGACCCCCAAGCCTCCTCTCCCGCCTCGCCGTGCACTGGGCTGAGTAGGTCTTCGTATGGGCATCAAAGATTGCAGCGCTGATGTGTTCTCTTTCTTCTTGAGCCCACCGATCCTGTTACTTTTGAACTCAGCCTTTTCTCGAAACATTTCCGTCGCGGTTCCCACTCTTAGCTTTCGATTAGGTTCGAGCTCATATCCTTCAAGCACTAGGCTTGCTCTGCCTGCGCTTGCGGCGTCGACATACTCAAGAACTGCTCCCTGATGGTCGGGGCGAAGCTGTAGTTTCACTAAAGCTCCATGATTCTCGGCAAGGACGCGGATGCGATCCGAGGTGACTGTGTCTGGAACGTTCATCAAAGCTATGGTTCGAGATCGTACATCGGTTGCGGATACTGAATGGATTTGCGTAGCGCTGGACTGAGAGGCAGGTGAGCCGGCTGAGATGGCTTCCAAGTCAATTGCAGCATTGGGGTCGGGTGTCGGGGAGTACGATGCACGTGAGGTCGCGGGATTGATGATGGTCGTTGCCTGGCGCTTAGCGATGTTGTCGGTCGACGGAGAGACACTGAGAATGCGGGACCTGAAGCGAGTCAGATTCATTTCGAGAGCTTTCGTGGCGGCTTCCTAACTCAAGCTATCAGTACTCAGGTATCGAAGAGAACACCGGATGAGACTCACCTTAGTCGCAAACACCACGAAAGCAATGCCCTTGCTAGCACCTCCAACCTTGGTGGGTATGCGAACGCTTTCCACCTCACCGAATATGGAGAAAGCTTCTTTAATCTCTGCCCCGGTAGCGCTCCAATCCACGTTGGCCAGATAGAGCTCTCGGCCTTCGTGCATTGCTCCCTGCCTGGATTGCCTCTTTTCGGGATCGGAGAGCTTGGCCACGATAGTAAGCTTGCCGTCTAATTTTTGGCCGTTGAGCTCGGTTGCAGCTTGGGTTTGGCTTGGCGATTTGTACTGGATATAGCAGAACCTCCGGTGTGTGTTGTACTTGAGTGATGGAAATCTCACGTCAATGATCTCGCCGTACTGGGGTGTGATTAGCAGGACAATGGATTCTGGACCGGAAGGCGTACCTTTTCGAAGCACTCTCGTAGCCATGTTTCATCTGCTGCTGCTGGGTAATTTGTGACGTACAACGTGGTTCCGCTGCAAATCTCAACCTGGATATCTCGGCCTTCGAAGCTCTTCATGTTCTTGGTTTGCGCTGCGAGAACATCTTCCTTCGAGTCAAACTCGATGGTTGCGGAGGCCGACTCTCCGTTCTTGTCTGGCAGAAATTTCAAGCTGTTCATTGTACCACACTAGTAAGAAGTCAGATCATAGAAGGGCTAGGGAAGAGGACTGGACTCACATCCCGGAAATACTGTCGAACCTTCGTTTCTGAGGTCTGCGCAGGCAGGTTCTTGACTACAACCGTCGCATTCTCCCTGTCGCGCTTTGGTGCTGCGGTTGCTGTCAAACCGTGTGCCTCCGTTTGCATTTCCGTGTCTGCGTCTTCTTGTCGATTCTTTTTGCTTAAAGGTCCGCCGACAGCCTCAGCTTCGTTACCACGTTTTCGTTTAACGCTCTGATGAGTTGCCGCGGACTCGATCGAGACTTCCTGCTGCATTCTCGGCTGCTGCTCTGCTTGAACCTGTGCCGCCTCGAAGCTCTCAGCAGCCTCCCTTTCTCTCCTCTTGCTCACTGTCCGTTTTGTCTTCCAGATAAGAACGACTGCAGATTGAAGCTCCTCAGCATCCTCATGGTCTTCACAGTGAAATAGGAAGGCCTCTAAGATCTTTTCTGGCCAGTCAATTTTTGGTCTTTTCAGAGCTTGACGTAAAACCTTCGTTGCTTCGCTCGGTTTGAGCGGTCCTACGCCATTGCGCTCATTTTCGTCGAATGCCAGCTTACCCCATGTGGCCATTTCCCAGAGATAGTAACGAAGCCAGAAATCATGGTTGTCCCCCTGCTTTGGTATCAAGCTTCTCCAAACATCCCGTGCCCCTTGCCAATTACGGCACTGCGTCAAGTATTTGATGTAAATTCTTTCCAACCGGAAACTCGGATCGCCTTGATACTCTCTGCCATATTTAGCACGACCTGAATTCTCCATGTCTTCTACTGCAGAGCGGATCCCAACCTCGGCGACGTCTTGGTCCTCATCTGTCGAGTCTGGCAGAAACGCCCGGCGCCTCAGAAAGCCACACCAAGCCGTGTGTACTTTGAGCATCTCTTCCATTCCACCAGCGTCAAGCGTTCCCGTTCTAGTGGCTTTATGCTTGATTTGTTCCATCTCGGGAAAGGACCGCCTGTCACGTTCTGCAATCAAAAGGTACAGAGACCACAGAGTTCCTGACCATGGGCAATGCCTTGTCGCTCGATCGAGTATTGGGAGAGTAGATACGCCAGTGCGCGAGTGGGCAGTAATCTCGTCGTTCAAGAACATAGCTAATCCTTCCCACAAACTTGTGTCCGTAGGGAATCGCAGAGTTGCGCGCTCGTACAATGCATTGACTCGCTCAAAGCTAAACATGTTCTTCTTCCGGCTTTGTGCGAGTTCCCAATCGATGTAGTCGACATATGCAGTCCACTCAACGTCTCTGTCATGATTATCTATTGCTCGTTCAATGTTGATCTCGTGAATTTCACACAAGCCATATCTATCTTTCACGCTGGCTGCCTGCTGCGATACTTGTACCATTATTGCCTCGTACGTATCATTGTCGTAGAGTGAGGTAAAGCTTGAAAAGGCCTGGAATGTTTGATCCCAAGTCGCGTGGGGGGTCTGCAATCGTGCTATAAATCGAGCTCTCATCTTGCTGACGCCTTCTCCCGAGGGTGATGCTGCGAGTTCCTGCGTCAAGAGCTCCGTGTACCGATCCCACAATAGGTGGCTATCGTTGATACGCCACATCGTATCATGTACCCCTTGATCCCAGACATCCAGCATTTGCCGCCAAGTACAGACTTCTCGCGCCACAATTCTGTCTTCTTCAGACCACGTGGTGTCCTCACTCGGCGGGCTGGTAATCTGAGATAATCTGGCGTCGTGGGGGTTGGCATTCTTGTATAGCGCAAGCATCCAATTACCATAAAAAAGCCATAGTTGCGTGCTCCCTGATTCCTCATCCACCGCTTTCTGACACGACTCCATCACGCTTATTCTGTCTTCCAATGAATTCGCGAGTAATTGTTGATCCTGCAGCCATTCCAACCAGAGCTCCTCGCCCAACGCGAACCTTGAGCTCATAGCTTCCCGAGCACTCTGAAGGTCCGGAAGCAGATTGTAAGTATGAGGATTCGCTCTCGGGCCCCGGGATGAGTCACGATATACATGCGACATAAAACCCTGATGCAAAAGTTTTATAAGTTGAACGTAAGACTCGTAGGCGAATGGATTCGTGACAGTGTATTCGACGAGTTGTGCCACTGTCTGAAGGTCCGCGTCAGACATGGATGCTGTAGAGTACTTCCGAGGAGTGGTAGCTTGGATAGGAGAGTCGGTCATGGTGAGGTCAATCGAGCCGCGGAGAGGGCCTTGAGGTCTTCCCGAGGGATGAAGGGCCGGTAGCACCGTTGCAGGTGTCTGGTTCTCATAGATATCGGTACTCCGCAAACCACCCGCATTTTCTCGCGTCGTCTGTTGGTGGTGTTGCATTGAAGCTAGGTCGGCCAGCGTATCCATGCCTGGCGTGGACGGTTGCCTTGCCGTTCGATAGCCATCGGCTGGCGGCGTGTCTGTGGCATTCACGCGGAAGAGGGACGCAGGACTGGCGATGGGAGGTGGTGATGGCATCGCATACTGAGCAAGCGGGACTGAGTTGTGGGAAGGTACTGGAGGTGAGGAGGAGGCAGCATCGTTCGCCTTGGACGCTCTGGTCTTCCTAGGCTTCTGCGCCGGAGATTTGGCAGGGGAGGAGCGTCGATCGCGCGCTGGTTCTGAGGGCGACAGCAGCGAGTTGATGTCCATGTCGAACGGGCTCAGCAGCCGCGTCGAAGCAACAGAAAGTAGACGCGGATGTGGCGGGGAGCGATCGATTCCTAGTGGCAGCCGGCAACGGTGAAAGTGCAGTCCCGCGTGTTGCTCCCGAGGAGTTTACTTTACTGCAGCTGGCGACCACCTCCCACGACTGGGCTAGGCGGCCGATGATACAGATGCAACAGACTTAGATTGGATTGCCCAACTACGAGATCATGTGCAGCAAAGAAACGTTCGCGCAGATGCCAAATACATAGCAGAGCGACCTTTTCCGAAAATGTCCTCACGAGACGGATGTTGCATCTCATTGGATCCATCACCTGTCAGACAAGTCGAGTCCGAGCGGAGTGCAGGAGCGGCCTGGCAAGTGAAACATCAGCTACATAGCGCCATGTATCAATCATCTGGCTCGGATAGAGGTTCTGCATTGCAGTAATGTGAATGTAAAGTATAACCGGGTGATGCCCACTTGCCCCGCCTACTGCCAGCGTCCAATCGTTGGAAGAGTACTTGTATCAATTACTACATACTAGCTACAAGCTGGTGTCAACTTGAGGCTCAGGAATCTTCCCTTCGTACTATGTCCTTACACTTCGTAGTCTAAGACCTTTTATCGACAAATTCCTGACATCCGAATATGGCTTCTGACCACCTGCTGACCTACGGCGATGAATCAAGTTCCCTCGTAGCTGCTCCGGCAGGGTTGTTTGAGTCGGTTGCATCAGCGCTGATCTCTCATCTCATGAGGTCGAAAATGGGGGCTGTAATCACATAGTGTTCGGTGGTGTTTAGGACGCAAAGAAGTTTGGAAACAGTATTTGTCAGGGACATGTAACGCAATTGGACTATCTTCACCAAGACAATAGCTTTGTTTACCAATTGGTCACGTCCCCAGAAAGTGGCCTTGGGTCGATGTTCCTGGCTTGGTCGAAATAGGCGCGGCGGTATGACAAACACACCTAAATCATCATTCCTGATCCGAGTGCCAGCCTATGTGTTGGTGTGTAATGCATGGTTTTGGTGTGTCTCGGAGGATCTGCTCTGCCACTACCAAGCAACACGCCGAGAGGCTGAACAGAACAGGCCAGGTAGACAGTGACCATATATCATTGAAACGTTGCTGAATCATCAACGGAAGTCGTTTCCGATGGGAATTGGCAGGGTGCTGGGCGGCCGTAAATCAACAACTTTCCGTGGTTCATAGAGTCGATTGATAATGCTTCAGGATAGGCGCCTATCGCAGCAGCTGCATACTCCATCATCGTGACCAGGTAATATTGAAGGATACCCACAATCGAAATGGTATGGCATCATTCAAATGTGAGGCTCTCTCGTCATGAAGTTGGAGATCCAAGGACTCAAGAGGCTACTTTACTTTACTTGACCTACTCGCCTTGATCAGGCGGTGGGACAGACAGCCGCCTATAGCTAGGCCCCAATGAGCCCTAGAGCCCCCCAATAAGGCCTAGAGCCCGGCATCGCCGGTGATCCTGATTTGCTTATGCGCGCGGATGATTCTTGCAGCAAGGTATTCCCACGTCATTCCTACTTTAGTCCCGTGACTTTCGTAACTTCCCTCTGAGTCTCGGCTTCATCAGAATGAGTCCTGTGTATCGCGACTCCCGAAATTGCTTGTGTAGAAAATGAGGATCGATTGCCGGCTGCTCTGATCTCCGGTCTTGCTGCCTCAAGAAGTTCGTAAGGACACTGCCGGTAACTTTCTGAGCGGGCCCACGTATTCCATTCCAGCCATACTTCTACAGAACCTTTCTCACATCACGTTCTCCTACCATCTTCCATCATGGACTGTCTCCCTATCCCTTTTGTCTGTGTAAGTAATCAGCTATTGGGAACTCTCATCGACATCATATCGTTTCCTCACATATTACCCCCCCTTGCCCTGACTATCACAACTGTCCCGTCTCTCCCAGCTACAGCATCTAACTTGAGCTTCTGCAACAGTTCCAGTGCGGCACAGATCAAAATCCTTGTCACTGCAAGGTTGTTGGTCCAACTTTGGGTCTGTATCCCACCGCCTGATCGCAAATCTATGCACTGACAAGGACCAGGATTTGCTGTAGCAGTCTGTTCCGCTGTATGACTATCTCGGCTGTCTTTATCCTCCCAAAACTGTCTTTAACATCAGTGTAGGTAGTTTGCTGGCCGGCAGCTCTCCTCTGTGGATGTTGCGCAACAGAATTTGGGAAAAAGTATGTCGTCCCTGATAAGAAAATACACAGTTTCGACAGAGCTGACAAAGAATCCAATACATAGGACACTGGGACTTCCAGTAGAATTGAGTGGTTCTGTCTCGTACGTTATCTATGGATTGGTTGCCTTAACCCAGCAAAGGTCAGGCGAATGTTAGCCCTATAAGCTAAATCGTGTCAGTAACGCAATACCTTTTTGACAGTCTCACTTCATGGGCTCATATTTCCTGCCGGTGTGTGAACCTATTCATGCTTAGAGCCTCCCGGGCTGTTGCAGCAGCAGTACTCATGCATGTCATAATGCCTGAGACGGACCTGAGTCAATCAGGCGGGTAGTAAATAATTCAAGTGTGTTCCATTCACTCTACCCTAATCTCCGAAGTGGTCCCGGGTGTTGTGATCGTGGACACAATTTGTGATTTGATTTTGAATGTCATCACAAAAGCTGCCTTTTGCAATAATCCGGATCTCAGGTGCTTCCAATCCAACCTTCGCCAACACAAAGCCCTTCCGATGGCTCATCATAGCTTCGAGTAGGAGCTGAAAGGTCAGGAAGTGTCTTAGCTCATTGCTCTTGTTCTTTTCTATATTTGTGATTGCTCCTGTATGTTCTTGCGGGGGCCCAAATCCAGTCCTCTTGCTCTTCGCCCAACTTCACCGAGCTCTAGGTCCAATCCCATATTCACAAGCCGTATCTCTCCTTCGATTCTCGCTACTAGCTACAAGACTGGACAACACCGACCTCTGTGTCTGTATCAACACGTACAGTACGTGCAGACTCAAGGAAAGGCCACGATGGAGAACCACAGTAAGCTAGCTCACCCTCCTGTCGCCTTGGGATCTGTTTGACATGGCTAGCAACGCACCCTTTCCAGGATGCTCCCTTTGGGTACCGCATCCTCCATCAGTCCTCCTCTGGTAGGAGTGAGACACCTGTCGATCCTCAAGGTAGGCGCATTGCATTCATTGGTCACTTGCGATTCTCTACGGTTGTATCTAAGTATCGAAATAGGACATTTAAGGCGAGCAGTTGGGCTTCAAAGCAAAAGCATCAAAGAAGTTCCCAATTTAGACAACGTGTCAGCTTTTCTCTCAGATCCGCTCACTTTGGAAGAGGACGCAGCTCCCACCAGTAAGGTGCAAGTGCCGGGAGAGCCGGTAGGAAGTGGCAAAGAATGCCCTGTGGAGCTGATCGATGACTTCGACCCAGCGAAGGTCCTTAAGCTGGTAGACCGAGTGCTCTCTTCAGCCTGGAAATTCAACCCATATCTTGGTGCAAGCCCTGGCGCCATGGGCCCATTCCCAAAAGATCTTGAATTGAACTCGAACGAGTTCGAGTTTGCCAATCGTAAAAAGATAATCAAGGACACCGCCATCGAGACGAGACTCCGGGCTGACACTGCACGTGGATTGTTCGAACTACAGAATATCAATAAGAGAAACAAGAAGAACTTAAGCATCACACCATGGCCTGAGGATATTTCGTTCCTAAATGACAAGGCATTTGCAGAACAGGTCAACCTTAATGCTTTCCACAGCCGTAACTCCATCCCAGATAATGGGAATAGCCGAGTGCATGACACTCCAGATGATGTTTGTCACGATGATCGCCAAGGGGTAAGTCACTTGAGCAAAAATCAGTTCACTCTCACACACAATCACACAATGGTTTACTGAAAACGGTGGTCATAGGTTTTCAAAGACTCGGCGATTCATATGGAAGATGAGTTCCAGAAGGAAGCTAAAAAAGGATCACCGACTTCAAGTACTCGGCCGGAGCACGAACGTAACGAAGGAGCCGTCACTGGCTCATTCATAGCGCCCTCTCCGGATGAAGTTGACTGCGAGATTCTCATTTCTGATGAATTGCTTCAAGTGCTAGGTCACAATGTCTCTGATGCAGCGGGCTTCGGAACAGTACCCGCAACAGACATCAACATTCGTAGGCTTCATGCTAGGCTTGAAGGAGTCTCCGCTCAGACCTCTCTGGCTCTCTTCGACCACTCTAATGCGTCTTTCGATGGACAATATGAGGGCCCGCCCTACGATGTCCGCGACATGGCCGAGAGTTCCGCATTGGTACGTGCAATGGAGGATACGCTTTACCTCAACTTCGGTACTATGCACGGTCATAGCCTTCAGTACGAACAACGGGACATGGTCGGAAATGATCTGCCACCTGCCGATACTGTTCTCATGGGAACGCTGGGTGGGGCATCCTTAGAGAACGTGGAGCATGTAGCCCCTTTCGCTGCTCCAGACATGGTTTTTGAGCCCCTCGACCAGGCAGTCAACGGTCATATGAGCGATACATACTGCGCAGAAACACCACTGGCGCTTCCCTCTCCACCCTTTGGGTCTTTCAACTCACTGGGTCAACGAGAGCTCGCTCCCCCAAACGTACTTTCAGAAGTCCACGATGGTTCGGCTCCGTCAATGGACCATGCTGTTCCCTATAACGTTCTTACACCGATGCGCTTTGTATCACCATCATCTCCTGCAATGTTTCAAGCTTCAAATGTCCCGGACGACAATGGATCTGAAGGCAGCATCGAGGTATTCAATGATCCAGCACCAGTGCATCAGGCCTCAGCCATACCTCTGGAAGCGGAAGCAGCCTTGGGGGGAGCTGGGGTCTACTTCCATAACAACGGGCCGTTCAGCGCACCTACGCCAATGTACCCAATCTCAGTCTCGCCTGGCCAAGCGACAGACATTGCAAATGCTCTCGAAATTCACACGCCGAGCAATAGCCACGCTATACTCTACGCTCCGACGCCTATGGTCCCGGAATTCTTCTCGCCCGACGCGGCAATAGAGGTTGTTAACGCAGCAGAGAACTTCTCTTATGACATTGGCGAAGGACGTTTTGCTGACTACGATTATCCTGAACCTCCCTCGAGCGCCAGCCGACAGTTGTCCCAGGACCTCTACGCAGCGGCCAATGGCAATACAACCGCAAACGGAGAGCAGTCTCCCATGGGCCTTGATGATCTCAATCACGATCAACTCGATCTCGAATATGGATTTGAGCCGGGAACGAATCGCTCCGCGACTCCCTATCAGAGCCCTTACCACAGTAGGTCGGTAGAAGATGGCAACCGTCTACATAACCATCTCCGGGCACCTCCGCCAGTCACCAATACTTACGGACGTCCACGCTATGGTGCGCTCCGGCTGCCAGGATATCCTGCAGTCGCGAGATCGATCACCAACTCCAGTATGGGGGATAATCCGTCTCTTAGCCCACGAGATGGCGCCAAGAACACGGCCCTTTCTGAGTACATCCGATCAAACACCGCTCAGCCATTGCTCAGCCATGCCGACAGCAACATGAGTATGGAGGTTCATACCGGTGCAGCTACTGGAATGGCTCCTAGATCACCAAGGCCGAATGAGGCTCCCAATGCCAACTTTGCGGCTGGCGTAAGTACTTATCTTCTTGTGAACCGCGGCTACAAGAGAATCAGCGCTAACAGCACCCAGGCCCGTAGATTAGCTTCCAGCATCACCCGTCCTTCAACCCCTAAAATTCCCTCCGCGCCGTCGTACTCCCTCTCCCCAGTTGGCGCAGCCCTTCACCTGAAAATGCCGATGGAACGCCAGACGTCAGACCGAGCGGGGACCACTTGGGGAGCCCCAATCCCAATCCCGAACTCAGGAGCCCCGATCCCCATTCCGAACCCCGGAGCCCCGATCCCAATTCCGAACTCAGAAGCTCCAGCCACAAGACCCAACAACCCTCCAAGTCCATACGATGACGCCCCTGCCTTCAGTACCCGCAATCGCTCTCGTGCTTCCAGTGCTGCCAGTGCTGCCAGTGCTGCCAGTGCTGGTACCTCCGGGGCTCCGAGCGGTGGTGAGCCCGTTGCCTCACCTGACACGAAAACCAGCAAAGCCAAGACTCCCCGTCGCAAGAACAAAAGCGAAGCCAAGGCTCCTCGTCGCAAGAGTACCCCCAAAGCCAAGTCTCGGAGTGCGACACCGGCTACTGGTAAAACTAATGGGAGAGGCCGCGCTCAATCCGTGGGAGCTGCTCAGGAAGGGCAGCCGCCGAAGAAGAGAGGTCGTCCGCTGAAGAAGGATAATGGCGGTGCTGCGGATTTGGCTTGATCTTGGTCGCTGACACCCAAAAAGCTTTGTTCCCGTCGAACTCCGGCTTTACTGGCTCTCAACTCTTGTTCTGAGCTTTATTGAATTTGCTCATATGGTGTCCATTCATTTCATCTCTGCTACCTTGCGAACTCGACTCTACCAATTCGCTTCCACGGCTCAAGTGGTTCCTGAGTCTTGACCCCAAAGGCCATCCGCTTGCTCATATGGCTTCTTTCATCTTCATTAACTATCAGGTGAGTCCGAAGCCCCCAACTTGCAAATACGACTTGACTGACAGAGAAATAGCTTCCACATCCCAGGCCTCCCAATTCGGAAGCACCAGCTTGCTGATACAGCTCGGCTCATTTCCACCCATCTGGGTCCGTCGGCTTGCTGGACTCAGCTTCTTTCCATTTCATCAGCTTGTCAACACGACTCTACTCATTTCTTTCATCACCAGCTTTGTCGATTTGATCACCTGTACCCATCCAGCTCACTAATACGGCCTCGCATATCTGCAGCCATCCTCGAGCGAAGCTACGGTACCCCAATTATTTCCTTCCGTCTTCAACAACCAAATTGTTCCGAGCTGTCACAACCTGTCGTCCGATACACAATACACATGACATCTGTACCAAGACTGTCTACGGATCGTGCATTTGGATGACGGGAGAGACGGATTGCTGAGACTATGGTTTTTGTCTGTTTGTGGCTTATGGTGTGAGCGGTTGCTCCTTAGATACACTACAGCTGTAGGTTCCAGGTCCTTGACCTGCTGTACGCGAAGCTACACGTCAGATAGCGAGTTGTTAGTTTGTTGACTAGAATGCATGCTTTTCGAAAATCTTCGTTTGAAATACGTGATGTGGTGGGTGGTTATGCTTCTCGTGTTTCTTGACAATGAAGGCAAAGGATCTTGTAAATCTTTTGACACGACGGTTCAGTCAACTCATATCGTCTGCTTTCAACTCGGGATTCGCCCATGTTTGGTCTAATCCGAAGGGCGTAAAGTATATAACCGCTTCGACGTCTTTGGTATTGTCGATTGTAAGGGTGATGATTGAACGCCTACATCATGCTTCGCTCACCTACACTCATCACCACTGCCCCCTCCCTACCACGGCGGCCTCAAGTTCGCAAGACCCGCCATCGTGCTCTCAACCATGCCCCCTCCTTCACTGCCATCTTCCTTCTTCCTCTGGCCCGCCAACTCCATCTGTATCGCCCGATGCACATGCACCAACCAGTCGACATAGCTCTGTGCTTCGTTATTTCGATCCTCAAGCAGCAGCCTGGCGAACTCGTATTCACTGCCATCAAGCCCCTGCCGCGCCAGCTGTATCGTAAGCGCTTTACTCCCTCTCACACTCGCCAGGTACGCGAGCAGATTCCGGACTTGCGCGTTCAGATGCGTATCTAGTACGGGTAATGAAGAGAGCATAGGGTCAAGCGCCTGCAGAGAGGATCTGTCGGGCCCGAAGAGGTCCTCGAGGAGATTGGGCGAGACCTGACTATGCAGCCAGAGCAGGCATACTTGGCCGTCGTCGACGAGATAGGCGCCTCCTTCTTCGATGCGCGAGAATGAGGCGCGGATGCTGGAGGGGACTTGGAGGTGGCCGGTTGAGGTGGGGAAACAGTCTTCGGGAGCGAGGCTGTGGATGGGGATGATGCGCGGGTAGAGGAAGAGGGAGAGTTCGGTGGGGGACATGGATTTGAGCATGCGCATCGTGTGGGTGCGGCGATCGGAGGGCTCGGCGCCGGCTGTGAAGGGGTTAGGTGGGGTGAGGGAGCAAAGGGTGGAGGATGCTTGCCTTTGAGGGCTCTGCATTTGAGGAGGCCGAGCATGTACATGCTGAATTCTTTCAGGTTCTCTGGGAGGACGAGCTGCCCTGGTGGGTGTGATACCGAGAAGCCCTTTCGGTAGCCGGCGAGTATGTCGACGGTCTTCTCGGTCAACGCATTGCGGATGTCTTTCAGCGTCTTTTCAGTCATTCGCGAAGCAGCTGCATCTATGTCAGCGGAGTTGAGATTGTTGAAGTGTGGTCGTGCTTGCCCTCCCTCGCAATCATGCTTACAACAGCATCTTGATCGATGAACCTCATAGATTCTATGGAGGCGCCCTCACTGACGCTTGCAACGGTGTTGGTACATCTGACCCGCCTCTCTCCTCCTGCCGTGGTATACAGTAGAGCACACTGGAAATGCGCATCCAACTTAGAGTCAAGCTTACCGTCGTAGCTGAACATCACGCCCATTGCCTTGTCAGCATCAATGACGCCGAATTCAAGGTCAGCGCCGAACGTGTGCTGCAAGAAATTGCCATGATACGATGAGACTTGCAGGCCGTTCGAGCATCGTACTTTCATCAAAGCTTGGTAGCCTGTGTCCCGGGTAAGTGTATGCTTGAGTTCCTTCGAGAGCCTTTCATTATCTCGTGGGTAAACGTAATTAGGGTAGAAGTACATCTCCCCGCCTGTCGCTGCCGAAACATGACCTGAACATATGATTAGCATATCGTATTTGAATAATCTACAAGACTTACCTATCGTCGCCAAATCCATATAGCCACCACTGGCCGATGCAACGAAGAAATCAATACCGACACCGCTTTCTACCATCTTACTGGCAGTCTTCTTCCATCCAGAATGATCGGTCTGAAAGAGCTTCTTCTCGGTTTCGATACCGTGCAATTTACCCTCATCTCGCATGAAAAGCCTGCCGGGGCCCCAGGTGGGCAACGCCGAAAGCGAGCAGATAATCTTCCCACCAGTTGCGGAGAGGGCAGAGAGAGCGGAGTCGAGCGTTGGTAGCAAGGCAGGTTCGGGATTCTTGATTGTGGCGAACAGGCTAGGTAGTTTTTGGAGAAGAGCAGTGATGATATGCTTTGACGCATATGGATCAACGAACAATTCGTCGCTCCCTAGCGGAACGAATGGATCCTCGACATCAGGCATCACAAGCATTTGTGCTTGATCAAGCCTGGCCTGCAATGTAATGAGCATGTCATCCTTTACACGCGAACGCAGTCCACTCACATCGCAGTTGTAGAAATGCATCGCTTTATCATAGGTCACAAAGCCTATTTTCGATGCGACGGGTATGCTTCGTTTAATATTTGAATTATCACCTTCTACCTTCTCATAGTCTGAGTCGTCTTGATCCTCTTCATAGAGCGCGGCCAGGATACCGTTGCAGAATGCTTCCAAGAAGCCTCTGTTGACCGCTTCCTGGCTGACGTCAATAAGGAAAAGCCAGCGCAAACCCACGGGTTCTTTCGCCCAGTACTCTTTTGGTACCGTGAACTCGACAGTGCCCAGCGTCAGCTCCGGCCTTTGCGCTCGGTCTACCCTGACACCGGAAGGATCTGTTGGGGCGAAGTACTCTGGTGCTACATCATTCGGAAACGTACACATGTTGCACACAAGCTTATTTCCTCCTGATCTAAATGACATGAAGGGATTGATGTAGGTTCGACATCGCCGACACCGTGGTGGACCTTGTTCCCCAAAGTCCAGAACAGGTATCTTCTCTTCACCTTCTTGCAACGGCGCTAATGGTTGCAAGACAATACCAAGCGGGAGAGCAGTTGCCGTGAGCGCTTCTGAGGTGGATGGGATATGATTAAGTGTCAAACGAGCATATTTAGGAGACGAATTACCCTGATCGAATGCAACAAAGGGAATAGTAGCGGGTGGAGGTAGATGCTGATCTATTGTGGGATACGTATGGTCGAGATAATATCGAGCCGCAGCGTCTCTTGATAAGGGGATACTTGGAACCTGCTCAGGATCAACTCGGCCTTGGGCAGATACTCCAGGGCCGCTGGAGACAGGCATTGATTGGTTCGAGGCCCCGAAATTCGTCGCCACTGATGGTATGCCAGGAGTGAAAGGTGTGCCTGCTGGAGCCGGAAATTGATTCATAGCTGGCGTTATCTGCTGACCCGCATACTGATGTTGATTTGGATGAGGGGAAATGCCAGGTGTCGTGGGCTGCGGTTGATTGTAGCCTTGCTGCATGCCACCGAAGGCTTGCTGCGTGGCCGCCGGCTGATCGAGATTGTGGTATGCATGTCTGTTCTTCTTCTTTTGAGGCCGATTCGTAGCAACAGCATCGTCTCCCAATCCCATACTCCCCATCTGCGAGGAGAGCCCGCCCATACCCCCGTCATTGTTTCCAGCAGCTTGCCTATGAGGTGGGAAATATCCTTGCTCTTGGGATACAACTGCTTGACCCTGATAGCTGCTGTACGGCGTTCCTCCATATTGATTCGGCTGGCCATTCGGAGGTGCTTGCCCGTGCGGTTGTGGTGTAGCATCCGGCTGATAGGGTGACGGGGCTACTGGCGGTCGCCATTGAGGGCCGAGCTGGGCCTCATGTGGGGGGCCATTGGCGCCGGTGTTTGGTGGCGGATTTCCAGGCTGACCATACGATTTGTAGCCAGACATGATTCAGTGGGCAGTGGGGGAGAAAAGGCGTCTTGTATATCGAGGTTGGGGCGATTGCGTGTCGTTCCTGTAGTCCACTGAACCCGAGAAGCCTCGAGTCATGATATAGACATTGGCCGCATTGACGCTTTGGAATCTAAATACAGGAGCTGTTTTATCCAGAAAGACTTACTGCTACTTTTGCATGCCACTCTCACACATCTTCGCCAAGAAGATATCGATCCTCGGCAGTTCAATTCCTCTGTCTCGGGCCGGGTGATAGTCCGTAGCGTCGCAGGGCTCGGAAGTATCAAGTAACACCCAGCAGTAGACTCTCGCGCATACCTCTCGAGGCGGGACGCTTAATTGAACACACTAGCACTACCCCATGCCCCAACAAAGAATCCTCCTCCTCGGCCGCAAAGGCATCGTCGTCGACGACGCCAAAGCCAAATTGAACAACCCCACCCTCGAAATCTACGGCGGCACAAGGATAAACGATGTTCGGACGGTGTTCTCAAGCCACGCCGACATCACGCACGTCTTCATGGGCGCGGGGATCGACATCGAGACGCGGCTGGAGATCATTCGGGAGGTCTGCCGTGTGAGTAGCAGCACTTCGGTGCATATGAAGGACGCGATGTCGGGGCCGGAGGGGTTTCTGTCGTTTGTGAAGGCGATTATGGAGGGATTTACGAGGGCGGAGGCGTGAGAGGTAGCTGAATAGAAAGTCATGCGTTTCTCAGGCTGCTCTCTCTACCTTTGAAGGGGTTCAAAGCAGTCGGGACCAATTGCGAGAGGGATCTTGGGGACGATTCCGTGGCAAGTCAAGCAAAGCTGCATTGCTATCTTGAGAGATTTGCTGTTTGAAGTCACGCCGAAGCACGAGCCGAGCCGAGCTTCTGTCTTCGTCTAAATACAATTATGCCGTCCTCAATGTACGCACAAAGAACAAGAGAGTGATGTCTCTGCCTGCCAGCACCAGGTGGGAGCGTATTTCATTGCCGCTTCCTGCACGCTTGGAATCTACAAGAGATGAGACCAAAAAACAAGAGCAAACCTCTATATATAGTCGGCGGCGTCTTCTACTACACTCGTACGTCTCTCATATTTTACAACGACGAAACAGAGGCTATATTAGATATCGTGGTAAAAGACGCAAGACCTACAAAGCCAAAACGAGAATCAAACGATACGCACGATCAATACGAGGCACGTCTAGCAAAATGGGACGCAAAAGAGGCTAAAATGGTGGATATCAAAGTACGTGGAAACGCCATGACGCAATACTATTACACACGCAAGATACTACCGCATTACGTGACTGAATTTGAGTCTATAAAGGCCAAACTTGGATGCGCGACGTTGCAAGAAGACGGCGATCCCTCTTATGGCTCCAAATCTACATAGAACTACGTCTGGCGATATAAACGTCAACATAAAGTTCTTGATCACATTTTGACGCATTCGGGTCAATCACCAGACTTCAATTGTCAAGAGCTCTCTTGAAACATCCTAAAACAACGCGTGCGTTATCATAGTTGGGACTCAGAAGAGACATTAATGCATATATTACAAACGGAGTGGTGAGCAATACCGCAATGGGAAATTCAAAGACGCTTTGACGAAATGTAAACGCATAGCCAGAAATAAGGGAAAGCTTATTAAAACTGATCTCTGGTAAGACCTGTTCCCCAGAAATTAGTTAGGCAGATGCATAGAAAATACCTGAGAAGTGCCCAACGTCAATACGTGTAAACGTTGTTTTGTGATCTAGTATCCCACCACCACTACCACCAAATTTGTTGGGCGGGCGGGTACTACCAAGCGTGCAGGAAGCGGCAATGAAATACGCTCCCACCTGGTGCCAGTGGATTTTTGGAGCCAGCGAGTAGCGTCAAAGAATCCCTATCCAACCAATCATTGGTGGCCTCAGAGTGCCAAGCATCAAACACTCTGTTTCCACATCTCAGACGGTAGAGGTCGGGCATAGCGTCTTTACCCATCCCTCCACAGAGACCTACTTCAGCTGTCGTTCGAAGCGGATCGGCCTAAATGTTTGGAAAAGGCCAAGTTTGAGGCTACAGAGATGGCGCGCTTCCACATCGCCGCCGCTTTGGCCACAGCAACGGTCTCGCTACTCATTATCTTCTACTTGATATCGATGCTTGGAATACCGGAACTTGGATTTCTGCAGTTGAGATACGATTATGGACAGCCTTCAATCGTGTCGTCGCAGCAGATGCCGGTCGAGCCCTTTCCAGACGCCGAATCGGTTCAGGACCCACATACATGTACTCAATACCTGCTCGGTATTGGGAAAGCCGATATCACGGGGTATAGGGTTCCTAGGCCAAGGTCATCGGACTAGACTAATGCAGCCCTCCCAGACCCGTTGTCGAAATCAATTTAATAGGTTATGCAGACCCAGATCAGGTTGGCTCAGGTTTGCGCCAAAGGCTATACTCTCGTGCTTTCATCGTTGGAGGTCTGGATAAGCCAGAGGATCGGTTTGTCTATCTTGTCCTCGACATACAATCCGGGGATACTGCGGTGAGAGACGGCATTCTACAAGGTCTCGGCGAGCTTGGAGAAGAGTACAAAGTCTACAAGCAAGAGAACGTGGCTGTCACGGGCACGCACTCACATTCTGGACCTGGCGCTTGGCTCAACTACCTGTTGCCTCAGATTACAAGCAAAGGTTTCGACCAGCAGAGCTACCAAGCAATCGTCGACGGAGCTTTGCTTTCGATACAGCGAGCTCATGAAAGCCTCGGACCAGGTTATCTCAGCATTGGCTCCATTGCTGTAGAAGATGCGAACATCAACAGAAGCCCTTACGCTTACCTCGCGAACCCTGCTGAGGAACGAGTTAGACACGAGCACGATGTCGACAAAACCATGACCATGCTCAAATTCCAAGATGCGCAGACGAGCAAAGATATTGGCGTCCTCACTTGGTTTGCCGTGCACGGGACGTCAATGCTTGGTAACAATACGCTGATAACCGGCGACAACAAAGGAGTGGCGGCGAACTTGATGGAAAAGGCATACCGCAGCTCAAGTGAAGATCGAGCAGACGATGGGTTCATAGCTGGCTTCTCCCAAGCTAACGTAGGAGACACTTCACCCAATGTCCTGGGAGCCTATTGTGAGGATGGATTCGCAGAGAAGTGCAACTTTGAAGACAGCACATGCGGCGGGAGCAGCAAGCCTTGTCATGGGAGAGGCCCTTATTTCCGAAAGAAAGACAAGGGCGCCTCGAGCTGCTTCGAGATTGGACTCCGGCAGTACAATGCTGCATCTTCTCTGTACGATCAATTGGCCTTGACCGGTACGCCCATACAGGGGTCCGCTGTCAAAGCATTGCACACGTTCCACGATTTTTCTTCCCTTACAATTATCCACCCCAATGGCTCTCTCGTTTCGACGTGTCCTGCGGCCTTGGGCTACTCCTTCGCTGCCGGCACCACCGACGGCCCCGGCGTCTTTGATTTCAAACAAAACAACACGGGCTCACCAAACGCCAACCCTGTATGGGCCGTCGTGCGTGGTTTTCTGCGCGAGCCAACTGATGAACAGAAAGCATGCCATCACCCAAAACCGATCTTACTCGATGTCGGGGAGATCCACAGACCCTACCTTTGGACACCAAACATCGTTGATGTCCAGCTACTCCGAGTAGGACAGCTGATCATCATTGTCAGTCCCGGCGAAGCTACGACCATGGCGGGCCGACGCTGGAGAGAAAGTATTCAGACATCGGCGTCTGCTTCGACCTTAACAGGGGATACAGAGCCCGTTGTCGTCCTGGGCGGTCCGGCAAATAGCTACACGCACTACATCGCAACAGAGGAAGAGTACGGTATCCAGCGGTACGAAGGAGCTTCTACCCTGTACGGTCCGCACACGCTCAACGCTCACATCAATCTTACAACGCGCTATCTACCTTACCTGCACTCGTCCAGCACATCTCGACCAGACCCCGGGCCACTGCCGCCTATACACACCAACAAATCTCTTTCCTTCATCACTGGCGTAGCCTTCGACCGCGCCCCGCTTTTCAAGTCCTTCGGTGACGTCCTTTCCGACGTAGAGCCTGTCTACTCACCCGGCGCAACTCCAAAGGTCATGTTTGTAGGTGCAAACCCGCGAAACGACCTTCGCTTGGAAGATACGTACGTCGCTGTCGAACAGCTCGTCTATGGCGATTGGAAGAAAGTCCGTGACGACAGTGATTGGAGTTTGATCTTTCGGTGGCGTAGGGCCAGCAGCGTCCTGGCTACCAGTGAGGTTGTAGTGGAGTGGGAGATTGAGGATGAGGTAGAGCCAGGAAAGTATAGGATCAGATACTGGGGTGCGAGTAAAACGCCGATCACAGGGAAGATTGTTCAATTCACAGGCATGAGTGGCGAGTTTAGCGTTGTATGAGAGCAGAGTCACACCCAGCGATAATGATGCGCTTAAAATCACGTGGCCAGTTGTTCGTGGAGGATTTTTACGATCGGAACCCACAGTAGCTGGCATGATTTCCTCGAGAATCTCACCGGCTGAAGATTGAAGGATGTCCAGTGAGCGGAAGAGATCGGGGTTCGCATATTGTATCCTCTTCATCCATTACGGAAACTATTGGTGGAAGATGGTGGATGAGGAGAGTGGGTAATCCTGAGACGGACCTTCATCCAGACACTAAATCCCTGTTCTATGCTTTTGGAGCGTCCTTGTCGGATCAAGGCCTGGAGACTGAGTCGACGAACGGAAAACCCACCACGAGGGTGGTCATATCAAGAACGTATGGCATTTATGAGACGCGCCACTATGGACAGCCCCGATGATGTCCCACCAGCGCTTCAAGAACAGAAAGGTTAAAGTAGAGCCAACAAACAACCTACAAAGGATGCATATTCTTCCCGTACCGGAAAAGCACCGCTAGAGACAGGGTTTTCAGAGACACAATGCGCGCAGAGAACCACTACTCGATTGGATACTGGGTGATACGGCTGTATATGAATAGGAAGGCATAGATAGTCACCCAAAAGTGCAAGAGGGAAAAAAATTGCCTTGTGCGCCAGCTATGGAACTTGTGGTCACGGATAGCCAGGCTGTTCACGCTCCCCATCGATAGCTCGAGGACATGACCCGGACTTGGAAGATGGTCGGACACAGTATGTCGATCGGATCAAAGGAGACATGTACATACGCACCTGTGCTCCAGCCGAGCATCCCAACGCCCAAGTACATGCCCATCGTGACGTCGACCCGAAGATTCTCGAAGCAGACATTGGAACCATCCCACTGTCCCGAATCTAACATCAATGACTCCGCTCGCGATCGACGGCGACTGGTTCGATCGTATTTTCTACCAGGCCCCGGGCGTCTTTTCACTAGCAAGCATGGAGTCTGGATCCACGGATGTGGTGCAGATCCATAGCATCATTGTCCAACGTCCGAAGCGATGGTCTGGAGCCAGCGATGCCGATCCGCGTGAGAGCCATGGGAAATCACGAGCCACGAATTGCGATTCCCAGCGGCATAGGAGCGACAATGACTGGCCCGGCAAAGCCCCCCCTTTTTGCACAGCCACGTCTCGACGCCACAGCTGCAGCTAGCGATCCTGGGGTGACAGGATTAGCAATGGGATCAAGGAAGCATCGAATTGTCGGAGGAAGCTCCGTTCCGCGGAAGATGGCTTCGCTTGCGACGTGTTTTACGTCATTTCTGTGCGGACATTCGCGGAGGATCGACCCCGTGTGACAAGGAGCTGCAGTGTGATTGTGAAAGACAACGAGAGTGTTGCGTTGGCACTTGGCAGTCTTGCTGTGTCATGTTGGAAATAGTAGCAGCCGGAGCCATGTCAGGTGCAGGGTTCGGAAGCCACGGGATTGAAACATGAAACAGCCAGAGAGGGTACCCCAGGCAACGGAGTCAGTGGTACCGTTCATCACCCCTGGAATGCATCGAGTGTAGGGGGAAGAAATTCAAAAATTGATCAAGATTGAAAGCAAGATAGGATTGATAAGTTCAATCTATATACGCTGCCACGTTGACGGGCTTGGGGGTATCTCAGAAAAGCAAGAAACCATCGAAACAAGCCACTAGTTGACTGTGCTGAGGTTCTTTGTACACATACATATTAAATCACCCATAAGCGGTGATCAGTAGAAGTAAATCGTATCATCGTGTTCGTCTGATCTCGCGGCAAGGAATATCGTGATGCTGTACCATAACAACAAAAAACGGAGATTGGCGTATCATTTCGTGAGGGTATCAATCTAAAGCGATTCGAGGCAAGCATAGAAAGGCAAGCCTCGGGGTATCTTGAAAACAAAAATATCTCTCCGCGGGCCGTGCTGATACGGTCCTGAACCGTGGAGGTCGACGCGTAGATGAAAATGAACGATAGAACGATCGGATGGCAGTTGGAGTTTGCTGGCAGTGGAACATAGTCGGAAAATAGTCGGGAAAACTGTGATAGAGAGGCGATTGAGTGTCATGTTCAGAACAGCAGTCTCAGCTCCAACGGGGAGAAGGAGGAAACGCCCTGGTCGTCTGTCAAGGACGCTGTGCTTTCGATCTTGGAAAATTCGACAGCCATGTCTTGGCCTTCTGGCAGTTCTCGAACAACTTCATCGTCCACCATGATCCTAAGACCTTTGAGATTAACACGAATGGTGCGGGAGACTCGGGTAGCGTCAATCTGGCACTTGGTGGCGATGCTATTGATGAGGTCCTTGACCGTTCGTTCCATCAAATATACGGCCCGATAATAGTCGTTCTCAGGAGCTGCTCCCATCACTTTAATGAGGACGTAGAAACAAGCGATAGGCTTGATGGGCCGCTCCGGTGGAGCTTGGTAGGCCGGATCAACGCCAAGTGCCTCGAACCAGTCTGGAAAGTGGACGTCCGGCTGACCCTTCTGCACCTTCACTACCTGACTTTGAGGCTCTGTAGTGGGTTGGACGGCCAGGGAGTGAAGCTGATTATCTGGAAACTGTGGGAATTGATCCCAATCTTCGGGTAAGAGCTGCGGAGGTGCGTAAGGCGTAGAGCCTTGCAATGCTGCAGGCTCGCCTGACTGCAAATGCGAGTGCGTAGAGCGCGAGCTCGGGGTGGGCGACTCAATGCAAGTAGTCGTTGGTGTTGTTTGGCTGGTCCCAGCGCTCTGTCGTCGATCCCAGGATGTTTTGCGGCTGAGAGGCTCAATCTTAGATACTTCGGGAACGTGCCCGGGTAGTTGGACTGGAAATGCGTCCGGATCATCCTGTGGATAGCCCTTCAGGTTCAGTACGCTGACCGGGCGGGTTGACGAAAACATGTCCTCCGTCGATGCAAGTTTGGTATGGAGATCATCATCGATCACGGGGCGGCCGTTGGAATTTTGGGAAGAAACCGACCATGACCGCGTGTGCTTCAATGCTTTTGTCGGACGATTACTACTGCCTTTCGATCCGCTCCGTTTTCGTTTTCCGGATTGGCTTGCGCCACTTTCGACCTGGGCGATTTGGTGTTTGAGCTTATCAATCGTCTTTCTGATGTGAGCTATGTCATTCGAGAGCTTCCTTTCTGCGCCATGGTCTCTAAACAATTTGACTTTGCAGAAGGCGACTTCTGCGCTTGAACCAGGCGGAGAGTCAGGAGTGCCAGAGGAGACAACTTCAGTCTTGGCACACAGTCGCACGGGAATGCCCTTGACCCCCTTCGAGTGGCTGAAGTCGGTCGATAAGAAATTGAAACGTACTCCAACAGAACAATCCGCGGTATTTGTATTGGGCATCGGCGTCCAAACAACGGAAAAACAATCGAAGGAAGAGCTTTGAAGCTCGACTCGCGGCCGCTTTGTATCTTCGTCACCACCCTGAATAGGATCCACATGTTCAACAGCTTGAAGTCGTCCACCTCTAAGGTGAGCCTCGGCCAAGCCTCTACCTTCTTTCCAGAGTTGCCAGCACGCCGATGGCCGTTGCCTTTGTTGCTCGTCCTCGAAAGAGATGCGAATGACTGTGCGGTATTTGAAAGGTGCTGTGCTGGGAATGATGGGTTGACTGTCAGATATTGAGATTGAGTATGCTTGCCCTTTGTTGAGGTAGGTGATCGGAATTTCGTCCAAGTGCCTCACCATCGCAGTCGGCGCATTGAGAGTGACATGATAGCGAAACTTGCTAAAAGCAGGATTAGCAATGTATGAATTCTCAAGGTAGAAATGTGCATACTTCTCTGTCGGCTTAATCGCTGGCGTTGTCATTGCGGGGTTGAACGAGCGCCTTGCGAAAGGTAACAGATTCTTTGCTCGTTGCATTTCAAGGTCCATGGACATTTCCTGCTTTGGCGTAATGTCGTTCGAGGCGTCCATGGCTTCGAATCCGGAGTCCTGGTGTACGAAGGAGCTAGGCGCGTAAGACTGCTGCTCAGGGAAGCCACCTGAAGGCTGGAAGGAGCTTAGTAGGTTGGGATGGAAGGCATGCATGTCGAGCGCAGAAGGGGGTTGAATTTGGCTGTCCGTAGTTGGCATCGACATAGGCGTTCCCAGATGAAATGCCATGTTGGGCGTATGTAGATCGCCTGCTCCGTTGTGATACATTGTGCTTGACCCTCCAGGAGTAGGCGTGTAGTAGCCAGACGGGTTGTTCGCAAAAGAAGGGAAGGTGAAAGAATTGCTCTCCAATAGAGGCGTAAACCGCCATTGATCCTGAGAGTCTATTGGCTGGTTATGCATCTCTTTCCTGTCCTGCGGCTCGTCGAGGAAATGCCTACTCAAGAGCATCAGTCTCATATCCTAGTCATATCAGATGCACAAAACAACGTTGTACAATCTTTGAATGCGATATCCAATAACTAACATGAGAGGGAACCTGGCCGTCTGACGTTGAGAGGGTAGAAGAAATCATCGTCGCACCTATGATCCATGACTGGGTCAGATTGAGGACCTGATTTTGGAACAATGGCCTCTCCAGATGAAGCTATCACGGGCAGTCGAACCGTGCCAGGCCCTACACCAGGGTAGGATTCCTTAAAGGAGGCATAGAACGCATGGCTGGGCTTTTGCGAGTTTCTCCTGTCGAGTCAATCGAGGTCAGCTTTTGATCACTGACAGAGGCATCGACTGATAGTAGAAAGCCACTTGCAGAGCTCCGTATAGGGCAGAGAAGTACTGACCGGTTGCGAAACATTGGAGATAGCGAAGTCCAGTTCCTGAAGTCTATATATACTGTGGCTAGTGCCTTTGTGTGGCTCTGCTCAGCTGTGCGATGTGCGATCTTGCAGGTTGTAAATAGAAGGTGCCGATAGGACCTGCGGCCACGGGGATATGTACTCTTGGAGGTGGGTGTAAGGGAATCGGATGCTAGCGAAGAGCAATGACGGTCGATGCTGGGATTGGCGGCCTAGCAAATGAGGTTCAATTGAACGTGCGGTAGCGTCACGCTTGAAGCGACAAGGGCACACGCATCGGAGAAAGCCACAACCCCCAGGAAGGTCGCTCCGGGGGGGGTTCAGATGATTGTGTTGTCAGTGTGCTAGAGGCCTGGAAGTTTCGGCCTAGCTCTCAAACGGAGAAAGCTTGGATTAAGCGCCACAACTCGTCTGGCGGTGCTGCATTAGCACCGCGAGGTTGGCGCACTTGGAAAGCAGCGTGTGCACTGTTGATCGCATCCCCTTGCGCCATTCCTGGCCTCTCGGGTGGGGCTAGTAGGCATGTGTCAAGCATCGGGTGAGTCTATCAGCCTATGAATTTCCTCTTCAGTCCTTCCTCTGAAAATCACTCCTGAAAGCTGTTCCCGATCATCTCCACTTCCATCCCAAGTGCCGGCACCCGCCAGTCAAAGGCTCAGTTGTTGCAAAATGGATACGCACACCCCTGGCCGATATCAGTGGCTCAAGTGGCTCAATTACCCGTCCTTCTCTGGGCGCGATCGGCGTCGCTTGCTGCTTCATGCCTTCAGCCACACTGATGACATAGGCCGCATATTACTGCTTTAGACCTTCGAGACAACGCGAAATGACCGGCTTCGATCTCGTCGGAGTGCAGGCGAAGAATCGACGCCAAGCACCAGGCCGTGTGCTTTCTTCCCTCGACCACCTGAAAATGAGAATTTGCATTGGCTCGCCTAGGTGGTGCGTGTGGACTCACAGCATGATAATGCTCCAGGAGAACACTAATCGCTGGCCGAGGTAAGTTCCGGCACTGGGCTGTTCTGTCCCTAGCTCCATACCCGTAAGTCCCCCGTGTTAGTTTTGGGACCCGCAACAATGCCATATGCATGATCGATCTCTCATGCCTTTCGTGCATAAATGCATATGTATGTTGTACTACACCCCTGGTAGAAGCTCAAAGCGAGATGAGGGCGGGATAATGGAGCCTGGGCAATTTCCCAGTCGAGATGACTGCGCGACTATAGTTAGCCAATTAGCAATGCAAACATCTTGCTCCACTCCAGAGATTAAGATCATTACCGCCCTCCGACTGAACGTCCTCCGAGCCTCCCCTGTGGCTGGACCTAGAGATCGGCAAAGGACTTTCTTGAAACATTATTCGGCGTCTGCACAGCCACAGACTTTTCACCCTATGGCCTATACGCGTCGTCTCCAGGAGGAGTCTCCGCTTCATGCGACCGAAGATCCCAGGCTGCACAGCCACAAAATTGCGAAGCCACCGCTACTTTAGCGGTGGCGTAAAGTGTTTGCGCGTCGTCGCGAAAAGCGGCATAGATCGACAGCAGTCGTGGAACATTCTGGTCTTACGCTGATGGCCCTCGGACAATGTCCGAGGATGACATACATGTGCTGCGTTCGGTAATTTGAGTTGCTCGATCCTCCATTCTGTCGAAAAAACACCTGGCCACGACCCGCCATTGAGAGGACTCGCCCAGTTTTGTGTTCCCTCCGTGCGCGGAATAGACCGAGTAAAGACTCGACCGCACAGGTCATGCTGGTGTCCGGCGTCCGATCCAACCGAGACTTTCAAGAGATAGACACCTTCTGATCGTCTAGGACTTGATGTATGAGCTACAGACGCAAGCACTCAATGACCTTGTTATACCAGAGCGGCCGCGTTCGGTTGCTTTTGTGGAATACGGAATGCCATAATTGGGGGATGAGTAGGATGCAGGCCAGGTGAACTGCTTGTCTTCGATGAGTACATATTGGACAAGGCACTCAACCAAGTTTGGCTGACAAGAAATCTTTTCAAGGAACACCGTCGTGGCCATGTCAAGTAATCCTATGCGCCGGCAAGAAGTGGTGCACTCGATCTTTGGCATAGATCGAAGAACGCGGTGACGGAATGTCAATGGAATGAACGACCATTACATACCATAGCTGAAGAGGCAAATCGTCAAAGCACTGTTTGTATCCGTTCGACGCAACAGACGGAGAAATATCTACGAATCTTAATAAACCCCTAAGCAGTGCACCCTACCTAGGTATGGCGTAGTAGACTTATCCTATCCCAAGACCAGACTTTCCAGCAGAAAGTTATTGAAATAGGCCGAACAGCATGATGCGTCCAACGATTTGACCACGGTTTTATGGCCGAACAACATCTTGATGATACAGTGGAGGTTTATTACAAGTACCTCGATATTCGAAATGAGCCTGGCCCCCCTAAATTTTGAAAATCACTTTTTCGTTTTCGACTCCGGATTGCAGAAATCCTTACTTCTCAACAACAATAGATTCAAATCGTTAGAAAATCTAATACGATACAATTAACAGTTTGCCAATATGCTTCTGTAAGTTTTCGAGCACTATAGATACAATCTTGTATGGCTGCGAGCGTGTTTAATGAATCTTGATGGGGGCTTGGTGAGGAGCTTGGTGGACTTAAAAACGCTTTGTCACGGTTCCAGGCTAGGCAGGCTTCGCCCTTCGGTTACCCTTCGGGTCTTCGCCCCCTAGCCTCAAGTATACTACGAGTAACGTCTAGCGCCTTGGCACCCATAGTACTTATATCTATTTCTTGTACATAGTTAGTTTTGCATAGCTAGTATTTTTGTCAATCAACTACATACTAGCTATCAAAGCTTTAATTCTAACATAATACTAGCTATCTTTTTAAACACAATCTTGCGAATCGTACCTTAAAGATACTTATATTCGCTAATTTTTTTTCTTCGAAACGTACTTTAGATACAAAGTTATTAAAGCAACTTTAAACACAAAGTTACTAAAGCAATTCTAAATATAAAGTTATTAAAACAAGCGCTTTGCAAAACGTAATTAAGTTGCGACAATAAATATCTCTTAATTAACGTATAATTTAACAATGTTTAATTTTATTAATTTTTTAATAATTTTGTTAAAAGAAATAAGCAACAAATTGTTCTAGCTACAACTTAATAAACTTGCTAAAATAAAATTAATAAATTTGCTAAAATAAAGAAACAACAAATTGTCTCGACTTTAATCTAGTAAACTTGCTAAAATAAAATTAATAAATTTGTTAGAATAAGATTAATAAATTTGTTAAAATAAGATTAGTAAATTTGCTAAAACAACAATTGTAATGCAATTTTGTTGTTGTCTTTAAACAACATTTTTGTTTTCGTATATTAGAAAATTTGCTACGCAATAAAACAACACTTCAAGCAACATTTATTTTTGATATCAAAAATTTTGTTTTATAAATAATATAAATTATTTAACACTTGCATAATCTTAAACATATTTAATTTCGAACTTTTATTTTTGTTTATAAATATTTGCATTATTTGTATTTTATTTATATTTGTAATATAATTAACGAGAAATTAACTTTAAAGAGCAAAGTTAAATTTAATTCTAACAAGAATTGCAAATTATTTAAAAAACTTTTAATAAATAAAAATTAATTAAATATTAATATTGTTTTTTGTTACAATTATTATTTTATAAGTTCTTTATTAGATTAAAATAATCTTAAAGACAATTTAGAATTTAAAGAGCACTTTAATTTACTTAAGTACAATACATTCGAATTTTTGTTATTTATTCGATTCAATTTTTACAAAATTATAATCGATAAATTAACTAAATTAAATTTGTTTAACAATATAAATTTGTTAAATATATTGATTCGATTTTTGATATATTAGTTGCTAAATAGTAGCTTTGCTCAATTTTGTAACAAATATATTAAGAAAGAAAACAAAGATAAATTAAGTTAACATTGTATTCTAGTTGATTAACTTAACAATTTTAACAAAAATTAATAAAAAACGTTTTAATCTCTTTAAAAAGCAATTAAGAATAATATAAAAAAATAATTTCGACTACTTTATAAGAATAATATTATTATTGTCGAATTTTAAATTAATAAAAAAATTATTTTCAATTTTGTCTATTAGTTAAAAATTTAAATTAATTCTTTGTAAGCTTATTTAAGTTAAGCAAAGTCAATAATAAATATTTGCAACAAAACAATATATTGTTTTTAACAAAAGCGCAACAATGCTTTAGCTTAATACAATTTGTTTAAAGCTATTATACATTAATTAGAACAAAAGTTTTCTTTTTTTTAAAATAAAGAAATTGTATTTATTAAGTCTATTTATGTAATTTACAACTTTAATAACAATAATAAACATAATTACTTTTATAAATCTAATTTATAAGCAAAAAATTAATTTAATAATGTTTATTTTGTTTGTAATCTTAAATTGAAACTACAAGACATAAAGAACAATAAATATTTTTTTAATTCTTTTATTTTTATTAGAAATTTTAAAAAGTTTAAACAATAAATTATTGTATTAATTTCTAAGTTTAGCAATATTTTTTAACATTTTATCTTTAAGAAAGTCAAATTTAATTGTGTTATTATTAAGATTATTGATAATATTTTTAAAAAAATTAAGTATTGTTTGTTTAATAGATTTGCTAATTTTTATTTAATAATAAATAATTTACTTAAAGATCTAAATACTTAATAAGACAATTTAAACAAAAAACAACATAATTATATTAAAATTATATTGTTCAAATTTGTTATAAAGAATATCGAAATCTTTAATTAATATATTAATTGCTTTATATTTATAACAACTAAAGTCTTTATATTAAAAGTTAATAAAATATATTAATTTAATAAAGATTTAAGCTATAGACTTTAAAGTTGTTATATTATTTTAACAAATTATATTATTTTAAATTAATTTATTAGATTGATTTGTAAAATCGATCTAAAACTTTAACAAATAAAGAGATTTTGTTTAATTATTATTCGAACTTCTATTTATATATAAACTATTAATAATATTAACAAACGCAATAATTGCATTAATATTTTTAAGTTTTTTAAATATATTAATACAAATGTTCGCAATATTAATAGCTTTAATATACGTATTTTTATTTGCAATTAAAAACAAAATATAGAAGCATAACTTTAAATTTTTAAAAACAAAATTAAATTTTTTAATTTTTGTCGAAAATGTTTTAAGTTAAAATATAGATTATATTATAAAAATGTTTTTTATAAAAACAAATTAACTAAGATTAAAAATAAAGTTTTTGTTAAGTTCAAAACTTATAATATTAGCAACTTCGAATTAGCAATATTTAAAGAAGATAGTTTTTCTAATATTTTAAACAACAATTTAAATAACTTTAGCAAATCAAAAAACTAAACGTTTTTAACAAGAGTCGCAATTTAAAATAGAAGTTAATACTTATACAAAAAACAATAAAAGAGCTTAAAGTTATATTTAATTTATAAGATAAAGTTTTATTTATTAAAGTCGAATTTAATTTTAATGTTATCAACAACAAGTTGCTCAACAATTAGCAATTAAATTTTTATATTAAAATTTGTTCAAATTAAGCTTATTTGCTCTTTAATAAACGTTATATTAAGATAATGCTACTTATTAATATTAAAGTCTTCAATAAAGTCTTTGTAAATAAAAAGTTTATTAAACTTTATAAATTTTTTATTATATTATTTCGAAATTTTATTAAATTGTGTTTAATTAATAACAAATTCGCTTTTAATATTATTTATATTGCTTAAATTATTATTAATCTTAACAAATATATTAATATTTTATAATATTTAATAATTAAATTAGAATAATTTGCAATTATCTTTAGTATACTTTAGATTAAAAAGTATAATGTATAAATTAAAGACAATATACAATTTTTCGAATTTAACTTCGATTATTATATAAAGTATTGCTTGTTAGATTAACAATTATTAGAGATCTTTAACAATTAACGCAAACAATTAAAACGTTTGCTTTTAAAGTCTTTTAATAAAGTTAATATTTATTAAATAAATATCTTTGCATTTTTAAAGTTTGTTAACAAAGAAAGCTACAAGATAGTTATTATATTATTTAAGCATTTTGTTATGCTAAATTAATTAAAAAAAAACAATAAATATTTAGCTTGTATTATAGACAACAATATTACAATAAATATTGCAATTATTATTTTTAATAATTACAATAAGTTTTATGCAAAGCTTAAACAAAAATTTTCTAATTTAAAACAATTAAAGAAACAAATATATTTAAAGTTTAAATACTAGATTAAGCTTTTTAATATATAAAAAGTTAACAAGCTATTGTTAAATAAAAGTATTAATTATACTATTAATTTTGTTCTAGAAGCAATTTCTTTAATTAAGAAAGTTTATAATATTTTTTATTAAAAAGAAAAAATTATTAGAGTCTATTTAAATAATATAAAAAGCAAAAATTAAATTTGCAACAATATTTTATAATATGTTGTTCTTACTTTTATAGTTAAGAAGTCTAATAAAAATTTGCGCATTTGCGTAAATTATAGAGATTTTAACACTTTAACAATTAAGAATTGCAATATTTTATTGTTAATTTAAAAAATCTTGCAACAATTATGCAAAATTAAGTACTATAACAAATTTAATATTATTATTGTTTTTAACAAAATTCGAATACGTTTTAATAACAAATACAAGATAGTCTTTATTATTTGTTACAATTTATTTAAGTATATTATTATATCTTTTAAACTATATAATATTTTAATTATATTTTAATCTTTTATTAATAAGACTTTTAATCTTTATCTAGACAATTTTTGTATTATTTATATAAATAATATTTTAATCTACAATAATATTGAGACAAAATATAAAAATTATGTAAACAAAGTTTTTGTTAAGCTTTATAACGCAAGTCTTTATTTAAATATTAATAAATATATTTTATTTGTTAAACAAGTTAAATATCTAAATTTAATTATTATTATTAAAAAGATTTAAATAAATTTCGAAAAAGTTAAATACATTCTTAAATAAAAAGCTTCTATTTATATATGCGATATATAAATAGACTAATCGTTCGGGTTGGTTTTTCCCCGAAATCTATAACCCGACCCGAAAGTTATATCTAATTAGGCCAAGTTTTAACCTAATATAGTTAGTATTTTCATAATTTATGCAATTCGGTTCCAACTATTGGAACCGAACGATCAGTCTATATATAAATCTTTCTAGACTTTATTAACTTTTATTGACAATTTATTTATAATTATTTAAGTTTAACTAAATCTTTATTAATGTTTAGTAAACTTAAAAACAAAAATCTTAATTTTTTATAATAATTTAACAATTTCGAAGATTTTGCGTTTAAGACTCTTAAACAAGTCTTTATTAATTAATTTATTTTGTATTATTTCGATCTCAATTTAGAGATTTAGATCGAAAGCAATATTTTTGATTTCGTAATTATTGTTGTGTTGTCTTAAATAAATTCGAATAAATTGCTTTATTTAATAATTTATATATTTAAAACTATGTTGTTTGCAAAGTGTAACTACAAAATTTATAACAAAAAGCTATTAGTTATTGTTTGTGCGTTTGAGAAATAATATCTAAAGTGTGCTAGTATATTTATTAAACAATCTATTAAGATTATTATTAATTATTGCAATTTAAAGTATTTTATAATTATTAAGCAACTTAATTGTTGTTAAACTTATTAAATCGAATTTTTGTTCAAATTTAACTTTAAAATTATCTATTAATTAGACGTACTAAACGCGAAGTCAAACAACTTAATTAAACAATCGCAAAATTTACTCTTTAACAACAATAACTTTTGCAATTAATTTTAACAACAAACAATTCTTAAACAATATAACTTAAGATTAGATATAATTAAAGCTATTATATTGATTTTGCTATTATTAAGTATTATTTACAATCTAGTAATAAAGTTAATTTATTTGCTTCGAAATTTTATTAAGTTTAAATTAATTGTTAACAAAAGAATTGCAAAAATTTACAAAAAGTTTACTTAAATTTTGTTAGCAACTAATAAAAACGTAAAATTATTTACGTTTTTATTGCTTGCAATACTTGTATTACTTTAACAAAACAAATTTTACTTTGTTAAATCTCTTTTTTTAGTTTTGTTATTTATTATTGTTGCATTTATAATCTTTTAATCTATAGTTTTATTGTCTTTAACTATTAATCTTGTCTTTTTTTCTAATATATTTGTTTTGTCTACAACTTATTTGTTTATATTTGCAATTTTTTTTATAATCTAGTTTTTGCTTGTTGTTGCAATCAATTTAACAAAAAAAAAGAAACTTAAAACAAAACTTAATTTTAAAGTTTTTGTTTAATAAATATTAAAGACATACTTGTATAACAAAAAAATAAATTAAATTATTTAAATTAAAGAAGCTAATAAACAAAAAATTCTAATTATTTTTCGCAAAATAATTAAATTAAAATTCGAAAACTATACAATAATTAAATACTTAACAATTAATACTAAGCATCTATTTGTTTAAAACAAAATATATATTTTTTAAAGTATAAATAATATTTTTCGAATTAAAGCAATTAAATTTTAGTATAAATTATTAAGTATTAAATATCTAGATCGAACAATTATTTTCGAAAAAGTATAATGTTACTACTATTGATCTACATTGTATTTAGACGTTAAGAAATATATTAAAAATTATTCGATTTGTAAATATATTAAATTATATTGCAAATATAAATATAATCTACTAAAGTCTCTATTTATTTTAAATTGTTATTAACAAAATATATTTTGTAATTTTATTATTTTTTTGTTGTTATATTGTTATAAAGAAAAGATCTTTTAGCATATTTTAATAATAATTGATAAATTATTTAAAAATAAGAAATTTATACTTATAAACTCTTTAAAAGTTAAGATTGTAATTTAGATTTTTATTAATTTTGTTTAACATATTAAGAGCTTTTTAGTTATTATTGTTTTCGATAAAGACACTTAATTTATTGCTTACTTTTAATAATATTTTTGCAAAAAATTAAAGATTAAATCTAAATTGTTAATCGCATTTTATTTAGAAATCGACAATTAAATTAAAAATGTTAATATTGCTCTTAAGCAATATCTTTAAATATACGTACAATACAATTAGAATAACTAGATTAGTTATCTTGTTATTGTCGAATTTGTCGCAAACAATTATATTAACAAATCTATTAACTTATTATTTTTCTTTGCTATTAAAGATTATTTATTACAATTAGATCTAAAGTTATTTACAATCTTTTTTAACAACATTACATTCGAAGTTTGTTGCAATATAAAAAACGTTAATAAAATTATTAAAAAGATCAAGATCTTATAAGATTTTCTTTGTTAAAAACTTATTTAAATTTAAATTAAACAAGTGAAATTTGCTAATTGTAAACGCGTTGCAATTCTAAAATTCAAAATCGATAATTAAGTTATATTTAACATTCGAAATATTAAAACAATTTAATTATGCAAGTCTTTAAAGTATAAGAATACAAATTCTTATAAAATTATTTAAACAATTAACAATTACGTCTACGAATTAGAATTGCTTAATTTAATAAAAATTTATTTAATATTTTATTTATAACTTTTGCATCTTAATAAAAGCAAATCTTTGTTAAATTAACAAATTAAGTTCTTGTTATTTGTTAATGTTATTAACAACATCGACAACAATTTCGAATACTATGTTAAGAGCATCAAGACATTACGATACAATATATACAAAAATAACAATAATGTAAATTTAAGTCTAATTGTTACTAATTACAAACGCAAAATGCTATAGTATTAAATTCTCTTTATAAGCTACACAAACTACAACGATAAATCTAAATAACTAGATTACTTTATAACTAATAGTTGTTTTAACTTTGTTGTTAACTTCTATTACTAATATCTAGACGCAACGAGATCTTACTAGATATTTAAGACATCTTCTAATTAAGAATCTAATAAGTAAGATGTCGCTTAATATGCATCTATAGCTCTTGTCGTCGCATCTAGAATCGATTCCAAAAACGCATTATTAATATATTACTATTGTTAAGAGTTATTTGTTATGCATTCGCAATTAAAATTAAATTCGATATATTATTTTGTTTTCTATTGCACTTAATAAGAATTTTAAAAACACATTATTAATATATTACTATTGCCAAAAGTTAATTTTTATATAATCGAGATTCTTGTTGTTATTTCTATAGTATCTTTGCTAAATACTTTATAATTGTTTCTTTTAAAAATTCTTCGAATTAGAATTAATTTAGCATTTCTTAATATACGCACAATTGCATATAAATTGTTGCTATAATATTTTTATATTATTTTCTTTTTTTGTGTTGCAAATTTAGATAAACGTATTTAAATATAATTAAAATTTAACAAATTTCAACTTTTTGTTGTTGCTATTCTCTTTGTTGTTGTCAATTCTCTCTTAAATTACGTAATTGATCAATCTTTCGAATTCTTTTAAATGTAATTAATTTTCTAGTTTTTGTATTACGTAATTTAGATTTTTTCTTAAAATTAAAATTAGTAATCTTTTGTATCTTCTTTAATTTTTTTATATTTGATGTTTTTTTAAAATTTATTTATCTCTTTTTTCTCTCTTGATCTCGTCGTTGCTTAACAAATTATTCGAAATTCGATTTTTACTATTTGACAATTGCTCGACATTCGATTTTCGTTATTCGACAATTGTTCGACATTTTATTTCAAATATCAAATCGTATTTAATAGACATATTTGATACTAATCGAAAGTAATCGAAAGTTAATTAGAATATTATTTGCAACATGCACGCTCTTTGCTTTGCATATTATTGTTTTTTGCATATTTTGTTTTAAAATTTTTGATTACTTTTTTTTATTTAACAAATTTATTTTTTTGTTCAACGCATATCGAAAACTTCAATTTTGATTGTTAAAAAATACTTAACATATATTCGATATTAATCGAAGCTTGTATTCGACAAACACTTAAAATCAACTAAAGTTAATTGAAAACGCTAATTGAGAGACTCAATATCGCTTCGTCGAAGTTCGCAAGTAGAAGAGAGAAATAGTGTTACAATTCTAGACTAGATAGACTTCGCTCTTCGATTACTTTTTGAGTCTTTGTCTTTTAGTCTCGAGTATACTACGAGTAACGTCTAGCGCCTTGGCACTTATAGTACTTATATCTATTTCTTGTACATAGTTAGTTCTGCATAGCTAGTATTCTCGTCAATCAACTACATACTAGTCATCAAAGCTCTAACCCTGACACGCTTGATGGAAGATGCTCAAAACGTGTCGAGACAAAGCGTGCAACATTGCAATTATGCACATAAGTTATGCTTCAAGCTAATCTAAGAAACAAAAAGATTGTGAAAGTATTCGTAGATATAGTAAATTTATACTAGAGCAAAAATTCTACATTGATGGCGTTGATATTGAGAAATAATGATTTCTGCAATTCGACGTCGAAAACGAAAAAGTGATTTTCAAAATTTAGGGAGGCCAGGCTCATTTCGAATATCGAGGTAAGCGCCTCAGAGCCCCACGGGCATAGCACAATCAACTAGTAGCGAAAAGGAGAGCCGTAATCTGAAAATGGAGAGAGACCTTCGAACAGACTCGCCTCAGTCTCAACTTAGATTGAATCAATTGTGAGAGCAGGAGAATCGTAATGACGAATTTCAAGCCGCACGAAATGCAAATCCAGGGGTGTACTTGGTAGCATAGTTCTGATACTCGTTGTGCAGGAAGTGCGTCCGTGCCTAATCTGTATCGAAAGGATGGGTGGATCAATGTTTGGGTATGCTTGCACTCGCTTCATGAGATTTGATGAGAAGAAGACACCCATCCTCTCATCCAAGCTGATAGAGAAAAAGGTGTGGAGTGTGAATCGAGTACTGTTTATCGATAAGATCTCTTGGCATCTGATCGCATACCCGTGCAACAAGAGCTCCGTGCGATTCGACGATGCTGCCCTCGCTGCCGACTGGTGTGTACCTGATGGTCGACAGCTCCCGCGACAACGACAAGAGCTGCTCTATTTGTGCTGCATAGCCCCGGCAATTTAGTATGATGAACTCATCGTCTTCCGATCCCCCAACGAACCAGGAAAGAACCCCGGCATCCCCTCCAAGAGCGACAGGAAAAGCCACAGCCTCTTCGGAGGCCTCGACAACCTCTCTCCCCAGCTCCTATACAAATGAGAAACCCGTCGATGATACGTCAAAGATAAAGTTGTTTTTGGGGATATTGCGCAAGTTAGACTCCTATGCATTCCCCTGCTATGATGGGCATCGGAGGACGCGCCACACCCGGGAGTATAGGTATCCCATCGAAACCGTCCTAGACTGACCACGCGAAACTCTTAGATTCATCGGCGTATCAGACATAGCATCAGTCAGATTCTCGTTACCTGCACAGCTCTTGGAGCCGACCCCAAACCTCGGTATGGAATGAGACCTTTCGCTGGATAGCTCCGTAGATTAGGGAGTCCACGATACTGATACGGTGCTAGAATACTGGAATTACCTTGACCGACCGGAGACATTCGTTGGGTCTGTGGCTTTACACGTCAAATGCTACATGATTGCTGAGAGATACATGCAGCATCCCCGACTCGGATGACGGCCTCGGGCGCATGCTGGCCGTGCTACGATTCTGGTTCACGAAGGATCTTGTGAGTGCAGAGATATGGAAACAGCCATGGGTATAAGTTGATGAAAATATGGGTAGAAATACGTGAAAGGCAAGCCTTGCAAGCCGTACAACTCGTCGCTTGGAGAATTCTTTCGTGTAAGACCGCCCTGCAGGTTTTAACGCGAGTTGCCTCTGATAATTCTCAGTGTAATTGGGATGTCAAAGATGAGAGTCCCGCATTATTCGGGGGAGGAAGCAAAGTCTCATCCAGTACATCGCCCGACACCAATGACGAAATCGAGACTGCCAACAAGCCCGTGCGGGTCTCCTACATTACAGAACAAACCTCACACCACCCGCCCGTGTCCGCTTTCTGGGTCGACTGCCCCGTCAAGGGTGTATCAGCTTATGGCTTTGATCAACTCAGCGTCAAATTTACCGGCACCAGCGTTCGTGTAATGCCTGGCGCCCACAACCTGGGGATATTCATAAGGCTACAAAGTCGTGATGACGAAGAGTACCGACTTACGCATCCCACAGCCTATCTCGGAGGCTTGATCAGAGGCAATCCGTCCATCACCGTTGCAGATACGTGCTATGTCACATGTCCAAAGACGAAGACGAAAACAATTCTGCAATACTTAGAGGAAAGCTGGCTGGGCAAAACACAGAATAGAGTCAACGGCATCGTATTTCAATATGACCCAGAGAACGACAGTAAGACGAGAATCAAAGATGTTTCAGAGAAAGACGTCCTGGCTCGAATCGAAGGCTGCTGGCACGAGCAAGTCTTCTACACACTCGCCGGCTCGAAAGTTCGCCCCCTACACATCCACTTCTTGCAATGATTGGGACTAAAACCGCAAACAGGATGCCAAACCCAGCCAACTCATAGACCTCAAGCCTCTCTGGCCCGTCCCGAAGATAATCCCCCCCGAAGACCAACAGCTCCCTAACGAATCTCGCCGCTTTTGGCACGGTGTGACAGCAGCGATCCTCGAGAAGAGGTATACACAGGCCACGAATATAAAACAAGAGCTTGAAGAGCGGCAGCGCGAGAAAGCCAACGCGAGAAAGGAGGAAGGACATGAGTGGAGGCCAAGGTTCTTCAGGGAGCCGATCACGAAGGATGGGAGACCACATTTGACGCCTGAAGGGGAGCAGGCAATCAAGGGGTTGCAGGCCGAGCAGGTAAGCAAGAATCTTTTCCTACGTTCCTCAATCTACTATGAATCCATCGTAACAAGTAGTTACTGATATGTGAACTTGTAGTGGCAACTGGACGAGAACGAGGTCACTGGGGCCTAGAGTCTAGAGGACAAGGACCTTCCATTGCCGGATGCATTTCCATGTGTTTTTGGTCACCATTAGATAACCCCTGCGTCTCATGGCTGGCCATCCCTGCTTCGGCACAGGTGGCGCAGACTAAAGCACTGTGCATTTAGAGTAAGACTTGAGCATACGAGACATGGTGCATACAACTCCAGAACACCCTCGTGCGATCCCCACAATGTGATTCACCACAACAGCATCCTCGACTCCACCCGTCTCGTCGTCCAGCTTCCCATCCCCCTATCTTACGGCCCACAAACCATTAAAACTTCTTCTACACCCGTTTGCGTCCAAGGCCGACCACCCGCAGTCACGAGCCAACCTCTGTCAGGTATCCCACCCCTCACCATCATCCCACGCAGTAGCAAGACAACGGCGCACCTCCTCCTGGCACTCCCTACACGAAAACACTGAAGGACTGACAACGGAGTAGACAGCTAATTTGAGACCCCCCAGCAGACGACCAAGGAAGACCCATAGCTGAAAAGAGCAACTCGTTAAAAAGGCATTCGGTTTTGCTCCATAGGTGATTTCGAAAGAGGGGCGATGAGATGTTTGTGACTCGATGAAGGGCAGCATATCAGCGCATTGCATGTCCAAGACAGGCGGGACAGAGAACGGGCATCTTTTGCAAGCTTGTTTGAACCCACTCCAGGGGGTTCTAACTCGTTTGCATCGAGTTCGTAGGAGAAAAGCATTGCCTCTGTCTTCGAGGCAGCTTAGTAAGTTGAAGGGTGGACGCTCGCTGCTGCGTGGAACCCAACGCCATTTAGATCGCCGTTTCGAAGGGGGGTTCCCTTTCGATTCAGCTGGGTGGGACTTTTACTGGATCGTGGGGCCGTGGAGCATTTTTTATTGTTGGTGGAGGGAGATCGATGAATTTGGGGTTGGACATAATCTTTGCGAGTTCTACAACTTGTTGTGTGAGATGCGAGGCTTGATGTCTGTGCGACACCATTGGGGAAATAGTCGAGATGGGTGGAAGGGGTGGGAGATATTGCGGAGGGGGGTGTGCACGTAGCATCGCCCTTGGGATCAAAGGCATGGAATATCACCACTGTGGCGTGATTACATCAGACCCCTTCACTCCTGCCCGTCTGCCTTCCCCGGAATAACCCTCTTGCACCACCCACACCAGCTTCTCTCCTCCCCAGACATCTCCCGAACCAAGAGCTGTCCGCCCTCACGCTCATCCTCCCACTCCCTGACGGGGGCACCGACCCTAACCCGCCTTTTGAACTTCTTCTTCACCACGCCTCCAATGCCTTCAACCTCCTGCCTCCAATACCCCGCTTCCTCCCCCAGCTCCTCTGGACCCGCTTGCACCGCCTCCCCATCCGGTGTCTCTGACCTTCTTGGACTGTCGCTGGGACACTCCCCCTCCACGTCCACGATCTGCGCGCCTAGACATTGCTCCTTCCTTGCGCACTTGACGCCTTCGTTGCCTTCGCCGACCCCCGTGCCCAGCCCACCAAGATAGGTCGTATACCGCGTGCGCCAGGTCCAGATGCGGCGGTACGTCGTATCGTCCTGCGAGCAGCCGGAACCGCATTGGGTACAGAGATAGACAGCTTGCTCGCAAGTGCAGGGGTCCTGGGGCACGAAGTCCCGCAGCTTCGCGTTCTCGAGATATGTGGCTTGCCGCGTGAGTTTGGAGAGAGGGGCGGACTGGCAGGTATGGCAGAGACGGCGATGGCGTTTAGGTAGGTTGGCTGAGGAGGGTGGTTTTTGAGCACAATTCTGAGAGATGAGTGAGATAACGGCCAGAGCGGTAACAGTAGCTGACGTGCAGAGCCGTCTTAAGCTACTCTACCTACCCTGCATATGGTGACTTCGCAGCGCCGACACTCGCCGACCATGTCTCGGGCACAGGGACCAACTCTGCCAGACGCCAGGTGTCCACGGGAGCGTGTTATTGTCCTGTTGTTCCTCCACTCGATCCCACCGCTGGTAAAGCGAAGGCTTGAGCCGCCGAAGTGGTCTTCCTCGACATCGTTCACGCAGCGAAGCGTCTGCTGAATTAGACTGTCGCGAAACCGCAGAAGGTTGTAGCGGAACTGGCGGCAGGTACGAGAAAGCGCATGGAGGGTATTGAGGTCGAGCGAACTAGTCAACTGAGAAGTAATGCTAAGGAGTGCGAGATCAGCTCTACTAATAATATAGGATTATGCTGGGTAGTGAGGCTTACGGATAACAACTCAGGGCAGCCGAAAAGCCATTGACATTAGGATTGGGCCGTCGCTCAACAATCACCGCCGATTTCGCATCGTTTGAAGACTTGGTCACCTTGTTCCTGATGGAAGTTGGATACGCCACGAGTCTGAGGGGATCTGCATGCGAATTGCATGAATCTTGGTCGTCGAGGTCGAGTAGGACCACCATGATGCCATGTAGCCACTTACAGGAGGAACAGAGGCCCAGATGCCCATCGAAGCTACAAATTCAAGAGTGAGAGACTACCTAAAGATACTTGGTGTAATCGGTGACCGGGATGTCAATAAAGGGCCCCACAATTCCCAAGCCTTGATGGCGCTCGGGCCGCCTTTTCCGTTGACAAGCGACCACGGTTCATCTTATGGAATCGTACGTCTTCAACACTGACCAGAAACGTGCGCTTGAGGCTTATCATCTCTTGACGCTGCATGAAATGATCTTTGAAACAAACCAGAGCGTGTTTCTCACGTATGGGCAGCCTATTCCTACATCAATCCGGGCAGTCACAGCTTCGATGAGTATCAGCACTATTCGGACTAGGATATTGTAGGGATGTGGTTTTTCCAGGAAATCCCCGTCGACCCGCAACGGCCATGTTCAAGCATTTAGGAGACCAGTGTCTGTCACCTTGTAAGAAGCGGTAGGATAGCTAGTTATGTTAACGTGAGAAGTAATTAGCTGGGGGCAAAGTCCCGTGTACGATAATTTTGCTGAATGCCGGACGCCTTCGCTTGGATTTAAACACGTTATACCATGGCATGCAGACCAGCAGTGCCCTACATGCAAGAAGGGGCGTTCAATCGTGACACCACGTTATTCTTTCTCTTTCCCTTTGGTTGGCGATCCTGGCGTTTTGTTCCATTTGATTCCTGGCTCTACCGAGACACGAGCCTCCTCAGGTATCCCCTTAATGTCGTCTTTGATACTACTGCCGGGTTGCTCATCAATCTCGGGACCTTTACCAGGGTCGCCCGATGCCCTTGTGGCATCAAGTGTCTCGCTTTCTATTGGCGCCTTTAGCGACTCTGTGTTGTCAGCTTTTGTGCATATTTCGCTCCAGTAGTCCTGATCGTTGATATGAACGTTTGCTGCACGGACAGCTTTGGACAAGTTGTCCGCTTTGCGCTTAACCTGTTCGCCGCTGTCTGCTGCTCCGTCGAAAGAGCCATCAGAGTCTCCTACGGCAGCATCAAGTGACTCCAAGAGGAGTGTCTGGAGTTGCCGCCGGGATGTCTGGTAGATGAAGAGTCCCATGATATCATCCATCCGCTCCGCGAGGTAATAAATTTCATCCCCTCCATGCTCCAAGAAATTCTTTATAACAGCGATCTTCTCCCGGTCAAGTCTTGACTTTCTGAGAGCTGCCATCAGCGCCAATAAGTCCGTGATCTCTGCAAAATCTTCGTCAATCTCCTCACCGTTCGCACAAGTGCCAAGGTACGCCGACTGATCTGCATTTGTTCGATTCCCAACCGAATCAGGACTCGGAGTGCGTTTGGAGTGAATCGTAAAGTATTCAGCGGTCAACAGATGAGCGGCTTCTATGCCATCCCTCTTGCCTGTGCGGACCGGGCGTATCTTGATACGTTTCCTAATCCACCTTCGCCGCCTTACGAAAGAGTGGAACCAAGGATGCGAGCCATGCCAGGCAAAGCCTTCCTTGAAACTGAATGAATACTCCCAACCTTCTTCATCGACATCATGAGACATGTCCACATACCATGTCCTCCACGCCCAGGCCCAACTTGGATCGGGTACCTGTGCATTAGTGATGTTGACCGGACTGTCGTGAAAGGTAGACGTTTGCCAGCCAGAAGGATCGAAATTGAGCAGTGACTTCGCTGAATAGAGTGGGATGCCGCAAAAGAAGGCTCCTCGCTGGTTCTCATATAGTATGTCAATCTCGTAGTCGGCCTTCTCCTTCGCCGGTGTATCTTTCCTTCCAGCTCTCGAGGCTATCTTGTCCCGCAGACGACCGGCCAGTTCAGATCCCTTTCCTTGCCTAGCTTCGGTTGCCTCCCTACTCTCAGTCCCGTCCTTGGCATTCAGCCCTGCTATATCTGTAGAGCCTCTTTGCTTGTCTTCTTGCCATTTCGCGTACTTCCGCCGAGCTATTTCTTCTCTGAGGCGTTTCCTGGACCAATGTCGGCTAAGAGGTTCTCCGCTCGGTCCTGGGCTAGTAGGTTCCTCTGAAGCTTGAGTCTCTTCAAGATCAGCCTTCGTAGCATCGACGAGGCCTATAGCATGATCGTAGATTTCGGCGTCAATAGTATGAGTCCTGATCAGTCCAGCTATTGACATCTCGTGCTAGGAGCTTGTGGCAAGGGCATCGTCGTGTGTCCCTACGTCCTGGAGATTTTAAGAGAAGTTGCTCGCGAAGACGATCCTGCCCCTCTCACAATCAGAGCCGCTGAATAACAGATTGAATGTCAAACGAGTTGCTGAGAAGGGAGTGGAGCTCAGATGATGGTTTCGATACCCTAAAGGTTCCGAAGCATCAACTGCCAACCCTAAAGAAACCTGGACTTACGTCACATGCGGCCTGTTTTAGCGGCAAGACCAACTCCAAGCTTTAAACCTCGGAAGTTTTCATCAGGTTCATTTCCTTATATTAGGGGTAACTGGCCAATTTGACCTGACATTACCGACATCACATCTCGTACTGCTACGAGTTAATAGCCATGGCCGCAAGATCACGAGCTCTCCCAATCATTGGTGGTCTAACAGTGCTTGGAGGAAGCTACTATCTCTACAATGCAGGAGGCGATAGGAAGGTAGCGAAGAAGGACATAGAGCGTACCTTTTCTTTCAACCAGCCGCAGCTTTCTTGACTGACACACCGTCATAGGGGATGCGCAGAAAGCAACAGAAAGACTGAAAGGTAACGATTACTCGGCCAAGGAAGCTCAGAAGGAGGGGGAAGTATGGGCACAAAAGATCGGCTCCAAGATCGACAACACTGTGGGTTACTTGCAGAAATGAGAAGTATCTATGCTGATAAGCTTGCTGCAGGTCGAAGACGCTCGTAAGAAGCTCCATGAGACTGATGCCGAAATCGTGCGAAAAGCGCGTGAAGCAGAGGACAAGATAGCCAATTACACCAAGAGCACCCTTACTTCGGCAGAGAAGGCGGCGGAGGATACCCGGAAAGAGGCTCATGACGCTGTTGACAAATTCGATAAGACTGTGGAGCGGAAGGCGTCTGAGGCGAAGAACGGCATTGCAAGCTGGTTTGGCTTCAAGTGAGATAAATGCGCTCAGCTTCCAGAGTGCTATGGGTTTGGGGCCCTGAGCGTTGGCGGCTCTGAGAATTTGCTACTCTGTTAACAACCTGTGCTTACTGCTCTCTCTAGTTTTGTAAGATAAAGCAGAACAAATCTGCGAATTGCTCGCTTCCCCATTCCCATTTCCTTTTACCTTAGCCTTGACGCAAACATCGTCTCTCGACCGAGCGTCGAAGCTGGGCGTTCTGACCAGACAATGCAGCTCCCGCCGCCACAGAGCCTGTGCTTGTTTCGTAGATGGTACTGCCTGCTTCGGAGCCTCCACGGCATGGCATTTCCAAATTCATTTACTCTGATCGAGTCGCTCGACATTGCTTACGAGGTCACGACAGGATCGAAGCGACTTCAGCATGTGGAGAAAGCGCACAAAAGCTTTGGAATGACGATATTCTAATCGAGTATTCTGTGCATGTTGAGGCTCTTTTGTTGTCAGGCTTAGCCTACTTGTTGTATGCAAGCTTAATGACCTGTTCTGACACGTCTCCTTGCATCCTAAGAACCAGGAGTCTAGCTAGTCAAGTCCGTCTGGCAACCGCGATACGGTGACGCCCGGCCTCCTCTAGAGTTACCGTGTATGAATGTTGGCCCATCAAATTCCCAGCCAGAACCTTCTGATGCTCATCTTCAAGCCAAACCGGTTCGCCTCTGCCTTTTGGGTCTTCCAGCAATTTAACCAAGCTCACAACGGTTAGTGCTAGACACGCTCCCAATTCGTTGGTCATGCTATCCCAGTCTGCGACCTTGCTCCACCCATTGATGAGATGAACACAATCCAATGTCAGTTCACGTAGGGATTCCCTGTGCATGAAGATCAAGCTCTCCAACTCGTTCCAATTGATAACCACATAGCTCAACTCCAAACTTTTGAGCTGCGGCCAGTGAAGCCCTGTGAAACACGTGATCCATGGCTCAGAAACCTCATACCCCTGGGACATTACGCTTAGGCGCTCTAGTAGCTTTGACGAGCTCAGAAAATCCGGGAGGCTGGACAGAACCATATCAGGAGAATGTTGCTGGCTTTGAACGATATGGCCCCAAGACGATCTCCAGTCGATCTGAATTTCCACTGTGGTTAGTCGATGACCGAGTGAGAGTCCTGGAAAGAGAGGCACAGTGGGTATCTGTGGAGGCAAATCGGCGTTGACGGGGAGGCATGCGTTAAAATTCAAAAGTTTGACATTAGCCAACGTTAAGGCCTTGTAGAGACTAGTCACTCCTCGAACATCACAGCTATGGATGATCTCATCGTCTCCGGTCTGCGATGCGTCGTCCGTGAATATGCAGTATGAAGGGCGTATCGAGGAACCGAATTCCTTCAGTGTTCTTCCCACGTACCAGTCATGTGCGCAAAAGAAACCAATGCTATAACGGGAACCAAATCGAAAGTCGTCCCGCAGACTAAGCGTAGAGATCTTAGGCATGCGCTTAAGACCTTTACACAAAAGCCGAAAATCATGCCCATTCTCAAGAATCGCTTGCTGGTCGGCGTAGAACCCATTGTGTCTGCGAGCCAGTGTCACAACGTCCTCCGACCCAGTCCTCGCAAAATACATTGCCCTCCAACCACATCCCTCCGCTGGCGTGGTCGTCCGGGTACATCTCGAAGCACATTTGGAGGGGTCTCCTTCATGAAAATCATAACCAATGAAGAGTCTTGAGTCATAGATGAGCTCTTCCACGCTCTTGCCGAAGATGGGATTGTTGGTAATGCGCTCGAAGTCCTGCATCACCTTCCTACGAGGGGCGAAGTAGATCCTCTTAAACAAATGGTGGGCTCCATTATCAGCGAGTCGTGTGCATGTGAGTCGCGCAGCCTTCGTGTCTTTCTTAGGTAGTTTTAGCAGGATATGTTGAAGTAGTTCATCTGGCAGACCGAGTAATGGGCTCGCCATAATGATAGGGCCGAGACCGAAGATCGCCTGAAGGAACCCCGCAGGAAGGCGGCTGCGTCTGAACAAACTCTCTGATTAGGCTGTAGTAGGTGAAACTTCCGTACGTTGGTCGGAGTGGCCGTTGCCGCTAGATACCGGGAAAGCCTGGTCTTTGTTCGCCGTCCTCACGGTGTTGTCTGCATTAAACGGCACCTTGAGACCAGGGAGGCCTTTGCCTGCGGTGAGGGTCCGACCTCAATGGGATCTGTCTCGGCGCCTGAGCCTAGTGAGCTCACAGGCAGATTCTTCACCATTGATAACTTGAAATTGCATGATGACAAGCTGTCAGATGCAGAGGAAGCTGAGAGGCGAGGTTTTTACCGTGCAGTAAAGTGCTGTTGAGGGTAAGTCAAATCATTAGTCTTGTTGCGTCATAAGTGTTTTAAATAGATATCACACTTCGAATGAATATTTCGTATAGCTTATTCCATGGCTATAGAACGTATTCGCGCTATTGGTTGCTAATTCTCTGAGCAACTCATAATTGATCTGGTTACCTGCTGATTTCAAAAGATAATCCAGTGATCCCGATGTACTGTTTGACATCTTGCCATATTGGCAGTGGGCCATCTCTGTTACTAGATCAGGCCATCACCATCGCGTCAGAGCGTCTCGCGTTAGAGCCAGGTTTTGTATACCCAGTTGCATCGTAGTTTTCAGACAAGCAGTCTACCAGCGCGTGTAAGTACTATTGATGCCTTGCCAGCGTTGAGACAAGTATACAAATTCAAGTAGATCTGAGATGGGTCGACGTCAAAATATCTCGCAATCGGCCAAGGGCCGCGGCTGTAGCTAGCGCGTTTGCGTCGCGTCTTCCTCAATCGGACGTGACTTCCTCCCAGTAATGACTTTCGCTCCTGCCTCCGCATTGAATCCTTGTCAATTGAGAGCAATTGCGATGCCTACCACCAAGAGAAAGATCAATTTTGCCGCAGGAGCAACCGCCGGATCAGCCAAAAGCACACAGCAACGCGGTATCCAAGCTTTCGGAAGGATTTCGAAGGCGCAAAGCGATGTACAAATACTGGGCAAGCGCAAGGCCATTGAGGCAGAGAGTAACGCCCACGAGCTCCGCGAGTCTTCCAAAAAGAGGAGGCACAACTCAATTGAAGTAGTAGCAGCTCAAGTGCCATCTCGAGACTCTCCAGAACTACCAATCAAAGCTGCGCAAAAGCCCAGCGACCACCACATCGCGACCAGGAATCTCCAAGCCGACCCCTGCCCACCGACTGCGAAAGTCCGACCTGTCAAGCAAGCAACCCCCCGAAAGACTGCGCGCTTGCAAGTCGGACCAACAGAGACTCCCACCAAAGGCGCTCGATCCATCCTCGAAGCTTTTTCCCTCCGTTCCTCTTCTCCCTCAACCCGCAGCTCGTCACCACCTCCATCACGCCTAAGCAGCCCTTCTACATCTCCGGCAACAACAAGAAGCTCCAGCCCGAACTGCGACCAGGAAGAGAGGCTCCCTGAAGAACTCCAAGACCTGGTCGATCTACACTCATCCTTCCTCTCAGCGCTGTCCCTTCACTACGCCCACCACGGCTGCCTGACACCTGTTGATCTGCGTGTCTTGAATGGCAGCGCATCGGCGATATGGCGAAAGCGAGGTGTCGAAGTAAACGACACTCGAAGGATTCTAGCCATCGCACAGTGCGCTCAGCCATCTCAGACAGTTCCTACATCTGGAGCACGCACTCTCGCCCTCGTCGATTATGGACGCGGGAAGATATGTCTTGAGCTTGCAGAGGCCATCAACAACCCGAGTATACACAAAAGACCAGTTGAAGAAGAAAAACTGCATACGCTGTTCACAGACAGCCTCGCGCAACAATGGCAGGAGTACCTCACCTCCAATGCCTCTTCCGCCTCTGTTGAGACTTTCATTGCAACCCTCCCTTTCCTACCCATAACGGCTTGTGATTCACTATCGAAGCTCGCGCCTCTGCTCGCAAAAGGCCAGCGCAGACTCGAAGATCTCAAAGCCGGTGCTATAAAGGCTCAGAAATTTTCGTCTCTCTCGGACCCCTCCAAAGCAAGATATATCCACCATCGCCCAAAGCTCGCTGCCTCGCGAAGTGATAGCCTACTCTCGCGTATTCGCGCGAAGGAGCTCATCCAGTCGGCCCTGCCACCTCCCCCCTCACCCGCTGCGTTGGCGCGCAAATCCGCGTTGCAGCGGATTGAGGAGGTCGTCCCTGTGCTAGAATTGCTTACGGCCGGATGCAGCGAGCATTTGGGTGGTTCCGAGAAGCCTAAGCAGCAAACGCAAGTCCAATCTTTTACCATGCCAACGCTGGTGCAGCATCTGCAGATGTCGTTTAGGAACCCCATCTCGAAGGAGGACGCGGTGAGGTGCGTGCGGTTGCTGGCAGAGATGGTGCCTGAATGGGTTGGATTGTTGGAGCTGGGGAAGTGTGTTGGTGTTACGGTGAGGAGGGGTAAGGCGGTGGGGAGGGAGGAGATTAAGAAGAGGGTGGAGGAGATGCTGCAGGCTGTTTGATGGGGATGATTGGTGATGGATGTGACCTTGCTTGTCGGATTATTAGCAAGGCGTTGGACGAGCGATCGTTTAGAATAGGTCAAGTCCCATAACCAGCAGATTAAAAAATTGATTGGATTTCCTCTTGAGGTGCGACTCCTTTGGCAAGCCTTCGCTCGAGGGCACAAATCCCGTGTTGAGTGCCGTATCCGACGGAAAGTATTCAGAAGGTAATTGTTTAGCTACCGACGTGGGTTCCTTACTGTCTGGTCTTTGGCGTGCTGCGATTTGCTGCACACACAGTTCACTTTCCAAGCGCACAGTCCCATTGTGTATATATGGAACTTAAATGTTGCCCGTGAGATGCATCGCTTCTTGAAAGACGTCAAAAAATCCTTTTCAAACCCCACCACAGATGTAATCCACACAGTCCGAACAAGAGGGTCCAGAAATCCCAATAATCTCCTTGAGGGTTGCCGGTATCTTTCTTCATCCACATACTAGAGAGGAGCAGCATCCCAGCTCTCCTCAATCCTTGAACGAAAAGCCAACATAGCGAAATTCGAATGACTGTATAGAGAGCATCGATCAACGCCGGCTGGCCCAGTGCCACGATATCGCTAGCCAACACTTTGATAATAGCTCTTCGATATCTGGATGCCATGGATATGTCCGCACTCTGCATGGCGAATATGTCCAATGGCGAGAAGGGGAACGAACGAATATCCTGACCTGTCCGCTCAGGCGCTCTGGTTGACGAGGTCAGCAATCTGTTCATTTGCGAGCGGTCACGCAATAGGCGAAGGAAGTGCCAGCGTTGACGGTCTAGGAATGAACGCGTTCTAAAACCGTAGGATGCAGCCTTTTCAAGACAGCTTTGGTTGGCTTGCGGCTCGAATAAGTCGATGAAAGTGGTAGCATCAGATACGTGGAAGGTTTGAGACTCGGGAGCATCCGTAAAAAGAGATTTCGCGAAGAAGTCGGGAAGGTGGGCAAAGCGGATGATATGACTGTAGAAGAGAGGGGTGGTAACAGTGAAGTCGAGATAGTGCTGGCTCTGGCATTCGGATTGTGATTGAGTAACTTGACTTGGATAGAAGACTTGCGGGAGGCCGGTCATTGGTGAGGTGTATTTTGTAGGTACCTGTATATTTGAGTTGTCGATCGTATCTTTGAGGAAACCTTGAAAGCATTGCTCGATGATCCTGCAGCATATCAGCAATTCGGCTCCAACAATAGTCAAGTGTAGCACTTACCTTTCATCGTCAGTCGCCTGTCGCCCGATAGATTCTCCCAATACTTCAGGCCGGTACCAGACATGCAGCTTCCTCCAAAAGAACAATTTCGCGGCTTCCTTCACGATGCGTGGAAAAGTCATCAAGCCGACCCACCACCAAGCTGCCACGAACCTCAAAGTACTCCAAGTTCCAGCTTTCGAAGGGTCTATGCAATCTCCTGTGGAAAAGATACGGGCGACAAGCTTCAGGTAGCCTTTGGAGGAGCTGAGAGTAATGGTGTTGTTGATCATGCCTTTCTCTAAGGGGTCTTCAGCTAAGAGGGCATATTTGCCCTTGCGGGAGTTGAAGGGTGAGACGTGGAAATCCTTGTCCCAGGTGCTTGTAAACCGGGCTAAGGTTCTAAAACCGGACTCATTAGAATTCAACCCAGCAGCGTCTCCAATATCGGCCGTGGCGATATCAGTTGATTGCGCAGCACCGGGCACTACGTCGCTATCTTCGAAGTTCTTATCTTTCAAGAAATATACGCGTCGCTCATCGAATGTATTATTCACTTCAAGAATCATCGCTTGAAGATCTCTCGATCCATTATAAAGATACCAGAAGGAGACAGGATTGAATGAGTATCCGAGGAATCGGGGAGCCGTGACAAGATACACGTGAGGGTAGTCACGCAAATCCTCGTTCTAGATATCGTCTCAGCTCCCTTCATAGGACGTAGCAAAGCAATCTTACCTGCGTTGCAAGGAAGCTTTCTAGCTTTCCCTTTAGCCCACGATGATCATATCCACGATGCAGATGATCCGTAGCCCTTACGTTCAGCCATGCTGCTCGCCCGGAGGTAGCACCGCGTAGAGCATCGTCTTCATCTACAGAAAGGAAGAGTCCTACAACTCCTCGCCATCCAATTGGGACGCCTACGAGTAGGTAGGAGTAGGAGAATGAATGCTTCTTAGGGAAGAATCGTGCATGCGATGTTCGGCTGGGAAATACCAGAGGTTTCAAGAAACTCGCTGCAGTGATACCGTCGTGAGACACCGGCTGCTTGTCTGGTGTAATCTGACTTCTCAACATATAGTAAAACAAAGAGGCTAGACGAAGGGCGAGGAATGTAACAATAGCACACGCCGGGGCTGAAGGATAATCCCTCAAGATAGAAAGCTTAGTAGCAACAAAATTCCATAGCGAGCCTCTTGCGGCCCATATGTTGAATATAACAATCCATTCAGCATCAAACCAAAACCCCTGACTATCAAGTCGAAGCCTTAGAATGCAGAGCAGGACACTCGAAGATAGTGCTATCGCAGCTCCGTTCATCATCGCAATGTCTCCTCGCGGCTCGAACAGGACTGTACAAAATAGGAGCAGGTCGGAATTACAATAGCCTCCCTTGTACGATTCTCGAATCAATCGTGTCGTCGCACACTGCAGAGCCGAGAATGGTCCGTGTGACTTTTGGAGCTTGACAGTGAGCGGACGTCCTGAGTGTCCATTGCTACCTACACACCACGCACCGGGGACAAACCAACGTTCCTAAATCAATCAGATTCCGCCGTTGGCAGAAGGATAATTATCGTAGACAGTTGCGTAGCATACCCTGCATATTGAGACTTAGCTGCAGTCTCTTCTTATCGGATCTTATCTTAGCGCCATCGATTGTGAATCATCGCTGGAATTTCGATCACTCTCCATAAGAGCTATCACCTCGTCATTCTATTTGCTCTCCAACCAACATCACATCCTTTCCATACAAGTCAACTGATAGCCACAAGCCTGACATATCAGGTCCTAATACAATTATACACTACTAAAGTCCCACCCAAAAGTTCACTCCTCCTTCAGCGACTTCCCACATTCACCTCTTAAAGCCACATATCCCTCCCCCCAAAGCCTACCACAAACACACTCACCACCATGGCCGACGACTGGAACACCGTCACCAAGATCGGCAGCAAGACCCACGGCGGCGCCTCCCAGCGTGAGACCGTTATCCGCGGCAAAGGCGCGCTGAACGAAGCCCAACGCTCCGGCGCCGTCGTCGGCACCGAGAAGAAATACGCCACGGGCAACACCGTAAGTCCCTCCATTCCACCCTTACCCCCCAATCCCTACTGACAAAACCTCCAGATCGATAAAGCCGGCTCTGAAGGCCAACGCCTGACAAAGGTTGACCGCTCCGACGACATCGTCCCCGTCCAGAAATCAAGTGCCGAGGTTGGAGCTGCTATTCGTCAGCGACGCTCGAAAGAGGGGCCGTATAAGATGACGCAAGCGGAGCTGGCGAAGAAGGTGAATGCGCAGGCGAACGATATTAAGTTGCTGGAGAGTGGGGAGGGGGCGAAAAACCAGGGGCTGCTGAACCGGGTGGCGAGGGTGCTGAAGATCAGTCCGAAGACGGGGAAGCCTCTTGATGAGGAGAGCTAGGAAGGACGACCGGGTTGATGTTCTGGGGCCCGGGGAATGAGACCAGAAATCTTGCCGGTGGAGCTTTGGTTGCATGCACTAGACAGCGAGCGATGATTGATGGTTGAATGCTTGACTTTGCTTGGACCTTAGCCGTATGCGATGGATGCTACATATGCAACATGCGTCTAGCCACCCGGTGCTCCAGTGCAAGCCATCGAGTGCAAGCCATATCTGCGTGATTGGCTTCTTAGGTCCAGTTATCCCATCGACTATTCAACTATCTACAGAAAATTTCACAAATATAGTACGGCCGCCATCTAATCTACAGCTTCTCCTTCAAGTTCGACTTCATCCTCCTCTCCACGGCGTTCATATACTCTAGCGTCGTCACATAATCCTCTTTCCCTGTCTTACCACAGGCGAGCGCTAGGTCCTTGGTCATAATCCCATCAACATCTACCGTATCAACACAGGCCTTTTCCAGGTTCTCTGCGAACGCTACAACATCCGGCGTACCATCAAGCTCTCCTCTCTGCACCAAGCCCCTCGTCCAGGCGAAAATGCTGGCTATAGGATTGGTTGAGGTAGCATTCCCTTTCTGGTGCTCCCTGAAATGCCGCGTGACCGTCCCGTGTGCAGCTTCCGACTCGAAAGTCTTGCCATCAGGCGTAATGAGCACCGACGTCATAAGACCCAAAGACCCGAATCCTTGCGCCACGATGTCAGACAGCACGTCTCCATCGTAGTTCTTCAAAGCCATAATGTAGCCTCCAGACGATTTCATCATCTGCGCAACCATATCATCGATCAAGCGATGTTCATAATATATCCTCTTCTTCTCGAACTGGGATGCGTATTCCTTCTCAAAAACTTCCTGAAATAGATCCTTGAAGCGCCCATCATATTTCTTGAGAATTGTATTCTTCGTGCTCATGAACAACGGCAACGACTTGCGCAGCGCAAGCTTGAAACTGGCGTGCGCGAACCCCCGTATTGATTCGTCGGTGTTATACTGCGTCTGTGCCACTCCACCTCCTTCGTCGAATTCAAAGACTCTGATCCGCTCCGGCTCACCCCCCTTCGGCGTGAAAACCATCTCAAGCGTGCCTGCTCCCTTTGCAACATAGTCTTTCGCCCGATATTGATCGCCGAACGCATGTCGACCTATGATGATCGGTTTCTTCCATCCTGGAACCAATCTCGGTATTCGTGGTATCACAATCGGTTCCCTGAATACTGTCCCACCCAGATAATTCCTGATCGTGCCATTGGGGCTCAACCACATGTGCTTGAGCTTGAACTCCTCCATCCGTGCCTCGTCCGGTGTGATGGTCGCGCATTTGACGCCAACGGAGTACTTCTTGATGGCTTCTGCGGCGTCGAGGGTGACTTGGTCGTTGGTCCTGTCTCGGTATGGCAAGCCGAGATCGTAGTATTTGAGGTCGATGTCGAGGTAGGGGTGGATGAATTTATCTTTGATATCTTTCCAGATGATGCGTGTCATTTCATCCCCGTCGAGCTCGACGACGGGGTTCTTGACTTTGATTTTGTGGGAGGAAGACATCTTTCGTCTCTGGGTGGGGTAGGGGATTCGCTCGTAAACAGATTTTGGGTGGAGACGGCAGGAATTGGAGCTGTATGGGGCTTGCAAAGTGGATGATGATGTTACAACTCGTTTTACGACCAACGCCCAACGGGCGTTCATTGTTGTATTTCGAACAACGAAGTGGACAGTGGGCCTAAAGGATCTTGGGGTCTATCGTATTGCAGAGAAAAGCGGAACCGTCCGCAAGCCTCGGCTACCGTTAGCGCCTTAGGGCTTGAAGTTGATGGCGCAAAAGGTAAGATACAAGTGGTGCAAGGGTGGGATTCCACCAAGGACGTTGATATCTAAGGTTTTTGAGCTGGTTGATCTAGAGCAATAATAAAATCACATGCTATCCGTCCATTTCTGTGGCCACGCCAGGGCCTCCTGTGGTATATCTCATATCTCCGGAGGCGCCATTGTTGAAGATGCTAGTGACACAAGTTGATGCACATAATGCGTGTACTCGTCATCATGGTGATGTTGAAATTTCTTGTACCTATATATACCTCATTTAGAACAGACCATCAATCTCGCCGGTCTCCGGATCTATATCAACGTTAAGGTATCCAGGTGCGGTTGGCAGACCAGGAATTGTCTGGATATCAGCTGCCAAAGCGTACCTGAATCCATCAGTATACGATTGAAGCAATGAAGTAAAATTCAGACTCACAAGTATCCAGCGCCAACCGCTAATCGAACATCTCGTATAGGCACAGTAAACCCTGTGGGTGCACCTTTTAGCGAAGGGTCATGGCTGAGTGAGTATTGAGTTTTGGCTATGCAAATAGGAAGGTTTCCGAAGCCTTGCTTTTGGTAGGTATCGACCTTTTTCTGGGCCAAGTCGCTGAATTCAACCTTTTCGGCGCCGTACATTATTTTTCCGATGCGCTCGATGCGATCTTGGACAGTCCCATCGAGACTGTATAAGAGCTTGAAATCTTTCTCCTTGGAACTGGCGGTGATCACGCCTCTGGCAAGGTCTACTGCGCCTTGACCTCCTTCGGCCCAATGATTGGCAGGTATGGCATCCATGGCTCCGGCAGCAAGGGCTTCCTCGCGAACCACGGCAATTTCGGCTTCTGTGTCAGTCTCAAACTTGTTGATGGCTACCACGACTGGAATGCCGTACTCTCTAGCATTCGATATATGCTTCCTCAAATTTACACAACCCTTCCGCAGGATGTCGATGTTTTCAGCTCTGTAGATTTCATGAAGCGCTCCTCCTGGCGTTATCTCAGGCCCACCTCCATGGACTTTGAGCGCTCTGACGGTAGCTACTACCACGACCACGTCAGGGACCAGCCCTGACGAGCGACACTTGATGTTGAAGAAGCGTTCTCCGCCCATGGTGAAGTCGAAACCTGCCTCTGTAACGACGAAGCCAGTCTTCTCCTCGTGATCCTCGTCTGCTTCGGTTCCAGCCAGTTTCAAAGCCAGCTTATCCGCGAGCACCGAACTTGCGCCAATGCTGATATTTGCGAAGGGGCCGGCATGCACGAACACCGGTGTTCCCTCAAGTGTTTGCATAAGGTTCGGTTTGATTGCGTCTTTCATCAGTGCAGCAAGAGCACCACCAGCTCCAATGTCATCACAGGTCACCGGATCGCCATTTCGCGAAGTTGCAACCACCATACGGCCAAGACGTTCCCTCATGTCGCCCAAGTCATTGCTTAAAGCCAGAATTGCCATACATTCGCTGGCCACAGAAATGTCGAAGCCGGTCTCTCTCGTATGACCTTTCTCTGTGAGAGCTGTGCCAATGGTAATCCCGCGAAGATGTCGATCATTCACATCCAGAACTCGCCGCCAAGTAATGGTCTCTGGATCTATGTCTAATCTTGCGAACCTGTGAATCTCGTCTTCTGTAAGCTCGTTTGGGTTGGTCTTCGTGATACCAAGCTTCTTCAGCCGACGGAACATGATCGGCTGGAAATCTCGTTTGCCTTTCTTTGCAGCCACTAGCCGCTTGTAAAGTGCTCCATCTTTCTGGGTAGATTCATGGAACATCCGCGTCTCAATAGCAGCGGCAAGCAGATTGTTCGCTGCAGAGATGGCATGGATATCACCCGTTAGGTGTAGATTGAACTCGTCCATAGGGATAACTTGACTGAAACCTCCACCGGCAGCGCCACCTTTGATACCGAAAGTAGGTCCCTGACTTGGCTGCCGTACATTGGCGAACGCAATGCGTCCAAGATGTCCGGCGAGTGCCTGGGTGAGACCGACCGTTGTCGTCGACTTACCTTCGCCTAGTGGGGTAGGTGTAATGCCTGTGACGAGGACATATCGGCCATTCTTACGATGTCCTAAACGCTGCAGCAATTTCAAGTCAACCTTGGCTTTAGAAGCACCGTAGGATTCAAGCTCATGCGCGGCGATGCCGACCTCTTCTGCCACTGTCGTTATAGCTTTCGGATGTTGCGCTCTGGAAATGGCAATGTCTGACGGAACAGGAGTCTGCAGCTTCAGCGGTAAAGGCTTGATATGTCTCGCTTTCTGCCTTTCGAAGTATGTAGTAGCAGAATCGACGACATTCTGCAGGAGCATTGCCACAGTCATCGGACCGACTCCACCAGGTACTGGGGTTATTTTAGAAGCGACATCTGCCGCAGAATCAAAGTCCACATCTCCAACTAACCTTTGCCCTGACTTCTTTGTCTCATCTGGAATGTAGTTGGTCCCGACATCAATGACTACAGCTCCGGGCTTGAGCCAATCACCTTTGACGAAATGTGGTTTTCCTATCGCTGCTACCAAGATATCCGCTCTCTGGATTTCTTGTTGCAAGTTCTCGGTTCGAGAATGGCATACTGTCACGGTAGCGTCTGCGTTCCTGAGTAGGGAGCTAATTGGGCTGCCAACAATGTCACTCCGACCAAGCACGACCGCACTCTTGCCCTTCAACTCAACTCCGCTCTCCTTGAGCAAGACCATAACACCTTTGGGCGTACAGGGGATGAAAAGCGGCCGTCCTCCGCGCTTGGACAGCTCTCCAATATTACTTGCACCAAAACCATCCACATCTTTCTGTTCTGCGACGGCAGAAGTGACGGCATGCTCTGAGATGTGCTTTGGCACCGGCAGTTGAACAAGGATCCCATGGATGCTCGGATCGTTATTAAATTTTGTAATGATTTGCAGAAGCTCGGCCTCTGTAATTGACTCTGGGAGTTGCTCGATATCGCATATTATGTTGGCTTCTTCGGCGGCCTTCAGCTTCATGCGCACGTAGGTGCTTGAATCGGACCGATCGCCAACCTGCACTATTTTCAAAGACGGCTTGTACCTTGGATTTGTCTCCTGGGCTTTCTTGATATCGGCATTGATCCGTTCCCGAATGCCTTTGGCAATGCCTGTACCGTCGATCTTGGTAGCTGCCATGGCCAGGGGCGCAGCCGAAATATACCTGGTGGCCGGCTGGGCCAGTGATCTTAAGTCTCTCTGCGCTTCTCTGCGAGGCGTGCAGTTTGTGGAGACTGGGCGAGGCCGGTTCCCAGCGTGTTGATGAGTGGTGGTGACAGCGGACTCTGTTCCGCGACGCTGCTGGTGAAATGCGGAGAATGGAAGCGAACGACGCTTAGTGACGTGCAAAGCAAAAGTGGGTTTCTTTAGTGATCGACTTAGGCAAACGAGCATTATCACCCCGCCCCGGCGGCGCTGCTCAATCAGGCACAGCCCACTTGATGAGGACCAAAGTCTCGTCTTGTTTCGCAACTTTGCCGCACTCTGGCCCTAAGTCTCTACTCTACGACGTTCTACAACGCAGGTTCTGGCTGTAATGTAGGATGAAACTTTTCCGGGGTCGAAGCAGCCCTAGCCGCAGTGGGTTGACGCCATCGTGGGGTGCCCTTGCAGCCGGGGGCTAAGCTTTCAAGCCGCCCAAGCGAGACCTTGGTCGGCTGTTTTTTCGAACTTCCATCCCCACAGACTACAAACGTCCTTGGAAATTTTTTATCTGATCTCCTTGGTTACCATTACTAAGAATGAGACCCATATTACTACAAGGCCATGTGGGTAATTCCTTCATCATCATCTCCTACTCATCACTAACCATCATTCCTGCAGGAACGGGCCTTGACACAGATTAGGTGAGCTGCCCGTTACTCAGCGCCGGTGGAGTGTGGTACTTTTGCTGACGCTAGGTATCAGATACAACAAGGACGGCGACATTCTATTCTCTACAGCAAAAGATCAGATAATATGCGCTTGGTTTTCCGCGAATGGAGAACGACTAGGAACATACCATGGGCACCAGGGGGCATTGTGGACCGTCGATGTGGACCCGACCACCACCCTTCTTGCCAGTGGCGCCGCAGACAATACCGTTCGATTATGGGATGTCAGAACCGGAAAATGTATAAAAGTCTACGATTTTGATACTGCAGTGAAACGGGTTGAGTTCTCCGATGATGGCACCCAGCTGCTAGCCGTGACCGAAAAGCGCATGGGGTTCCTGGGCACTATCGTCGTTCTCGACATCAAAGTTGATGTTAACGCAGAACAGAGTAACGAGAAGAGCTTGACGATTACTTGCGATGAGAGTAAGGCGACCGTTGCTGGATGGACTTATCTATCGAAGTATATCATCGCTGGGCATGAGGATGGCAGTGTCTCACAATACGATGCTAAGGTAAGGGAAAAACAGAGTTTAGGGAAGTAATGCTGATCTAGCCAGAGTGGCGAGCTTCTAGATAACATAGCCGCCCACGAGGATGGTATGCAGGTCACCGACCTGCAGTGGGCGCCTGATCGAACGTACTTCATCACAGCCTCCAAGGATAAGACCGCTAAAGTATGACTTTTCCAGCCAGCTTGGATGATTTTAGGATGCTAAGATTTTAGGTTATCTCCGCTCGCTCTCTGGAAATACTGAAGACCTATGTCACCGATACGCCCTTGAATACCGCAGCCATCACACCCAAGAAGGACTTTGTTATCCTTGGAGGTGGTCAAGCCGCCATGGACGTGACCACTACCTCGTCGCGGCAAGGCAAATTCGAAGCGCGCTTTTACCACAGGATATTCGAGGATGAGATTGGTAGGGTGAAAGGTCATTTTGGACCACTGAATACCATCGCAGCGGATCCCCAAGGTAGAGGTTATGCGAGCGGTGGTGAGGACGGATACGTGCGGGTACATCACTTTGACAAGGCTTACTTTGATTTCATGTATGAGGTGGAGAAGGAGCAAGCATGAAGTCGGGCTGATCGGATCACCCACTTCAGGCGTTGGGAAAGGACTGGCACTTTACAGGCGTGCCACCGGCGATTGAATGATGGATTAGGGATGAGCGCAGAATCTTGCAAGCATCCTTGATACAAGAGCAAGCGCTTTTGTGCTCATGATAGGACAGTGAGTTGCTGCAATTGTGGCTATAGTTTTTCTCAGTCTTCAGTATGGAGCCTTGTGCAATTGTGTGTCTGGGGCTAGGGCCGTCAAATAGGACAATAAATAGTGAGCACGTGACTTCTGAACCGTTCGGTTCTTTCGTGTAAAGTAGGCTAAGCTCTAAAATGCACAACTTGACGCAGGCCTATGAATGTTAATATTACTATCCGGCTTGCTGGGTCTCTGAATGTTGCTTAGTGAGAATACAATCTAAGTAAGAAGGAAATACTTGTCAATTTGATTCATCCACGAGGCGAGTGCAAACACATTGCACTACCACAAGCCATGCCCGTTCTCCACCATTCCTACTTGCTCGTCCGACACCAGGCTTCGGGACTAGGAACGCGATGCAGTCACTTTCATCTCGCCCATCCTCTCTGGATCGGCCTTGTAATCTCTTGCTAGTCCAAGCCTGCCCCTCATAATCACTTCGTCCTTGCTCGGGCGACGACACTGGCCATGGCCCCGACACATCCGATCCATTATCAATCCTCCAACACGGTCTACTGTGGAAGCTGTGCGTGAACTTGCAGCCGCAACGCGCACGCAAAAGAGAGACTCGCTCGAACCTTCAAGAGTCTTTGCAACTTCTATTCAGGAAGTTCCAATGTTTGCCACTATGATCAAACAGAACTTCTGGGAAAAGAAGCAGCACTGGTGGCGCTCAGGGTATGCGAAGGCTTTCCAAGAATCCCACAAGGAGCTCTCGATTATCTTGACCGCCATTTCAAAGAAAAGTCGACCAGAAGGGACTGCACAGGAGCGAGAGCTTTGTAAGCGATTGCTTAAAGAGATGGGGTCGTCGTTGGAGAACATAGGGAATTCCTTGACTTGCTATGGAACGGAGGCGTCGTTTTGATTGCTTGTATGTTATATCAGTGGGCTTTATGTTATGCTTGACTTTGCCTTCTGGTTTGTCATCTGGAGCTCGTGAGAAGCAACATTTTTCCGCCCAAGCCTATTGTCTTCGTCGAAGATTCGAGAGGAAATGCCATCTGGCCCTGAGGTCCTTGCTTCCAGTCAGTATCGATACATCTCAAGTCTCACCCAAAGCAATTTCAACATGTGAACAATTTCCGGAGCACGGTATCTCGATTATCCGTGGACAACAGGACAAGGTGCTCATCTCTGGTTCAATGAAATCGTGGATCATCATCCACTTGTCTACTAGAGAGGTTTGAAGATCATATTTGGGCATTACATGGACGCAACACTGAGGTAGTAATGGGACCATGGTAGGAGCAACGTTCTTGGGCTATCATCCAAGGTTGAGTAGCTGATACAACTATAGCATGACAATTCATGCTGCACCATCATAGTAAGAATTGATGGCTACTTTTCCAGCTTGGTACATGGACTTCGTAAATGGATTCGGCAAGGCCTTGGGGGGCGAGTTCAGATACACGCAGCGTATCTGGTGATTGCTCGAAGATAATGGCTGAGGAACAAATCATACGCATTGGGTTTGTTATGGAGCTGGAGGGATAAGCAATCCATTTCTACGTAATGTGAAGCAGTTATCTAGAGCGAGTGGATGATTTGAGGCTTCTAGGCAGTTGAAAAGCGAGAATAGACGCTAAGCCAAATCCGCTCTAGGCTCTCATCTTAAAACATATCCCTCGAAGAAAGCGGTAATACTCCCTTCACGAAACCCTTATGTGGTCTCAAACAAAGAGAACTTGTGAGTTCGGTCTATCGGTAATGCAAGGAAACCCACAGGCGTTGTCTTTGGGGCCGTCATCCTGTACGCGTACATACTTTATCCCTCCGCTTTCCACGGCTCGACCTAGGTCTCTGACCTACAGATATCCTTAAAGTGGCATCTTCCATATCTTTTGAACTTTGTCACCTTATATCAACCATTGCACTTCTATTCCTGTAGTCTGCTGTCTTCTCTGAATTTTGAAGTCCGGCCTTACTCATATGTCGAACGTTGTTTTTTCCACTGTAGAAGGATATTTCCTACAAGACGACCTGAAAACCGATGCCAAAGGCTTTGACTTCGTAGGCTACTTCATTATTACTGCCAACGTCCCTTGCTCAATCAAACACTAGACTGCTGTCAACTTCGGACTCAAAGAACGGTCCTATCCTGCTGATGCCACTGTCGACTATTCTTTCAGAGATACGCAATGGCAACGCTTCTCAGCCGAGATTGCTCGCTTAAACATCGAGAGCAATGACTATACCGTTTACAAGCTATTGTACATCGGGCGCCATGGACAGGGTGTGCACAATGTCGCCGAGGAGTACTACGGTACCGCCGAATGGGACGTGAGTAACAATTCTCTCCAGCCTGTCCCAACATGAGTACTGATCTTGTCGTTGCATGCATGCAGCGATACTGGTCGAAGTTGAAAGGAAGCGCAACGACAACTTGGGTAGACGCTCATCTCACAGAAACCGGGATCGAGCAAGCCAGATCGGTAAAAACGTTTTGGAGGCGGCAAATCTCAGATCAACATATCCCCGTACCGCAGACATACTATACCAGCCCGCTTCATAGATGTCTTACAACGGCCAACGTATCTTTCTCGGGGCTGAAGCTTCCTGCCGATCGCCCTTTCATTCCAGTTGTCAAAGAGGTATACTCTTGAGTTCTTAATGTCAGTCATAGTACTCATTCACTCCATAGCTTCTTCGCGAGACCATTGGTGAGCATACGTGCGACCGGCGGAGTACCAAAACGTATATCCATCAAGGGTATCCTGATTATATATTCGAGCCTGGCTTCGAAGAGCAAGATCTTTTATGGGAGCCACACGTGCGAGAGGCTGATCTGTCAACGGACAAGCGAATAAAGATGCTTTTGGAAGACATCTTCAGCCACGACTCTAATACCTTCATTTCTCTCACTAGCCATTCAGGAGCCATATCATCCATACTGAGGGTGATTGGGCACCGGAAGTTTCCGCTCGTCACCGGGTCTGTCATCCCTGTGCTCGTGAAAGCGAACTTTAGTGGAAAGCGGTTGGCTGCTTAAGACAAGCTAGCTTAGATCTGCAAGTCTGCGTCTATGAATCCAGTCCGTCACCGCATTTCCAAAGGCTTCTCCATCAGGTCGTCGCTACGCTCACATCCAAGAAATTGCTGGATAGGAGTTCTGCGCATCTACCTCTGAAGCATCCTTCCAAGAAAGATCAGGTCATCGAAAGCTCAGGGTATTCTGAGATACGTTCCTGCCAAACCACTGCATGATCCCATGCTCCCGGACGCTTGACAAGCTCACTAATCATAGCCTGGTAAAACAAGTTTCCTGAGAGCAATCGCCGCATACTTTCCTTCTGGCCTTGACGGTTTACAAGCGAGTAACGCATTGCCGTTCTTTGGACTTGCCCCAAGCGGCTAAGGAAGGTCTCAAAGGGCTCGTTGAAGGGAACATCGAAGCTTGGATTAGTAATCCCATCAAAGTAAACGACGGCGAATGTCGTAGTCGCAGCTGGCATATATTGGGACATTGATGGCTGTGCCTGTGCTGAAATCAGTACCCCAGTGGCCTAGAATTGGTACAACCCCTCACCATATATCCCTCACCAGGCGCCGGTGCATATAGACTTGCTGGCAGTGCCGCCGGACTGGCCATTGGTGCCTATTTCAAGCATCAGCATCCTCTCATCAAAGCCTTCCTGGGGAAGTGACATACCGTGTACCCAGCCGGCGATGTTGGCCCATATTGGTAATGTACGCCATTGCGTTGTGGCCCTACTGCTTGTTCACCTGTAGCCCTGTACTGACTCGCTGTCATCGCCAAAAAACCATAATCGCCCGGTGATATCGGTTGAGCGGCTGGATAGGTGAGGTGGGCATGGGCGATATGCATGCCCAACACGCTTTGGCTGACAAATTCCGAGGGACAGTAGGGGCAGGGTTGGCTGGGCATGTTGCTGGTTGTCCCTTTTGGTGACAAGAAAGCGTTCGGGAAAGGCCACTTGCCTTACTGCAACACTGCAAAGGAGGGACGCAAGAAAAGAGAGCAGTCTCAGTTTTTAAGAATTTGTAAAGGAGAGGTGTGTTGCCAAAAAAAAGAGGAGAGATGCAGATTTTGGTCTGTCCAGGGAAAGATGGCCATCCAAGAAAGACCGAGTACAAGCAAGAACTACGAGCTGTGATATTGGTGCTATAGACCAAGCTAGGTATGAAGCAAAGGTGTGGACTATATCGCTAGTGAAGAGAACAACTCAGCAGAAGATGCACTGATATTACGAAACACCGTATGATTATGCAGCAGTGAAGGCAAAATCCAGGGGTTAAGAGGTGGGGAAAGAGGCTTCACGGACAAGTGAAGCTGAGATGATATGACCGATTCGACGAACCAGGTTATGAGGGACGGATACTGGCGATCAAGGCTTCTTTCTTCATCAAGTGAGGTCCATACAATGGGAACTTTACCGCAGACGAAGCGAATCTGTAACGGAAGGGGAAGGGTCGCAAGAAGTTGCTTACACACAAAGTGAAAAGCTGTATATATTCCTCTGAATAATGTTGCTCATCCTCACTACAACACACCTAGGAGTGGCCGACGGTTCATTGAGTCGAAAAAGAACAGCAGGATGCAGAGAGGGATACCGCCGTTACTGCAAAGCCACTCTTCGACCCTCCAATCCATCTCCCCTATTAACAATGTAGACAGCTAACAGACTTCGAGATCGCGTACGCAGGGGTATAGATCAACCAGCGGCGTCGCATCCGCCGTTCCGACTGTTGTCTTGGACTGAAAAGGATTACTTCTCCTGCTGCTTCTCCTCGTGCTCCACGACATGGTTCTGGATGTGCCCACTATCCAAAAACTCCTTCAACTGCGCAATCTTCCCCTGCGAGTTGAACCTCACCAGATCCACAAATTCCAAATGATACGGTTTATCTGCACAAGACCCAATACACACCCACATCAGCCCAAAAACATCTCTCAAAAGCCACACGCACACAAACAACTCGCAAGTCGCAAGCCCAAACTCACCATACTTCGACTCCGCCGTACACAACGACTCCACCGCCGCCCAAGACGCCTCCTCCCCTCCAATGACGCGCCGCACCTCAACCCTGATAGTGTGATGCCTTCGTGGAAGGCCTACATGGACTTGCAGTTGCCGCCGACGTGGAAGTCTTGGCCGACGACGGTGACGTCGATGGGGTCGGCGAGGTAGGTGTGGAAGATGCTGGGGACGTCGCGGTTGGCGAACATCTCATCGATCTGGTCGGGGGTTGGGTAGGGGGCCATGATTGAGATGTTGGAGATGAGGATCGATATAGAGGGCTGTTTCTGATGTAGTGAGGAGAGAAAGGCTGGGAAGGAGTCGAAGCATCTCTTATGTGCGAATCTTGGCCGTCTCATTGGCACACTCCGATCATCGTGCTCTTTTCGTCCGCCGCCTTTGCGCCTCTTTCATGCATGGGTAGGATGGCTTTCCGCGTAGATTGCGGACTTGCTCGGTCGACCACGGGTCTACGAAAATCATTGGAGCCCATCGTGGTCGGTTATACAGACTGCAACCATGCGAGCAATAGCCTCAGCCACTTCGAGCGCACTGTTGTCGGTGGCTTGACAAGCTTTAAGATGTGCAGTAATGGCGTTTTGGAAATTGTCGAACATAGACGTCCCTTTTGCTCTTACTGGGCACTCCGTGTGGGGCTCCTGCGACAAGAATCAACCTGAATATAACCCCAATTCTTGCTGCCGCAATCTGAAAGGGTTGCGAACACGTTAAAAGGCGACGTGGATTTTCCTTAAGTATGCGCAAGTCGATGGATTGACCGCACTGGAAGGCCCACAGCGCTTTTGAGTACCCCCAGGAAAGGAAGCGCACTTTCCTCCTAGACACCATTTGTGGGAACTATTCAGGGCCTTAAGAGAACTGGACCGAAGGTCTCCGGAGGACAACCGCAGATCAGCGTTCGTCACACAGACTATGTAGTCAAGCGCCCTCACCTGACGCCATCTGACAGTGGCTCCCGCAAGGATGGTAGTCTAGAGACAAACGACCGATTTGCAAGAGCTAGGGAGAAATCGAGGGTAATCCATATCCCGCCTAGGGGTGTGGTGCTGCTTGATTCGTCGATCTAAAGTTACCTTACACAAGGCATACCAACATGAAGTAGATCATAATAGAATGCAACAAGGACCTTGACAGATAGGAGACGCGTGTATCTCAGACATCATTGGCAAACGATCAATCAAGGAAAATTCTAAATCTTACCCGCTAACCGTGCGGCATGTTCAGCCCACCGATACTAGATGCTCTCCCAGCGCGTTTGATCAATGCTGGCCTTGTCCTCTCCCACCCAGATTCGCAATGAAAACCACCAAGACCGCGCAGTAGCTAAGTCGACCGAGCCAATGTCAGTACTATGTTCTCGGTTTCATGAAGGTTGAAGCCTTACGCCGCAGAAGCACCTAAGATCTCATGGCGCTTAGCCTTCGTAAAGAGGGATAGTACTGCAGAGAAGACCAAGGTGGCAACAAGCAAAATGCCAATGCAGGTTGCGTTGGACGCGGTATCGTTCACGCCGCTACTTGCTATGTAGAGTGCGTAGATTGGTACCACCAGAAGTAAGAGGATAAAGCAGCTGTGAGACATGTTAGATCTCAAAACCGTCAAAGCTCTACGGAAGAAATAGGACTTATTAGGGCTTTCTTCGTGAAGAGGAACGTCCAAAAGGAACCAAAGTAGCTAGGTTTGAGGTACGTACGTGATTATCAAGTTCACGAAGCGGTCGACTCGCTCTTTGGTATAGTAGTGGATATTTGGATCAGTAGACTTCCGTCCCGTCTCCTATGCATTCCTTCAGCAGAGTCAAAATAGCAAGCTCTGTAGAGCAGGATTCACCTTGTTGCAAAATATAAATTTTGGAATGCGCAAGCTTGATCAGCACACTGAGTCCAATAAACGGAATTATGCTTACTTGGATAGCGCGGCAGTGGAACACCTTTAAAAGACGCTCGACGAGTGCATCTAACCATGCGCTCTCCCGACCAGGTTAGAGAGTAATCAGATCCTCTTTGTGTTAGACAAATTCTGTGTCGCCTTGTAGCAAGGGCCTTAATGACTCGCCATCGACCAAAGAACCATTCTCGAGGAAACATTGAACACTATGTTGGTCTCGTGCCGCCGGCTTGTTCATCGACACCAGTTGCTGTGCTTGGAGTAGCAGTTCCCCTGTATCAGTCTCAACGATCAGAGAACGAAAGGATTTAGCCTTGGGCGCCGTTCTCACCGTACGTATATAACTTCCTTTCCGCCTTTTGCAATTATGCTCTCCTGGTATTCGAGTCATTAACGTCGTTGATGCTGTCGTCCTTGGATCTGGACTGAAGGCACTTTTGGGCGCTCTCTAATGCATTCGCATCTCTCTTGTCAATGCTGTCCAGGTCCCTTTCAATCCTCCGTAGCTCGTCCTGTTTGTCCAGTAGCAGTCTGTAATATAAGAATCCAAAGCGACGGTATATCATGAATTTGTCATCGCTATCCATGAATGCCGCGACTCTCGGATACCCTAGCGAGCATTCCTCCACTACATCCTGTCAGGAAGACGCAGGGAGGAATGGTGGTATTCTGTCGTCCTACAATTTCTAACAGAGGGCTCTTTGGTATGGCCCGATGGTGTCCTGGCGCTGAACTTCTGAAGCGCGCGCAGTGATCGAAGCTTCCGCAATCCTGAAGTCTTTAAGCATGGAAGGTTGTAGATTCTGGTATAATCGCGGTAGACGACTCAACGTACCATCATACAATGTGGATTGCAACCTAACAAGTACCTCCTTTGGTCTGCAATGTGAACATCGCATCCGTCTGATAGATTGCTCTTTTCGCTACCATGTACCTCTTTGGGGTCTGCATTGCGATCCTCATATCCTTCTGTTTGCCGTTTCTTTTCGAGGTCGAAATCCGAAGATGCACCTGGAGTTGCTGGAGGTGCATTCATTTTCAATCACCACAGCCTAACTCCCAGACGGTGTGTCATTTAAGTGAAGAGACAGAGATGCTTATATAGTAAGACTGATACTAAAGCCTCAATCCAATTAATGTCCGCGGTCTTCCTAGCCTTGAGCTGCCTTAAAGCCATGCACAAATGGTAGCTGATCCAAGCAAGAAGGAGGTTAAACAAGGAACGGATGATGCGCTGGCTGAGACAAACAACAGTGGGGTTGCATATTCCACGAGTATCAAAACAGCAGATAGCAGGACGCAGTGAAATCCAGGCAAGCCGTGTGAAGGACACCAGTCTGGGTGTCATGGGTTGACAGCCTTTAAAGTCGCCTTTTTTACGCCCCGCTGGCCCTGAGCATGAACAATATCATGCGATCAGACTGGATCGAGTTCCTCCTCTGCCACCCAAACATTGTTGTTATAGACAACGCTCTCGGTATCCTTCAGCTGATATTCCCAGCCTTGGGACGCATCATCGCGCTTGTGGATGATGTACATCATATAGCGGAAGATGCCATTGGAATCCTTTATCCGCACCTTGTCGCCGACGACGTATTTGGAATTGTGCTATTGGCCATGGTTTTAGTAAACGCTCCAATACATTGAGAAGCGTGATGCCAAAGGGGACCGTACGCGTGCCGGGATATTCGACGGCCTCACCAGAGATCGATCTGGGACAATTGGATTCTGCACAGCTTTAGTTACTGGACAACCTTGCCAAGTGTTACACAAGACTGTGCAATATGGCATCCTACATTTGCTGAATCTGGCATCTTGCATCCACGATGTTCGCTCAACACGCCCTAGAGATTGCCTCGTGAGCCGTCAAGTGGTTCGCGGATTTGCACAGACTTTATACTGGCGACTCAGCCTGGGGCAAATGGCAGTGTGCGTGGCCAACCGTAAATTGCCAGAGGCTCTGCTCACCGGTTTTGATGGCGAAGCTGGGAGTCATCTGACGATTGACAGATGATACGCTGGAACCGCCGATAGCTACTTCTGCCAGCAACGATCAACTCAAATGCTTGCCTGTACTTTCGGGGAAATTCAACAGCCCAGCAGTGTGTCTGACGATTGGTCGCCTCTTCGTGGCCCAATGCATTTTCCCCCTAACAGCCGGGCGCGCCAGCAGATGACTGTGGCCGAGGACAGCGAGTCGACGATGAGGGACTAGGCATGCCTGCATCAATGCTGTGTGCAATTGCATTGGGCTTCCCCTAGATGCACAGCACAGTGACTTTTTGAAGGTAACGATTGGACCACGCCGACAGTCACGCACAGCCTCCGGATACTTATCGTTCACAAAAACGTCGCTCCCAGAAAGACAATAATCGCTACATACGCACAAATATTATCATTTACAACGACTCATTGCAAAACGAGGCCAGCAATCGTTATGAAACGCAACACCAATGATTGGAACCCCCCATAATAAATCTTACGTCCGGCGCATGAGACCTCTGTGATAAGTAGGCTCCGAAGCTAAGATCGCAGGCATTTGAAAGCAAGCCGAGCATGGAGAATCGAATTCTGTACGCAGGCAGAGTTGGGTGTATGTGCATAGTAGCCTGCTGTCGGCTGTGCACGTGCCCAGGGGTCACGAAAATTGTCTATTCGGAGGGTGTCGCGGAAGTAGAAAGGTTCTCGTCGTTTGGCATGGGGAAACTTCGTCGGCGACTGCCAGCCTCGCCAGCCTCTCGAAACCTTCGGATTGCCTCGTACACGGTGGGGATATTGAATAACAGCGGCGAGTCGGAGTGAATACCACCCCATATAATGCGGCGGACAAGAAGGTCCTGGGTTTGTACCATGTTGGTGATCCCTTTGGCAAGTTTTGCTACATCCTCCCTTTCCGTATACCTGTCCAGCACAAACTTCAGAAGCAGAATTCCACGAGTGTCTGGTAATGGGGTCTGAGGATCCTGAACATCGTGGTTCTCGGTCGAGGTCCCGTCTTCGACCAAGGGCGCCAAAATAATTCGTTCGATACGAGCAGCATTGCGTTCAGACAACGTAGGGACTTGTCTTTCAGGGAACCCAGGGCTCTTCTTAATCTTGTTGGTCAATTCTGAGGTTGTGAATCTTTTGCCCTCCTTAGTATATTGGATCAAGGCCCAGATAAGCCCCGAAGTAAACCACTCTGGGTTAGGGCTCTTCATAGTAGATTTAGCAGAAGTCGCAGCGAGGAATTCGAAAGATTGGGTGCCAAAGTCGCTGGATCTACCAGCATCACCAGCATAACAGCAGTCAAATATAAGGAAAACATTAGCCCTTGTCTCCTGTAAAGAAGCTTCAATCAAATGTCACTTGACATGTTCTACTTTATGCATGGTGGGCACACGTGTTCTATCGATGGAGTTAGCAGCACCGCTTAGAAGGGCCGGAGAGCGAACTTCGAAAGCTCGAAATGCCTTGGATCGGCGTCAGGAGCCCCGTGTCTTGCGTAGTAGACGATCAACAGAGTGTGTCGTTCATCTTCGTTATAGACGAAGTTCGCCAAGTGTCGCTGCATTTGCACCTGAGGCAACTTCGCCTGTGGGTCGTTTGTTTTGCATGTCAGGCAAGCCTTGCAAACTCTATAGTGATAGACATCTTGAAAGACTCGCTCAAGCTCAGAAACCTATCTTACTTCAAGGCAGGAACAACGAGCGCGGTCGATGGTGTTCATATCTCATTCTTTGTGTCCAGATCGTCAGTCAATGTCTTATGATATAAGTAGAACAGCGACCTTTCTATACGAGGATTGGATATCGCCTTCTCCAATATTTTCGCTCCAAGCAATCTGGAGTCCAGAACCCAGCTGTTCGCTCTCATCTTGATAGGGAATACTGGAATCTTCTGCGCTGAGGCCACCAGCCAAGGGAATAGGCCGGTGTGGCCGCCGGATTGGTCCTGACTGTAAGCCAGGTCTTTCAAATGTTTCCGCTGGCGTTGAGATATCCATGATTGGTAATCTTCTCTGCGAGGACCTGCAACTTCGAGCAAGGCGGGCTCTTCACGGCTGGTCTGAGTCAAGAGGAAGACTGAGATGGTCGTGGTTCAACCGATAAAATGGGTCCCCTTCTCTTAAGAAGGCAACATCAGGGCTGTGCTATTGCGGCACCCGCATCGGACTGTATGACACGCATTTGATGCACATCATAAGCCGCCATGCTAGTAGGGAGTTGTGCGGTGACCTGTTGAACACCCGGACAGCACATTTTAGGTCGGAGTGTTGCCTGCCGTACGGACTCCCGTCAGACATCCTGTAAGGCATACACAGACTCGTTATAGCGTCGCAGGGTGCTGCAAATATTCTCATACGAACAGTCTGCGACATTGAGTTCGGGTTGCTTGTTCATGTACCGTGTATTGTCGATCTAGCCTTGCGATGCCACGAGAAGTACGGACTGAATGTCTATCTGAGGGTGTGAGACTTTCCGAGTGGCCACAACTGCGAAGCCCTACTTTACTTTCAAACAGACGGAGTACGTCCTGGAGACTATTCATGACGCATGTCGTTTGAACAGCCTCTGAAACCTGGTTTGAAAGATTTGCGTACTTCGCCGGGCCGTCCCTAAGCAAGCGAAGCTAGTCTTAGGTGGGCTTGGGCCCTGGGGAGGATCCTTTTTAGCTGGGGGTTATGTCAAATCCATGTTACATCCCATGTGTGAAAACTACGGCAATTCCACACGTATGCAGCATGATACACGCTATTGCAGACAGGAAGATGTTGGACACGCACGACTCTTGTGAACGCTGGCTTGGGGAAGCCTTGGACGACTCGACCGGGCTGCTCGAACGTTACCTGTTTCTCCAATTGCCAAACGAGAAGTCCGCCCTCTCAGTGTTAAGAATATGTCACCATTCTACTATCAACGCATGATATGCTATCGAAAAATCGGGATTTCTCACGACTCCTTGTGCGCACCATGGAGTCGACACATTGGCTGCTCAAGAGACTCAATCACAACTGTACTTTTGGTTACGATATGCTTTTAAAGACTGTCGGATGAGCTTGTCTCAAGTCCGCCAAAATTTCTCCAAACCACCGCTCATCCGCCCCGGCAGCAATCTGTTCATTTACTAGGTGGTGCAAGGCCAGCAGATACCAAAGCAGCTTGACTCGCTTTTGTCAGAACGTTGAGATTACCATTGACAGCCTGCACAACGAGAAGACTTAGCTTCGTATCTACAGTAGACGCGAAAAGGACATCGTTTGGGAAATACTGTACAACCCACGATGGTCACGGGACCTTGGGTATCGCATGAGATATGATCTCGAGAGTGGGCGACTTACGAAAATATTGAGTGATCTCTTTGCAATCTTATAGCTCGCATCTGTCTCGCTCTTCCTCCAGGTGTCGTCAAACCTCTCAAAGAACGTCACGATCTGACCCAGCAGACTACTTGAACCGAAGTAGATGGCTTGTTGGTAGCTGATCGACTGCGCCGCACCATTTCCAATGTCGTATGCAAAGACCGTGGTGGAGATATGCTGCGTCTTGTAGGGCGACAGATTGGAAGCCAGGAAGGCCTCGTATGCTGCGAGGCCGACAATGGGGCCTCCTGGAGCGACTACGGCTACAACGTCGCTAGTGAACGCTCCGGACAGGGCAGTAAAGTTCTTGGTGTCGATAGCGATGCCGTAGAGTGAGAGGCCTTGGGTGATGGCAGCGATTGCATCGGTGTCACCTGTCAGGATAGGGGGGACGTTGGTAAAGATAGGGGATGTGCCTTCAGCATTCGAGGAGCTGTTCTGTGCGGTAGTAATGATGGGAAGGAGACAAGCCGTGAGTAGACCGAGGATTGATAGTGGTGAGAAATGCATAATGATTGAGTGGAACCTGATAAGACTTACTCTCTTGCTCTTAAGTAAAATTGAAAGATGCTTAGAATTCAGGGAATAGAATTGGAGAGCTCATTGCGTCTTGAGGTATATGAAACCGTCTTCACCTTCGATGAACCGATAACGTGCTTCAAGACGAAAGCCTTCATGACGGCATACTGCATGGAATTTCTCATTCTTGTCCATTGAGACTTTCATTACCCTACCACGAGCGTCTAAAAAGGCTTGAGCGCACGCATGGTGATGAATAGTACAGACGTACTACTCTGCCTTGCATCATATTCGTTCTTCTGTCTGGAAAAACAGCTGCAGACCTCGCAAAATCCAAAAGGTGGCTTGGAGGATCAGCTCTCCTTTTAGGTAATGCAGGAAACCATTTGTGCGGCTATAGCGGTTTCCGTGACCGAGTTGAATCGGACTTTCCCGCATATGCATTTCCCAGTCGATTCGTTCAAGATTCGACGGGACATGGAGAGTGTCCTGAATGGTCTAGAGAGCATGCGAAGGGACCCTTCTTCTTTCTACAGCGTTTCCTGCTCATCCATCGTAGGCTCAGAACATGTCGCTCATTGCTCAAGTAGGTGTTGACTTTGGAGCGCAGGGAAGGAGCCAAGTGGTTCCATCGTCCCATTTTTCTTGCACAGGAGCCCGATTCCATCTATAGCTCTTCTTCCACGCCGCTGATCCCTTAATAAACCTGCAGTCCATTCATCCAGCTGTACCTACTTCGCCCGATAACTCGTAACATTGGACAAGGATACCGGCGATTCCAATCGTACGTTTCCATACACTAGCACATACCATGGGAGGCCGTGGAAAATCTCCATCCACCCTGCGCCCTGCTCCTTTTTACATTGTACAACGACTGAATTAGCAACAGTCACAATCTCCTCGATTGATATATGAATTGCTAAAGTCCCACTAGCCTTCTTCAACTGAATATGGCATGGATTCCATCCAAAATTCGTGGTTCCTTTGCTGTACTGCTTAGGAAGACTGGCAGTCTAATGAATTGGGATCAGTATTACTTCTTGAACTTAAGAAATAGAGAAATAAGACATGTCTCGCGAACATTCGCTCATGAGACCTTTTTTTAGGGCTCTTGAGTTGCTCAAGAAAGGGTAGAAGTACCGGAGCATTGAGTAGAGCACCGAAGACCGAGGAGCATATAGAGGGGGTGATGTGGTTGAGTCTGGGTTTCTTGAGGCAGGTGTAGGGCTCGTCGGGCCAAACAGGGATTGGGTGGGGTGCTGGAGGACTTGGGGTAGCGTTGATCTCTTGAGAGGAGTTGGTTATGTTGGAAGCGGAGGCGGGTATGCGAACGCTGTTTTTCTCTGCAGGTACCAGTGCTGTCGCTGTGAAGGTGCAAAGACTTAGAGAGCATAGGAGAAGTAATGGCCACGTCATACTCGGTGAGTTGTGGCAGAATTGAAGGAAGAGATGATTCTTGTGATCCCACAGCCGTTGATCAATAGTCCGTAGATTGTGCCATTATTTAGTATTACGCTTGCACTTGCGGCTGCGCGTTTTGCTGGAGAGAACATGACATTAGCAGCCGACAACTAATTGTAAGTGGAAGCGGCTCGCGATGCCGTGAGATTCTAGGCGCGTTTGCTCCCAGCCTGTCGTTGTAAGCGTCAATCGAATGCTGCGAGTACAATTAGCTCATCTGGGCTCTGTCTCTGACCACTGAAGCAGCTCGGTCGGCTCTGATCAACGGTCTGGTCGGGTTTCCGCTCGTTAAGGGTACCCACCCTTGGTGGCAACCCAATTCCTGGCTTCCGTGTTGAAGAAGCAGAGGCCCGACGTAAACCCAGGATAATTTGGCCTGCATGAGGCAGATAGAATACGTGACTGGTTGTGTTAGTGATCCAGGGTTGACGATCATCAGAGGTGTGATATGGGCCTACGGTGCGTTGAGTCTCTAGTGCTGAATTAATGCTATCGAATACGTCGCCAGAACCAACTGAGGCAACTCATACAGATGTGGTATAAACAGCTTGAACAAAGCACGAAAATTCCGCAGCTCCCTAGAAAGGGAGCTCTTGACTCCAGTCTCCAAGTTTCTTCCCCATAAGCCCAGGCAAGCTAAAGCCGATGATGAAAAAGCTAAGTATTCGCGTCAACCGGCGGCAGTGTAAGGCCAGTGACACGGTGCCGGGAACTATATGCAAGCACAGGGAGCTCCAGGCGAATTCCAAAAATGAATTTAATCATTGAGTTGTCCCGTAGGACAATTTCAGAGATTAAACTGAAAAGAACAGATACTACACTTGATCTAAACGTGAAAAACATTGTTAGCATGGTCGTCTATAGAACTTGCAGAGATTGGAGTCGACATACCTAAGCCAAAAGGCAAAGAGAGCTAAAGGAAAAAAAGGTAGAAAGAATGAGACAACCAGATACTTATACTTGAGGACGGGACCCGGGTAGCGCAAGGTGAAAATAGGATCACGCTAGGGCCTCGGAATGTGCGACTAGATTTCCATAATCACGCTAGAAAGCTCTCCATCGTTGACATGAAGCTATACCGTTGACACGAAGCGATACTCACGTCACATCAAAGGCTGTATCTCCCCATGCTACTCTATATCCGGCATCATAGCCACAGCCATCTTGTCATCCGAATCCGTGCTACCTCTGCCTCAGGTTTGCGAGTAACTTAAGCGTAGCTTTTTGACTACTTTCGTCACAGAACGTCCACGATGTCATTCGCAGCTGTCAACGATCCTGTTCCGCCACCGCCTCACAATATCTTGCCCAAAAATGAGGAGAGCGAAGCGAAACCCCAGTACAGATCCTACAAGTCAGTTCGAACAGCCAGCCAGACGATGGGGTACATAGTTGACATTGTTGGTAGGAAGAAGTTCCTGAAGCTGAAACGTCGCTTCGAAAGAGCAATGGTCGACAGCACTACATCCTACGAAGACGAGCAAAAACTGTACAGGACCGCGAAAAGGCTACGCGAATCGAACGAGTACGTATACTGCTACTCTCAGCATGCGAGGCGCTGATATCCAACTCCATAGCCAATTGCTTGATCTCCTCCTCCACAAGAACGACTCTCCCACTATACCTGCTGAGCTGCGTTACGACATCCGCTCTCCCCCACCCGACGAGGATTCAGTCCCAGGCCTCGAGCCCGATTGCTCGCCCCAACACCGACCCTCGGTCAAAGCCGAATTAGACATACCATCTGATACCACGGCCCTCTCATCAGCACCTAAATCCCTAGCTAGCCTGACCACTCACCTCCCCCACACCACCCTCGCAACCGTTTCCTCCGAAAACCTCCTCCCCTCCGACCTCGACTCCGACGAACCAACAGGCTACTACTCCCCCTCCCACGAAGCCTCCCACCTCGCCGCCCTCGACCACTCCCTCGGCATCAATTCGACCCCCGACCTACCCAAACCTATACTCGTAGGTCCCAAGATCGCCGACAAAGAAAAAGAACGCCAGAAGCAGCATGAGCTGAACAATCCGGTTTCGGCGTACAACTGGCTGCGCAAGAACCAGCCGCAGGTCTTCTTGCAGGATCATGAGGGCGCAGAGAAGCCTGCAGTGCAGAGTGGGGTGGCCAAGGAAGTGAAGCCGAAAGCGAGTCCGAAGCCGAAGGGGCCAAGGAGGAGTGCGGTGAAGAAGGAGAAGGAGGAGGTGGAGGTGGTGTACGATGATGACGGCTATGTGATCGGTGGACCTGGATTTGATGATCTGCCTTTGCCGAGTGCGGGGAAGGGGAAGAGGAAGAGGCAGGGTGACGAGGCGTATAGGCCGAAGGGAGGGAGTAGTAGGCCGAGTAAGAGGAAGAAAAGGGCAAGTGGGGAGAAGGATAGGGGCAGTGGAACGCCGGCGACGAATGAGGAGGGAAACTAAGTGGGAAGAGGATACCAAGTGCTGGTTTCTCCTCCCTCTGGAGATCAGGCGCCGAACCATGCGATGAGGGGCAAGCTGGGAGTCATTGTAAGATACTGTCCAGCTTTCTGTTCTTGATAGGGATCGCTGGGAACTTTTCAGAGTACCAGATGGTACAAAGCAAGTTGAATTGCTCCTTGCGCATTCGTCAAGTCGTAAGGCCACAACTATCTCCATCAACACAAATTCCGCTTCATCACCGCCTCCACCACAGCCTTCCAAGTCCTCTTTCCTGCAATTCTCGCCTTGCTGCTCCATCAACGATCACACCCTCGCCCTCACTAGTCGAGCTCCCGCTACTGATCTGTTTGGCCCTCCGCCCATTCCCTACAAACCTCAACAACAGCGTCATGACCACAGCACTCAAGATGGAGGAACACAATATCCCCACCATCACCAGCGTGCTCTTCCGATACTGCTTTCTTCCCGGCTTCGCATCGCTCGGCCAACCCGCGAATAGCGCGTACGTAGTCAAGATACTGCCAAGATTGCCCAGTCCAGATACCAGCGCTGACGCCGCAGCAACGCCTACTTCCCCATGCCGGGGCTGGAAGATCTCGTTCGTCCACGTCATGGTGATGGGAACCGTTGGGCCAAGACCGAAACCTACCAACAGGAGCCCACCGTAGCGGGGCCACGGGTTGGCTACGCTGCCGGCGTAGGTCGTCATCAGCAGTCCTACGATCTGTATGCAGACGGGCACACTGAAGAAGAGCGCACGGTGCTGGTGAAAGCGGTCCGAGAACGGGGTGACCAGTAGGATCGCAATGAGATCCATAATCCAAATTGGCGCCGATAGAAGACTGAGCTGCACCCCGTTCAGCTTCTCGTTTGTGGCGCGGATGATGACCGTAGCGTAGCTCTGCACGCCGATGCCAACACCTACGACCCCGAAGTACATAACTATCAGCGGCCACAAACGCCAGTCTGTAAAGACGGCTAAGAGATCTCTCATGTTCCAGCTGCGGCGGTGATAGACTCGCGTCAGATCTTCGTAGTGTATCAGAGCGTCCTCGCCCGTCAAGGCGGGTTTGCTTTGCGGAATCCACTTGTGCCATCCGCTGCGGATTGGTACTTCGCCGGGCGGCAGAGGCCGATCAGGGAGCCACCATAACAGGCTGAAGCCTACGATGATGCCAATAAGGCCGTAGAGAAGGAACATCCATTGGAAGCCAACGAGGCCGCCTAGACCGTCCATTTTCTGGAAGCCTGCCGAGACGAGGCCGACCACCGCGGCGGAAACTTGTGCTGCTGTGAAGTACTGGCCTATACGCTTGCCGGTGCGGGAGGGAGGGTAGAAGAGCGTGAGATAGTAGGCCATGCCGGGCCACATACCAGCTATTACGATACCGAGGAGTAGGCGGAGAAGACTATCGTCTTGTTAGTGGGTCGTGGCTGATATTGTTTTGGTGTATGTTACTAAAGACTCCACGCAGCTCTCATGGCGGCCATACAGCTCCCAATGATCCCGACGCCAATGACAATGCGGCTCATCCACACGCGTGGGCTAAGTCGTGTCATGACGAGATTCGAAGGGAGATCAAATATCACATAGCAGACATAGAACAAGGCCAGCCCAGTGGAGATTTGCTTGGGCTTTAGATGAAGCTCCGAACCTAGATCATGCTTCTGCTTGAGGTTCATCGTTTGGGAGAGACCGACATTGGATCGAATGGCCGAACAGAGGAAGTAGAGGGTCCAGAACGCTGGTATGATGCGGCGGTCGAGCTTGCTAGAGGAGGTTATTCAATGTGAATTGAGATAGAGAAACGTTTCACATGATTCGTACGTGTAGACCCTCTCGATTTTCTCAATATCAACCGTATCCGTCCCAGTCTCTGGGTCCACGGAAAGGCCATTCTTCCGAGCATCCATTGGCACATGCGATATGTCTTGTTCCTCAGCGATACCTTTGTCCATGACGCTAAGTTGGATAGCGAGTAAGGAGCAGATCTACACAAGAAATGAAAAATGAAGAGAGCTGGTAGAGTTCTTCAGCATGGCGAACGCTTGGAGATAAGATTGGGAGATTGCGAGACGCGAGAATGGCGAGGAAGGCGGAAAATGTCCTCCAATGCGGCCCTGCGGAGAAGTGTATGCACTTCTACCAAAGGAAGCTTTTTAGTTGAACCCATGGTTGCAGCATCGGTTGGGAATGGTGTGGGGTCCGGTCGAGAGACTAGATGCTTTAGACGAAAGTGTGAACTAGTGGGGGACTTCTGTACGCTGGGGATGCAGAAGAGCAGGACAAAGGTTTGATTCGCTGTGCTGCTGCACCGTGCTGCACCTCCAGATAGCCGCGGCCAACGACCGAGAAAGTGTTCGTAGAGTCCTATGAGCTTCTTCGTGGAAAGGGTGAGGGAGCAACCACTGCCGACGTTGCGCCAAGGCTCGGCTAAATTCAAGATCGAGGTACGGGGTACTTCAGACGTCATGTCGTTAATTCGCGATCCGATCGTTTGATAATTTATTGTAGCGATTGCGCTCTTCTCTAACATTCAGAGCAACCTCCTCAATTCTGTGGAGACGCAACTTCCCCTCTCTCCAACCGCTTTTTCCACCATGTTCGCGAGGACGTTGCAAAGGACGGCTCGCCCATTAGCCGCTCCGATCTGTCGGAGAACCGTAGCGACGCTCGAAGGAAGTCCTCATATTGTATGCATGTTTGCTCCGATTTGACCGAATTGTACTGATTCATTGCAAGTATGCGCATCCAGACGATCGCTCCATCAACAGCCACATCCTCTCTCTCCTCCCAACTTCACCACCGAAGCCCCAATTAGCCATTGGAACTACGAGCAAGCTTCCCCCTACACCCGATTCCTTCACTGAGAACCACCAATTTTTGAATATATTACAATCAGTGCTCGCAGAGCATTCATACGAAGATGCCTATGTCATCAGTCAAGCGCAAGCTATGGCATCCACTGGGGGCTCAAGTCTCGGGTCTGGAGGCGCCTTCTTTCCTCACCAACAGCGTAGCAGGCGAAGAGGTTCGGGCTATGGCGGAAGAGATAGAACAGGAGGTGATGGTGCTGGCGGCGCCAGCAGCCAGGGTGGCGCTGGTGGTGCCGGACGAGGGGGCTACATCCATGTGTATGATCTGAGGAATCCTCCGGACTATGGTCGGATCCCAGCGCCAGAAGATATCTTTGGGAGTCTGGAAGTCGATGGAGAAGGCAAATTTGTAGATGGTCACGGAAGATTTCAAGACAGTGGGAGCTACAGGGCACTCACGAACCAGGGCCTGTGAGTATACGAACCCAAATAGCTTGACCTGCTTCTGCTAAAAAATACAATCGCAGCCTTGGCCTAAGCCCATTCTTGAGGGAAAAATTGATTGAGCGCTTAAAGTTGGAAGAAGCAGCATTGAGCTAACACATCTGGCCACATCGACGAAATCGGCATCTCTGGCCACCATTGGAAATTTGCCGGCCTGGGCTCCTAGATTTGAGCGAGTCAGAACCTCCAAAGCAGTAGTTCGGCCAAAGCACGACGTGAGTACGCGTCAAATCACCAAGCTCGTCAACTCGAGAACTCGTGAAACCGTTTTCGCACTTTCGGGTTGTTCTGTTGGTTGGCAAAGATTCATCACTGGCCCCAATTTTAAGATTTCAGAAATATTCCCACTCACTACCGGCTGGACTGTGTAACGCGCCCACTACCTAATGCACGGCATTCCCAATATCAAAAGCCCGCTTCGATCGCACCTACCATTTCTACTCCTGGCTCTGACAGGAAATTACAATACGCTCGACTGCGCACTCTTGAAATATAGTATTACAACTTGCCATCTGGCTACCTCCCCCTCTCTTCCGGCTCCGATTTGCCATATCGGGTACAGCGCTATTTACACAGCATCTTATAAACATACAGAGCCAGTTCCCGATTAAGGCTATCCGCAGCTTTGCGCAAGCCCAAGGTCTGGCCGAGATAAATAACACTTCAAAAGTGTATCCGTTGCCTCGAGTCAGGTAGCACCATTGGGATTCGCGCCTCAGCCCACCATTCTCCGTACCAGAGCAACCCGAGGTTCCTGATACAGCAAGCTTGACGACACATGTATTTTGTCCATTTAAATCTGATCAGGCAACTCTCTGACAGTCACTAGATCAAGAACCACTCTTTTCTCGACCACTCCAGATTTCAGCAGCCACGACCCATTTCAAGTCTTCATACGCTACATCGAAGCGCAGTAATCATCATATGCATCGGCCGACTCAACCGTGTCGCCTCTGATGGTCAATCATTCCTGCTTGTGGTTGCCAACACTATCAACCACCCTGGCAGGCTAAACAGCAAAACGCACAGCGGCAACGACCCCACTAGATCGCACTGCAGCTTAGCCAACCAGCATCATGATCTTCGTTATCCTCGATGTCTTCCTCGAAGCTCTGGTGTTGCAGCGTCTCATCTCCATGCTCGTCCGCTGGACTAATTCTGCGGGTAATGCCTTTCGAGCGGATCCTTTCAGAGCCGTCCTTGCCTGGGAAGCCTTGTGGCACCTTTTCATTGCCGGCTTCATCATGTTCGTATACGTGGCCCCCAGCTGCGGCTGCCTGAGATGAGGTAGGATGATTTTGCTTTGGAAGCAGAATGGAAATTGGTGGACAATGAACGGGTCGAATAGATATCCAAGCGGATTTCTAGCCCGCGGGATCGAATCATAAACAGAGGTGGGAATGCATGGCTGTGTACCTCGGGGAAAATTTTACGGATTTAATTAGACCTTATGCGAAGACACGATAACCGAAGCATGTATCACGAACATTGCACAACAAAAGGCTCCTTTTGAACGACTTTGTAACTCACACCGCTACTGTATAATTGCTTTTGCCCTTGTAATAGAGCGATATCCTAAGTGGTGTCGTGAACCAACCCTCATGTCGGAATATGCCATGGCTGTGGGATATCCAGGAGTCCAAGCAACTTCCTTTTCGTGAGCTGAGACCAATACATCGAATCGATGCACGAGGAGTACTCAACAAGTATGTTCGATCTTCTGGCACATGGTGATCTACGCCATCAGCCGTGAAGGCAGGACCGAGAACATCACCTATCGTACATCGCAGAGCATATGCTCGGCGTCCGTATTGACAGCGATCAGCTTCTGCTTCAACGAATCTATCTCCGCTGCAGAGCAATTCCCCCGTCCGAGTTGTAGACATTTCTTGTCTCGGACAGGCTTGGACAGGTCGCAGCCCAACGAGTGGATGCGCTTGACGGTGTTCCACGCATCAAAACATTGCCAATTGTGCCAACAATGACTCTAGCCATACCAATCATGTCCTGTCATTGCGGAACATGGATAGCTGCGACCGTAGGTCTGCGAGACTCTTATGCGTTATGGCCGAAACGTAAATGAAATTCCAAGCCATGACCGAGGTCTTATACCACGTTCACCGTCTGGTGATGCTGAAGGTTCTGGTCTGATACCGAGGATTTCTACCCTGACACTTGACAAAGACACGGATTGCAATCTTTCCTGGTGAGGTACAAATGAAGAGGGATTATGGTGTACACTCCTGCTGGTGAATAAAGTGTAAGCTTTACGAGCTATGTATTTTCATAAACCCAGTCCTAGAAAGAAGTCCCCCGCACTTTGCTGTTTCGATGCCCGAATGACTGGCTTCTTTCGAGGTCGTCTATCCGGTTGAGCTACCTCGGATACCGACCGCTTCAAAAGCTTATGACCCTCGACTGGATGAGCCCAATCTTTGACGCGTTCGAAGCATTGCAATTTGTAATTCCCACTGGGGTTGAAGGCGGCATCGGGCGGCATCACCCCGAGCGAGAAATGCAGTACAGGCAGCGAATTAATGGCCTCGACGCCCTCAGCGGTCATCCTCTCAATACCATATGCACCTGCTGCGCGGAAGCAGGCATGAACGGCAGAGTCCCAGCTTTTGTCGAATTTACCGATTTCAGAAAGGTGTTCGTTCAGCATTCGGCCGGTCTTGTATCTCCAACCACTCGCCAAGGCTCCTTCCTTATTCTTGATGCCGATACTGCAGGCCTCGAGATTGAAAAGGGCGAGAGAGGGGAAGTGGTGTAGATAAGTGAAGATCCTTGGGGTGATATGCTTCTGCTCTCGAAGGTTAAGAACGCGGAGCATGCTGAAAGCATCTGCTTCGGCGGCGGCGTCGCACCAAGCTCTGACTATGCCGTCTTCTAGACCAACGTCGGGTGTCAAGACGCCTTGGCCGATCGTCAGAGCCCCGAGGTTGGCCATTCGGCTTAGGGCGATCAGATCGTTCCGGAGACAGGTGATGTTGGAAAGCGTCAAGAAGGTTAGCCACCGAAAGGCAGGCGAGTTCAATGGATTCATGTAGTCGTTGAAGCCCATAGTAGGCTCCAGCATAGCGTAGTGTTTGCGCTTGAGCGAAGCATCGAGCTCATCTGGGTACGCTGAAGCAAAGGCTTGCCAGACGCGGAGACTATCCAGTTGACTATCACCAATTTAGCAATACGTCGAACCACACCTAGATAAAAGAGCGACCTTACCTAGCCAAGATCCTCTGCCAGAGAACCTGCCCAATGCTCCAGGGTAAAGCTTTTAAGCCCTCGGCGGTAAGGCTATAGCTATGAAGCAGGACGCCGCGAATGGCCATGTTCTTCAGGGAAGAGCATCCCGGACCGCTGCTTCGGAAGTTGCGATGCTCTCTAGTACTGCCTTTGGTCTTCCATACCCAATTTGCAGTCATTGGCCCTGCCTTGCAACTTATCTGCGAATAGACTAGACCGGACTCTTCGTCGAATGTCTTTTTACTTGATCGGCTTTCGGGTTGCAGACGAGGCCTTCGCTTGAGAAGACCGGACATCTTGCGATATCGGAGTATTTCTGAGGGAAAAATGCAAACGATCGGGAGGAAGCATTGGAGCAATTGACGGTAGCAGAGATTCCATCTTTGCAATTTCTCCAAGTGTTGCTAGTGAAGCCCCAAGATTATAAGTCGTTCCTCGAGCGCGTCGTTTCCGATTCCACGTGTCTCGCTTATCGATAGAGATCGCGCTAGTTAATAGGCTAGTCCCGCTTGTTCTTGCACGTCATGGTATTCTCTCTTGTGTCCATGGTGTCCGGTCACGTCTGCGTTAACGTTGTGCATATTGTAAATTTCGTTCTCTTCATTCAGGTTTAGAGAAAGATGTTAAAAGGCTCAAGCATGATTCTAAGCTCTTACGGCAAAGCACACTGTTGTCACTCCCTACAGTATTCATTGTTCTTGCCGAATGTCAATCCTAAAACTTCAATTGTTCAGAGACCAGATCATTGCTGGTTGAACGGTCTCTTACACGACAAACGATGTTATGCCACTGTTCGAGAAGACAAGCCGAAAGCCGAAGAGATCCAATGGCCTCGAATGGCCTCGAGAACGGCAGTGCCAACACCCTATCAAATCTTCCAACAAAAGAAAACCGACCCCTACTCCAAGCGCCGTTTCTACGAGCTAGTAAAGCAGTATCATCCTGATCGACATGGTCATGACAACTATAGCCCAGGGAAACCGCCGCTACCGCAGGCCATCATGATAGACCGCTATCGGCTGGTCGTTGCGGCGAACGACGTACTTTCACATCCAGGCAAGCGAAAGGCTTACGATGAATGTGGTGCTGGATGGGATGGGCGACCTGAGGCCCGATTCCGTAGGGATCAGTGGAGCTACGACTCGGACGGTCACTGGACGGGCTTCGAAGACAATAACACATCACCATTCAGAAACGCTACGTGGGAAGATTGGGAAAAGTGGTATCAAAGAAATGACAAAGGAAAGAAGCAGCCTCAAGAACCGGTATACTTTTCGAATGGGGGATTCCTATCGCTCATAGCAATTTTGGCCTGCCTGGGAGGTATAGGCCAAGCAACACGGATGGGCGATCATAGTGTCTCGTATCTGAAGAAACTGGAGAGCACACATGCGGACTGTAGCCAAGACGCTCAGAGGCGCAAGGAGCAAGCGCAAGACTTTGGCAATCTGGACAGACGGGTTGAGAGTTTTCTCAAGACTCGAGAACAGGCAGGCATCCCGACTCCGCTCGAAGATAATTCTCGGCGACTTCTTCCTCCGCCCGATCCACACTGAAGGGTTGCCTACCTTAGCCTTCCGATACGTTAAGGATTGAGTGTAATATTCTACCTGTGAAGATGCCAAGCCTTTTATGCCGAGGTCTTTCTGAACGACAGCAGCCGAAGGAGCACTTCGTCGTCTTGTCTTTTCACCATGGGATGTTGGTGTCGCAGAGACCCGTATTCTTGACAAGTCGACGATCTCACACTATCGCTGGATCCATGGCTACACTAATTCCCCCACTACCAGAAGTTGAGCGTTTGAGCCCTCTTGTGATTCGGGTTCTTGGAGGAAACCCAGGCAAAGTTTGTGAACATGCGATATACCTCAAAGTTCTCATGACTGATCGATAGGACGTAAAGTCTACTTTACAAGGTGATGAGCTTCGCACCTGCCATGTCGTCGGCCTAATTCTGCCAAGGGACCAATACATACCTTATCGGCAAAGGTCGCAAAAGGCTTCTCGTCGACACAGGCGAGGGCAAGCCTTCATGGTCGAGCCATCTCTCTTCCGTACTCGAGTCAGAATCTACAGTCGTAACAGAAGCGCTTCTGACCCACTGGCACCCCGATCACGTCGGCGGCGTACAAGATCTTGTCAAACTCTGCCCTAGCGTAAAGATCTTCAAGCACCGATCCACAGGGACGCAATTGAACATCGAAAATGGGCAAGAATTCACGACCGAAGGCGCTACGTTACGAGCCTTCCATTGCCCCGGACACACCGTCGACCACACAGCCTTCGTTCTCTCAGAAGAGTCCGCCATATTCACCGGGGACAACGTGCTCGGGCACGGCACCGCCGTCTTCGAAGATCTAGTTACCTACCTTCACAGCCTGGAGCAAATGCAAGCGCAATTCCAAGGTCGAGCCTACCCAGGTCACGGCGCGGTTGTTGAAGACGGTAACGCTAAGATCGAGGAGTATATCGCGCATCGCCAGCAGAGGGAAGGGCAGGTACTGAAGGCGCTGGAAGATGCGAGTCCTAAGCCGTTAAGCCCGACGGAGATAGTGACGGCTGTGTATCAGGGTTATCCTGAAAATCTATTTGAGGCGGCGGCCAAGGGTGTCCTTCAGATCTTGAAGAAGCTGCGGGAGGAAGGAAAGGTCAAGCAAAGTGAAGATGAGACCAAGTGGCAGATCCTTGGGAAGGCAGCGCTCTGAGACGAGCCGATAAACTTGAGCTAGTAGACTACAGAGCAGATCGTAACCATAGTAGCTTCAGATTTATCTCGCTTCCGGAAGGGAGTCCATCACTGTTGCCATACGTAACGGTATAATAGTTTTCGAACAAAAAAACCTCCCTTGTCATATATTGTAGTTACGCTAGATATGCCGTCACTTGGAGACACAGCCATTACCACAGGCGGTATCCACCCACCCCCATCACTCCCCTCTAGCTCTCACCACACCTCCCCCCAAATCTCCATTCGCCTTCCCCACTCCACCACGTTTTGAAACCGAGCCTTTAGGGCAACGTTCATATCCAACCCCTCAGACAATCGCCAGCAGTCCACTAGGTACCGGGCAATATGCCTTACCCACAAGACTCTCTGATGTCGTCCTCGGATTGAATCCCTAAAGACCTGTCATACCGCAACGCCAGTGATGCGTCTATGCACCTCGTCACTCCCCCTCTTCCATCTTCGCAGCATTTACTAGCACAAATTTTTCGTGAGTAGAGGAGCTCGGAAGGGGGACCTGACCTGGTTCGCGACACGATATGGAGAGGACTGCCAAGCACCAAGCTCGGCTTGTGCTACGCTAGGGATTTTTCATGGAGGTAGGAGTGTATCCGGTGAGCTGGAGGGGGAGGTTTCGCTACGCTTTGAGCGTATATAGGAATTGGTAGGGTTTGGCGCGGTGACCTGTGCTTTGGACTTGGTTTTTGTGTTTGGGAGGAGTATTCAATGTTCGCAGCTAGGCTGCAATCGCTGGGGATGGAGAAGGTGAGGTGAAGGCTTTTCGCAGATTGGGGCGGTCCGACGAGGAAGACGCACCTAATGGGGAGACGGTGGGGTATGAGGGATATCTCTTACTATGCGATCCGTATGACGAATGATCGATTGATTATAGGGGGTGGAAAACCGAATGAGAAAAAGGTCGCGGAGACGCAGGAGAAACAACAAGAGCAGAGATTCTGTAAGGATACAGAGTGTCCTTGACATCGGAGAAGAGACTCAAACCGGAAGCATGAGATAATCAGAGAAATTCTCAATGGAGTATCATATAGTTTTAATACAAACGTAATGTGCAGTGAATGAAGCATTTACGTAGAAGTCTAATAGCAGGATAATGACGCGCCAAAGACCTACCGGAGGTCTATCAACCGCAGCGAAAATGACAGATCCGAATGACGTGATCAACAACCGAACGCCCCGTCAACTGCTGGGTATCGGTATAAAGAGGGTTGTCCCCGTCATGGAAGATGGTATCGTCGAAAAAGAGTGGACTTTCGGGACTAGAAGATTTGGACGAGCGTTCCGAGACCGTTGGTTATGCCGAAAGAGGAGATTTGTGTTCTCTGATGGGCTGGATAATTTGGGAGGTAGTCGGCGTGTGGGCGATGCGATACGGAGAGGGGAATCGCATCTTCTTAGTGAGACTGGATCCAGCCGAGTATGGCCGCAAGCGATGGGTCTTCGGAGAGGTAGTGACCCGCAAGTGTATCTACTCGCCGAAACTCATTCAGGATACTCTGATCGGTAATGGCAGCGAGCTCCTACACAGGAGTCAGTTTCAAGCGTCCGCATGCTCGAAAGACAAAGGGTATAGTACTGTTCGTAGGTTAATGTCAACTTGCTGCACTGCGGATATGTTGCCGTTGGACGGTTCTTGGCCGCGTAGGATGGCGTTTCTTACGTTCACCCATCGGACGGCGGCCATTGCTCGGAGGTAGATCTTCTGCGCTTGGAACCGCCGAGCGCTCGCGTCTAGTATGATCCTACTCCAGATCAGCCATCGAACTTGAGGGCAAATGTAGACAGACGCAAGTGGGATTTACCTCTGCAACTGACGCTTCTCCGCCTCACCTGGACCTCGAGGCGGTTGCAGTAGCTCGTTCTCGTAGGGAGCGGCGAGCACGGCTTGTGCCTCTGCCTGGCATTGGCGTAGGATCTGGTAGCCTTCTTCGTAGTAATCATGTTGGGGTGCGACCACCTGGATTTGGGCAATCCGACGTTGGATCGTACGGTAGTCGTTCATGACTTCGGCGACCCTCATTGCGCGAGCTTCGTTGACTGCATGCTAATCAGTGACTACGGCGAGCACGTGCCATGGTGGATACTTGCGCCCGTCTGCCATTGACTTTGAGTAGCTCGGGGCCGTGGCGGGAATGGCTCTTCTGCCTGTTTTGCAAGGCATCTGTGTTTCCTTTGGGTAAGTTGTCCCTCATCTCAACGGCCCAACTCGTCCTTTTGAGGAAGAAATCCGACATGACAGCTGCTCAAGAACAGAGGGAAGTAGTGCTAGACGGGAAACGCAAGGGCCACTGAGCGGTCATGCCCGTGGAAAGAGTGCATCGATTGGCTATGGCCAATTAGTAGCCAGGAAAGAAGACAAGATGCCATGGCATCGTCTATGGAGAGACGATGCTAAAGCTCAAATGAAGCCGCGACCTGTGAGGGCTGGCGAGTGAAGAAGCGCGGTACAGTGACAACTGACAAGACAGGAGAAGATTATATTCAGCCGGCGATCTTGAAGCGTGTTCAGCTACATGTACATGACGAAGCGCCACAAGCGTAAAGTTGCACTTCCTCATTAGTGAGATCGCTGCCAGAAAGCGTTTAGCGACAGACAACAGAGCCGCGAAACTTAAGAGGCAAGTAGCATGCCGGCAACACCGCTACCGCAACTTTAATTCCTGGGATACACATGCAAGCTGAAGGCAGGTCTGAAGACTGAAGAATCAGTCTTATTGGGTGCTCCACTGCTCCAGCCGCATGTTCGTAGCCACGGTCAAGATTAGCGCTATAAGAGGAACTGCGATCGCTTACCGTTGCCACGATTCCTCGTACTATCTAAACCATGGGAAATGCCCTTCAACACGCCTAGAAAATACTTGTGGCTGCTGTTGTGCTGCGTCAAGCCACAATAAATGCGCCCCTTGCAACCACCTGGCAAGCCAACAGAAATGCGAGTTCACGATTGCACGGTTCTTCCTTTGCGAACCGAACCGATGATTTCCGCATATTGGAGGAGCTGAAGCCGTCCGATAATTAATCATCGCTGCTCAATGGCTATAACACCATGATAGTGGCTGCTGGCTCCTGTCAGTATGCCGCCTGTCAGATAGGGACATGTTCGGACACGCAGACTGCAAATCACTTGCCTCCATTTTCACCACCGCCGTTTCAGTCCTTTTCAGCGATTGCCTGTAACCGCTCATCGATCTCTTCCTCGGTCATTGCTCTGAAGCCAGGATCCGAGCCTTCCTTTCCGTCAGATCTGGGTCCACCAACAATACCGACCTCCAATTCGCTCTTCTTGAAATCAACGCTCAATACCGTGCTCAGTGTTGATATTCCCAATTCGACCACATCCTCCCACGTTCCCTCAGCGCAATCTTTGTTCTTCAGCTTCTTCTCCAAATGGTTCAGCGCTTCTTGCTGCTTAGGGCCCGATGCGGTTGCCTTGTAACCGACGTAGTACCCAGCAGGGTCACACTTATACAGCTGAGGACCGAACTCGGAATCGACTGAAATCAGAGTGTTGGCCACCCCGAGGGGACGCATATTCGCCTATCAAGATCAACAGCAGTCTGGCAGAGGCTTAGACGGACGCCATACTCTTTGGGTGTAGACTTGATTGATGTTTGCTAACCGCTTCGCTAACACATCGCACGGCATCTCGTATCCATTCTTATACCTAAACTCAGCTGCTTCACTCCTAGCTCTTGTAACCGATGCTCGAGCGTCTGCTATTGACCCCGTGATGACGCAGCCCACGGATGGTGAGACTTTGAAGACATAGGATACTGATGAAGGGTCGATCAATTTGTCCTGGGTGGCCTTGAGGTCAGTATTGATCGACATAAACTAAGACTGCTGAGCTCGACGTACGGGAACTTTCTTTTGCGAGAGTACCACAGCGCAGTTCTTTCCCCTCACTCCCACAGAAGTAATGTTGGCAGCTGTGATTGCTTTGAAAGCATATTCTATCCTCGAAATGCATTAGCAAGCCTCTCGATAGGCGATGAACATTGAGCGTTTGGGGCTTCGACGGTGGACCACTATCCAGCCCTGCAAGAGGCAACTGCTCGGTAGTACTTTACTGACCAACTTGGTATAACCTTCCGGTGTCCGAGAAGATGGTGATGTGCCTGTCGGCACCGGCGCTACCTAAGGGAGGATGGATCAGTGTGAGTTCGGCAAAGGTAAGCTGTGTGGTTAACAAACCGGACATGCTTGCAGATTTAGTCAACACAAGTGTATGCCACCCTGAGCTGCACGACCCTAATAACGCTGTGGTATACGCTTGTCAAAGACAGGTTATTTTGTCACCCAAGAGCTGATGTGGAGGAAGTAGCTTGGGAAATGGAATCAAAATGCTCTCCACGCGTAGGAAGCTACCTGGAGCCAGCTGGGAGCCGGTAATGGTGCTCCGACGTATAACGCGCCAAGACATTCAATTCTGCCGAAAAGGGGCCGGTTGTGCTTCATGAGGAGACCGGTTTCTCGATCAGGTTCAGACAAGAGAATCTCGATTGCAACATGCGGCTTCCATAGCATATGTCCCTGGGAAATTGTTTGTATACAAAGAGCACGAGCTGGACCGCACGGCGTTGGCTCGCGCCCCCCAGGGACACACTTCGGTCACGGTTACTGTCTGCCTCCTATTCAACCATACCTTCTTTCCCTCCGCAGCCGCGAAGCAGACCCTGTATTTTGGACAAATCTGCTGAGCTCACTCAACAGCTAGAGGGCCAAGTGTATGTCGAAAGCTCTGACAGTCGAGTATTTCGCGACCATGGGGTCCACGAGGCGCAATCCGGGCATGCCTTGTACGAGTCACTGGAGGCCGCGAGCATCGCTGTGGTCGCGCAGGGAAATGCAGACCCAATCGACCGTTCAGACTCGCCGTGTACAGAAACGGCAGTCCCAATACGGAAAGTCTCTGAGCACGTAGTACCAGGTGATCCAAGTCAGGCTGGATTGTCCAAGGGTCAATACAGACACTGGAAGGCTGCCATAGAAAGATCTCAAATACATAAGGAAGACAAGGCCAGAAGACGGGATGAGCTCAACGCTATGAGTCTTATACCGGCAGATTGGCGCGATAGCTATAAAATCTTAAAGAAGTCGACGATCCCGTCAAGCACAGTATGGGCTGCGGACCGGCTGTGGATCGATTCAAGGAGACGGCCAGTAAGCCAGCTCCGAGCGGACAGCATCGCACGGCCTTCAGAATGGTCCGTCAGCGGTTTCAGAGACTATGTAGAAGACCTGGCAAACTCGTCCGTGTCTCCCCTACGCCATCGCCAATTGTATAGGGGCAAAGAGTCCCATATTTCATCCGTAGCAGACCAGCTTGTCCGAGTCTTTGGAAACATCCGCCTGGAACGCTATTGGAGCGTTAGAGCATGCAATATTGCGCTGGAATTCTATTACAGCCATTCAATGCTGGATTATGCCCGTACACTCTATTCCCAGATGGAAGACCACAGGTACCTCACCTCAACGGAAACCTTCAATATCATGTTGCGATATTCAGCTTCTCGGAAGAACGTAGCGCAGTTCCAATACCTGCTCCGGGCGATGGTGAATAGAAGCCTGAAGCCGAACGCTCAAACCTGGGAAGCGTTTTTCCTCGTCAATAAGTCGCACCACTTCCGGTATACGGTCTTCCAAAGCATGCGAGACAAAGGTTTGCTAGATGACCTCCACACCATGCACAATTTCCTTACCTTGACCATTCGGGAAACATTCTCTAGTCAACTTGACAAAGGTCGTACAGTCACATGGTTTCTCGATTACATGGACAAGCTGGATCAATTCAAATGGCTCTCTACGTCAATAGGGAACATCCTCCTCAACAAAGTCGGCAAACATGGTTCAGTCAAGGAAGCGATAGATTTGCTCGGCCAACTAGAACCACGGGGCATGAAACCCGACAAAGTGACCTTGAACACTCTGCTTCACCAGTGTTTACCAATCAGCAACCACGAACTTGCCATAGACATCCTTCGTCGTCTCGGCCGACACAAGATCTACCCTGACAAAGTGGCGTATGAATCGATCTTCCGACAATTCTGCAGGAGTCGCTTGTACAACTGTGCCAAGGTCGCCTGGAGGTATGCCTGTGTGGAAGGCCAAGCGTCATCTGCACTGCGCAATCTCGTTGGGCGGAGCATAATGCGCCAGCTCCACAGCCCGCCTCCGACTCCCCTCCTACCCCGTAGGAGCGATGTGTGGAATTGCCTTGCGGGGATTATCATCGTGGGAGTCGACCAAGGATATCCTCCGGATCATGCTACGTATAGAACCATACCGACCCTAGGAGGGACGCCGTCGTTCGATGGAGTCGCAGATGCGGCAAAGACTCTTATGGAGCAAGATCTCGAATTAGCGCATCACCACCGTGTGGACCGAAGCTTGCCCGATCTTTTGACCGAAGCTCTGGTCATGGACAGGCAGTGGGCCCATGAACGTGCATGGCAGCATAAGTCCTTGGACTGGTTTGTGGAGAATTCGATCCGTGTCGACTTAAAGCACACACTTCCCGCAAGATTCCTACCTCCGGAGAAGGCCGATACGAACTCCTACTTTCCCAAAGCCAAAGATGAGAGTTAAGCGCGGACTGGACATGTTGTACATAGACAATTGTATCGCACAGATGAAATACCCAAAGAATACAGAATGACTCCAAACTCTGCAAACCAGCCCTCTGAACCTGAAAATCCACCATCGCTAGAACCTACCCACCCATGGTTATCACAAAATGAACCAGAAGACCCTCTAACCAACGCCAGAAGCCGCCCACAACATACGAGTACATATCAAAACGAGTCCTGCGTCGCCAATTATATCCCGCGCCCAGCCAACGCGAACGCCCAACGCCAACCCACCGCCTCACCGAACTCCTCACCGCAGCCCTCACCACCTCGCCCCTTCACCTCACCTCCTCACCGGATGCACCTTCCTCACATGCTCCTTCCTATGATCCTCCCTCGTAAACCCCCTCTCCCCTTCCCTCCCACAAAACCCACCCCTCGCATACGGACAATCCAGCCTGGAGACCGCCTCCGGGAAATGCGTTTTCATATGGCGGTCGAGGTCGTAGGGGCGAGCGGAGGTGTGCAGGCAGCCTGGGTAGAGGCAAATGTGGCGGGGGGGGGAGGTGGGGGAGCTGCCACTGGTAGCACCGCGTGGGGTGGGGCTACCGTACGAGATGACGTGTTGGCCGTAGCTGCGGGTTGGCGAGGGAGGGGATTGGGAGGCGGGGCTGTGAGAGGATTGCGAACGGTAGGTGTGGTTGGAGCTGCTGGAGGAGTTGCTCTCCTGGGAGCCGGTCTGCCTCATGGTGTAGGGCCCGCCGTGGTGGGGATTGAGGGGGGGTTGAAGAGGGGTTTGGTAGCTTCGGTAATACTATGGGGTAGGTGGTGAGTTTTGAGTTTGGCAGGGAGGGACCAAAGACCAAAGGGATGAAAGCTCACTGGGTAGGGTTGAGCGTGGTGGGACATTGTGGTGCTGCTGATGATGACGATGATGATGCAGTTCCCAGGGACGGGGGTTTGCCGGCTCAGACGCTGTTGGAGGTTTGCGTATGCAGAGTAAAGTGTGATTTTGAAGGCGGAAATGGCAAGATATGCAATGTGTGTATACGAAGAATGAAGTTCAAAACCGGGTCAATGAAAGATTCGAATGGTGTTGAGAGGTATATACGGTAGACAAGGTTTCAGAAATGCTATCTCGCGATGCATGAATTAATAAGAAGTTGAAGTATGGTATAAGGAACCAGGTCTAGTGGCCGACAGCCATGTTCTTATGGTCGCGGAGCGAAGGCTCATCTCGCCATGGCAGCATGAGGAGGTACGCAGTGCCCTCACTGACCGGATTTGAAGGCAAACAAGGAGACCACGGGATGGTCAGGTGTGAGTGTTACCAACACCACAAAAACCCTCACCGGGGCACATCAGGGCTTGAGCCGCCAGGTAACGGGGCAGGGCCGACTCATAAGATATCATTACAATCTGAATCAAATTGCTAGTTGTCTTTTGCGAAGATGGAAGCATGCCAATCGCATGATCCGCAGGCACAAGATGCCGTGACCAGCCCTGCCTGGAATATTCTAGGGCTTCGAGGGCCGCACCAGTCTTTTTGGCGAATCGCTTGAGACATGGCCCTGGTGTCGAGTCCTATTGATTCGTCGCCCCATGCGGAAGGAACGGGAGCTTATCCGTACCGTATTGTGCTCTTCCGAAGAGATCACTACTCCAGGGCTTAGGAGCGTCCAAGCAGAGCGGTACCCATGGTCGTGGTGGTGGCAACCCGCTCTCGTTCGTTGATTGGCTTCCGAAGGATTTGGTAAACACTGAACGAGGCTTGGATTGATGCAAACATATGGATTTTGGAGAGCGTGCACACCCATCGTAGCATCGCTAAGCCTTGCGCCAAGAGCCGAATTGATCCAGGTTTCAATCTGTTGACAGGATCAATGACGATGTAGGGCTTGCTGTCAAAGCTGAGCAGCATCCCTGAAGAGATGCTCTTCGGTTGGGAGTGAGTCGGTATCTTGAACTGCGCCACTGACTATCAACAAGGCTGACGGGGGCCCGGGATTGCAGCCTGGAATCGGGGATCTTGACAAGGCATTCCATGGAGGGCAAACGATTACCTCTGCTGTATCCACGAGCAGCCTCTGTTTTTTATCTCTTCAAATCTTCTTCTTCAAACCATCGCAAGCTGGCTCTAGAGCGCAGCGTGGGCTGCTGGCGCAATGGCCAGCAGGGGGTAACGGCTTTCTGCGATTATGATGTCTCTGCTAGTGCTAAATGGAGGTTATCGGCGTGAATTTTTACACAATCAGAATCGAAGGCCTACGCGTGTTTGACTTCTCGAAAGCTTTGACATTGCCCGATTTTCGGGGAGCCGGGCGGTGTTGGTGAGAAAGCCGCATCAACCCATCTTTGGACAGGCCAAGGTGAAGATGGCGAACAAGGACGAGCACAGCCGCTTCATTCAAGGACTCGACGAGCTGGTGAGCCAGCGGAGGCGTTTGACAGTACTGACCCTTTTTGATCAGATCCGGATGGCCCTAAGTGAGGCGTAGTGGGCCTGGCTTGGACCGACGAGGCTGTAGGCCACCATCGGTCAAAACCAAGGTCATCATCTAAGCCTCGTAGGTACGAACAGTGATGAGGCCAGATGCGTGAGGCTAGTATACGGTGCATGCTGGGCTCGCAGATGGATGAGCTCGTCTTCTTCATGACCTGCTGGTATAATGCACTCGAAAAATTCGCTCACTTTCTGACTTAAGGGAAATCTGGACATACCAGCAGCCAATTGCATGCTCCTGCAAGACGACAGTCAGTAGCGGATCTGATAGAAGAGCGGGAAGCCGAATGCAGTTCTGTTGCGTGACCGAATGCGACACACCCAACTTCATGCTCTCAACTACCTCACTCTTTCTCCCTATGCGGAGCCTCTAAATATCTGGTCTATTTCTCTTCTTCGAAGCCTTGCGAAAACGTCATAGTTTGGTTATTGATTAGCAGAGTCGGATTCTTCTCCCGCAAGGTGTATGGGTTGGTAAGTCGAGGGGCGCAGTCTCAAGCCTAGACAGAATGTGCCACAAATGTCATGGACTAGTGAACGAGAATGAAACCTAGCACGCTTGGAAAGATTTGCACCGAGAGGCCTCCGTAGAATGTGTAACGGTGTTCGCCGGGAGGTGGGCAGCCCCTTTAAAAGCATCTTTGAGCCCTCGCGGATAGTCGACCTACATCAGCTGCCAGAGTATCTAAGACGGACTTGCCCATGAAATCGGCCCTATAGTATCGATAAGTCTCTATACCTTCATTTCCACCTTCGACGACTCGATGAAAAGTGCCAGTTTTCTGGCAACTGAAATGCGTAGCAACAATCCATTTGCTCGTTAAGCAGACTGATTTAAGCAAGCTACACGAGCTTGTAAGACCGATCATCGCGATAGACACAGATTATCATTCGGGACAGACAGAAATGGTGAAAACCTAGAAACCATGAGCCACACGCTTCATCCACAGGTCGAACCAGTTTATGACACAAGAATTGCATGTTGTGGATTCTTGCTTTGATTTTGAAGTGCGATATTTGCACATTGGGCGGATTCGGCGCACCCATAAAACTAAAGTCAGAGGTCGTCTTCGAGGAACTTATAAGCAAATTTAAAGTCTGCTTTCCGCCGATTCATCCTGTGAAGGGAAAATAATAGTCAGTTTAGATTCAGGTAGATTAATCACACCATCGATGTCTCCTGGCCCACTCCTTTGGAATAATTTTATTCCAAACGCTCTTGTCGTCTACTGACCATGTACTCTCGTAGTCAAAGAACCTGTACGTTCCCTGCTCGAACTCCTCCGTGATGGTCTTCGGCTCCTCGTGCCGCTGGAACCAAGTTTGGTACTGCTTGTGGAAGCGCCAACTCTGACTCTTCAATGATTTGGCAGCCATATACTGCTGATATGTATTCTGTCGGTAGTAAAATATGTAGAATAAAGTATCGGTGTCGATCTTCGAATATAATGAAGGATCGTCGATCATCATGAAAGGCTCTTGAGGATAGTACCTTGGCGTGTTGTACTTCGTTTGCGGCCTATAGTGCCGTGGTTTCTCGGCGTCCAAGAAGTCAGGGCAGGTGACGTGGGAAGCTCCAAGAAGTCGTTGAATTGCTGGCGAAGGTGTAGACGTTGCACGATTCTTGGTGGCCTCGAAAGATTGAATGAGATCCTGCAACCCTGGAGGCAGATGATAGATGGATTCGTCGTCCTCAGGCTTAGCTTGCGGTTCACCATTGCTCTGTTCTGCCTCTTGTTGCGGAGGAGGTAATGAGAGGGGGTGTGTCTCTGAAGGTCTAGATACAGACGGTCTTCGGACTGGATGGTAGGGCTTAGGCGAAGCATTCGATGCAGGAGATGCCGCTAGCTCCTCAACAGCTGCAGACGGTGGCGTTGGCGCTGCAGCACGGTCTGCAATGCTTACACTCGGTGCTTTCGAATGCTGTGATGTCGGAGATTTGACTGATGCCTGAACAGGAGTCGTATATTCGGTGCTCACCGCCGCAGGTAATGCAGGTTTCTGGGCAGGAGTATGTCCAACACTTGTTGGTTGCGACGCAGCTACACTAGGCGAAGTTGTAGCACTGCTCTTAGGGGCAGAAGGTGGTGGAAGTGCGTTCGGTCCGGCACTTGATTGTGACGATGGCGCTGCTGCTGAGCCTGGAGGAGGCGGCAATGGTGCGATGCCCACGGCAGATTTGTCACTCGTCGCTGCTGCTGCGGCGGCGGAAGCGTACTTCAGAGTCTCGCCTGGTGGTCTTGTAGGAAGAGGAGCTGGCTTCATGGCATTGTTACTCGTAGCGGTGTTGGCAATATTCGCAAGCGGTGTATGTAGGGTAGCGAGTGCAGGTAATGGGGACTTAAGTTGGTTTGAGGGCCTTCGCGTAGCTGCTCCATTTGGCTCTGAAACCGAGCTTGATTTCGGCTTCCCACTACTGATACTTGTTCCTCGACCGTCTGTTGAGTCCACCTGGTCATCTTGTATCGATTGTGCATCTTGTGAAGAAAGTCGATCTCCGTCGTTGACCATTCCGAACGCTCCCTCATCCTCTTCAAGATTCAGGTCGTCGTATAAAGCGTCATCTTCGTTGAAATCGACGTCCTGGTTTTGCTCAACGTAATATTTGATGCCCTCCTCAATTTCTTGCACTTGCTCGGTCTCGACATTGCCATTCTTGAGATATCGCAATAGTAACTCTAATTTCGACTGGTGCCATTTATGTCGTTCCACCATCCTGGTGATCTCGCCAAGACGGTCCGCTTTCGCGTTGTCTTTCTTGCCCTTCTTAATTGTGGCCTGCAAAGCTTCCTCTTCGGCCTCTAGGGCCTCGATCTGGTGCTCTAGCTCTTCAACCATGTTTGCCAGAAATTGACAGGCTTCTGCCTTCTCCTGCTCTTTCGGGTCTAATTTTGCTGCAGCTGAGAGACCTTCTTTGGAGAAAGCCTTGGTTTTCATCTCCTTCTCGACAGCCTTGAACTTTTCCATTTGCTGCGCTCACGACATCAGTACCCACTATGCTCCGACTGACAGAGAGGCAGAACAAACGTTCTCAATTGCCTTCCTCTGCTCCATCAGAGGTTTCTTGTCTTTGACCTCGTTACCAGCAGCCCAACTCTTGATTTGATCTCGATGGCGCTGAAGCTTCTTGATCTCCCGCTTCAGGGCGTCTTCCAGCTTCTCCTTCTGCGACGCATTGGTAGATTGCTGGATCTTATCGTAGATAGTCTCGAAGGCTTGAATGCCCTCCGCGACTTTCTTGAAGCATTTATCGATCTCTTGCTGGACCTTCCGAGCTGCCATGGCTGCTATGATTTGGTGCTCTCGATCTTATCATACACAGTCCGACGATATCGGCTTGTAGGTCTCGATGAGGCTGTAGGATCTTTGCCTTTGGGTGTTAATCGTCGTGATGAAAATTGCTCGCGCATTGGCCGCTTGCCTCAAGAAGTTTACCAGGCGCTTCTTGGCTTTGGAGAGCCACTCTGTCGCGAAAGTACGCCAAGCTTCGTCTAGCGTGTTGAGGCGTGGCGATCACCACCAAGAGATCTTAGGGTCAAACTCGAATTGAAACGACGCTTCATGAACGAGATGATAAGAAATGTACAGAAGCACACTGCACGAACATAAACATAGTGAGAAGACTGGATGAGCCGGTACGCATATATGGTCACGGTCGTGTATCGATGTTGTCCTGGAGCCTTGTCTTTCAGGCAGACAGTTCTTGAAGGCTGTTGATTCACTTACTTTACTTGCGGCCAATAGACAGATTAAGGTCATCCATCAGGTCTCACACTAAGATATCATCGATTTCAGGTTCTCAGATCTATCGAGTGCGGGTACAATTTCCGAATTGAGCATCTTGTGCTGAGATTGAGCAACAAGTGTTTCCATCTCATACAGATTTGTCCAACAGTCCAGCTGGACCTTATCTGACATCTATGTCACTTGCTTTATGCGCGCTGAGAGATCCTGTAAAATTGTTTTTTGAGTCGGTATTACTAAATCTCTCGTTCAAGTATCATGAAAGGTAAAGGCCCAGTCTCTACACTTTTGCACCACTGAATCTGACCCCTGCCAGCCATTCTACAGCGCGTGGCATCGGCTTCGGTAACCATTGACTCACATCTGGTTTCTTCCATCGGCAAAGGTGTCTTAGTATTTGCCGCTGTGGATCGGGATGATAGTACAAAAGAAGTCGAGTCTATGGCGGCAAAGGTGTTGAAGATGAAGATGTGGCCAGATGATAACGGTGGAGCGGTATGCAGCTTCTCTCCGGAAAGGTCATCGTCTCTGATAAAAGATCTTAGTGGAAACATAGCGTACAAGATATTGAGGGCGAGGTCCTCTGCGGTACCTAGTTTTCCAAGTATAGTTGATTAGCATAGAACACAATGCACTGACCAGGCTTCACAGTATCTCAATTTACTTTACTGGCATCCACAAAGAAGGGCAATAAGCCTGATTTCCACGGTGCCGCTGGCAGTGAGAAGGCTCGCGAGCTCTACGACCGATTCTTTCTCAAGGTGCAGGAGCTTTACAAGTCAGAGAAGGTCAAGAACGGCGTTTTCCAAGCCATGATGCAAATTGGGCTGATAAACGATGGTTCGTGTTACTACTGTTCGAAAGAATGATTGTACTAACAGGTTAGCAGGTCCGGTAAGTGTTGAATACCACAGCACGGATGCTGAAGTACCTCATCTGCCACATCATTCCGCGATGTCTATTGAACGCTTACTATGGTAGGTCACTCTTGAGATCCAAACAAACCCAGTAAAACCTCAAGAAAGGTCCGAGATTCCGGAACCATCTAGTATACATAATGAGGATAGCAAAGCTGGTCAACAAAGTTTCACAATGCCTGCATCTCTACTAGAATAAAGGAATACAGACTGTAGTGATATGATTGGATGATTCAGCTAAAGATGGCATCGATGTATATAATTACCATGAATGCAACTTGCATTGCATCAAGCCTCCAGTAGACGATCACGTGACTTGACCCTTTTCCAGGGCTTTCTATGCGCCTTATGCGAGATTCTGGACACCAACAGCTTGAATTTCCTCACAAGTGCAAAAACGTCGAAAGCATTACTCGCAAACCTAGCTTGGATTATCTGAGTCTACAATCATAGAGCCTGAGAAGCGTATCAAGATGGCCACTGAACAGAAAGGCAAGCCTACTGTTGTCGGTTTCAATTGCATGACCCGCAGCTCACCTCATTGACGTTAGGTCGGCCTCGCGTGTTTTTCGACATAGAGATCCAGGACCACAAGGAGGGTCGTATTACTTTCGAGCTGGTAAGCTACACCCATATGATAGAGATTTCGGAGCCAGACTGCGTTGTGATTTCTGTTCTCCCTTTATATTATGGTCGTTGCAACAATGAAAAGCATTTCTAAGAAGTCTGCAGTATGACGATGGTGAGAACATCTGATGTTTTGTCACGAAGGACACTGAGCTTGACGTTTTCCATTGATTAGTCGTCCCAAGGACCACCGAGAACTTTCGTGCGTTGTGCACCGGCGAAAAGGGTACGGGCAAGTCGGGGAAACTATTGAGCTACAAAGGTTGGAAATGTGCATTGCAATAGGACTTTGTAGGAACTACAATGCTGAGATTCTCGGTTAAGGATCGACCTTCCATCGAATCATCAAACAATTTATGCTTCAGGGTGGAGACTTCACCGCTGGCAACGGCACAGGGGGCGAATCCATCTATGGGGAGAAGTTTGAAGATGAGAACTTCCAGATCAAGCATGAGAAGCCATTCCTACTTTCGATGGCCAATGCTGGACCTGGTGGGTCTCCCCAGCAGTTCTGCTACGTTACAACAGCTTAACCAGAGTGCAGGGACAAATGGATCTCAATTCTTCATCACTACTGTCCCGACTCCGCATCTGGATGGTAAACACGTCGTCTTCGGCGAGGTGTTGGATGGCAAGGGCCTTGTTCGGAAGATCGAAAATCTGCCCACCCAGAGCGATAAGCCAGTGAAAGATGTGAAAATCGCTGGTGAGCGCAGGCTCTTCTTACGATCCATGAACCACCTAGCTAACAATTGTGTAGACTGTGGACAATTGTCCGGTGGTGCGGCCTCGAAGGCTGCGGAGAAAGTGCCAGATAGTACTGGCGATCCATATGAGGATTTCCCTGAGGATCAAGGAGAGGAGTTGAAGGGTCCCGACGTTCTGAAGATCGCTAGCGATTGTAAAGACTTTGGCAACAAAGCGTTCAAGTCCAATGACTTGAACCTTGGTCTCGACAAGTATCAGAAAGGCCTTCGCTACCTCAACGAGCATCCCGAAGCTACCGACCAAGACCCTCCAGAACTTGCCGAGCAGATGACTAGCCTTCGATTTAGCCTGCATTCGAACTCCGCACTGCTTCAGATCAAGCTCAAAGCTTTCGATGACGCCCACAAGAGTGCGAGTAAGGCTATAGAGCTTTCCAAAATCCCAGCAGCCGACAAAGCCAAAGCCTATTACCGCAAAGGTCTTGCAAACGAAGGCTTGAAGAACGAAGACCAAGCTATCAAGGATTATGAGGAAGCTTCTAAGCTGGCGTCAAGTGATCCAGCCATTACGAAGCAGCTTACGGCGGTAAAGAAGAAAGCTGCTGAACAAGCCAAGAAAGAGAAGGCCGCGTACAAGAAGTTCTTCGAGTAGACCAGAGCATGGATTGGAGCAAAAAGTGCTTTGGCACAGCGCGGAGTTACCTCACCTTTGATAGCCTAAGCCAAAGTGGGTGCAGTCACTCTTCGAAATATCTTCTCGAACGAAAAATGTGAACCAAGGTGGCCCGTTGCCGCAATTGCCGAATAATCGCCCATGAAACCGTCGCCGAGTAAGACCAAGGCGCGAAGTCTCAATGAGTCCATAATCCATGCTATGCAGATTTCCATATATGTACAAGAGTCCGCGATCTTGGGCGTATCAAGCCGCCTCTGCCCACGAACATTCTCCACAATCAAGCAGCAGATGCTAAAAGTGCTGTAATCGCTAGGACTATTCGTCCCTTCCCCAAAGCTCCCTCCTCTTCTGCCTATCTTCCCTTGCCCGTGTTCTCCTTTGGCCCCATTTCTGCTTGACCGCCTCTAAATCTTTCTTGGCAAGCTCTATCCTCCCCCTTGGTGCCTTGGCAACCATGCCTATAAAGAATTGTGAACACTGGAACTTATCGGCCAGCTTGTTCATCGTCCATTTATTGGGGTCTTCGGTCCTTAACCTCCGTATCTCTTCTATCTCCTTCTCTCGCAGATGGTACTTCTTCTCGGGACGTTGCATGACTGCTGGCGGAAGCTTCCTGCTGGGATCGCTATAAGGATTTGCATGCTGGTGTGACTCGGTAAGGAGTTCGCGACGGGGGTCACTTCGCGGTAGGAACGCGGCCGGTGTCTGGTATGGCGAAGGAGCCGAGGAAGGTGGGTTGAAGACGATGTGGTCACGAATCTGTGACGGAGAAATATATGCTGTAAAGGAGGGATCGGGCTTTACTCGTAGCTTTTTCGTACTTCGACGGGAGGAGGATTCGTGTCTTCGAGGAGCTTGAGACAGGGGAGCGAAGGCCGATGGCAATAAAAAGGGGAAATTGGTGAGTGGCCGTCGAGGAACAATGGTGTTCATACCGCACCGGTTGCCCTTCGATAAGAACGCGAACAAGCGGTATGTGGTGATGGTCCAACTCGAACGACTAGCAGCCGGCGCATGTTCACAACTTGCTCTGTCGCTGATCAAAGTTCCATATGCCGCTAACAACAAGCGAGGGTCGGCGTGCCAAGCCTGGCTGTTCACCGTCACTGCTTCAGCGAGTCCAGGTTATCGATACGTAGCACCAACACCTCCTTATCCCTTGCGCAATTATACTTCTTTCCGGATATTCTGGTTGCGACGATTTCGAACGGATTGTCTTCATGTCTACACATCTGTCCTCTACCCATCTCATATGACACACAACCGACCCATCAGTTACTTGCTGGGGCTGCAGAAGGGTTCATGTTATAGGTAAGCTGGATTTTCATAAAATGTTCCGAGTGCACCTCGCGGCTCTTGACAGCGGCTTCTGTGTCTTCCAGGTACTCGTAAAGCAATGTGCGAGCTGACTTTAGTGAAGGTTTGCAAGTTGCGCTGCCCACATTTAACACCTCGCAGAAACGATAACCCAAGACTCTCCATACCTCTTAGTATGGCCCCGCGTACGACTGAACAAGCCACGACAGTAGGCGTTGAGTCTGGCTCGGTGACATCCTCCGTACCTCTACTCGGGGAAGGATTCTCGGAACCACCCAATGCTCCTTCGGCTCGCGATGGTAATGGCGAGCAAGCAACTGGCGAAGGTACAGAGCTGGATTCCAAGACTGGTAGGCGCAGATTTTGGGGTTTAGGCAAGAAAAAGGAAGAAGAGAAGGCCAAGAAGAAACGCGAGACTGCCCTCGTCAATACGGCCCAAACAAGGAGTCCTTCTATTCCTGCTATACGGCCAATCTCCCCTATACACCCCGCCGGAGTCGCTTATATTGGTTCAACTACAACCTATCCTTACGGTTCGCCGTCTTCTCCAGGTCGAAATCTGCCCACTTCCTCGCCCCATATACCCTCTCCTGCTTCCTCGCAGATATTCGAGAGAAATGTACAGGAAGAGGGATCTCTAGTGACGACCTCGCCTGCAATACCCGGACATATCACCACGGAGAACCATATACCGCCAGCACTGGATGCGTCTACAGAAGCTATCACAAATGATCGCCTGGATCCCGATCACGTGGAAATAGTAACCCATACATCGCACCAGCCGGCTGCCGTCACTGTGACTGGGACCGGCCTTAGCGAAAGTCACGGGCCCCCTTCAGAAGACGATCTTCTCGGTCGTCCAGATGCAGATGAGCCCGCCGCTAGCTACGCGGAGTTGGATACCAACGACGTCCGGCGACTCAGCTTCATCTCGTTCGCGGACGTAATGCACGCAGAGCACGTTGATCACGCAGGCGCACGAGACAGCGATCATCTGTCCGGAACCTCGTCGATAACCCCAATGGCAGCACTCAACCGATCGCCGTCACCTGTAATTTCTCCAGTGTCTTCTCATGGGATGGAGGGAACACCGCCAACGAGTGGATCGCCGTCCTTCAAGGGGCTTGAAAGCTCTCCGGGCCGAGGATACATTGGTGGCCTCGGGAATCAGTTCACCGGCCACGGTCCACCCAACGGAGGAGAGCTGACTATTGAGACCATGCGGCAAGCCTTGAGGAAGACCGGCAGTGGCGATCTTAGCAGCGCGAGAAGCCAGCCGATTAGCGCGGTTGGCGGGGATGATGGAATTGTGGAGCAGCCGTTGAAGTAGTTTTACAAGACGAGAAGCTCGGACAAGGAGAATACGTGCGTGACGAGACGATGAGGCCCAGGCGTCAAGGCTAAGGTTTCGGCTTCTATGCCTTTTATGATATTGCGGATATTGCAAATCTCAACGTACAGTCCTTTTCTATTTCGAGAGACATACGCACGTCCCGTGAAGGTGTCACAGCATGTGGTTTAACGCAGTTGTATATGTATTCTATACCCGACCGAACGTTTTGTGGCCATCACAGCCTAAGATGGTGGATTTGGATCATCATCAGTCTGAAGTATCAAGTCGGTGGTCGACGCTTTCCCTCCAGTGATCGTTCCATATCATCGACGATGGCCTTTGGCCCAACATCCTTCCAATTCGGCCCTATGTGAGAGCCGCTGCGGCAATAATGTTTGAAGGTAGCTTCTGAGAGATCATGTAGTCGATTTTGAAACTTTCAGCAGGAGTAGAGTACTTCTAGTGTCTTTCGGCGGGCGAGCTATTCTTCCGTGAAGAACTAGGTATAACCGCGGGGGACGGGGTACCCAACGCGTTTCAGAAGCTTGCCGGCAGAGAGAAAACGCAGAGCATCCGGGACCTTCCCCAATCGCGTCTTAGTGCCGCTTACTCCGTAGTCGCTTGCGCTTGCTCCTCAGAGAGAGCAGTCCTGGGAAGTAAGGTAATCCTTGCTCGGCTTGCTTTCGCTGAAGACCCTTAAAGAAGACCATAGTCCGAGCATCCAAGCCCTTTGCGATTGTTTCCTTCCCATCGTTGTGCTTTCCCTACGTGCACTTGCCTTGTGCAGATCCGCTGCAAAAAGTCCGGCGGTCTGGAGTACCACAGCGTCCGGAGATTTGACGATGCCTTGCGGTCTTGTACAACGGCGATAGCTCGGGGGAGAGAGTGAGTTTACATTGTGTTCCTACAGATCATTCTTCTACGTTCCAGTCCTCGTCTGAATCTTCGCAGAAGCCGAAACGTTCTGCCTGTGCGCGATTAGGCATTAAGAGTCTTAATGGTCCAGCAGCCTAGGCAATCATTCGCTTGCCATATCCGAATCTCCGACTACCAATGATTGTTCGGCCGTGCTGAACAACAAATTGGTCCGAATCCCAGATATATATATGCGCTCTCACCTCAACAGACTCAATGTGTCCTCCTAGTTCTCGGCTACAGGAGCATTCCGGAGCTATTTCGCTGCGGGGCAGAAAAGCAGGATTGGAGCTTTGGGATGGAGTCAAGGACAGAAAGCAGGCAGCGCAACGGCCACAGGCGCCACTCTGGTGTACCAGAACGCAGCGGCAGTCAGCCTGTACAGCGTCGCACCAGCAAGAAGACATCTTCACAAGATAGGCATGGGCAGGTTTACCCGGATGAGATTACGGTCAGAGCTGTGACGCCTGACCCTACTCCGAAGACAATTGCGGAACGGCGACTATCTGGGATTGAATTGTTTCCCCCACCAAGGATCGGGACCCCACAATCAGCTGGACGTCGCAGCCCTCACCCACGCTCTCGGGATGGGACCCCGCAAACCCGATTCAACGGGCATGTGCCTAGCAATGACAAAAGCTCTCACTCAAGGCCTAGGACCCGCACGCTCGAGGAAGAAAGATCCACACCCTCATTGATCTCCAAGACCCGGCAGCGTATCGGTTCCCTGCATTCGTCTCCGCAGCTGGAAACTGTTCCTTCCATAGGCTACCCTTCTGTGCTCCCTTCGCCGCCTCTCGAGTCGCAGATGCAGGGAGATCGGCGGCGGCTTGTCAAACCTCATTCCCGACAACTGTCCCCAATCAGGAACCCGTCTGCCGCAAAACGCAGTACATCTCAGCCATCCCATACGGATGCCGGTAAGATTTTGCAGTTGATGAAGATAACATGCGGACGAATGCATGGGATTCTCTCTTTCCGGACCTTGACATTGGGTCACTGGCAAACCGGATACTGTGCTATCAATGTCTCATCTGGAAGTCTTATCTATCAGAAGCAAGGGGACGTTGCGCAGGCCAAAACCTTGATACACGACCTTCGAGGCTGCCAGGTACGAACGCTATATGATGGAGATTCGCGTTCAAGTTTTTTGGATGTTGCCACGCGATCGTCCAGCACAGGAGTTCATTTACGCCCACACGTGCCGGAGACCTTTGACCAGTGGTTGGCGGCACTTCTTTGCTGGCAGCCAATTCGCCCCAAAGGTTTACAGAACAAGATGACAAAACCTCAGCCATTGGTTTCTGGACCCAGGCAGTCTGCTGTCTCTGAGCGCCGCCTGGGAGATCGTCGGCGGAATTCTGAGATCAATGTTCAGAACAAAGATGCCGCCATCATCAAGGTCGGTAAGATGCTGATGTGGGATAAGGGTATTAAGATCGCGAAGCCTGAACCCCCTGGTCCTCAGGCTGCGCCAACCTATGGGCAACAGAAGTCAATGTCGAGTTCGTGGCGTAAAGTCTCGTGTACCCTGCAAGAGAACGGGCATTTCAAGCTGTACACAGAGCATGATGTAACACTTTTGGATATTGTACCGTTGTCGGAGCTCTCCAGATGCGCGATACAGCGCTTAGATCCTTCCGTTTTGGACGATGAGTTCTCCGTTGCCGTTTACCCTCATTGTACTTCTTCGGCTACTACTACGCCAAAAGCGCAAACCATCTACTTGTCAATGGAAACGCGCGTCCTCTTGGAGGTTTGGTTCGTTCTACTGCGGGCCTTCACTATACCAGAACTATATGGGCCGGAGCCAATAGCAGCCGATCCTCGCCTTGGCCCCTTAAAATCCGCTAGTGCCGTGGGTAAAACTTATATTGCGGACATGTTCCGGGTTGAGAGGCTGCTCTCTGTACGTGTTATCGAAGGCAAGATGCATTCGAGTCTAAAGGGCACTTCCCGAGGAATTTTCGGACAATCTCGCTCGCGTCCTGCGAGTAAAGACGACTCGATCTCTGGGAGCTACTATGCTGAAATACAAATCGAGGGAGACGTGAGAGGGAAGACTCAAGTCAAGCAAGACACAAGCAATCCCTTCTGGCGAGAGGACTTCGAGCTTATGGATTTACCCACGCTCTTGTCAAGTGCCTCGGTAACGTTCAAGACCCGTAATCCATCTCAGAGAGATTGGACGCTCGTTTCACACAGTCCCTACAACATCGAGCATGAGAACATCAACCCTCTGTCCGTTATTGGCGATATTGAGGTATCGCCGCTGGATCTGGTGTATGGAAAGGTAGATTTCAACTTCGACGATCTAGCAAGATCCACAGACACCGAGAAGTGGTGGCCAATCAAGAATGAATACGGGGAGGTTGTCGGAGAACTACTGATGAAAGTACGGATTGAAGAGCTCGTGGTGCTCATGGGTAGAGACTATCAGCCCCTGTCAGAGCTTCTTCATGCCTTCTCCACAGGCTTGACAAACCAAGTTGCCCAAGCTATCCATTCCGAGCTCAAGCGGCTGTCGGAGATCTTGCTCAATATCTTCCAAGTCTCCGCTCAAGCTAGTGATTGGATCATGTCGCTCATCGAAGACGAAATTGACGACATCCGCAAGGACACACCGGTCACTAAATATAGATATGGACGGCGTATCGCCTCTAATGATTCCTACGAGTCCGCGGTCGACCGCGAGGCGTTTCTACGTGATCTTGGCAGGTCAGCGACGTCTGAAGCGAACTTACTTTTCAGAGGCAATACTTTACTCACCAAGGCGCTCGACCTGCATATGCAGCGTCTAGGGAAAGAATACCTCGAAGAAACTTTGAGCGAGAAGATACGGGATATCTGTGAGAGCGATCCCGATTGCGAAGTTGATCCCAACAGGGTGGACAACTCACACGACCTAGATCGCAATTGGCGCAATCTCATTGCGCTGACAGAGAACATCTGGAGGTCGATTTTCTTGTCCGCGCACCGCTGCCCGCCAGAGCTCCGGATGATCTTTCGTCATATCCGTGCATGCGCTGATGATCGTTACGGAGCCTTTCACAGAACTGTCACCTATAGTAGCGTATCAGGCTTCCTGTTCCTTCGATTTTTCGTGCCCGCGGTCCTGAACCCGAAGTTATTTGGTTTGCTGAAAGGTACGTTGTCCTCCATCTTCCCTAGAGATAGACATAATAATCTGGATTCAGCTCATCCTCATCCGCGCGCTCAACGTACTTTGACGTTGATAGCCAAAGCCCTCCAAACGCTTGCAAACCTATCACAATTCGGCAGCAAAGAGCCATGGATGGAGCCTATGAACGCGTTCTTGACCGGTCGCCGTCAAGAGTTCAAAGATTTCGTCGACAAAATCTGCGGAATTAGCCCTGATCGTGCGACTTCTGCCATTCCAGCGTCCTATGCCACTCCCATAACGATATTAGGTCGCTTACCCGCTACAAGCCGCGAAGGATTCCCAAGCTTACCCTACCTTATTGATCAAGCGCGGGAATGCGCAGGTCTGGTGGAAATCTGGTTGAATTCCCGCCACGAGGTCGACAGCAGATTTGCATGGAGTAACGAGTTGAAGAGCTTTGATGCCTTGTGCGGGAAATTGCGTCAGAGGACTAAGGAAGCTCTGAGCCAGGCGGAACAGGCAGAGCGACCGAGCGGAACAATGGCACCAAAATGGGAAGAGCTAGTAGATCAGATGGAGCGCCGAGCCAGAATCGGAGAACAATCCGTAAACAGTTCACCAGACACGCCATTTCTCCAGAAAACCTCCAACACCGTCAACAGCAGTACCTCCAGCTTCGGGGACAGCTACTTCTCCCGCCACGCCGTCCCTCCCAAACGCAGTCCCGCATACGAACGCACCGCCCCTACGAAGCCCACACACAACATAATCCGCTCGCGCGATCAAGTTGACAAAAGCATCGAGAGCGAAGACACCGACACCCCTACCTCCCCACCCGTATCCTCTTCCGCCGTCTGGGACCCAGGAGTCACGCACCGCCGCCCCTCCGCCATCAAAACCACCCCGGCCAAGCTCAGCCCGCACAACAACAACCGAGACTACGAGCCCAACCCCTCCCTCACCTCCTCGACCCTCAGCCTCGACGCCTCCACCGACCGCGCCCACGCCGGCTCCACCGAGCCCATCTCCCCCCTCCTCGGCAGCGGCTCGGACAACGAGCCCCCCGCCACAGGGAAAAGCCTCTACAGCCTAACATCCTCCCCACAACCGCAGAAGAACGAATCCTCCTCGCGTTCCAAGCCAGGCAGTAGGGACGGCGTGGGGCATGAGCATTCTTCGCATCGTCGGCGTGGGCATGAGCCGAGGCAGAAGAGCTTGTATCGCCTGCCGAACCAGAATTCGAGTAGTCAGGCGGCGGATGTGGTTACGCCGAGGAGCGCGAGTAGTCGGGATGGGAAGGAGAAGGGGTTCCTGTTTGCGGATTTCGGGAGCGTGTTTCGGAAGAAGGCTAAGGAGAGGGAGCGGTGTTAGAAATGATGAGGTTTGGGAGGATGGTATGCTATGGGAACGCATGACATCGTTACTTCAGCGTATTTCTGGCGGTTTGGTATATCTGGGCATATATGAGGCGGGGGTCTGATTTTGATTGTCTGGGACGATGCATGAGGAGGGGGTTTCAGGGGGGAATTTTGACCATGACCACCCTTTGGTCCAAGTGCTAGACCGGCAAGAAGTACTTTACACTTCGCCTTGCAGATGGAAGTTTTGAGGCAAATGTAGTGAACATCTTTGAGAGTTCAACGATTCAACCGTTCCCATTCCGCCCATTCACCAGCCCCACTTCCATCTTCATCGGAAACTCCTTCAGAAATCCACTTACGGGACTGCTTGAGTTCTAGATCCTCTGCCATCATACCTTGATGCAAGCGAACGTGCTCCTCTGTCTGCGTAAGTAGCGGTCGGTCTAAACTCCTCACAAATCACTATCAGCCACCTTCCCTCAGGCACCACCATCCCGCATCGGCTCCTCGGCCACATAATGCAAGTACGCCCCCAGCAGCTTCGTCCCCTCAATATAGTTCCTCCGATCCAGCTTCTCATTAACACTATGCGCCGCATCCGTCGAGCTGCCCATCGGCAGCAACAGCACGTTCTTCCCCGTCGCCTGCTCGAACGTCAGCGCCACAGGGATACTGCCCCCCTCCCTCGTCAGATCCGGCTTGACCCCAAACACGCGCTCCACCGCCTTGCCCGCGGCGCTGAAGTTCCAGTGCTTCGGGCTCGCCACCCACCAGTTGCAGGCGTGCTGCAGCGTGGCCTTGCACGTGTTCTTGCTGCCCAGCTTGCGGAACGCGGCGTCGATGTGCGCGTAGACGCAGGCGTCGACCTGCGCGCTCTGCATGTCCGGCACCGTGCGGATGGAGAATTTGCCGGTGACTTTGGCGGGGATGACGGTCTTGGCGCCGGGGGCGGAGAAGGCGCCTTCGACGCCGTGGATGCTGAGGGAGGGGTATCGCCAGCGCGCCATGAGGGTGGGTTCCTTGGTGGCGTGGATGGAGGTTGTGGAGCCGAGGGATTCGTGCAGGTTGTCCATCGTGAAGGAGATGTTACCGTAGAGGCTCTTCTCCTCCTCCGACAGCGGCGCCACCATCTCGTTGATGCCCGGGATCTGGATCTTCCCGTCCGTGTCGACCAGGCTCGCCAGCACGCGCACCAGGTCCGTCATCGGTTCCTGCGCCGTGCCGCCGAAGACACCGCTGTGGAGATCCTGCCCTGGGCCGGAGACGGTCACGCTGTAGTAATTGCAGCCGCGAAGGCCGTAGGTCAGACAAGGTTTTTCGGTTCCCAGCCAATAGTTATCACTGATACACACCGCATCCACATCCTCGAAGAACCCACCCTTCTTGGCTTCTTTCTCGATGAACTCGTCGAGGCCTTCGGAACCGTATTCCTCCATGCCTTCGAAACACATCAACAGATTGACGGGGAACTCCACCCCGGCCTCTTTGTGCGCTTGGATGGCGTTCAGCCAGCCCAGCACTGGGCCCTTGTCGTCGGTGCTGCCGCGCCCGTACATCCTGCCCTTGTCATCGACGGATAGGGTGAAAGGCTCGGTAGCCCAGCCGTCTTCGCGCAGAGCGGGTTGCACGTCGTAGTGCCCGTAGACGAGGATCGTGCGTTTCGAGGCCGAGGAGCCGTAACGGGCGACGATGACGGGAGGGAGTTGGAGATGCGGTTTTCCGGGTTGGGGCCCCAGGGGACGGGATTCGACGTGCGCCCCTAGGGTAGTGAGTTCAGAAACAAGGAACTTGGACATCTGGGAGAGAGGATTAATGAGGGGTTGGCATTTGCTACTCCGGAGCGGGGGCTAAGAACCTTGACGACATCGGGGCGGCGGTCTTCGGCTGCAGAGACGGAGGGGATGGCGACAGCGCGGCGCAGGCCTGGGTGGGGGTCGGCGATGGCTATGGAGGAAGGGGGCAAGGCGGCTTACGCTCGATGAAGGACTCGGAGAGAGCGTCTACCCTGCGGGCCGGGGTTAGCTGCTTGTTTCTGGAATATTGGGGATGTCTATTCAAGGCGTGCACTTACTGCTTGAAATAGCTGTCCAGTTGGGGTGCCATGGTTGGAGAGACGGCGAGTGTGCGGGACCGAGATAGAAAGCGAAAGGGCGGCTGGTTTGCGTGAGCTCTTCGGGCGGGTGATGCTCGATCCAACTCGCTACTTGTGTAGAAGGGAGGAATACTGAAGATTGATGAGCGTGAAAAGGATCGTGTGCTGCAGAGCTGGTAGAGGGGTATTCCTGCTCTTAAGCGGGGCATGTCAGAGAGACGAAGGGAGCGGCAGCCCTTGGATCCAATGCAGTGCCGCTAGCGTCAGGAACAGTCATGCCTACTGGGTTTCTTCTAGGTACGTGTAAGCAAGGTACATAGAAGTACTTCATTGAACGTGGTACACGGACGGTAGCTTGTGTACTACATCACTTAAGCTTCGACATCATCTCCCCGAAGTCCAAGTCATGACTTGCAGAGTCAGCTAGCTATTGAAAACATGGCTATATTGATCCATATCAAGTACGGGTTTCGATTGGAGTAAGGTACCACTAAAGGTGGATCGGTCGAAGTGTAAATCAAAATAAAAGAAGGGTCCGCAGCCCCAGAAGAGAAGTAGAACCAGATCACAAATCAAGAAAGCGCTGGCCCAGAGGATCCCCCCTCAATGGCTCTTCTCAAGAGCATACCCCCCGAACACCGTTGTCACCAAACGCCAGCATGATCCATCGAAAATCCATTGAAGGTGTCTTCTCATGGCGTTCCCGCGGCGTGGGCGTCTGAGAACGGTCCTGCTGTTTCCGCCCTTTTCCACCCGGCCAAGCTTCCAATACTGCCCAATCCGCCGTGTCTGGGTTCACGGCTTGCTCGCCTGGTAGCTTCCTCGATGATTTGGTTCAAGCTGCCCGACCGTTTATGTCTCTTTTGCCGGCTTTCACTTGCATAGCCCCGACTATCGGGCGGCGAAGACGGTGTAGCACCGCGTCGAAGATCGGGCGCCGAGGCTGGCGTTTTGAAGGGGGAGTGCCCAAGTTTGGAAGCCGCGTGTTGCTTCTCGTTATCCCACCCCATCAGACTTGCCTCTGCTGGCGAATCTTCATCACTGCTGGAAGCATCGTCGAAAGTCGACGAGTTGCCATCATGGCGAATCGAGTCGGCGACGGAGACACGCCGAGGCGGCTGCGCCAGCGGGACTTGAGAGGCTTCGCTGTTGCTGGGACTTGGGTTCTCACGAGAAAGAGGGCTAACGGTGCTGCTCATGTTGTTGTTTGAAGCACTTCGGGTGACGGTAACCGCTCGAGGCACGCCTAATCGGGCTACGATTGGACTGTGATTAGAACCATTCCGTTGTAAATTATTAGAACCATTTCGCTGTAAGTTGATCGCTGGAACAGGCGGTGTTGCGGTTCCAGGGGTTTCAGTAGGAGAGTTGTTGCCGGGGGTCGTCGACTTCAGACTGATGGGAATAGCTTTGCCGCGCATGACCATTTGAGCCGGCGTGGGATTAACATTGCCACGATACGTCGCCACGCTGCTTCTCGGATGACTCGGAGCCATGCTAGATCTAGCGTAGGAAGTTCGATCATCATTGGTATAGCCCGAGAATGTCGAACCCCTTATATCGGCGGGCATGAAATAGTGATCGTTCTGTTGTTGAGCATGGGGCGTCCCAACAGTCGCATGTGACGGTGAAGCCGCTGGGATCGGGGGCACAGGCGGGATCAGCTCCGGCGAAGTATCGTCCGAACGATTGGTGACTCCAGGTATATAGGCGATTTGGATGATATTGGAAGCCCTGGTTAGGACAGTGGAGGCTATCGACCCCACAGTGTGCGTAGACGCTCTGGCGTCTCTTTGTGCCCGGAAGTCCTCGTTCTCTTTCTCCGTATTTGCTGCCGGATCCTGCCAGTACTTTTGATGCCATTCCTCGCGTCTCTTCTTTATACAGAACCTCCATACAAAGAACGTTACCAGGACTATCAATGCGATGCCTCCAACAACACCCCCTGCGATAGGACCAGCCGCAGACTTTGGAGGTGATTTGGCAATGCTCTGCGTGTCTGAATTGCTACTGGCACCGATCTTGGAGCACTGCGTCGATGCACAGGCGTTGCAGGATGGACTGATCAGGGTGCATGTTTCGTCGGCGGCACAAACGGGACATGTCGGATTTGCATTGGGATCGCAAGATAGACATCTTCGAAAAAGCCCTTGCGTTTCTCCAGTCAGACCTGCCATTGTTAGCCAACGAAAGGGGGAACAGTCACGAGCGTACCGAGAGCCCAGGAATCCATATTCACCCAGTAGCAGTCACCAGGGTCAACGCGTTGAGCAAGTTGCAGAATCGGCCTCCCCGAAATACTTGATCAGTGATACGGAGTCGTGGTGGAAGAAAAGGTGGCAGCAGTGATGAAGGTTCTAGAGGAGCGACCGGTGGAGCGTACTACGGTGACATCACCAATGGACACAATGTGGATTGCACTTGGGCTGAGTCGTCCAATGTTCTTGTATTGTGGTAAGATTGATTTGGTCGGCTCGGTCGCAAAAACGGGAGGTGCTTGGTAGTGCAGAGTTGGCCAGATACTCACGACAGCGTTGTATAAACGAGCGTTGACAGGTTCTCTTTGGACACTGGCACACGATGAAGGGAACGAGTGTGAATTGGAGTATTGTGTGATTGAAGCCTTCGATCGGAATCAGCAGGTGGTGCAGAGTCGAGTCCGGGTGGGAGATTTGGCACGGTGGACAGGGCCGGTGGTGGCGGAGCTAGGAAAGTAGACTAGATTGACACTAGGGACGATGGTCTCTTTGTCTTGGCGCTTGGGACGGCACGGATACGGAGTCTCGTATGAGGACTACTTTACTTTAGGTTGTAGACAATGAACTCTATCATGCCAATTGAAATATTATTTACACGGTTTCTTCGGTGACATTGATCACAGGGCTAGTATCGAGAGACATCGTTCCTGATAAACCGATACATGCTATCGTTCAGTCTTCGCACCGCAGTTTTCATCGCTACGGAGCAGAGTCCTCATGGTACGGAAAATCTACAGATCGTTGGCCAGGGACACCCATCGTTGACGTACCATCACCACACTTTCACGGTCTTCAGATTATTCGTCTTGTAGAGACAGTTTTACTTATCAACTTGTAGGCAGCTCGCAGCTTCTCCTTCTCCAACTTGAACCCGTTTCCTTGTGGCGCGCTTCGTTGCCGTCCGCCCTGCATGGTCGCACTTCTTTGCGAATCGGATCATGGCACAAGCGCCGAAGGTCAGATCTCTGCTCTGAAAATCGAATTGGAAAATCGAATTGGATAGATCTGGATACCTTAAGTACCCCACGTTCACAGACTCTCCAGTAATTGTGACTTTGTGCCCGTCGAAGGCTGAGACTGTATCGTCGACATTGTTGACTTCTCACGTTTTCGGGACGTCTATTTCCTCCTTTCCATCAAGCTAGATGTGTTTTGTACACTCTCCGGTTGTGGCAAGAACGGCCAGTCCTGGAGAAGCGGATGCTGAGAACTAAGAACGCGATCAATGGATGACGAATCGACGGGTCTGTGCCAGAGGCCGACCAAATGTGGGACACTCGACTGTTGACACTCGTTGGAAAATATTTCAGTGAGTGGACGATAGACTGATCGACCAAGGGCGATCCATGGCAACGGAAGAAAAAAATGATCAGAGCATTGGAGACATTGACGCCGCAGGAGACAATGCGAAAGCAATCAAGAGCTGACTTGCCTTTCGAACACAGTTGTTGAGCTGGGTGCACGTCAGCTTACTGTAGGTTTTATCGATAGACTCAGTGAAGCAGGATTAGTACTTGAGGACGGCGTAGGGGAAGGAGAGCAGTAATCACTGCTCGCTTTCTGCGTGTCCTATGAAGCGCTGGGCAGCGTGGTGGAAAGCAAGTCAAACATGAAGTACCCGCACTATTCAAGGAATCAATGAAGATGCTGCTGCAGTGATGGATGAATTAATAAAGGACAGCCTCTGGATTCTAAAGCTTGCTTGCCATCCTTTTGCCAGCTTAGGTATAGAGATAGATGTGCTGCGCGATAAAGTGCATTTCCCGATCAGTATTTAGACCTTTGCGATATCAACGCCCCAATTGGTACGTCCGACGGTCTCGTATAAAGTACGGGCCTGGTAGATGTGGCTGCTGGATAAATCTATTTTAGAAGATTACTGGTGTGAGGGAAAGCCACAGCTGCAACCAATAAGATTCCATTGTCTTACATGGAATGCCATCTTTGAACGGGCTGTGAGCCTGTGAATCCGACAAGAAGTATTGGATCTTGCCGACCCCAGCAAACACCAGCAGCCTACTTAAATCCTGCTTCAGCTGTCCGTTGTGGTGCTGCGTGTTCTAAAGTACGCGCCGACAAGGCCCAGTGCAGAGCGATTGCAAGGCTGAGGCTTGAAACCCCTGCCCGGACTTTTGTCTCGGGCCGGGTGATAATCCGTAGCGTCGCAGGGCTCGAGCATCTTTACGACCAGGGTCTGAAGCACTGAGACAACCGGATTTTGATGTTGCAAAAGCCCCTGGATCCCCATAGATAATAACATCCGTCTGGAGAAGACCACAGCTCGCTTCTCTACACCCCTCACTACTATCCTTACTCACCCTTCCGCTTGGAGTGCTACTCAATCCTGCTCTTTCTCTCGAGAGGCTTCTACATACTAAACCTGATCCAGCCCTGGTGGCGTGACTGTCGATTCTTTGTTTCCCTAAGCAAACCCGGTCTCATCCGGCAGCCCCTCGCCTTGCACCTTCCCTCTATACGACTCCTAATATGGCTTATCAAGGCTCCGGCAGCGGAGCAGGTGGCTTCAATAATGATGATCGCCGGCTGCAGAATGCACCGGCCAGCAGCGTTTGTGCCTCCTTGACATTCACCAACTCTAGGCCATTTCTAACATCGGCCAAGCAGTATCACCTTCCACCGTATAACGGCGATGGATCAGATGATGAGGAGGCGGAGAAATCACTATTGCACCAGAACCGGGGCGCTCCCTACAGTGGCCCCTTTGACGAGCATCATGCAGGCCATGACCCGCCACCTAGACCCGCTTCAACCTATTCCTTAACGGAATCCTACGCTGGATATCATGGGGCATCCACAGCATACGGCGGTCAGTATCGACCTGATGAGCACTACTCTGGCACAACCCTTGAAGACCCGACAACGGCATATGGAGTTCCTGGCCGGGCACCTTCTCCATATGAGAGGAGCGACAGCAGCTCGACGGAAGCATGGCGACAGAGGCAAGGGCCGACTTTGAATTCCAACAACTTAAAGCGATATGCTACGCGAAAGGTCAAACTTGTGCAAGGCTCAGTCTTGAGTGTGGATTATCCAGTACCAAGTGCTATTCAGAACTCCGTACAAGCCAAGTACCGGAGTGACCTGGAAGGAGGTAGTGAGGAATTCACACACATGAGGTGTAAGTAATATATTGGGCTACTGGCTGATGATAGCTGACCATGGCAAGATACGGCCGCAACGTGTGATCCCAATGAGTTCACCCTTAAGAATGGCTACAACCTTCGACCTGCCATGTACAATCGCCACACTGAGCTCTGCATTGCAATCACGTACTACAACGAAGATAAAGTGCTGACTGCGCGCACATTACATGGTGTCATGCAGAACGTGCGAGACATAGTCAACCTTAAAAAAACCGAGTTCTGGAACAAAGGTGGGCCTGCATGGCAAAAAATCGTGGTGTGTTTAGTCTTCGACGGCATCGACCCTTGCGACAAGGAGACACTCGACGTATTGGCTACCGTTGGTATCTATCAGGATGGGGTTATGAAGAAGGACGTAGATGGCAAAGAGACAGTAGCTCACATCGTCAGTACCCTGCGTCCCTTCTGATTGATACTCTAGCTAAAAAAGAAAAGTTCGAATACACCACCCAGCTTTCCGTTACGGCCAGTCAGCAGCTGATTCGACCCCACGATAATGATCCTCCTAATGTTACTCTCCCTCCAACCCAAATGATCTTTTGTCTCAAACAGAAAAACAGCAAGAAGATCAATTCACATAGATGGCTATTCAACGCTTTCGGTAGGATACTTAACCCCGAAGTCTGCATTTTGCTTGATGCCGGCACAAAGCCTGGCGCGAGGTCCCTACTTGCACTATGGGAGGCTTTCTATAACGACAAGGACCTCGGTGGAGCTTGTGGTGAGATTCACGCTATGTTAGGACGAGGGTGGAGGAACTTGCTCAATCCGTTAGTTGCTGCCCAGAATTTCGAGTACAAGATAAGCAACATCCTCGACAAGCCATTGGAGAGCTCTTTCGGGTATGTCAGTGTCCTGCCTGGAGCGTTTTCGGCCTACAGATTTCGTGCGATCATGGGACGGCCATTGGAGCAGTATTTCCATGGCGACCATACAGCGTCTGCGATCAACAAGGGCAAGGGTATTGAGACCATGAATATTTTCAAGAAGAATATGTTCTTGGCCGAAGATCGGATCTTGTGTTTCGAATTAGTCGCCAAAGCCGGATCGAAATGGCATCTCACCTACGTCAAAGCCTCCAAGGGTGAGACAGATGTCCCAGAAGGTGCTCCTGAGTTCATCGGACAGCGTCGGAGATGGCTCAATGGCTCTTTTGCCGCTACCATCTATTCTCTGATTCACTTCGGTCGAATGTATAAGAGCAGCCACAACCTTCTACGAATGTTCTTCTTTCACATACAATTGATTTACAACATGTTCTCGGTCCTCCTCACTTGGTTTTCCTTAGGTAAGGTAGCTGTCTGAAAAAGCGCCATCTGACATACTGATTTGACACAACAGCGGCATTCTGGCTTACCACTAGCGTCATCATGGATCTCGTCGGCAATCCCGGGGACGCGAATAAGGGTAGAGCATTCCCTTTTGGCAACACGGTAACTCCGATTATCAACACAATCCTGAAATACATCTATCTGGCCTTCATCCTCCTTCAGTTCGTACTTGCGTTGGGTAATAGACCCAAAGGGTATGTGGTTCGACGCACTCAATTGATACGATGAAAGCACTAACATCTTACCAGCTCGAGATGGAGCTACATCATGTCCTTCATCGTCTTCGGCGTTATTCAGGCGTATCTCGTAGTCTTATCGCTTTTTCTTGTCGTCAATGCCTTCAGACATGGAATAGGAATCGACACGAAGGATGGAGCGAATCAGTTCTTCAAGTCTTTCTTCTCTTCAGAGAGCGCTGGTATTATCATCATCGCTCTCACGGCTACCTTCGGGCTTTACTTCGTCGCCTCGTTTTTGTACCTCGACCCCTGGCACATGTTTACCTCCTTCCCACAGTACCTGCTGATTATGTCATCCTTCATCAACATTCTGATGGTTTACGCCTTCAGCAATTGGCATGATGTATCATGGGGAACGAAAGGATCCGATAAAGCCGAAGCTCTGCCGTCGGCGAAGACGACCAAAGAAAAAGATGGCAAAGCAGCTATCATTGAAGAGCCCGATAAGCCGCAGGCAGACATTGATCAGCAGTTCGAAGTGACAGTCAAACGGGCGTTGGCAGAGTACAAACCGCCGGTAGTCGTCGAGAAGAAAACCTTGGAAGATTCATACAGAAGTTTCAGAACACGCCTGGTGACGTTCTGGATATTTTCGAACGCGCTGCTGGCTGTGGTGATCACGAATGAAAACTTCGACAAATTTGGTCTTAGTGTATGTTTCCAAGGACAACTTTGACTGCATGGAACTGACATCTCTATAGTCTAGTGCAATTTCAAGGACGGCGCGATTTTTCCAGCTGCTACTGTGGTCTACCGCCTTCCTGGCTCTTGTACGGTTCACGGGATGCTGCTGGTTCCTGGGTAAATCTGGCCTCTTGTGCTGCTTTGCTCGGAGGTAGGGGTGGATAGATGCCGAATGCATCAGTGGCGCGATGATTGGAGGCGTCTTTGGATCATGCTTGCAGAGCTGGGCATGGAGCAGTTGGCCAGAAGCCACTCGTACTCGAAATCTTACCTTATGTAGGTTACCTTGTGCGTTTCACGTTCGGGCCCGCCAGAAGCGCCAACGATTGGAGCTCGAATGTGAAAAAGTTCTGTTATTCTTCTTCGTGAAAATACTGCTGTATTGAATGCGGTCGAAAGACTACTACCGCGTCAAAGTGCTGCCTTTAACTGTTGTGACTCCATCGACGGCTTGCTATTGGTTCACCCTCCACCACCTTCAAGAAGACTCACTAAGCACTTACCTTACACTTCATCATTTGTTGCACCCTAGACTTCTAACCACAGAACGACACCTAAAGTAAACACCCAAGCTTGCTCCATACCCGGTATCAGCAAACAATCCTAGAACCGTCCTTATCGCATGCGCTTTGCCACCCACCACAGTTACCAGCCTTTCGCCCCTACACTTTCCCTGCGTCCTCCCAAATTTCACTCGTCGCGTGACCAACCGACCCGGCAAGATGATGAAAATATGGTCCATGGTGTGTTACCTTAATCTTGTTTTGCCCCGGACTATAATACGAATCTGCATCGATACATGTCAGGCTACCATGTTCTGACAGCCTCTCGTAGAAGAAAGAACAAGCAGCTGCCAACGCCGAGAGCGATCAGAAGAAAAAAAAGGTCACGGCCGCTCAGCTACGGGTACAAAAAGGTGCGACAAGTGCCATATACCTCTCCGCGATCTGTGGCAGCTCCTTGGCTAAGACATAATCGGCACCGCAGACCTTTCAGAGCTTTCCCTAGGCAGTACTATGCGGACACATTTTCCCAACCCTGACGACATCCTGAACTTCACTCTCACAATCGAGCCGGATGAAGGAATGTATAAAGGAGGCATATTCAACTTCAAGTTTGCCATCAATCAGAACTTTCCCCATGATCCCCCGAAGGTCAAGTGTACGCAGAAGATCTACCATCCCAATATCGATCTGGAGGGGAACGTGTGCTTAAATATATTGAGGGAGGATTGGAAGCCTGTGCTGAATCTCAACGCGGTAATCGTAGGGTTACAGGTGAGTCAAGCAGGTCAGGAAGCAGGAGATTGGGTTCTTCATGGAATAGGACTGGACAGACGATGCATATGGTTTCACAGGCTATATTGGAGATTCCTGCTGACTGTTTCCGTATACAGTTCCTGTTCCTCGAGCCGAACGCTTCTGACCCCTTAAATAAAGAAGCCGCGGAAGATCTGAGATCTAACCGCGAGGGCTTCAAGAGAAATGTCAAAACCTCCATGGCGGGAGGCTCAGTGAAGGGCCAGGGTTACGAGCGAGTCACGAAATAAGGGTGCTGCGTGCCAGGGTGTCTACTGCATATTTCAGCGTGGATTATGGCGTTCGAGCGAAGCATTTACATGGTGTGGATCTTGGCATCAGAATGCTTTAGAACGGCGACATAGAGAGGGTGACATTCGATAGACGACATGCGACAAAACGATATTTGCTATTCCCTCATTGGTGCTCTAAGGGAACCGATACAGAACCTCGGGAGCTTCGCTAAAGCACGAAATGGCCTGTACTAGATAGAGCTGAAATGACAGTGCGACCGACAGAGAGCGAGCCACACTGGAACCATCGACCATGAGTCCAGACGCCCACAGGGTCATCTCAAGCCTGCCTCCGCATGCAGCTGGATCATGAGATGTACTTATATTGCTCTCTCGGCCATGGGAGGCTGTGCCAGAAGCCATTGCGCAAATGCTTCTACCAGCCTCATTACCTTACTCGAATGTCCCAGAAAAAGAATGTTTCACCACTTGGCGAGCTTGTTACTCGACTGCTAGCCATTCATTGAGCGGCGCAAATCTCGAGGTTCAATCAAAGTAGGTAGCAAGCGAGCAGCAATCGGCTTGTTGATGAGATCGCGGAACGACCTTTGCTCTGAGCGACACCCGTGAGATCTCCAAAAGCCATGAGATCTGAAGTGAGCAGGAATCTCAGCTGTCCAGCTATGCCAGTACGCCGCATCAGCTTAAGTACCCTCATATCTCATTTGAACTTCGACAAAGGCAGTCAATTGACCCTCAAATCTACCGCTCACTACCAGCGGATCTCTCACACAGAGAGGCTCAATCCCCCATCACCACGGGCTAATATCGTATACAGAGTCATGTTATGATCTCGTAGATGCAACATAATCGTCTCTTCGCTGCCTAGTATCCATAAACATCAATCCAAATTGTTTGCTTGTTCGCTTGGCAACTTCCTGAGGGCCATTAGATCTCTTCTCTTTCTCTGGTTTCCTTCTTCAAATCCTTCTACGTTTGCTCAAATCGAGTATGCAATATGCTTCAACGGTTCGCCTCAGTAAAATTTAATTGTTGTTGATCGATCGATCAGTCCATCATCGTTGCGTCGATACTTTTCGTTGCGTATTTTCATAGATCGATCTTCTATCTTATCCAGAAACAAGTCTTATTCGAATGCTTCCTTCGGTAATCAGATTCCACGATTGCCAGCTGCTCCGGCACCAATGCCTTCTTTCGCATACCAGGAACCGGTACGTATGGCTTGACTCTATTTCTTTGGGTATAAGGATCATACGCCTGGTACCTTTCATCTGGAGACCGCGCGCTCTGCAACGCTTCTAAGCCCATCCCTTTTGTTCTACAGCGGACTGCCACCCGGAAGAAACAATGGAACCAGCAACCAAGTGAAGCATAAGCAGCCTGGGGGCGGCGGTCTAGAATCTCGATGCCCATCTCTATTGCATGCATGTCCATTTGCATCGCAGGCAGCAGCAACCAAGTCAGCGAGCCAGGTTTGATTTTCGCCTCGTTCGGTCCATGATGTTCGGAAGATGATCCCACCACTGTACGACCTACATGCTACGGCGATGCCGTAGCAGAAGACTTCCTGGGCAACGGCACCACTCAATCTGCGCTTGTGTCCCCAATCTCGACCCCGGAGCACGCAAAGCTGACAATTTGTGTCTCTTTCAATGGCGACGGTCTTGTCCAGACTCTCGCTTCAGGACTTCCAGCTTTGGGATCCAATCGTGACTCCGCGACGAAGGTAGCGAATTCCATAAGCAATTTGAAATCCCAGCTGGTTTTCAGACACTTTAGGTGAAGGGATTGATAGGACTGGGAGGCATGGCTCAGGGAGATGTAAAATGTGGTGGAGAGAGCTAGAGAAACAAGAGCCACCTCAGGGCCGGGAGGCTTCGGCAGGACGCGCAGACTCTGCTGATGAAGCCTTGGACTTGACCATTGTGGCGTCCGAAGCCGGTGGCTGTACGTTTGGTACGATGGGTTTCCTCGGACGAGCGACTTTACTCGCTTTACAACTATGGTGCATGGGCTTTGGAATGTTTTCAAGAGCCAAGAGAGATCAAAAGTCTTGATAGACCACATAGCAAAGCCCACTATACCGCTATACAAGACGCTTGAAAAATATACAGTTTGAACAGGTCAGGAGCTCAAGTGATCTTAACTGACTTTACATTTCTCCATTACTTCAGACTCGCCCATCTCTTTTCGTCGATTCAGGGCTCGGAAGTGGGGCAGAACTCTTGGCACTACAATCAGGTTGCAATCTGCACTCAACTCACTCGACGCTCGCCCCGACGCTGCCGCTTTAGCGCGCAACGAGGGGTGATTAAGCACCCACGTTCGCCACGCCTGGGTGCCGCACATTTCGTTTGAGTGAGCACTCAACCCTTCGTCTCGAACTACATTATGGCGCCTTCTGAGACTTGAAGCATCCAAAAACGCGTGCCCTCGCTCGCGCGTGCACAGCCTGCCCCAGATGGCCCCGAGGCGGCCGTTGGATCGTATGAACGGCAGCAATATGTCCTCATTTCCGGCTCCATCGAAAAGACTGCCACCCCCACAGGCATTGATCTCGTACTGTGCGATCCCACAACATAGGTCGGGAAAAACCATCAGTAGATGAACTGGCGACCAGATCCCAAGCCAAGATGGATACGCCAGAAACTCACTCAGTGTGACCGTTGGGTTGGGGTTTGACTCGAACAGCCCGCCCGAGCCAATAGAGTGGCGGTAATGTTAATCCCCACCACTCTCAGGAACATTCAGTTTGCTGCAGCGTTGAAATCGAAGATAGATCGCGCTTTGAGAATCTGGTGCTCATCACGCTCACGTGAAAGGACAGAGTCAATGAATGGATTGTGTTTCGACGGAAAGGGAATATTGCTAGATGAAGCGAAAGCAATTGGAGTGATGTCTCTATTCAAGAATCAGCGAGACGGCAACCGCTTTATGTGAGGCAAGCGTGAGCCGCAAGGCTGCGTTTGAGAAGTTCTGTAATCTGTCAACCCCTTTGTTCGACACCAACTACTTATCCAAGATAGCTCTACCTTCCGAAGAACCTGCCACAAATAGAATCATATGTTTGAGCCATGTATTAAGCACGACAGACTCAGTCTGTTAATTTGATCGATCAGACATGCTTACGCCCCTACGGAGTATGCCATGCATAGAGCCTCGTCCACGCGCGCTTGGCATGAGCACAATTATAGTCACCCAACCATAGACCAAGACAAGGCACATGAGCTGTCCCACACCTGGGCGTTCGAGCTTTTTAGCACGAAGCTAGACCCCAGCATCTGGTGGTAGCCTGAAAAAGACTTATGATAATGCGCGATATTTGGATGATATCGAATTGACCAAAGACAACTTCCGCCTTTGGCGCAACCACAACCAAGTGCTAATCGCGGGACAGGATCATTAAACCAATCCAGACCCGTTCGATCGGAATTTTTCAAAGCAGCAAGATGGTGAGGTTTGAAGAGTCCGCTAAAGCAACATAGTGCCAACTCGAGTTCCTAGGTGGGTGGCTCGTCGTCCAGAAAAAGGTGACTCGAGAAATATCGCATGACTCAAAGCAAGAGCCTGTGGGCTTCGGGTCTCTGTTATCCGTCCTTATGCAGCCACTGTAACGCGGCCTCTAACGGTGTCGTACTCCCGCCTCCAAGACGGACTCTATATGATGCGCCTGCGCCTTAAGTGCCTCTCTATGTCTTTCTAGCCAGTGTAAAGCAGCCCATATTAGTATAGTTACAAACGTTAAGGGGAGGCTTGCCGCCAGATAGAGCTGGAGCGGGGAAAGGTGGGCGTAAGGATCTGGGCCGGGATTGGTGAGGTCATTGTGAGATCCGAAAATCTCCGTGGACATTAGTGTCTGTTTATCATCGGTCAGCCTAAAATCCGAGTACCCTGGTAATGCATGTGCCAAAGTAGTATCGGGGTGTTGTAGCAGGCAAAAAGAGAGGCCTCTGAGATACGGGACACACCACGTACAGAGATGAAAGTTCCTGGTAAGAAGAAAAGAGTCACGACTGTGATGACCTTCATTGAGACGGTTTCGATCTTCGTCTTTCGAGCGATATCGTTCATGTCTTCCGTCATAGTCATCATGTTTTTAGTAGATTGCTTGTTAGTTTCTGTATTCTGATATTCGAGGATGCTGTGGAGCTGGGGGTTGTTTAGCCTGGTATTGACCGCACGGATTGCATAATGTACCAAAGTCTTGCGATCTCCCAACAGACGTAGCAACGTCTCGAGTCTGAGTATTCGCATCTGCAAGTCATTGAGAATGCCATTCATTCGAAGTTCAAATTGCTCGAGGTCGCCCAGACACAACTCGCTGATCTCCTGGGGAAACTGTCTGGATTTGGTAATAGTATCGTAATACTGCTTCAGCTGGCCTACTATGTTAGTATTCATCTTCAAGATAAGAAGAGCATCATGAGCTTTTTCTTCGATATGTTGGATATTCTGCAATTTGGCAAAGGAAAAGTCTTCCTCCTCCGAGCTCTCAAATGTTGGTTCGGGCTGTGGCTGTTCCGAGGCTACATCAGAATCTTCTTTCACCGTGATGTGTGGAGGTAGCGGTTGGCTAAAGCCGCTTTCAGGGTCGGTATAGGTGCGTTGAGTCGGCGATCTTGGTTTAGGGCTGGAGATTGACAGCTTTTCCGAGAGCATTGTTCCTGTCCGGGATATCCTAGCAGCAAAGGATCCATGACTTTTCTGGGTACCGGCTCGAGGCTTCATTTGAAACTCTTCTTGAGCCGTGACTGGACTTGATGGCAATGTCACAGGTGCTGTGAGTGCTCTACTCGATGTACTCTGAACCTGATCCTCAAGGTTGTTGATGTACCAACGCCAATGCTCGGCTGCCCAGTCACAGAATACCAAATGTGTAGCAAGCGATGCTGCGAAAGCTCTATCGAGTGTCTCGAATGATGATGTGGCGTCATAATCATGGCTATCTGTAGCTTGTCGAATGCGTTCTTGTAAGACGCCGTTGCCTTTGATGATAACCCAGCTGGCTCGTATGTTCCTGATATCAAAGGTATGATGCACTGCAAAAGGCCTTATCGACCAGTCGTTTGGCTCTAAGCCCGATTTCTCCATCGATTTAAGATTATAGCACATCTGTATCTCATGGCCTGACCACCCAAGCTCGGGAATAGCAGGAGCTGAGGTTTGGGTGGATAAGCAAGTACGTTGAAAGAAGCTACTGAAGTAGGGGTCCTGAGCATGGTACTGGAGACCAAATGCAAAGAGGAACTCAATGGCCTCTGGCATCGCGCGAAAATAAGTGAAACACAGCATGAGCACATCGCGGGTTGTCTGCAGTCTTTCACGAGAGCTGCCATTGACGGCTTGTACGAAGCTAAGCTAGTATCAGGCCTGAACGGTCCAAAGAGAGGGCAATAACTCACAGGAATCTACATCGTGGATCTGGATTTTCAGGAATAGCTGTTAGACCTAGGTGCGACCGGACTTGTGGCTCGGTCCTCAAACAGACGGGCGTGAAATCTGGACTGGCTGTTAGAAAGATCGGTCGCCGGAACTGCGCGATCTGAATATCTTACCTTTACCTACATGCCCGAGCTCAAGGAAGTCGAGTGAGCATCGGTCTTCGTCCGCAAAGAGTCTCTCAGCATGATGGTCCAGTTGTTCATGCAGGCTTCGATGGTAGTGAGATGGCTGTCGCCGGCCCAAGGTCTTGGGGAAATTCTTCCCATCATTACATAAGGCTGTGAGGCTTTGCATCTTGATGGCTGGTACAGTGATGGTCGTGGGAAATGGCTAGTGCACTGATAACAACGCTCAGGTATGGATACGAAGTTGGGGTGAGCTGGCATAAGACCAACAGGACATGAGGCTCTATTTAAAAAGTATGCCGCCCCAGCCATGCGGGGCTAACCGCCCGGAAGAGGCTGTGCTTCCAAGGCATTTTGATAATTTTGCCCCCAAACCAACGATCCTCGCTCCCATCCATTGAATTCCGAAAAACATCTGAATACGACATCATGCCAATAATGTATCTCCCAGCACCCGACACGCAAATCTGTTCTACGTGGTCCAGATCCGAGGTATCAAACCCTTGAGCCACATAGCGCCACCACGTACGTAGACTCACTTCTTTGCCTTGCGACGCTCGATGAGTTCGTTTTGTTCTTCCTGCCCACGAGTCAGGCACACTTGATACTGATCTTCAGCTTTCAACCCACCCTTGAGAGCCTGCGTGGCACCCAGAATCTGAAGTCATCGCCGCGGCGCTGTAAGGGGTTAGACAATTATCTCGAAACATGTCTCGCCAAGAAGCCCGACTGACCTCAACAAAATACTTGTAGTTTCCCCAGATGCTCTTCAAATAGGTGTTGATAATATCCTTATCCAAATTATACTCCGGGCAGTAGTCATAGCGCCACCGAGCATCGGCTGCCACTTCCTCGGGCATTTTCAGTTTGGCGCTGATAGGCGAGAGCGCTCGATAGCACGCAAACGGGTAACTTGCACTAACAGAGACGGCCAACTGAGGCCCAGCGAAGGCTCGGTCTTTGAAAGGGCGCCTGTAGTCTCAGAGCCAAGCGTAAAGTAGTCTGACAGCTCGATCGGTCACAGGTCTCTACTCACAGGCGAGTGGGGCTGGGCGCTGCTCTTATCGGTGTAGCCTACACTTGAGCCGCATTGGAGCAACGTTCCAATTGAGGTTAGGTTGCTGAGTGGCGCATGCATGCGTATCATGCATCGATTCGGAGTCTGAGTCTCGATCGGTGGAGACATACAAAGACTACCCCGCGCGGCAGCCATCATGGTCATTCATAAGACCAGCGACAACATACAGTCCTGAACTACGAAACGACGTGTTACCATGCTCATCTCGACAAGGGATCATCTTGATGCGTACGAAGTACTCTGGGTCATAGAGATTTTGGATTAAGCCCCTTGACCTTTGGCCGCAGAGCCACCGAGCGGCAAGCTTCAGGCGTGCGGGGCTTGTTTGTGCTAGTCTCCCGCTCTTACCTCTTGGCGCGTGTCCGATCTATCGTATCCAATGGGTACTAGGGGGCTCTCTCGAGCTGTGGATGCCTGGTGCACACACCAGGCTGTGACAACAACATGGGACGAAAGACTCAGAGGCAGAGCCTCTTCTTCGGTGACAGCAGCATATTCGATCGAGGCGTATGCCCTGCGCGAACCTAGTTCTTGCCTTCTGTGCAATCCTCACGTCCTCCAATGCCGTCCTCCAATGCAGTCCTGCTAGCTGTCTGCATTGCGCCCCACTATGCGCGAGATCCATTCCGAGCAAGATGAAGCTATTCAGGCCTTCTGGAGATGGTACAGATCCCCGAAGACGAGACAGTCCGGTCTCAACGGTTCCAACCATGAAAGTCACTGCCATTTCATCACGATCTCTGCAGTCAAGCTATACCTCGAAACACCAGGGCGAGTGGAAGCTCTCTTGAAATCGGTCTTCCGCGATGATACATTCATTCATGGAGATGCCGATCTCATCCGACAGCATTACCTGCGATCGCTGGCGATCCTATTGGTCATTGGAAAAGGTCCAATGATCCAGCATTTCACTCTACACGATAGCCTACAAGACCGTTGTTTACCTCATCGCAGCTGCCCAGCAGATTTTCCCTCTTCCTCAGACCCGTCCTTTTTCGAGCGCTTCTCCAAAGAGCAATGGCAGTTCTGCGCAAAGGATCTCGAATATAACATGCATCGGTATGCTCACAAGGAGGACATACTCCCAATTACAAACAAAGCAGAGATAGGTGAAGGCGGAAACGCTGTAATTTTCCAATTCAATGTCCATGAGGAGTACAATAAGTTGGTTCCTCACCGTTGGGAGATGCCCGTACGATCAAGTCCCCATGCTAAAGCCTCAGTTCACTGATGTTATTTTAGAAGCGTCCTCCTCATCTTCAACAAACCTTTGTACTCAAGACATATCGAGGCCGGGATGCAAAGGAGCAACATGACGCTGAGCGCGAGGCATTCATAAGGCTCAGATATAACCGAGAGCCTTCTCCATTCATCATTGCTTATTACGGAAGTTTTTACGACCACGATACGTACAGTATCATTCTTGAATATGCAGATCGCGGTAACCTTGATTATTTTATGAGATTCACGCCTGAGCCTCCGAATCGCGAAGACATGATCGAGTACTGGGATCGGTTTTGTCGAATCACTCATGGTTTAGCACACATTCACGGCCTTCAGGGCAGCGAAACACCGGGCACATCGGTCCTTCTTGGGTACGTCTCATCATTACATCTCTCTTGGCACCCGACTTATGCTTGAAGTAGATGGCATCAAGACATTAAGCCCGCCAACATACTTGTCTTTAGCGGAAGCGGAACATCAAATTATGACGTATATTTCAAGATTGCGGATTTGAGTCTTTGCCACTTCAGACACGGTGAATCTTCGCAGCATGGAGAATCTGACCTTGATAATTCTGGAACCCGTGCATACGGTAGACTTGCCCGTATCTTCCTTCTGGGCTGCGATGGGGCTAATCCGTCGAATAGGTGCCCCCGAGACGTTCAAACCTGATGATAAGATACCAGACTTCCCTATACAGGTCAGACGAGATGTCGATATATGGTCGACTGGCTGCGTCTTCAGTGAGGCCGCGGTATGGTCTCGATTCGGCTGGACACGGGTGCTCGAATACCGACGCCGACGACAAGCTGAAGTGAAAGACCGTCAAGATCTCAAAGGTGAACAAATATTCCATGATGGACGTTATTTATTGCAGGCTGTTTATGACATGCACAAGCAAATCTCGGAGGATCCTCGAGAGATGGACCTTGTTACTGTCGACATTCTGCGACTTCTGGACGAGGACATGCTTTTGAGTGAAAATAAGGATCGCTACTCGGCAAAAGGCGTTTTCCATAAATCGAGGAGCATCATCAAAAAAGCACGGAAAACTTCCCGAATTTCTACGACGAACATCTCCCCCACAACAGACAAAATCCATGAAAATCCTAATGATCTCGAAGGATCTCCGAAAACACCTCCCAACGTTCCGCCAGGATATATTCGCGGCTCTTCGCCATCTTCGTGGAGAAGTGCAAGCACGCCTGCCGACATGTTTCCGTCTGCAAGACCCATATCAACAAGCAACGCAAGATCGTACTTACCAAGTCTTAGAGGTATCGCACCATCCCGCCAACAATTTTACACAACATCAAGTTCAGACGGCCACAGCCAACGAAGTACCAATTTGTTCGGACCGTTTCGCTCACAATCATTTGACTTACATGAATTGCCTGATCCACCAAGCCCTGGAAGCATTAAATCGTATGAATCATCTCTCGATAAGTTTAACGCACTCTCCCTCGGCACGCCAGATCATGATATCCCACAGGGCGATCAACGTCCGCACTGTGGTACCATAGGTGATATTCGGAACCGGGCGGGCAGGCTTGCGTCGAACGAGACTTCATTGCACAGAAGCCAGACAGAGAAGGGAATCTCAGGTCACCGTCGAACCAACGAATTCAGATTCACTGGCGAACCTCGCTCGCTTGTGCAAGAGACGCAAATGCTGACATCTGCGCCGTCCTCTTCCTTCCAATCCCGGCGTCCCAAGTCATACTTGGAGGCGGGCAATCAACCTTCTTCACGGTCTGACTTCAATAGAATTCTGGGAAACCCTCAACGCCCTCACGTCGACCTGAAAGAAGCACTTAAATGGAAACAGAGAAAGAAAGACAAGAAAAAAGGCTATCAAGAAGAATTGAGAGGTCACGAGAACCTGACCTCCCTAGACAAACGGGATCATGTAAGTTATCCAAGGTCCAATGATCGGAAACTGTTAGTATATCACGATCAGACACTGACGCTATTGCCAGATCTTTGTGATTGACAATACTGAATCAATGCGACCACATCGCAACGAGGTTGTAGACGTGGTGTCGTTACTTAGCTACTTACTGAAGGACACGGACGATGACGGCCTCGACATCTGCTTTACTCAGTCAACAGAGAGCAGAAACTCTGGAAGAGCCACCAAGCTGTCAGAAACTGTAGAAAAAGTAGCATTCAAGGGAATATCAGATATGCGCACTCGTTTAAGCCAAATTCTCGGAAAGTATGAGGATAAATTTGGCACCACGACCGCTTCTTCGAGGTCTTGGTACAAGAGACTCGGCAGCCCAGAACCGCAGAAACCATTGAGCTTTTATGTCTTGACTGATGGGAAATGGGACCCCAACGAAGTAGGACCAATTATCATGAGTCTAGTTGACAGTATGAGGGAGTTCAAACTTCACAAGGACCATGTTGGTATACAATTCATTCGGTTCGGTCAGGATCCGAATGGCATTGCCCGCCTGAACCAACTGGACCATGGGTTAGGCTTGAAGAAGATCGACATGTGAGCAGCTAAGTGCCTGCTGATTTTATGGTACTTCTTTGTGCTAATTTATACGATAGGGACATCGTAGACACAACGGCTTGGAATGGCAACGTTTGGAAGCAATTGCTCGGTGCCGTTAGTTCTTGGTACGACGATGATCCCGACTGAGCGAGGAACGAATATACCAACCTTTTCGCTACTGAAATCAGCCCTCCAAGTTCTCACCACCGAAGCTCAAATTTGCTACTTCGACTGAAGACTTCTCTCAATGATAGCTCAATGGCTTTATGACAGAATGTCTAGAGAAAGTCCGATGCTATCTGTAGATCTGTTTTCTATCTTTCGGTACGTTCTCGCAGGCCGCCAGCAAGGTACGCGTGTCTACAAGCTGAATTTCTGTCGCAGGACCTTGCTATTCTGATCCGAAGATGTCATCGCTGGCGGCACGGAGCTTCTGTACCTCTCCACTGTGACGAAAAAAAGGCCCTCGATGTATCTTGATGCTCTCTTAGAGCGATTCGCGACCCATGGTAACGCCGAAGCATCATCCTTTATTACATTCTTAGGATAGAAGTGGAGATGCGTACTAAAAAAGATGATTATATTAATCGCTAGCAGAGGATGGTAGGCGGATATTGCAACGATAATGATGACTTTCTATGGGAAGCGTTACTGGGTAGTTAGTGGACCTACCCTACCTCAACAGGGCGCGAATAATCTTGCAGTGGTATTTTAAGAATCATCGCCTTGAAGCTCAGCACGATCCACTTCGTCTAACGCTCGCAAACAAGGAAAGAGGGCTCTACAATGCTAAGCGCCATGATACCGAGTCCCCACCCTGAGTGCCCCCGAAATTATGTGGTGGAGAGAGGGGATGGGAGATACTTTGCTTGTGTACTGCTTGCAAGTCCCACATATGCATGGTAGTGCGGCAATCAATGCATGTGTTGCCCGGGGGAGGATGACAGGAATGGCTAAACGCTTGTGTCCGAGTCGGCACCTGCAGATCACTTAGTGGGCGTCAAATTCTTACATTAGGCGCCTGGCGGACGTTCAGCGTCTACAGATGAGGCGGAAACACTGCAGCCCTCAAGCGACAGACTGGCGATGTATTGCACTTTATTCATCGTGGATCCGTTTCGATCCCGTAGCTGGTTTGTAGCCTGGCACGTCGTCTTCGACTGAATCTCCCCGGCAAGGTAATTGTGCGTTTGTTGCCCAAAACCCAGGTATCGATGATGATGCGCTTTCCACATTCATATCAGACGTAGTGGACAGCGCGCCCAACCTCATGAGATAGGAGCAAGTGGAACGCTGCATCTTGAGGTCTAGTCCTGGATATAGAAGGCTTGATACTGATTCTCGGATGAGGATTCGAGTGAATTGCATCCGGTTTCCACCTAAGACGACATCGTTGCAGGCCAGAAGTTTGTCTTTGCTATTCCACCTGTTGGATGAGAGGAGTTGTATCTCGTCACGGCTAGGTAGCGCTAGGGATGACGACTTCCAGACTTGATGAATGGGATAGAGGGCAGAGAGACTCTGAAGGGAATCACGAGTGGATGACGACTTGAAGTAAGTTATGATCGTAATTCTGTAAGATATTAAAATCCTTGGATTGGCAATGTGAGTACCTCGAGAATTATGCCGCTTTTGATGCAACCAATGGATGTATCGACTTTCCTGGAGTCCTTCTTTGCAACAGTTAGCACTCCCGAACACCCTCGGTGGACCTTCATTGCCAATATAAGGGGATTTCTCAGGGCTCGAGCGCGAATTGGACATCTGAATGTCTCGACTAAGCTACTGTTTACTGCATTACTTTTTCTCTACAGATGATAGATTCCTCACTACCTACAACGTAAATCTTGAACCCTGTCAAGTATCGATGCCTGACTCCTGATATGATAATGTCCCTATAATTGATATAATCATACTCCTAAGGAGAGGGCCCCGTTCTGATCATCCTGTTATGATCTTATTAAGACCGTCAGAATACCTACCCGTCTCGCATACAATACCCCTTTCTCCGCACAGGTGGTTTGAGGTGTGAGAGCTAGGAGAATCGGCGACGCTGTCATCGTTGTCTATCTCTTTCGATCATATTTTCATCCCTTTGAGATTCTCTCTATGCACATGGATCTGCGTAGTCTGTGCGTCTTCCATGAGTGTAGAAAGGATCCTCCGCCGCTGGCGCAGCTGCGTTGTAGCTCCAATGCTGGTAGAGCCAAGAAGGGTAGCGTGTTACGAAAATGTCTGATCGTTCATTATCTGGGCTTGTTTGCCCATCGAGACGTAATAGTGGTCTTTTCGTAGGCTGTCTGTTTCGACCGACGTTGAGCCATTCCATGGATGCTTTCCTAAAGCGTTAGCATTCATTCGGGTCTCCACCTCATCCATGTTGAGCGCCTGATTTTCAAAATTTACGACACTCGAAGAACGGGGTGAGTCTATGTCCGCGCCGTCTGGAACAAGGCTCCGCACCGTTACAGGACAGACATATCCTCCTACGAACGGTTGTGGCCATTGAAAGAACCTCGATATCCGTTGAAGGAAGTTCGGCCGATGTCTTTGGTTCCAAGACTTGTCGTACCAATCAATTCCACTTCTGATCTTGACTATCGCGCTTGAGTGCAGAATCCCCCTTCGCTGGCCATGGTCCTGTCAAAGCCTTTTAGCACAATCGCACAATGGGAATCGTTCTTCGGCGCTTGTTGAACAAGATTGAACAGCCCATGCGGAGACCCCGAAATCTGTAATCTCTGACCGAAATTCATGATCTGATCATCATCCTTGTGAGTAGTGCCATCGTGAAACAGCTTTGACTGAAGCTTCTCGAGGACCAGGATTCTAGACTTGTCGTCGATACCTCGAGCTTGTCGATTGGGCGCATCACTTGGCTCTGGGCGAACATGAAAGGTCCGTGCGTACCCACGTCGCACCCACGTCTAGTGATGCTAAATCATTTTACCACTAGCGCCGTTTTACCGGTAAAACGCCGTATTACCGGTAAAATGATTTCCATTTTACGGTAAAAGCGTAAAATGCGCTAGTAGGGAGAGACCCTATCAATAGGCATATATTTGATGCTCGGCGACCTCAAATATGCATTGATTATAGAGGTTTTCTGCCTTCTTTGCGATGCCTGAAGTCTCTATTAGTAGAGGGGGAGATATCAGAGATATCCCGACTTTTTAGATGCGTTTTTATGGGGATTTGGCTCTTTCTTATAAAAATCCCGAGAATAATATGTAAAGTAAGTATTTACCGGGCAGACTTCCTATTAAAATATGTCGAAATCTAAGAGAATTATAAGAAATCCCTCTGTTTTTGATGCAAATATTATCAGAAAGCGATAAGAACAACTTGATTCTCCTGATATATCCCAGATATTATAGATATATGTGAAGATAAATAACTACTGAAGCTTTTGAAGACTCCAACACAGTATTTTTGTGCAACCCTAGCAGAGACCTAAGAGAAGTTGGAGATTTTATCGTTGCCAAGATCCAAAGATGCCAGATCCAATCTAGATCACGTGATTTAATCACGTGTTCTGGCGGGGTCGCGAGCTTCTATATTGGGGTTAGCGCGTTTTACGTATTACGAGGAAAAATCGTCCATTTTACCGTATTACGGTAACAGCGCGCATTTTACCGTAATATAGCATCACTACCCACGTCCCGCGACGATCACCCAGGTCACGCGACTGGAAAGGGGCTCTAACCCTAGCCTCGAAGCAGGATGATCATCGCGCAGATTTCAGTAACCCTGACATAATTTGTACCCGACCAGAACGCTCCCAACCACCTCAAGATTCCATCGAAAAGGGCACTGGAGCTCCATAGATTTCTCTCCGCCGATCGTATGCTCCTCCTGGCAATGTCCTGACAGACCAAAGGCTAGTTTTGACCCAATGGCTTCTCTTTCCGCACCCCCTCAACCTCATATACCAGCCTGGAAGAAACTCGGCCTGAAGCTCAAATGCGCAAAAGACGGCCCAAGTCCCGCTTTCCAACCCCTTCCCAAGACCGATACATTCAATGAGAAGAAGCGCCAGCATACAAGTGACACAGTCACTGAAGCAACCTCCACCACCCCCAACCTAGCGACCACCAAATCCTCAAAGAAGACCAAGACATCACATCTGAAATCAACCGCCCCTTCCAATACCCAGAATGGTGACACGTCCCCCGATGCGGCAGCCCTGAAAGCAGCGCCATCATCTGAAGCCCTCCCTTCGAAATCCTCACCACCACCCTCAACGCCCGCACCCTCGAAGCGGAAATCCGTATCTTTCACTCCCGAAACGAAAGCCTCCGACGGCCAAAGCAGCAAAGACTTATACGCCCAGTGGCTAGCCGCCCAAAAAGCCGAAGACCCCGCCTTCGAGCCCCCCAAGGCACAGGCCGCGCTCCGATCCATCCCCCCATCACCAGCTGCTCTCCCTGAGGGCAATCACCTCACTCCCAGCAAGGACGGTAAGAACCCCAAGAAAGCCAAGTCGTCGAAGAAGAAGAAGAAGAAGAAAAGCGCCGAGCAACCACCAGCCAAAGCAAGCCCCACGTCAAAGCAAGACCCTCCCGCCATCCATCCCGCCCTAGAATACCTCACCGCCTTCACCACCTCCCCCCATACCTGGAAATTCTCCAAGAACCACCAGACCTACCTCCTCAAACACCTCTTCGACCTCGCCACCATCCCGCCCTCCCACAACGCCCCTCTAAAAACCTACCTCTCCGGCCTCAAAGGCCCCGCCGCGCGCCAGCGCATCCGCGAACGAGCACTGGCCATCCGCGCCGAAGAGGAGATGTGGTTCAGCGACCTCCTCGCCACGGACACCGACGCGGAGAAGAAGCGCCGAAGAGAAGCCTACGAGGAGGCCTGGCGGCGCGAGGGGGAGAGGGTGGAAGACGCAGAGGACGCGAGGGTCGAGAGGGAGGAGGAGGAGAAAAGGTGGGTGTACAAGGGCGTGGCGATGAGTGATTGGGAGCGGAATGTGGCGAAGAGGAGGAGGGCGGAGGAGCTGATTTGGGCGGTGGGGGAGGGGGATGTGGAGGCTTTGTTACCGGGTATTAGGGGCTATGCGGCGAATGGGACGGAGAGTGGAGCGGGTGCGGCGGCGGGTGGAGAGGGTGTGAAAGGGAAGCCGCGGGGTGGTGGGGTGAATGGGAAGAGGAAGAGGGTGAGGAAGAGGAGGACGACGGGGGTGCCGGATGATGAGAGTAGTAGTAGCAGCAGTAGCAGCAGCAGCAGCTCGGAGTCTAGTGGTGATGAGGGGGATAAGACGAATGGTGAGAATGGTGTGAAGGGGAAACCTGGCAGCCAGATGGCTGTGGACCAAAATGGGACGTCAAGCGGCGAGGATCGTGATTCGAGCAGCGGGAGTTCGAGCAGTGGGAGCAGCGACGATGGTGGATGAACTCTGGTTGAGCAAAGGGCTTGGACAACGCAGTGTCAAGCAAGCATTACGGTGACCAGACGATGGGTTGCTGCAGACATGGACGAGAAAATGCGTGCTTTGCCTTTCTCGATGCTTCACGTGATACTTGCTTGGAGAGCAGTCGTTGGAATAACAACAGGACACCAAATCGCTTCCTCGATGCTCATATGGATTACTATCCACGACCCCATACTGCTAGCTAGATCCTCCAATCATCGCTCTTGACCCTCGAAACAAAACAGGGTATAAACACCTCTCCTCCCCCCATCACTTCTCCTCCCTCCTCACCGTCCCCGTCCCCGCCCCTATCCCCACCCCCGGCGTCCTCCCCTTGTGCCCCTCCCGCCTTCTCTTCCTCGGCGCATAAACATCATTGAAGTTCATCACCACCCCCAAGAACTTCATATCCACATCACTCTGCACCGCCAAATCCCCCAGCATCACATTCACCCTCGCCTTGAATTCTCGCGCCAGGTCCCCCAACCTCGTTCGCAGAGCAGGCAGCATCTGATCCTCACCTCCAGCCGTGGGGTTCGGGAGGCCCGGGATGCCGGCTGAGGGGTTGGGCGCGAAGGGGGAGTCAGTGCCGCGGCTGGGGAGGTTATGACGCGAGGGCGGTGGGGTTGGGGAGTTGCGGTCGTCATTGTCGGCGTCGGTGAGGCCCCATTGGCCGCGGGCGGTGCGGGTTTCGATCTTGGCGGCGAGTTCCTGGCGACGGGTGAACTCGGCGACGCAGAAGGAGTAGAGCCCGTCCACGACGTCTTTGTAGGCGAGCATGATCTTCAGGATCTCATGCAGCTGCACCGTGAAGCTCTCGTCGCGGTTGCCGGAGGCGGGCTTGCCAAGAAGGCCTTTGTGGGTTATGGAGCGGAGATATTTGGTGTGTGCGTTGATGAGGTCGTCGAGTGTGCAGTTGGGCTTCGTGATGGCGGTTTGCAATTGGTCCCAGCTGGCTTCGATGACCTCGAAGAGGATGTAGTATTGCAATTGGTTTACAAAGTGGATCATTTCTGCAATGGAGCAGCGTGCCGCTTTCCAGTCGCGGCTGAGCTTGCCGTCGTCGACCGTGGCAAGTACGCCGCGGGCGCCGGTCATGCAGCGGCGCCAGGTGCTGCCGAGGGCGAATTCGACACGTTTGACGCGCCAGAGGAGGTTGAAGATTACCAGGTATTGCTTGCTCGCCCAGGGAGTGATGACAACGTCAACGGGGGCGTCGACTTTGTATTCGAGGGTGAAGACGTCCCAGCCTACATCGCCGTGACTGAGCTCGACAAGGCGGGCGTCTAGGCGGCGGAGAACGTCTTGCGAATCGTATTGGGCATTGGAGCCACGGATGGCGTGTTCCAATTGGGCGGTCAAGGTGTGTCGATATTGAGAGCCTGCTGGGTTGTCCAGGCTAGAAGAGAGTGATTCCATGAGTAATGCTATGAAGTCGCCTTGACCGAGGAGAAGGTATTTCTTTAGCGCCCGGAGATGCTCAAAGAGGTGAAATTTGCTGTCCATGAGGTGCGTCAGCCGGGCCATAGTAGCTTTATAAGCCTTGTCGATTGAGGACTCAAGCGTAGCGGTATCCCCGTAGCGCAGCTCTCTCGATGCCTCCTTGCAATATGCTTCTACCCACGCAGAATCGCCGCAGCCGTAGCGTATGAAGTTCAAGCTTTTCCCAATAAGGAATACCTTCCTTGCGAAGTCTTCTGTAATGATGGTGGGGACCATGCTCTCATCCAGCTTGTATTTATCCTCCCACACACTAGTTGCAGGGGCCCTCCGAGGGTCGGTATCCTTCTCGCCAGCATCCTGGGCATTTTGCTCAGTGACAAAGAATTCGTGATAAGGGTCACTCAGCTCCCCGTCATATATCCATTGCCGTAGCATGTCGTAGAAAGGCCGTGTTACGTGGACAAGCATACGTTCTGCAAAAGCACCTACAAATGGGTCCCCGTGAGAGGTGGAAAAATTATGAATCATGGAAATCAATGGACCTCCTTTCTTACCTAATATATGATTAGTTACCAAACACCGGTATCGTGCTCACGGACTTACTCTGGGCCTCTTCAACCATGATACTCATCAGTCGTAATCCCATAGTAGCTTCTCTAGTCCAGATCACGCATCTTTTCAGCGTGACGCCAATCTTACCAATGCCAGTCGCCGCGCCAGTAACATTCATAGATGTAAGAGCCCGTCTGATCTCGCCTTCTAACGCAGCGATCAAACCTAGGTATGAGCGCAGCTCAATATCTATGGCAGCCCGCAAGCTCTGGCGTACAAGACCCTCATCACGAGATGGTACAGAGTCAGAAAGACTTCGATATAGTAGAGATGGTTCAGCAAGCGTGTGCAAGAGAGAGATCATCGGTAGAGGTAGGGTTGGTGGGAGCTTGAGGATCGATGTGTCCGAGAAGGGAAGATGCGTGGTTGACAGGCCTTGCAGAGTGAAAGGCAGATCATGTAAAAGGGCGGCCTCGGTTGGAGGTTCTTCTTTAGGCGCAGCCATATCTTTCAAAGACTCGTCCGGTGGTTCGGCAAGGGTACTACTCTTCTCCCGACTCCTCAGAGCGCCATTGCGGCAATCTTCCACACCGGTCTTTGGGCGGCTTTCATGTGTAGGCAATATGGATAGACCGCCTGGGGCAAAAGCATCGTTGAGAGGAGGGTCTGTGGCGCCTTCCTCGATGACTCCTGCCTCCCCGTTGCCATTCCGCTGCGCATGACCTAGGATCCAATCCGGGGCTCCACTGCGGGACGAATCTGGTTCTGTGACCTGGTGGAGGAAGTACAGTATTGCCCACTTCTGGGTGAGGACGGGTAAAGTGAGCAGTCGAGAGCAGAGATTGGAGAAGCGCACGGCTTTGTCGGAAGTGTCGTTGTCACGAAGTACTTTGAACTGTTAGGACCCAGGTGGTTGGTGTCAGTGAAAGCATGCGCTTACACTTTTGCTTGATCAGGTCTGAGGCATGGGTCAGGTCTTCAACTCTAGAAGTTTGGCCGTGTCTGCATGGCCGTCAGCGCAACGAGTTTCTCATTCTTCATGTTATCAAAGCTCGGGAGTACCCCTCAATAATATTCTTGGCCAGGTCAAAATTGTGCTCGTGCCTCTCGTCCGCTGTAGCATCGTCTTCATCTGGATTCTGAGGCACCAAACGAGCGATCAATGTCGACAGCGCGTCGTCCACGCGATGTCTCCTCTCATCGCCCATCGGTGGGACATTATTTAGAGCTATTGAAGTTCTTGTTGACGCGTTGGAGACGCGCTTTTTCCTGAGGGGCCTGAGGGGCATCTTCGCTTATTAGCAATCTAAACCCTAAGCTCCAAATAGATCTTATCATCAGGCTTTGCTACTGGTACCTGGTCATCCTGTCTGAGGTCTAGTAGGGAATTGATCGCTATTCTTTGTGAGGAACAATACGTCACGTATCGATGCTAAGCATTTAAAAACTGGTGTTTTGTATGTATTAGACTGACTTATGCTACAATAGCCAGTACTTAGCGATATCAGATGCGTTGATATATGCAAAACATCGTGTGACATACCTTGGAAACACCTCAGGAGCAGTGATAGTCAAATTCAGAGATCTCGGATTCATTCAGTAATTATCTAGTACCATGCTGAGATCTAGATTATATGATATCAGGGGAACAAGCCAACAGGGCGTCCAGAGCCATGGAGCCTCACAACCCTATACTCCGTCCCATATGCATGGTCTAATGCTTGTCTACAATCGTAAGGCCCGTAGCGCCAGATACCGTTAGGCTGCGAAGACTGGAGTCGCCCTCTGCTGAGCCCCACCCTGTGTCCCAAACCCAATATCCCCAATGATCGTGATGAAATCAAATTAAAACGTGAGAAGCATCAATCCTGGATTGAGCACTATCGGCAGAAGAAAATGGCTGGTAAGGAGTGTGGCCATTGGCCAGATGGCGGTGAAGAAATTGATGCGCCAAAACGGAGGCGCGAACATGGCGAGGTAGATCATTACGGCAGATGTGCCAATGCACCAAATGAAAGTAATCTTATATTTCCTCAAGGCCTTGTTGACCTCCTCGAAGAAAGTCGTGTCGACCAGTTCCTTTGCGGTGGCGCCCCAGCTCATGTCGATGCTGAACATATGGCACAGGAGGGCTTGGCTGACATGTAGAGATATACCGCCCAGGAAGATTGTCAGAAGAGGAATCCATTTGAAGTTCGTCCACAGGGCCCCGACGAGAGTTGCATCTTCGGCGCGGTACCTCAAAACGGCAAGAGATATATTGCCAGCACAATTGAAGACGAGTATGATGGAAAAGTAGACCTTAAAGGAGTCGAGGTAGTAGTGGTCGATATGTCCATTGAACCAGCCGATGAGGAAGTAATTGACCATTGTGAGGATCCAGGCTGAGCCGATGGCATAGTAGGTTCCAATGTAAGCCATGATTGTGATCTTGGACGCTAGTGGCATGCAAGAACCCATAAACTTTCTGAACAATGGAGTGAAGGGACCCCTCGTGAACCAATATCGCATTGGGTGGAAGATCAGCTCGTTGCAGCCATAGGCATACTTTTCCCATCTCGCGAGCTCATCATAAACTGTCAGGGAAACACCTTCTTTAAACCCGTCTTTCGTATACGCAGCCAATCGGACAAGATAGCCTGCCGTCTGCAATCGGAGAGCCATGTCAAAATCCTCAGAAACGGTTGCTTCGGACCAAAACTTTTCAACTCCATCTTGTTCGTATGATATGTCCTGTATGGCAGACCATCTGAGGACAGCATTGTGGCCTACAAAAGGAGCCACGTCACCATTTGCGACAGCAAAGCGAATGGCTGTGTAGATGAGGTTGGTGAAAAACGTAATGCCCTTCTCGAAGAATGTGTCGGAGACGTTCATGACTCCAGAGGAATACTGGATAATTGCGACCTGGGGTGATTGTTCCATCTCACTGACGGCATCAAGAAAGCAATCCTCTGGAACACGGGTATCGGAGTCGATAAGGAGGATGTAATCACCCATTCTGATGTTACCACCTGCCCACGTCCTGCCTTGGTCCTCCTCTTTGATTGTGTCCAAGCATTCGTTGTACATGTTCTGCTCGTCGCTCTGCGTCCAGCCGGTAGGTCTGGCAAATTGAAGAAGCTTGTCCTCGACTCGGGCGCTGATTGCCATTGCGTAATTCATATTGGAGGCTTTCTTGAATTTCCCAGCGCGGATAAAAGCCTCCTCGCCTGCGGCTGGCTTTGGATTGTGCTTGGGGCGAGCAACCCAGCCTATCCGGTTTTGATCGTAGTACTCTTTTCGTAATTGAGCGTCTTCGGGCGAGATCAGCTGAATTCCATCATCATTGACGAAGATGTTGGCGGTCCCTCCTTGCATCTCGTATGTAGCGATGGCAGCTTTCAGCGACTTGATGGTGGGGTCAATGACGGAATAAAGACCTTCCTTATACACGGGGCACTGGATAGTCATGTGTGGGAGTCTGTTCCTCGAAAGTCGACACGGTGCCTTGCCCGAGTAATACTTCGAATTTTGGTTCAGTTGGTCAGTGGGGCCAAAAAGTTGTGCTATGGAGCCAACGACAGACTGCATAAAGAACTAAAGTCTCCAATTAGCACACATAGCCAGTGCAAGAAAGGCTATGCTTACCAAGGCAAGCCAGGCCTGCAGCGGCATTACAGCAATAAAAGCCAAACGAATCCAGCTGTTGTCGATAGAAAGCTCTATTGCCATTGATCGCCATCCAGTAGAGAGAGCGGCGACAATTAAAAAGAGCGTAGCAGCGCAAAGAATCGATTGGTTTAGTTTAATCCGACGTGGGGGATCATTGATACCATTCTCACGAGCAGCGCCAACTTCCGCTGCGTCCAAGTCCTCAGATGACACTTCGTTGACAAAGACGTTTCCGTCATTTTTTGGCGAAGTCTTCTCTTCAAACCCGCTCATACCATGTGAGAACACGCCGATCAGTTGTTTTTCGATGTCTTCGGCGCGTCGGGCGCATTCCCTTGGATTGTCACCCCATACGACTAGAACACCAAGATCGTGTATGAAGGCGGCGTTCTGGTGCCTCGAACAATTGGCGAGGTAAGGAATGCTTGGTAAGACTTGGAGACGAAGACCGTTAGGTAGAGGCACGAACTGCACCTCATCGTGCTGCATGATGGTTCGGATGACGGACGTATTGACTGTCATCAGAACCTAACCATCGAGTCAGCTCAGAAGATATAAAAGTATACCCAGTACAATCTGCTTACTCGGGCGTTGAGCTCTCTTGCTGCATCGAACAATCCTCCTCGTTCTTCCTCTAACCCTATGGGTGCCGCTGCAAATTTGCCGATGCTTTTCCGAATTACCACACCCTCGCCGTAAGAATTCGAGGACCATGTATGTTCCTGTTGCATCTGATAAACCCATTCAAGCGCGACCATGTTTTTAATCTCATTCACATGCTCGTCCGCATTGTTCCGAAAGTCGCCCTCAGGGTGGAGCGAAGCCCGAGAACGAGGAGTATTAGCCCCTGAGTAATCTGGGCTTTGAACCGAGTAGGGTGTCTGAAGAGTTCGAGGCGGCTCGGATTTCTCATTGTAAGTAGGTGCTACGGCTGGCGATAACTTGTCTGCCTTCTTGGCGGGCCGAATGTACGACTTGAGCGTATTCATGATTGCTGGCTTGCCAGGCGGAGCTCAGTCGTTGGCAAAGTAATTTATATATACTGCAGCGAATGCTCGAAATAATGAGATAAGAATTGTAGCGAAAGGAAAGCACTGTCTGGGCAACGAAAGACCCACACAGGCCAAATACGAGATCTCTCAGTCTGACAATAAGGTCCACAGTCGACACCGTACGGAAGACCAAGTAATGAAAGAATTAGTGAGGTAGGAAGAAAGAGATATCACGGGCGGGTGTAGGTGCACCAATATCTGATGCCTGGCTATCAACATGCTGGGTGCGTTACGCCCCAGAAAGTCAGAAAGAGACGCGGTTCTTCCCAAACGAGACACTCGATGAAGCCCAAGGTTTCGCCTAGACGTTAAAGCGGGACCCTCTAAGCCGGATGCGGATGTCATACCTCAGACAAAGGCCCTAAGGCCTAATGCCGTCCTTTCGATCGTTCAGCCGCTCTCGGCGGGTCTAATATCGTCAAGCCCTCAACCCGGCGAGGCCTGAAAATCTGAGCCGTCGGACGGCATTTGCCGCAAGATCCAGAATATTGAATCGTCGACACGCCGCGATATCGCCCGAGAGTCAGATCGATAAGTCCAATATGTAAGACTTGCCTTGGGCGAGAGGAAACTGACCAGTCGTCAACGAAACTGATCAAGTTATTCGATCGTTGAGGTGGTCCAATAGCACCAAAGTCCTCTCTTGTCAGAGCCTCATGCTGGTAAAGAAGCGCTTGTCGGTCAAACGCTCCGCTCCGGATACCACCTAAAGCCTAAAGGAGGTGGTAAGAGTAATTTGTGGCGTGTCAAGGCTTGGTTGGGTCGATTGATTCAGTCCGGTCTAAAGGCAAAACTGGATATTAGAGTCTTCAAACCTCTTGGTGCGAGAGCCATGCAGGGTGGGGTGGGCGGATTTGACTGTTCGATCATTGGTACCAGAAAGCTCGTGTCAGCACGGAGTAGAGCGCGATGTTCACCATGCCAGGCACGCAGATTGCATGTGACTGCCGGGATAGTGGCCAAGAGCATGCGATCTCTCCGATATCAGCAGGGATGTGCTAGGTACCATTGTCATGCAGTGGTCAATGCATGCCATCCGAGGCGCCACATACCGACGTTGTGATTGGTGCTGAAGAGGAGGAAGACGTTCAGGAATTAGAAGGTCAGGGCTTTCAGGAGGATTGACGTGAAGTTGAGATACCTAGCTCCTCATGCGCCAAGCTTCGATGCCTAGCGCGCGGGTGGCGCATAAAGTACAATACTCCAATTGGGAGATGGGTCTACAGGCACCAGGAGATGCCAAGATTGCTGCCATACACAATCTCATATCGATCGTCTTATCCGGAGTGTCGTTGCTGGAGATGCAGCGATCGTTATACCAAAGTATCTGCCATTGCATACGACATCGATCAGGGGCCATGAGTCGCCGAGGCTGGCTGAAACGTACATTAGTGGATATGCGACACAGGAGGCGACGGGATTCTTCAACATCCCGTGCGTCTCGCACTAGTCCGAATGAAGAAATCGAATGGACCGGAATCGGTCATTGTGTGGCGTCATTCCGGCAAAGATCTCATCGAATAAGATTGGATTTAGCCAAAATAGACCGGGACAGGGGCTGCGCACCGATCACGAAAACAAGCAACGAATCATCGTGCAACAAATTAAGAAGAGCTCACATTCCAGCAGTCTGGACCTTCAGATAACAAAACTCCAGCCCACGTTGTTGGCGCATGGACCTTACATGTATGCATGATACATGGCCGTAGTTTTGTTTTTGGCATCCAGCTGGTGTCGCGCACCGAGTGCGGTGATGCTTATCAGACTCCGATGGCCCTTCCACACTCATACAATGAAAATACTTTGCAGGAGCTGCACCGTATCTCACAAAGCCGGGCTGCTGTAATTCGTCCTGGGTTGCATTAATGTCACGTGACAGCTGGAATTCAACACAGATCAAGTCCAGGAACTTGCTTGGCGGAACAGCACGGTTAGCTCTAACATCTATCATCTCAAATGTAGGGTGAAGAGGAAGCAAAGACTGCAATTCTTCGGATAGCTTACTGACTTGGCCTGGACCATCGAACACTGACATATCTCGTGCAATGATCATATGCGGGGCCGGTGTGGCTATTGCCTGGTACCACAAACCATCGTGAACTAATGAGAAGCCTCCAGTGCGTCCGTGTATGTCGATGTTTCCCCAGGAGCACTTGGACTTCGAGGCTTCAGAAGTGTTAGGTAAATTGCGCAGGCGTCAGAGATCGCAGATCGCTGAATAATGGGACGGGGTGGTATGGCCTGAGTGCCGGTTTTGTGGCCTGCCGATTACGCTCCTCTGCTGTCCCTTGGGCCTACTCTTCGAGAGTCTTCGAATTTCGCTCTCCTTGCGGCTGCAGACGATGTCCGGGCGGCAGGCTAAGGCTATTGAAACTTCATGGCGAGGCTCTTCCTCCAAGCCAAGATGGTTACTCAAACGTCGATTTTATCAGGACCTTCGTTCCCATTTCAAGGCTACCTTCCTTGGTTCCTGCATTTGCAGCGTGATAGCGGAGATTGCGCTACCCTCAACCATATCCAGCAATGCCTTCTTTGCATCCTCCGAATTTTGTCCCGTGGACAGGATGGGCTTCACGTGATGGGTTGAGAATAGATTGGCCATGACGCTGACAAACTCTACCTGGGCAAACTTCTGTCCTGGGCAATTACGTGGGCCATCGGCCCAAGGGATGAATGTACCTTTTGCAGGTTCCACGTGCGCTTCCTCCGTTGGCTTTGATGGCATGTTGCTGCTTTCTTTGAAAGACGCCAATCTTGTGATCCAGCGACGAGGGTCCCAAGTGAGGGAGTCTGAACCCCAAGTTTGGGGATTCGTATGTAGAGCTTGGACATTGATGTTGACAAAGGTCGCTGGTGGTAAGGAAAATGAGCGTCCTCGGCTCATAATTTCCTGATGGTGGGAGCCCGTGAACTTAGGGATGAAGACTATAGAGCCGTAGAGCCGCAGTGTTTCGAACTGAGTGTTGTGAGTTAAGTGGTCTTCTCACATGTGGGATCTTGTCAAAACAGTTACTTACCATAACGGCAAGGCATCTATGTAAGTTAGGAAAGGCCTTCTCATACTGCCATGCCTCCCTTGATGTGCCAACCACACTGTCAATTTCTTCGGTCAACCAATCCTGGTACTGTGGGTGGGCGGCTAGCAGTACCAATGCCGTAGCGACCGTGTTGGCCGTTGTCTCGTGGCCAGCAAGATTATATGCAAAGATATTGCCGAATATCTCATCATCACTAAGGCCTACCTTGATCTTCTTCCCTTCCACCATGGATTTTTTAGCATCCTCAGAGGCTTGCACCAGAGCGCTCGCAAGGTTTCCCGAACCAGATTGGCGATCTGAAGCCGAAGATCGCTCGTGTGCCAGCGTTTCCTCCATATACCGCTGAAACTCATGAGCCGCCTTTCCAAGCGTCCGCAATTCACTCGGTAAGAACTTGAGAGACAGAAACCTCTTGGGGAAGATGCTGAACGTGATTATATTTTGCAAGCACAAAGACAAAGAGTCTTTATAGGTCATCGCATGGCCTTGCGAGAGAGACTGCACTCCCTGGCCAAAGGAGTACGCGACACCAAATCCGGCGCTGGTCAATACATGTAAAGCGAGAGTTGCAGTGTCTCCCACCGTGTCCTTCGTGCCCTCAGAGCCCTTCCGAGACCACGATGCTACCATGTCCCGGGCTTGACGAGACGCTTCGTCCCATACCAGAGAGCTAGTCTTCTCATTGAAGCTAGGAGCAGTGAGCCGTCTATGACGCTGCCAGTCCTCGCCTTCAACAGAGTTGAGGTTTGGGCCAAAGACGTTGAGCTGCTCATACATAACCGCTGGCTTGATGTAGTCTTTTCTCCTTGCAAGCACGGTGTGTGCGGCCTGGGGATCCGCAACAATGACTTCGATAGCGCCGGGGCTGACAACTACGAAAAGGTTTCCCAGTTCATCGTGTAACGCATATTTGTCGTTGAAGGTCCACCCCATGAACGTACATCTAACCCATCGACCCAATCCCAAGGGGAGATATCTTAACCAGAGCACTTGAGGGAAGACTCTGTAGCATATGATCCAAAAAGGATTCAGTGGTGTCGCAGGGCTGATAACCATCGGGAGGCCTATCTTGCGAGCTATCCAATAGTTCTTGACCAGAGAGGTGAACATCCAGAGGAACCAAGCAAGCAGAACGCTACCGACATACATGAGATTGTGCACGGCCATCATACCTAGACAAGTGGTATATGCTTATCAAAGGCTAGGAAAGGATTGATAGGCTTCTCTGATGGAGCGGAGAGATAGTCGTAAGCTGACATGCCGCCACTAGTGAGGCTGAAACAATTGGAGGTGAGTAGAGGATCCTTTGTTGCAAACCACATAAGGCTTGATTGTTACACGACTCGATGACTCAAGGACTTGATGATCTGGCTATCTGTACATCATCGGTCATCCTTGGATAAGTCGAATATCGCTGAAGTGTTTCCGAGCGGCGCAGGACCACCGGTGTCCATGGCTTTACACAACAGATCACCATGTCCAGATTGCATACAGACACATGATGGACTACCTCGATAGACAATTGCGACCGCGCGGGCAATGCAGTGTATCTACACAAGACGTCATACTGCATAGCCACGGTGCTGCGCCGCAGTCCATCTCTGCGCCGGTGCGACACTTCGCATGCCGCAGAACGCAAAGTCGTCTTCAAGTTCAAAAGAATAGCTTCAACAAGAAGTTGTTCAAAGAGCTCTCGATCAGCAGCAAATTCCGAAACCAGGAGACTGTAGAATCTGGTAATCGTAGTATCTCTCTTCACTAGCAATACCATATAAGAGCCTCTCAGTGCTCAACCTCCGTGTCAACCATTCAACGGCCCACTCAAGGCGGCACTTGATCCATGGCAACCAAGTTCAACTCCTTCCCGTTTCCTGTCCAGGGCCTTGTATGTTCCCTCTCCTTTCTACCCTATTCCTACTCCAACCTCTCACTTCTCCGTCCCCACTCCCCCTACCCCACTCTCCTCACTCACCCTCCACCTGCCACCGCCTCTCCCACTCCTCCACCAACGCCCCTCCCCCACAACCCCTCAGCTCCTCCCCCCCCATCCACCTCTCCGGCCCTCCCTCCACAAACCCCACCAAATACATCACTCTCCACCCCTCCTCCCTCCGCTGCCTAATCCCCAGCGGCGTCCTCGCCTGTCCCGGACCTTGCTGCTGCTGCGCCTAACCCATCCCCATCGTCGCCTGACCCATCGCCGCACCTTCCCCATCCCCCTGCTGTCCCTCACCCAGCGCCGTGTCCTGCGCATCGTCCCACACAACCGCATACCGATACGGGCTGCCCATCCGCCTCAACTCACTGACCATCGCCAAGTAGAAGAGATTCCGGTCCAGCCGCCGCGCTTCCCCCCGCGCGCCATCATGCCGTACGAGGGCATACCGCCACGCGCCGTCGTCGCCCCGTTGATCCGAGAGGGTAGACAGACGATGCATGAAGTCCGTGAAGGGCTCCGTGACAGGGATGTGGGTCAGGGTATCGGGAGCGAGGGTGTGGGTGGAGAGGAGGATCGTGAATGTGGAGCCTGGTGCTACGGGTGCTTGAGATGACCCCGATGTTACTGGCTGGTGAGATGGCTGGGCCGGTGTTGCTGATGCTGGTGGGGGAGGTGGTGGGGGCATAGCTTGCGGCGGAGGCGCTGCAGGCGCTGTGGTTGAAGGACCTGCTGCGGCCTGCGTTTGGGAGAGGAAACCGCTTTGGGCTGGGGTGGTGGGAGGGGCGGCGCTGGGTGGGGGGCCGCCGTGGTGGACGAAGGTGATGTGCGTTTGGAGGAGAGCGCGGTTTAGGAATTTGAGGGGGCAGTGGGGGCAGGGGTTGGAGGGCATGCTGTTGAGGATTGGAGGAGGGAGGAAGAGGTACTGAAGAGATAGGGGTGTTGAAGGGAGGAAAGGCGGTTGAGAATGATGAGCGTGAATACTTCGGGGCAAGAAAAGTGTTGGGGCCTGGGTGTTAGCAAAGAGGGAATAGAGGTAGAGGAGAACGGAAGGGGATCAACCGCAGAGGAGAATGTAATGGCGTGTAGAACCCGAGAAAGTAGATCTACGAGGTTTGAAAGGGGCCTTCCTTCAAGTTCGTGTCGACGAACAACGAGTAGACCAGACGTACTCATCGAACGCAACGAACAGAGGTACTTCGTCTGTATGTGGAGGGAAGCTTCAGAAGTGAAGCCGAATCGAGGCACTCAAGCAGCATGGACTCGAAAAATTGTGAGCAAGGCATTCGTAAGTTACCAAAGTCTGGAGAAGCAAAGACGTTGACCTATTTTTTTATGCTGAATATTGGAAGATGTTATGGAAGGAAAGAAACGAGATGATACAGGGGAGACTTTATATAGTAAAGACCTCTAGGGTCCATGATCGATGGGTTGTTCATCGCTCCATGAAGTCTGTTCATATAGGAGATGAGCTTATGTATGTCAAATGTCAAAACGCACAATGAATGACAGCGGATTCACTGGCAGCTCCTGAAGCCTCATCCCCACTATCGTATTCTGTTTCGTTGCAGCGTAGAGGGAATGCAAAGCGGGAAAAGACTTCGAAATACAGAAAAGTGGGTGAGAGATTCTAACCATTGACTGAGCCAACGTACCGACCGACACTGAACTTGAATCGGTCCGTGCAAAAATAAAAGTGTATGAAATGATTGAGTGACAATTACTCGACTGTTTAGCTTCAAGCCACGGAACCCTGCAAGCTGATTTCAGATCCCCTCCTGTATGCTGGGTCTGGTCCTACGGGATACTGTTTTGCTACAAAGTCTGCAATGTCCGGCGCTTTCGGCAACAAGTTTTCAGTCGATGCCTCTCGCAACTCGATGTGAGCATGCGTCGTCCCATGTTGTTCGTCACGGGGCGTCTCGCCCTCAATGACTGGTACCATTTCCGCTTCAAGCTTTGTTTGCCACGTCCATAACAGGCTGCGCCTACCACGGGCCCCTTGCGTGCGCCTTCCAAGCATCATGAACCACCATCGCTTTGTAAGTCTGATGATGAGGTTGGGTAAGCCTCTTAGCCAAGCTGTATACTTCCTGAACCGGCGAGTCCGCCGTAGGCCTTGCATCGCATCGTCGTAATTTTCGGTACTGAGGTGGCTCTGGGTACACCACTCCACCACAACGAAGGCAAAGGCGATCGGCATTATCGCAGTGGAGAGGCTTGCGCCGACGCCCCAATTGTATGCAGCACCGCGAGCTCGATAGTAATCGGACCTAATAAGAGTCAATTCACGTATAATCAGTGACGCAGCTCGATGTCTCGGGAGCACCAACGTTTCGAAATTCATGTAGCCCTAGGAGTGAATTAGCGGATGTGCTGCTGTGGTAGGGAACAACCTCACATGTTGCTCGTGCCGACCCCAAACACTGGATTTGCACCTGCAAGTCTGATACGAGCCGAAAGTCTGAGCTAAACTATTGAATGTGAGCCCCGTGCATGCTTCAAAAGTATAGAAGGTTACATACACTATGTATGCCAACCACGACAAGCCCACCACATCGAAAGGTCTCAGTACCAAAATCTCAACTTTATTCCGAACACTAGCCTCATTGAACCATCGAAGCTTCTCAAGCATGCTGACGTACATGGGCCATTTTTTACTGTTTTGGCGCCGCATGCTAAAAGCCCTCCACAAGGGTCCCCCGACAGAACGGTGCGTAGTCCAGGAGCGAACCGAGTCCAGGAATGTTAACCACCACACAATAAGTTCTATCGCAAAGCTGGTAAATGTAATGATGATGTAAATCATATTACCCTCCGCTCCGACAACCAAGACCGACCTACAAAGTTTTCTGAGTCAGCATCCTTCTTTTCGGCCGATCTTTCGAGTAAGGATATATGTCATTGGAGCAGACGCTGCTTGAGTTGTCTCAGGGGTTCCGATGCATTAAAACGGGGTTCCCTAGACTCGGAGGATATGACTTACTGTTGGAGTGAGAACTTGCGAAATGTCAGCTACTGCTCGGACATGGAAGAGATCTCTTACACGATACAATAAATGCTCCCGCCGTTGTTCCCATGACAATGGAGATGGAGCTCATTATCTGCCAAAGCATGCTGAAATCGAAAGATCTGAGACCTTCGAAGTGACCGTCCCGAGGACCATCAACCATGTAAGTCAAAGCTATATCCTCGTCTCGCAACCAGTTCCTCCCTTCTTAGCCCACAAACGTGGTTTCAATGCCAGCAAGTGAAGACGCGGGTTGACGAGCGCAATCCGGACGTCGTCCACAAATTGGTTGAGTTGCCGGCGAATTGCTTCTGGTGCAATAGGATTACGGTCCATTATGGTCGCCAAGACTAGAACAGGCAGCCAGCTCATCAACAGGCCAAGGGCCAGATCATGCGCTGTTGCGTTTGACCCCAACTGACCGAAGGCTGCTTGCTACACGTGCCCCTGATTGGTATTTGCATTGACCAAACGCACGGTAGTATTTGACAAACTACAAGGCTTGAGTAACGGTTTTGACTGGGAGCGTACTTACGATTGATATGGCTAGAGCAAAAAAGAACCACACGAAGGAGAAGAAGACGGGGACAACGCCTTTTCTTCGGTACTCCCGGAGTGATTGTGCGAGGGACCTACGCCGTTCTACAAGCTCCGACTTGGGCATTCCGTCAAGGTCAGTTAAGCCGGTCTGTGATAAGAATTGAGGTGCATCAGATAGCCTTAAGGTATCACTGAACAGCGCTACGCGAAGTAGCTTCTCCGCCTCGATCGATGGCATTCGGTCCTTGATAGAATCTGTATGTGCCAGTCAGCAGTAGGGGCCTCGTCTTTAATATGCCGTACCAGTTCTGCAGAGTGAGATGCAACCGTATTTCAGACGTACATTGAATCATAACGCTCAGAATGTAGAAGGAGTCGCGGATCCGGCCAAATGCGGAGTTTTGTGGAGGAGTATCGCCATATTTCGTCGCCATATCTACCATCGTAGCACATTTTGCCGTCACATGGACGTTCCATCGGGTGTATGAAAGCGTAGCCATAGGACTGCCGACCCAGCGAGCGAGCGCAAAGATTGTCTTGAGGAAGGCATTGCTCTCGTAGGGAGCCTGGACTAGGACGCTGACAATGGGCAGGACCCATGTTGCAATTGTTTGTGACGAATTTGCCCAGGGATAGTATTGGACTCCTGAACCGCAAAGGTCCTTGCAACCTTGGTAGGTGATCAATTTGGGCCTTGCATGAGCGAACAGATTTGGAACCGATCCATTGTAGATATAGTCGGGGTAAGAAGAATTGGAAGCTGTGAAGTTAGCGCCACAGGTATCGAGATTTCGACCTATGTTATCATGAGCAGATTAGGTCGAGATGGGATTGGAAGGGGCGACAGTGAAGTAAAGAAGTAGGAGAACGACGCAGATAGGTGGCAGGAACGCGTCAAGGCTGATACGAGGGCGTCGGAGCTGAAGGCTTTCCCGGGCAAGGAGCTCTGAGTCGGCGCATCTTGCACGTCAGATGTCACAGTCAGTGCAGGCGAACTTGCAAATCATTCGAGCACAGTGGTAAAGCGCAAAAGGAGAAGAGGTCTGATCACGTGGTCTTGAGAGCGTGAGGCGAGAAGGCGCCTTTTGATAGATGCTTACTGGTCCCTAGCAGTGAGAGGGATTTGATCGTGGCTACCATAGCTCCCAAGCCCTTGGCAAGCAGATGGTCATGGTAGCACAGAAACACATCTTGTGCAAGGTCAAGAGGGGAAGCGACGTGGTCGTCGGAGAAGTCGAAGGGGCTGAGGTGCTTTCTCTCGAACGGTGGCTGTCGGCGGGCCCTGTCATTCGTTGCCGCCCCGTATCTGGTCTAACCGTAAGCAGCGAATCATTCGACGTTCCATTGGAAACCTATGTAAGGTATCCCTCGCTACCAGCTCCTACTTCTACTTCTACTTTACTTCATATTTCACACCCTCATATATCCTGACGCAGCGAGTCTGACTCCACCATCCTTTCGACCTTTGCAGCCTCAACAAGCCTTGCGCTTGATCGATCGGGCCTAACAGTATGTCGCGATGAGTGGACACATAGGACTCGTCCACTTTGCCGATTGTTAGAATTGCATTCCATGCTTGCAGGATGTCGGAGATTCCTTTCACAGGGAGCGGGGGGAATTACAGAAAGCTGAACCAGCCATGACTGTGTTCCAGCACGAGATCCTTCGTAAGTTGACGCTCAGCAGACTTTATTCATATTCGTGGACTTGAATCATTCGACACCGCATCACAGAGAAACAGAAGCAAGCATCTCCTCCGAATGCTGTAAGGTTGTTTGCTACAAGGCTAGTTTGTGAGAGCCAGTGCTCTCGTTCTTTGAGGCCAGCACTCTTTGGGACCATCGTTCTCTCTTACTGTTCCCATTGACAACATACTTTTTAAACATTTCTCTATCCATTGCGTTTTTATTTCTACGACTTCTCTTGCCAGCTTCCGCCATCGTAGTCGTTTCAAGGCGCACAGCCCTACATATATCACTTCACCAAACACCTTCATTGCCCTCCATTCCTCTCGGCTTCATCACGCCATTTCCTGCACCTCTACTCTCCTCCCAGGTCTTGAGTAATTACAATGTTTCTCGTGTTCGAGGAGAATGAGGGTGGCAAGCCCCCTTTGTACAACGTGAGATTAGGTATATCTTTGCCGCTGCGTCCCACTCAATGCTTCAACGATAGCAAGCCAACTCCACTCCATCAAAGCTTATAATCGACCCCCAGATCCGACCACCAAATTTCTCTTCTTCAGTGATTAGTCCACTTGTCCCAGGCAAACGACACTATTCTACCTGCGCTGTCGCTCTCGAACTTCGCTGTAGGTACATTACTGCTCGTGCGACGGCTTCCATGTCTGACGTTCACGCTAGATGGCCACCTCTTTTACTCCACAGCCGACGGTTGAGAACATCTCGATGGCCAGACCTCGCATAGATTCAGGTCAATCTCTGTTGCGCGTCCTGCTTGGTTGTACCGGAGACGGTGATGTTATATCTCTCAAATCCCAAGGCCTCAACGACAACACCAGCATGTACGAAGACGACTCCTCTCCAATCGAGGAAGAAGTGGAATCTCAAGATGTGCCGCCGACATGTGAGATATCGCCCCCATCGCCGAGATCGGATCATCGAACCTTTACCAGCAAGGACCTGCCGATGGCTCAGTATACCGGCAGACTCTGCCATTCCCCACCGCCTATGATCTCTCGCACCGTATCAATAGACGGGGAATGCGGACAATCTCTATCACCCCCTAGCTCGAAAACCAGCGCTAGCAGCGAGGACACAGACGTGCACTCAAACGGCACACCTTGCAAATGCCCCTTCGTGGAATCACGTAGGACGAGCGAAGTAGCCAAAGTCGCTGTTCTCAATCACTACAAGAAGTACGCACAGATCTACACATTCCCAGATGGACGACAAATCCCCACTGTCCGCTCCTGGATGCGGGAAACCATTGCCAGGAATATGGATCTCGGCTACAATATTGCAGTGGCTAGAATGAAGAGTAGTCTCGAGGCAGCCAGACCCGGCGGCTGGCCCATGCACGACGGAGGGAGACCTTGTCGTGGATATCTAGGCCGGCTTCAGCCATGGATGCGAGCCTTAGTGCACAGGACCTTGGTGGAAGCAGGCAATGGAGCTCTCGCCGCGATCGACAGGCGGGAAGGGACCCTGAACCAGGAACGACCTGCCTTCCACTTCAGTATCCCAGGCATCGGCAACCCTGCGGCGACACACTTTCCCTGCTTGTGCAAAGAAGCTCACGCCATTAGTATCGCAACCAAAACCCTAGAAGCAACCATGACCAAGCTAGCGCCCCTTGTCTCCATGCTTGCCAATGGCATGCAAGACGTGGACCGTGCAGCCTTGCATTCCCGAATCTGGCACAAAGTCAACGCGCGGATCCAGCTCGCAATGTCCAGCGCGTTCCAGGAGATTATGGAGGAATCAGATATCGGGCAACGGTGCGCTGAGCATGAGATGACGCACGTCCGGCCATGGATGACAGATGTCATCACGCAGCATTGTGGGGCAGCTGCGAGGGTGGAGCGCAGACAGCTGCAATGGAAGACGCGAGATTTACAAATTAACCGCTTCCAGCGGTGGCTGGAACGGCTTTATCTGGAAGACGAGGAGGAAGAGAACATGGCCAAGTGTGCTCAGGAGGAGAAGCACTGCAGCGCAGGGAGCCATGAGCCGATGGATGTGGATAACGGTAACGGTTTTGGCAACGAGCAATGAGAGGTTGAGGCTACCCACAATTGGGGACCACGGGAATTGCCACTTGATGTTTGGTTTGAATAAGGCCCGTGTTGTGTGCATAGCAGTAAGTGGCAATCTCCGTGAGCTCGTGTTGTGGATTGGACGGCAGACATATGCGGATTCGGACTCCTTAATCAGATTGTGAGTGCGGTACTGCTTGTATGATAAAAGTACACTAGCTAGATACAAATCCAGGAAAATCCCGTCAATAGTCTTCCCGTCAAGTACTTTCCCACCTCGTTCAACACAAGCCCAATGTAATCCACACTGCACAATCCTCATCAGGCCGGTCTTTTGTCATCAAAGCTATCGACCCTTCACCAGGCCCAGCTCTGGCATCAATAATAGAAAGTGAGTACCAATGATTAAAACACCCTCTAGTTAGGCCACCGCGACCTCCCACCACCTCAAGCGTGCCTCGAGCCGCTCAAAGCGAAGACCGCCGCCCACTGCTCTACCTGAACCACAACGCGCCATTATCGAAGCCTCTATCGCCGAAGCCGCGAAGGTCTACGGATCCATCAACACCGTAGTAAACACTGCCGCATACGTGCAGGCCGGCATGCTCGAGGGATGCAGATGGTCCTCCCTTCGTTTCGCTGATGCCGCTGATGCTACCAGCAGAAAGCCCAGACACGTTCAATTGTTGCCTGATGCAGGATTCTTTATAGCCCCAACAAGACAGACTTTGGAGCAATTTCAAGCGAATGCTATCGGCCTGCTGAACGTCTGTCCCCCATGCCGTTCTCCCGCACTCTTCGCAGATGTAGCTCCGGCGCCTTAGCCACTGTCGGCAAGCATGGCGGCTTGATATCCCGTGGCAAGCTGCGATCTCGACGAGTTACCTAAAGCCACCATGCGGTGGGCCGCCGAGGGTTTGGAGTCTGAAATTGCTGGGTTGGGTATCAGGTACTGGCTTGATCCAGCCTGGTTCGTTCCGTACGGAACTGCTAAGCCCAACCGCGAAGATCAAGACGTGGATGATGATGCTGAGCTGAGCTGAGCCTGGAGAATAACAAGGTCAACGGGAGCTAGTCAGGCGGGGGATGCGGTCTCGGTAGGGGAAGCTGGATAGTCCGACTGGGTAAACGAGCTGCACCGCGGATTCTCGACACAGATTCGCGCAGACAGGTTGTATGAGTTGCTTACCGAGATTCATTGTCTGCCAACTCATACAGAACTTCGAACTCATACCAATTGGTAAGCGCAATATCACTATTGTCTCGTTGGAACTTAAATGGCGTCGTTATCTCCGTACAGTGGCTACCCCGTGCTGTGTGCACCGAAGCGCTTGTTGCAAAATAAAACACCCATAAAGGTTGGAACACCGGTAAACGATAACGAAGACATGGGGAAAAGAAATTGCGAGACACGTCCTCTGCGACAACCATAGGAGCCCAGGAACTGAGAGAGAAATACTTTAGCAAACGATGGAAATAGATGTCAGCTCCGGATAGCGCTTGCGAAGCGTGTATTTGGCTCATCACTACCTGAGAGCGAGCCGGAGTAATAGTGATTAGAGAGCATCGACCGAGTGACATAATTCCGAATTGCGTATCTGACTTACTCCGATCCCAGTCACTTGCAAATCCCCAGGGAAACGAAGAACGAGACTCTATCATCAATGACGTCAAAGAATCCCATCGCTTACTAAGATTCTTTTCAATCTCGGGCCCTACGACCTGAAGTGTTTTTTGTCCATCAACTCCTTAGACTCGTGCCACGACGCACCGTGACTTTATATCCGGTTTGCTTGAAAAGGACGCTTCCAAGCACAACGCCCCTTGTGACGCTTCACCATGCCTGCTCAACAACCCAGAGTCTGGTTGATAACCGGCTGCTCCTCAGGCTTCGGACAGGAGATCGCCTTAGCTGCACTGGCGTATGGCGAGCGCGTTGTTGCCACGGCACGTGATCCTACTAAACTGAAGGGCCTCGAGTCCCGTGGGGCGGTCATAGTTGCCCTCGATGTTCTGGCCGAAGACCGTGTGCTTGAGCAAATCGTGGCTGGGATCGTTGAGAAGGTGGGCCATATTGATGTGCTGGTCAACAATGCTGGCTACATTTTGACTGGGGCCGTCGAAGAGTGCAGGTAAGAGAGCTCCAATTGATCACTGAACGGACATCTTGCAGAATCGAAAAGTAATGCGGAAGATTTGCAGTGCTGACGTTGAATTATCAAACCCAGTCGACAGGAGGTCCTGGAGCAGTTCCAAACCAATGTCTTCGGGCAACTGAACGTCATTCGTGCAGTCCTCCCCTATCTGCGCGAGAGACGCTCTGGCGTCATCGCAAATCTGGGTTCGATTGGAGGCTGGCTGGGAACACCGGCAGCCGGCCTGTATTGCGCGACCAAAGCGGCTGTTACTGTCCTTACGGAATCACTCCGTGAGGAAGTCGAACAGCTCGGCATCGAGGTTACTGCTATCGAACCAGGGTATTTCCGCACGAACTTCCTAAATCATGGCCATAAGTCACGCGCTGCACATGAGATTAGCGATTATGAATCTGCACTCAAGGACTCCATGACAGCATTGTCCGCCTATGACAAAAAGCAGCCTGGAGACCCGGTCAAGGGAGCTCGGCTCATTGTAGAAACGTTGACGAAGAGTGGGCGCTGTCAAGGCAGGCACTTACCGCCCAGGCTGGCCCTGGGCAACGACGCTGTCCAGTACATTGCTGGAGTTATGGATACCAACCGAAAGCATCTGGACGAGTGGAAAGACTTGACGTCCACGACGGATTGTGAAGATAGCGAAAAGTGATTTCTTCGACAAACGATTTCGGTTGGAGGCTCAAAACAGATCCATAATGAATGGTAATGATTGAGCCTCCTCAGCTGCCTTAGGAGATGAACGAAGCATCCATATGTTAGCCGTGCTCATGGCGTCTCTCTCGTAAATATCAATATCTGTGTTCAAATTCGTAACTCAATACTATACCGATGTGTCAGCGAACGCCCGTTCTTCGGTATTGTAAGGTACTATGCACTGAGGCTGAAATCCTGGATCACACACAGCCTTCCAAAACCCGTACCAGATCACCGTACTTTGTTATCGACGCTTGGTCGTAATGTGCTGCGCACGATTGACTGCTCAATTTGACTAAGGGACGTGTCGTACGTCTAGTATATAGCAGGAAGCACTGCCAACCTTCCACCATCCGTCACCATCGTCTCCCCATTTAAATACGCTCCCGCCTGGCTTGCCATGAACAGGATGATACCCGCAATATCTTGCTCGCTTCCAGTGCGCTCCGCCGGACTTCGGTCTGGCGACATAGTATGTGCACCTGCGAATGCTGCACCATGCCCTTCCACACCGCCAAATTTTGGCATTTGCGAGGTGTGACCCTGCGTCATCTCGCTTGGATACAACCCGGGTGCAATTAGATTGCAGCGAATGTGAAATCCGTTCTGAGCGAAGCATGTGGACATCATCTTCACGAGGTGATTAACAGCAGCCTTCGATGTGCTGTAGGCGAAACTGGCAGCCAACTGGCGGCTAAATCCCGCTATCGAAGAGGTGACTATGACTTGGCTATCCTGAGGAACATTTCGCTTCTTGTTTCCGGCGTCCAGTAATTCCAAGAATGCGAGCGTCGTGTAGTACACTGCAGTGCAGTTGATATGGAGGGCCTCTGTATACTCCTCGGTCTCCGGTGACCAGAGCGCTTCCTGGAAGTCCTTAATGCTAGGCTTCTCGCTTTTGTCATTGAGGGTTTGCCAATCCTTCGGCCCCGACACACCGGCATTTGCAAACAATAAGTTGATAAAGCCTCTAAAATGGTTAGCATAAGTCAGCGCACATCTCGGCTTTCATCGTGTCCGAGAGTTTGGCATACTGCTCCTGGCGGACTTGCTCCACAACCTTGATTAGAGAAGACTTGTCGCTTACATCGCCCACGATGGGCTTTATTGAGCCGTTAACACCGCTCTTTGCTGCTTCTCGAAGTGTACTCTCACGTCGTCCGATAATATAGACTGCCTTTGCTCCGTTGGCATCCAATGCTCGAGCGGCATACAAGCCAAGGCCAGATCCACCTCCCGTAACAACGGCTACGAGACCCTGGACGTTGAACAGGTCTTGGATTTTGTTGTTTGCTGGCATGATGAATTAACGCTTGAGGCGACGGTAAGCGATTTACTTGTCGATGGTATCCTCCCGTTCGAGTGGTTTGCATTATACTCCGAAGTGGATCATGAGGGGATGACGACCAATGACGCCATCAACCTCAAAATTGTAGCCTTCCGTTCTCGGAGGCTTTAACGGACTGATCCTAAGGCTTATGAATGAGAAAATAAAGTACTTACAAGTACCTGTTGCTTGAAATTGAGCACTAGTGACGAGCTGGTCTCCAGCTTTTGAATCAACGGGACGCTCACGATACTCCGTGGACCGCATCATGAATGGTACTGGTAGGGCCCTCCTGAACTGCCCTGGGAGATCCGAATCTCGCAAATTGATGATACTCACCGTTCATTCCGGTAATCTCTTAACATCTATACGAGTTTACTTTTCAACTCAATGCCGTATTGCCAGACAACAAACAGTCCTTGGAAGTTACACCCTTCACCGATCAGCAGCCGTGACAGACTCTCGGTTCAAATCCTGCACAGTAACAGACATAAGCCATGGGAATGACATGCTCTGGATTCATGATTCACTTGTCTCACAGTCCTCTCACAATGAATTGAATAGCTAATATAAATGCAAGAGTGAAGGTAAGGGGCCCGGCATTCGGACATATCCGACCATGCACGGACCGAAGATCCGCCGGCGGAACAGGTGTTTGTTGCTTCCGGTACTCAAACAGGCATCAGCAGTCCTCTATCAGGCGCCCTCTATCAGGCGCCCTATGTATTATACAGGTGTTATTTCCTTGCATTTATGTCCCTGTCTTTGGGTCCACTATCAATAATGTCGAAGACAGATCTCCCGGCCCAGGAAAAACATGTTAGAAAGCTAGAATCTCAGTCGAGGCAGCATTAGAGTAGAACCGAGCGACAGCCGGCATGGAGCAGCTTGAGATCCACAGCAAGGTCCTGCTTGATTGCATAGCTTTCCTATCTCATGTTTTTAGCTGATGTCTACGTCTAGTCCTATCTCGTCCGTTGGGTCGATGTCAAGGCCGAGCATACGATTTCCTGGAGCATACAACCTCACGGTCACAAGAAAGCTATCAACTTTGGCATTTTCAAACATCCTGGTGCAGGAAATGCCCCGACACCTAAACTCCCTTCGTCGACTTTCGAGCCGCCTCCGACCCCTGGTGTACGTCCGGTGGATGCGCCGCAAGACGGTCACGGCTCGAAGAGCGCGGCTTCATCGGCTACAGAGAAGTTGAAGGCTATAGGATTGATACCGATTTCATGGTACGGGACGTGCGAGCCGGGAAGGGTATCGACTGGAAAGCAAAATGTGCCCAAAGACGAAGCCGGAATGTATGCGCTGGTCTTCGATAACACCTTCGCCAAACAATTCTCGAAGAACGTGACTTTCGTCCTTCTGACATACCCAACCGACTCTCCTCCAAATCAGAACCATCATATGCGCTATATCCAGGGACCAGATAGCAAAAATAGTCTCGGAGATAATTCAGCTTCAAGAAAAGCGCCTGTCCAGCGCGAATCATCCGAATCCATTGCCCAGTCAGGGGCGCAACCGTCAAAGCTGCCTAACGGTACTGATGAAACCAGAGCTCAGCTCTCTGGGCAAAGCGAAAGTAGCCTCGCGTCAAATTTCTTTACGGGGGTCTTACAAAAAAGGCGCCGGAAGCGACATCAAGGTTATGCTCGGAGATTCTTTTCGCTGGACTTCACGACCTCAACTCTGTCCTACTATCATAATCGACATACATTGGTACTGCGAGGTGCTATACCCCTATCATTAGCTGCCATCGGGGCCAACGCTACGACTCGGCAAATATCGATTGACTCGGGTGCAGAAATATGGCACTTGAAAGCACATCACCAAAGAGATTTCGAAGCTTGGAAGGATGCACTGGAAGTTGCAAGTACAGCACTGACGCCAACATCACCTGCTGCGGCAATAGGCTTCGATGCACGTGCGCGGGTGTTCTCAGCAACGAGGACCAATCCTGAGGAGGAGCGAGAGTGGACACGGATTGAAGCTTTGCTCAAGAGAATAGAACAATCTCGCGACGCGGCAATGAATTTAGCGAAAGACACGGATCCCAAGTATCTGTCATCGATCAGCTATAAGTTAGCGATCGATAAGGTAGATTCCAACCCCCTCTCTACCGCATCCAGTACATCAGAGAGCCCTTCCGAGCAAGGCTCAAATAGCGGTTATTTTCAAGAGGGCGAACGAAAACCGTTCTGGAAGCGGAGACAAACCAGTGAACGGGCGGTGCCTGGCAAGTTCAAACGCAGCGTTTCGGCCACACCTACACTTTCGGCAGCAAGCAATGCAATACCTACTCCAAGACGAGCGTCAATTGTTCCAGAGAATTTATCGACGAAGAGCCATCTCCAGGAGGGCGTCGTCCATGATCATTGCATGTCCTTACTTAAAGCATTGGACTCGGTCGTAGCCGATTTCAACACCCTTCTTCTCGAGAGCAAGCAACGACGCCTGCCCAGACCGCCGATCGTCACCGCTGCTTCGCGTTACAGCATTGATTCTCAGGCGCCTCAAGAATTCTTTGACGCCCCTGATGGGAATGACTCGCAGTTACTAGCCATACAGGATGACAGCGATAACGAAGCTGGCAAAAGCGATGTATCTGCCAACGACGAAGATGCATCTTCTTCGGCCAGCGACGTTGACGGCAAGGCACCCTATAGGGACACCACGGCCGAGGATAAACTAATCTCAGCCTTCCCATCCAAACCCAAGTCTCTCGCTCCTCTCCCAGCTCAGTGGGTCAAGCGACGAACCACAGTTCCTCCTCCAACCGTTCAACCTCCAAGCCTGATCGGCTTTTTCCGCAAAAATGTCGGAAAAGACCTGGCCACCATGTCCATGCCCGTCACCGCGAACGAGCCCCTCTCCCTCCTTCAACGCGCCTCCGAGCAACTTGAGTACTCCGACCTCCTTGACACAGCCGCCACCACGCCCGACTCCAGCACCGAACGCCTCCTCTACATCAGCGCCTTTGCCATCTCCGCCCTCTCCAATTCCCGCGTCAAGGAACGCGCAATGCGCAAACCCTTCAACCCCATGCTAGGCGAAACCTTCGAGCTCGTCCGCGAAGACCGCGGCTTCCGCTTCCTCGCCGAGAAAATCTCGCACCACCCCGTCCGCATGGCCTGCCAAGCCGAAAGCGAGCACTGGACCTTCACCCAACCCCCCATGCCAACCCAAAAATTCTGGGGCAAATCCGCCGAGCTCGTGACAGAGGGCCAGGTGCGTATCATCCTGCATTCCACAGGCGATCGCTTCTCCTGGGCACCAGCGACATGCTTCCTGCGCAACATCATCGCCGGCGAGAAATATGTCGAGCCCGTCGGCAGCATGACCATCACCAACGAAGCAACCGGCGAATCCGCAACCATCACCTTCAAAGCCAAAGGCATGTTCTCCGGCCGCAGCGAAGACGTCGCAGTCCAGCTCTTCGACTCCTACAGCGACGAGCTCCCCCTCGGTCTCGTCGGCAAATGGACGCACTCGCTCTCCGTTACCGAGAACGGCGTGCCGAAAAGCAACACGCCCCCTATCTGGACGGCCGCGAAGCTCGCACCCGACGCGTGCAAACACTACGGTTTCACGACCTTCGCCGCCTCGCTCAACGAAATCACACCGAACGAGAAAGGCAAGATCGCGCCGACGGACAGCCGCCTGCGACCGGACCAGCGCGCGGCCGAGGAGGGCGATTTCGATGCCGCGGAGGGGCTGAAGGTGAAGCTCGAGGAGAAGCAGCGCAAGCGGAGGAAGGTGGTCGAGGAGAACGGGGAGGTGAGGCCGCCGAGGTGGTTTGAGATAGTTGAGGGGGTGGTGAGCGGGGAGGAGGTGTGGAGACTGAAGGGGGGGAAGGAGGGGTATTGGGAGGAGAGGGGTGGGAAGTGGGAGGGTGTGGAGAGGGTGTTTGATGTTTGATTGGTGGTTGACGTGGAGGGTTTGTACTCGGGGGTGTACAATATAAGATCATTGATCTCCTCAGAGGTCGAGGATGTAAGAGTCGTGTGGCTTTTTAGAAATGTGATAGCTGAAGAAACGACCTGTCGCGAGCCTGAAGAAGCCTCGGAAACAATGGGGACGGTACGTAGTCACTGTAGGAACAATCGCGTTGGTAGACGGAAGGGTTTCAAGATGTGATTGCTATTACCTGATCTATCGAATTTTCTGTTCGACGGCATGCAGACTCCTCGTATGCTATGCATCCGATACAAATCAACAATCCACTGCCGTAGAGAGCTTTAACACCTCGCTATGCACGTAACTCGTAATGGACTCCGAGGAACTTTCTCAGATACAGAACATCGCGGAAGCATGCCCAACATCAGAAAATAGACGCACCAGGACGAGCGCCGGAGCGCCGGAGCGCCAGAGTGCCTTGCTGTCCGGAAATTACCAGCGCCAACCACCTCCAGACCTGATCCTCCTTTTGCTCCAACCACCCAAAGACAACCGGCCCCTAGATGTCGATCTCGATCCCAAAGTCCATAGCCCCAATAATGTCATCATCCGCGCAGCTCCTCCCCACTTTCGGCAGCCCCTTCTGCGGCTTCTTGACCGGCGTCGCTGCCCTGAGCGGCTTCGGCGTCCCACCCCTACTCATCGGCGTCCCCGCCCGGCTCCCATCGCTCTTCCCATCAAAGAGGTCATCAACAGCTGATCTCGGCTTCGGCACCGCCAGCTTGTCAGCATTGACATCGTAGTGCGTCTTCGCCGTCGTCTTGACACGCGCAAACGGGTCCAGAAGACCCTCACCACGCTCGAAACGCTCGCGCGCGAGTGTCTCGGCTTTCCGCTCGGCGCGCTGGGCTTTGCGCACATCTTCGGTGTTGGCTTTGCGGTTGGCGCGGTTGAGCTCCGCGAGGCGATCTTGCTGCGTTTGGCCTTCTTTGGCGGCGCTGGCAGCGGGTTTGTAAAGTTTGGTGCCGAAGGCGAGTTTAGGAGGTTCGAGGGCGGCGAGCTCGGAGTCGATCTTTGCGATGGCGGCTTCGTCGCCTTGCTTTTCGGCGATCTGGCGACGGCGGAGGATGTCATCTCGCGCGAGGTGGGAGAACCGGTTTTGGAGCACGCCTGAGCGTTGGAGCTTCTGCTCGATTTCTACGGCGGTCCAGGAGCGGTTGAGGAGGTTGTTGATGTCGGTGACTTTGGAGATAAGAAAAGGTTTTGTGGGATGTTTCAGTTCTTCGCCTGCTAAGAGTCGAAGATAACGCTCGAACTCCGCCTGAGTTTGTTAGTAATAAACGCAGGACTAAGTCACGTATGACCGACCGTAGTGAACTTAGAGTTCGAGCATGCTATGAATGGCATGTCCTTCTCAGATTTGCCGATAGCTACTCTGGCGTATTGATTAGTAGGAAACGATTTCCCGTTGGGCCCCTCCATTGCATATGGTCTCCCTTCAGAGAAGCCTGCTAGCTATTAGCGGTAGAACATCTCCCAGGAGTGGTAATTGCTTACCCGATATACGTCCGACCCTATAGATTGACTCGCCATTGGCTTTGTCGACGCCGATGTTGACACGGACATAGCAATTGGCGATAGCTTCGTTAAACCCAGGGTAAAAGCAAACCTTAGCGAAGTTATCACGGCCAACGCGGACATGCTCAAAATCGATCTGCTGTGCCGGCTGTTCATCAGGCGGAGGCTGACGGGATGCAGCTCGATCATCCCACTCCACTTCACTATCGCCATCGGCATCGACCTCAGACCCCCGAGCCATAGGAGACGATTCCAGCATGCGACGGTTGCGTCGCTCTTCGCCTTCGAGACGGCGTTGCTCGTTACGGGCCTTGTTCTCTTCGCGCTGACGAGTGTACGATTCAATTGTAGATGAATCCCCAACCTTGCGTCCACCAAGGGTGGTCTTCTGGCGAGTGCTTTTTCGCTTCGGGCTATCTTCCAGCTCGGCCGTATCTGCTTTGCGCTTCTTCTTTATTTCAGCCTCTCCACGAGCCTGAAGAAGACGTCGAAGATGGATATCCTGCTGCTTGCGCTCCTGCTGGTGAGCACGTTCGGCAAGGATGGACTCGCGTTGGATCTCGGACAGGGACATAATCTCTTTCTTGTCCTTCTCAGAATAGAACTTGCCATCGACAGGGAACATTGGGCCATCGTCGTCTATCTCGCCAGCTGGAGAGGTCTCTGAATCCGATTCCGACATGGGAGCAGAGTCAAGGGAATTTGGTGAGGATGCAGTCGAAGAGCTGGTTTTGAGAGTCAGCATTGTGTTGTGCTGCGGTGTGATGGCTTGCAGGTGTGGAAAAGGAGACCTACGCCTCGCCCTCTTCTTCAGAATCATCCTTTCTAGCCTTCTTTGTGCCCCGGCTGGCACCACCATTCACCTTGGTCGAGGGCTTGTGTGACATGTTGAGCTTGCTGGAAGAAGCTTCATTCATGTGGTTAACCTCAGTGACAGTGTCCGAAACTGGAGAAGATTCTCTGGCATTGCCAGGAGAAGTGGGCTTAGATTCTTCTCCATCGGAGGAGTCGCCATCCGCAAGCGCGAGAATCGCCTCGTCTAGATCAGCCATGACAGGCTAGCACTTCGCGGGCAAAAACAACTGTGATGCCGAAGAATACAGTGAATGACACGAAGCCCGCTTCGAAAATCCAATAAGTCCGGAGTCAAAAGTAAGGTACGAGTACAGTAGGTTGTGCAGAAGTGGTGGGAGATTGGTGAGATGTTGGAGAGTAAGAGCTGCAGGGATGGCTGTCAGAGTTTTCTCTCGAGCGGGGGGCTGGAAAAGTGAAGCGGAGTGTTGTCTGAAATTGTGTTGCTGTAAATGAACAAAGGTGACCAATTCCTCATCATTCACTACTCCAGGGGGCCTTTGATAGCCAAGCCTCGCTAGTGTAGCCGCGCTCTTGGCGCGCTCCTATCTCTAGCCTCGGCTGATCGACAGATGATGCGCAGAGTGACAGGGCAGATCATCGGAGTTCAAGTACGGAGTAGAGCTTCGATCCATCAACTCGTCTGACTGGGTTCTGACTCGAAGACTTGAGAGCTCCTAAATCATGTCTGCTGCGCTACGATCGGTCTACAGGCCGGCCTTACAACTCAAAAGTCCGATTTGTGACTTCCTCCTCCCGAGCTTTGCCTCCCCACCAGCACGAAGGACACAGCATGTCTCAATCACCACATCGTCAGCCCCTCCCTCTTCTGAACCAACTCCCAAGTCTCTCAATAGTCCATCTGGAGCTAAGCGAAGGAAACCGCTTTCAAAGGAACAACATGGTTTCCTAGACAGCGCCGTAAGCTTGCCTTTTCATCCGTTACTTCCCCTCCAATCCCAGATAATTATATCTTCTAATTTTAATCGACAGCTTCGTGTAAATCATGCAGGCGAGCTTGCCGCTACTCTCATCTACACTGCTCAAACGCCTCCCATCCTCAAAGCCTACCCTCACCTCCGCGAGCTCATGCACCATATGTATTCCCAAGAAGCCGGGCACTTCTCCACTTTCTCAGCTCTCCTCGCTAAACATCGCATCCGGCCTACAGCCATGTATCCTATATGGAGCGTCGCAGCCACGGCTCTAGGCTGGGGTACCGCAATCATGGGCCGAGAAGCGGCAATGGCGTGTACGGAGGCTGTGGAGACGGAGATAGGTGGCCATTACAACGGCCAGGTGAGAGTGTTGCTGCAGTGGATGAAGGAGATGGAGGATAGGGGCGAGGAGGTGGGTGAGGAGGTAAGAGAGCTAGTCGGAACGTTGAAGAGGATTAGAGATGAGGAGCTGGAACATTTGGATGAGGCGGTAGGGCAGGATGCGAAGATGGCGAGTGGGTATACCTTCCTGAATCGGATAGTGAGAAGTGGATGTAAGGGAGCCATATGGATTAGTGAGAGAATCTAAGTTAAGCTCAGGCTATGCTATTGTCTTGAAGGGTGAAGTCCCACGGCAGAGGATTTTGGAACATCTCGGTCCAGGTGTCGCCTCCTTCCCAGAGCAAGAGCCATTTTACGGTCGTGGGTATGCTAGACTGGTAAAATTTCTGAAGTTGCTCTGTCGTCCAGCCCCTGGCCTCCCGCTTGTCTCTCAAGTAGGTATGAGCGCCGTACGGGTCCTTCTCAAAGGAGCCGTAGCCCCTGTTGTATTCCCCAAAGTCCAGCTGCTCTCTAGAAATAACATCCTGCGGCGGATCGATGCCGACGAAAGTAAATTTACCTCCTGGCCAACAGACGGCTGTGCAGTGCAACTCTATGAATCGACGCTTCTTGAAGTCGTGTGACACCAGACTAATGTGGTTTGGCCACCTTTGGATAGTCAGATAGAATCGTAGAAGCGAGAAGAGTAGATTTTGGTAAGAGTCCACTGCAAACTCTTCCGTGGTCATGCGAGTCTCAAATTCAGGCTTGTCGAGTATATCAAAATATTTGTTGGCTCGAGCAACGTCCTAGAAATTATCGGTGTCAGTTATAATAGCTCGGGCTGAAGATTGATTGGCATCTGGTAGACTGTGGCTGAATCGCAAGGTTGATCGGTCAAGTCATATAGCATATTGGGAGAGATGAGAGATCCGATTGGTCCGAATAGGAAAGATGAGCGTACAAAGTAGGATCTGGCCTCACTGATTCCAGTCCTATTCTGCTTCGTTGGACCTCTGGATATGTCAACTAATACATCCATTTCCCAAGGTTGGTGCATACCCTGAGAATACTAGTAGCGAACCCGCGTTCTCGTTCAAGAGGTGTAGCCCTGCCTTGATATGCTCGATAAAGGTCACCGATTCTCGCGGGTCTTGGAAGTCCTCGATAAGCCTGAGCTGCGTCAACGAAGCCAGGAGGCAATTCCGAAACAATCGTGTATCTCATGCCGGATACGGTGTACTTTTCAGAGGTTCATCGCATTACATATGAGTTCAAGGCCTTCGTTCGAGTTCTGCTCTTGGGTGACTGCTTGAGTGGAGCGAATGCTTTATCGTTTTGCTTGTTCATTTTCAACCCTCCAAAGGTGATTCAGTCTAGCGACATTCCGTTATTGCGTCCTTTAATGATTGGCATGTATCGAGAGTACCATCTCCTACCTGCGCAAGGGATAAGTGCAGAGACTAGCTAAAGGGAGTACGAAAGCCGTGGAATGCGCTCCACCAGCCGCAGACGAGTGAATCTGGAAGAGGAACCACACAACCCACCATTCGACAGAGTCCCGTCCATTCGTCGGACCACCTAGACAGATAGCATGGCAGCAGACTATGATGAGGTGGTCGACCCGACCAGATTTTTCAAGTGGTCGGTAGAGTCGGGTCATAGCTGTCGTCGAAGATTCGCGGAACTCCATATCGCCAGGCTCGGAGATGATCTCGGCGTAGAAGCTATGCATTTAGGCGAGTAGAAAATTCAAAGTGTGTAAGCTTGCATTGAAGTATCTAAAGAGGCTAGGAGCAGAAAGCAGATGTCTTTGTGCCAGCTTAATTCCACATTCAGAGAGACAGAAAAGTAAAGTATGCAATTGACAGAAAGCGCCTTCTGCAGTCGGTACAAGACCTTGCATTAGGAAGGAGCTCTGGGTGCCCAATGCAAATGCCGCTAAAGGTGCCTTAGGCTCCGGAACCCGAGAATGCCGATCATGCTTGTGAGCAATCGCTGAAACAGACGCGCTATAGTGCTGGGATAAAATGATACATAACCCACGCCTCTGCTTTACTGGTGAAGGTAAGTGCAGGTGTCTCCTTTCCGGCATTTGCCCTCTTGCCAGAATCTGCACGGATATCGCGGTATACCATCGAACTGGCAATGCCACGTCAGTATCTGACACAACATGGGGAAACCCTTTATGAAGGATGAATGCCACGTACCTTCTTCTCGGGACCCCTTTGCCGCTTATTTTGTCCAAATCCATAGCTGCCGTTGGCCTGATCATCATCGGCTTGACGTTTGCGATCATACTCTGTTTGATACATATTATAACCGTAAGATTGCATTGGCGCAGCTGGTTGTTGGCCAATCTGCGCCAGAATAGCTTGGAGATTAGGCTGCTGGGTCTGAGGTGCAGAGTACGGTGGCTGAGCCTGGCTAGGCACTTGCATAGCGGCAAGTGCTGCTTGAAGATTGTACGCAGGAGCTCCGGAATGCTGTGGCGTTGGCGTCATTTGCGGTTGTGGTTGCTGATTGTGAGAAAATTGGGCAAATATAGCCTCAAGGCCGCTAGCAGGTGCTTGTGTCATCTGTGTGTTAGGCTGTTGATACTGCTGCGGAGCGGCTTGCTTATTAAACATTCTTAGCAATGCAGAAACGTCTGGAGCTGATGGTTGCCCCAGAATAGGGGCAGCTGGCGAGTAGTATTGGGATGTACGTAATCCGTTGAAATAAGCAGGTCCACGCTCCTAAAAGATGAGTTAGCACAGATCCTGAGCATATACATGCAAAACCACGTTACATTGTACACCGATTCAGGGTTCGGTGCTCCGAAGTCTTTCTCCACTGTCTGCTCGCTTGAATAGGGCTCTGCAGGTTCTCGAGGGGATGATGGAATGTCTGACAGTGAAGTGTATATCACTAGCAATTTTGAGCGTTCACGCTCTTCTTGCATTGCCTTTTCTTGACTTTCGACTTCTTTCCTACCACCTCGAGTAGAACAGCTGCGCTCAAGCTGATCCTTGTCAATAACGCTGAAGTCAACCACTGAGACTTGTCAGTGATTCCCTTTGTCAAATTTACAGAGAACTTACTTGACGGTGAATACCAGGAGATTGGGAGTTCCTCAGCGGGCTCGTAATCGTCTTCTTCGTCCAAAAGGTCGAGGTCTTTGTGCATCTTGAGCATCTGGCCTTCACCTCGGCTATCGCCAACGTCGCGGACCATGCTATCGTCGTGCCCGAGTTCTTCCTCTGGATCGTGTTCAAAGGTACGCACTTCGACCAGATCATCATCAGCTTTGAAAGATACACGAAGCTTGCGACGCTGCTCTTTCCGCAAGCGCTTACGCTTCTCCTCTAGTGATTCGGGTGGCCGAGACTCCTCGGACTTTGAAGGGGCATCATCCTTCTGCTTGTTAAGGTTCGCCATTGTCTCGGCAAAGGAGAAAGCGGGCTTCGATGTCCCACCCGCCGTCGCGGAAGGCTTGCTGTCAGAGCCCTTACCACTTTCCGAGCCATCTTTGGCTTTATTCCCGACATTTGTTGCAGATTTTGATGTTCCTGGCTTTTTTGATGCTGACTGTAGGCTTGAGAAGAACGTGGAAGGTTTTGCGGCAATGTGATGGGCCTTGACTCTCTCAGGGACGGCAGCAGATAACGGAGTCTTTCCTGTCGATTTGGATTCAGCCTTGGCAGCCTGCTGTCGTCGCTTTTCAAGTAGGCTAACGGTTTTTGGGGCATTGCTTGAAGTTGAAGTACCGTTAGCTGGCCCAGCCTGCTTCTTGTTCGGTGGGGAGCCGGAACTGTCATTCGGTCTTGGCCGTTTGATGCCAGAAGCGCTCTCAGATGATCGAGGATCGTCCGTTGAAAGCTTATTCGTAATCGAGTCTTTGCTGGCTTGCGACTGTACAGATTTACTATCCGATACAGTTTTCTTCGCGCTCAGGCCGAACTTTTCCAAGAGTTTTTGAGCAAGAACTTTGACTTGATCATCTCCTTTCTTTACGAGCCTTGAAAGCAATTTGTCCAATTTGGTTTTCTCAATCGTCTCTTGATCTATCTTAAGCCAACGACTCATGAGCTGCAACATATAAGTATTGATTGTATTACTCCAGGGCCAGCTTGGTTCTCTACGTACCTCGAGTATGCTGACAATGAATGGTCCCGAGTACTCATTCTCGTTCGTACGATTGAGTAGAAATTGGGAGAACGTTGCACACATAACGGGGTTCTCCCCAAGCCTAGGCAGCGTATCAGCGATGTTGACCTTTATTGTGATTTGTGAAGCTATATCAGGTGCCCGACGAGAAAAGATAGCTCTCATTTTGATTATATGACTTTGTAATTCGACGCCCGCATCGTTATAATGTCACAAAGATCCATGACATAGACGATCAATGGCAGTGCTTATTCCACGAGCGCACTGATTGGGGGTAACTTGACTACACTAAATTACAGGCTCTGACGCCATTTCAAGGTCTAAAGATTGCAAAACTTGTGGGCTGGGCGCCATGTCGATACCTGGCAATGGCAGTGGTTCAAGGGTGTGACTCTTTTCTACTGTGAATAGGACGTTGTGGCACGCAGTCTTCAACGGTGCCGCTTGTGAAAGAGTGGGAAGGTTTCGCTGAAAGCGAATGGAATTTGTACGTACCTCTCAACAATGTCTCTGTGCCCATGCCTCAATGTGAGGCGGAGACAGGACTCCAAGAGACGGCGTTTCTCATCAGCACGACTTCGGTAGTCGGATACTTTTGTCGCTTCTTTTTTCTCGGTCGCTTGCTGCAACTTCTGCGTCTCTGATTTCCATTGTTCGCGAATGCTTCGGATTATCTCCCAGTACTCGCCAAGAGCACTTCTGATGACTGCGCCTGAAAGCACTACGCTACGTTTAGCCCACACTGCCTTGATAATGTCAAATTCAATGGCTTTGTCAGGATCGTTGGGTCGAATAAGAGGAATTGGTAATGGCTCTTCGTTCTGCGGCTCCTCCTCAGACGCAGATTCATAAGTAGAATCATCCTCGGAGCCAGACTCGCTTGATGAGTCGGCAGACGAAGCTGATTCAGCGGTTGGCGTTTCACGTGCACTGACTGGAGACGGTCGTGAACCAGCTACTCCACTTCCAGCCACTTTAAGCTTTTTTCTGACTGTGTCTCGGGCCAAATTCCAGGGACCAGTGCCCTTTTCTATAGCGGTATATCAGCCTTGTGGCCAACAAGCTGTAAAGACGCGCTATTACCTTGTAGGAGCAATTTTTGTACTTCCGATTTCGACCTACGTTTTAAGTGTTTCGGCAGATTGGCTAGAATAATCGTCAACGATACCTTGCACGACTTGCTTTATGGTGATTTCTGGAAACTCTACCTTTAACATTGGTCACGTCCACAAGACTATTGCTAAGAAATGCAGAGCCTTTGATTTTGCTAGCTTTCGAGGAGGTAGATAGTGCAGCGGCATCCCGAACAAGTAGCCCGCGTCGAGGAACGCTACTTGGAAGGTTCGCTGCAATAGACTTCCAGGCTTCGCTATCTAAAGGGCGCGAAGCTACGCTTTCACTCGTAGACAACCTGCGCGAAGGCAAAGCAGGAGTATTCTGGTTCGGCTGTTGCTACAATATGATCAGCTCAGCGCTAGACAGTCTGAGACAATCTTTAGCCTTGTCGTGATCGTAGCTTACCTGTCGAGGTTTGGAAGATGCACCCTGTGAGTAAGGATTGGGATAATGCTGCAGAGCCTGCGGAGAGATTGTCTGGTTTTGGGTTGTGACATTTTGGTAGCTTTGCGAATTTGGGAATGTATAGTGTGATTGACTTGTCACTGGCACTTGAATCCCCAACCTTGGATCGTAAGCCGGCGTTGACAAGGTTTGCTGGGCGTGCGAGCGGAAATTGGAGTAATCGAAGGAAGATGGAATTCGCGAGTAAATCTGATCGTAGGGTCTGTCTTGGATACCGTAGTCTGGCGCGGCATAATTGGAATCCTGTAATGTGTTGGTATTCCAATTTGGATTTCCTCGGCCAAAAGTGTTGATGGTATCTTGAGTGTCTGTAAAGGATGGCGGATCCCAGGCATTGTTGAATGCTGGATCATGATCCGGCTGGAGGAAGTTGCCGAATTGATCGTTCTGAGGGGCATTGTTGAAGGAGTAGTTGCCTCTGAAAGCATGGGCATTCGGATTATTGGGATCTTGATGTCTCGAGTCCATTGTAATGCACCCAATCAATCCCGCGAAGGTGCCTGGTGGTCCGTGCACACGGCTGACACTAACCCCAAAAGCGTTAGGAGCACAGCGGCCAATAAGACAGACTCTCAGGGATGGGCCAGCTTTTGTGCTCTGCAATATGCAGTCAAGATTTGGGCCTTTGTGGCTTAGGTGAAATTGCCTGGCCGTAGCTATGATAAAAGTAGCTCCTCCAGACCGTACTGCTCCCAAAGCTCAGGTGACTTTGTACTCAATGCTTCGAAAACTCGGGAGGCACGAACAGGTCACAAACTCAACAAGGGTCTTGATGAACCGATCGTGTGTATATGGCTTGCCTTCAAGGACAAGCAACTTGCATTGTAGCGACCAATACTGCATGGAGTGATCACTTTGATTCGAGCCAGATCACCGACGCAACTCACGCGTCCACCCACCCAATGTCGTCCTTATAGTCGCTCTATAATCCCTTGAGATGGCAAAGGCTTAGTACTTTGTCAAGGCTATGAGGTTCATGAGATGTTCTAAGTGCCTGGCAGCGGCATCTGACGAGGCTCTTGGGTTGAAAATGATGGATGAGGAAGCGTGGAGGTTGAAAGAAAATTGCGCGGGATCTCGTTCGTGACTGACGCTAGTCCCTTAGAGCGCCTACCTAGTAATGAATGACTAATCGGGTTCTCGGTCCTATCATGTTTCACTAAAAGAGCATCAACGATTCGCAACGCTGTGTGTGACTCTAAACCGCCGCTCTCTGGCTAAGGGGCATCTCGTGATTCAGAGCATGGCACGGAATAATGCTCCTGCTTGCTTCTAGGTGGATCACCACGAAGCGCCTCACGAAGCCCCAGTTCAAAGACTTGACCGTCACGAATACTCAAGAAACAAATCGCTTGACGATAGAAACGTTTCCAATCATCAGCTTCGGATCCATCGGTTCTCCCTTTCTACAACCTCTCCTTCACACATTTGTCGAAGATGGATCAAGCGCCTGCATACACAAAGGAATCCCACACTTATCACGAGACCAATGCGCCGTACTTTCTACCCAACGAGTAAGCACTTCGACTGCCCTTGGCTACCTTAAGCTTGTACGAGTCTCGTGATTTATCGACCGACTAGTGCACCTGAGCATGAGCGTCTGAATGAACAGCATGAGGCTTTCACAGAGCTGATGCACGGTCGCGTATTCCACGCGTCTCTTGAAGATCCTCATTGCATCCTTGATGTGGGATGCGGTACCGGAGTTGTGTCGTGTATCTTTAGTCAGATGTTTCCATCCGCCAAAGTTTATGGCGTCGATCTCTCCCCAGTCCCAGCCGCCAATTCTAAGCCCAAAAACGTATCGTTCATTCAAGGAGTTATGCCGCGGATGGCATACTTCGATGACACCGGAGTTTTCGCCGAGGCATCATTTGACCTTGTTTTCAGTCGCCTTCTTGTTGCCGGCATGTGTGGTTGGCAAGAATATATGAAAACTGCTGCGAAATTGGTCAAGCCTGGTGGCTATGTGTAAGTGATCGGGCTGCCTCCATGCTTGCCCTTCGATACCTGTCGGGTCACATCCGTGGATGGTATATCAAGCTATACGTTGAATGCCCGGGTGCCTGGATTATCGTTCACTATCTACAACACTGACTCGCAGCTCTCGGTAGGGAAACACAGGAACTATCAATGGGGTGGTACATTGATGAGACACCATGCGATCAGGACTGGGAGTGGGCCGACATTCTCAAAGCCGAAGCGAGAAAGGAAGGCATGGACCTGGAGTGTGGAAAGAATATGGGGAAATATATGCGTAATGCAGGGCTCGAAGTTACTCACACCAAGACGTACATATGGCCTTGGGGTACCTGGCTAGCGGACACAGGGCACCCAGAAACAAGAAGGCTTGGCGATCTCTCCCTGAAGACATCCTCGATGTTCAATGGCGTGATCGCTAGATTATTGAGGGGAAAGTCGTACAGCGAGGAACGCATCGCAGAGCTTCAATCCGAAGCTAATCAGAAGCTTTGGGGTGGGCAGAATATGTATATACGCTGGTATGTGACCGTCGGTCGTAAACCCATATATACATGAACAGTATCGTACATATGAGCAATGTTCATTTTCTCGTATGCACATGATGATACCATCCGTATTCACTTGGTGCATTAAGACCTACCGCAAGGAATTCTCATGACTACATCTACGACAGCTGCCATGATGAACATACTTCTATTAGGCACCAGGATATCGTGAGGCCATCAAGTAATACATCCATCTCTCTGTTGATGATGAAAACCCTCCCCACTTTTTGAAGAACCGAGGTCACCTTTAATCATGGTTGGCCATCACCAATCACTCCGAGACCGGCAAGTAGGTAGGCCTTCCATTGCCCAGCGTTCCGAACCCTGATCAGTACTGATTTCTTCACACCAGCATCCCTCGAACGGATCTTGAATCTCAATCATTCCTCGCGCGAGCCTTCTTCCGCTCAACATGACCCTTCCGCTGCCAACGGACTTATACCCCAGACTACGCCCATCTTGAATTCCGATGGAGATCCAATCTGGAAGGTCCTAGTTTTCGACAATCTAGGAAGAGATGTGATCTCGAGTGTGCTGCGGGTCAACGACCTGCGGGGGTGGGGCGTTACGATACACCTGTCAGTTGATGTGGGCGAGGAGGAAGGGAACATGAGCGAGGAGCTGACTGTAGCAATCAGAAACATCAATTCCGCTCGCCATCCTATTCCCGATGTACCTGTCTTGTATCTGGTCGAGCCCACGGCCACCAATCTCAACCTCATAAGTGCAGACCTGTCCAGAAACCTCTACGCCGATGCCTACATCAATTTCACCTCCTCGATACCGCGGCCTCTTATGGAGGACTTTGCGGCGCAGATAGCCGAGGCCGGTACTTCAGAAAGCGTGGCACAAGTCTACGATCAGTACCTTAATTTCATCGTTGCGGAGCCCGATCTTTTTACTCTGGGGCTGGGAAAGGAGACCTATGGGACACTCAACAGCGCGCAAACCAAAGATGAAGATCTCGACACCTTGATTGACAAGATTGTCAGCGGTCTTTTTAGCGTCGCGGTGACCATGGGTATGTCGTTCGACAAAAGGTATGGAAAATTATAACTGACTGGAGCGCAGGCACGATACCGATCATTCGCTGCCCACGAGGTGGCGCTGCGGAGCCCGTTGCTGCAAAGCTTGATCGCAAACTGAGAGATCACATTCTGAACTCGAAGGACAATCTTTTCTCATCGCAAGGCCAACGGCCGTCGTCGTCGAGCATCACGCCATCGTCACGACCTGTCCTCATCATCGTCGACCGTAACGTTGACCTGATTCCCATGCTCTCACATTCTTGGACTTATCAATCGCTCGTTCATGATGTGCTGAAAATGCATCTAAATCGAATCACCATCGAGACGCTAGCTGACGAGGACAACCCATCCAAGGGAAGGACGAAGCGTTCTTATGATCTCAACTCCAGCGATTTCTTCTGGGCACGGAATGCGGGAGTTCCCTTCCCGCAAGTGGCAGAGAACATCGATGTAGATCTCACCAAATGGAAGGAGGAATCTACAGAGCTTACGAAGAAAACCGGCGCATCCTCTCTCGAGGACTTGCAGAACGAATCAAGTGCCACGACGCTGCACCTCAAGGCCGCTATCGCGATACTGCCAGAACTGCAGGACCGCAAGAAAATCCTAGACATGCACATGAACATCGCCACCGCATTGCTGAAAGGTATCAAAGATCGGAAGCTCGACGAGTTCTTCCAGCTCGAGGAGAACATCAGCAAACAAACCAAAGCCCAAATCATGGAACTCCTCAACGACGAAGCAAAAGGCAAAGAGCCCCTCGACAAGCTCCGCCTCTTCATCATCTGGTTCCTCAGCACAGAACAAGACATCTCCAGAGCCGAGATGGACCGCTTCGAGGAAGCCCTGACCAAAGCCAATGCCGACACAACCGCCCTAGCCTACATAAAGAGGTAAACCCCCATCAACTACTCCTCCCACAACTCCAACTAACAAAACCCCCCCAGCGTCCGCGAAATCACCCGCATGACAATGATGACCTCCGCGCCCACGCAACCAGCCCCCCAATCCACGAGCAACGAACTCCTCCGCGGCTTCAGCTCCATCAGCAACCGCCTCACCGACCGCCTCCGCGACGGCGCCCTCGGCGCCAACTTCGAGAACCTGATCTCGGGCGTCAAGAACTTCCTCCCCGTCAACAAAGACATCACCCTCACCAAGATCACCGAGTCCCTCATGGACCCCACGTCCGCCTCCTCCTCCGCCATCGCCAAGACGGAGGACTACCTCTACTTCGACCCCCGCTCCGCCAACGCGCGCGGCACGATGCCGGCGCCACGGCAGCAGCAGCAGTTCGGTGGGGCGCTGGGGGGTTTGGGGCCCGGGAGCAGTGCGACGTTTGGGCAGCGGAGGCAGGGGTTTAGCGAGGCGATTGTGTTTACGGTGGGGGGTGGGAGTATGGACGAGTATGGGAACCTGCAGGATTGGGCGAAGAGGAC